>Ga0180222_1000182_pt1 | contig 111438 bp, 105 predicted proteins | sample eDN5th37CKraftOP_FD_151336 | JGI IMG/M metagenome (GOLD analysis project Ga0180222, IMG submission 151336) | Enriched Organic Plus compost microbial communities from Emeryville, California, USA - eDNA 5th pass 37_C Kraft OP (version 2) (version 2) ... | reverse complement strand
GGGGCCTATTCCTGTGGTGCGAGGTCTGGGTAAGCAGCCTCGTGCAACTGTTCAGGTTCAAAGCAGCACTGCGGGAAGGGGCCAGGCCATGCCACGGTCTGCTTTCCCAAGCGGAGGCGACCAGGATCCCCTCGGCCTCCTTCCCGCAACCATTCTACACCTCCGCAAACACACAGGATCCTCGGCTCAAGGCCGAGGATGACGAAGCTGAATGGTTCTGCTTAACCGCCGAAGGCAGCGCGCCATCAATGCCGGCGCCGACGACTTTCAGTAACCTTCCCACATCGTCATCCTCGGCCTTGAGCCGAGGATCCATGCCGGAACGGATCCGCTAAGCCGCATTCCAGAATGGGCAGTGCAGGGAGCATCATGCGGAAAGTGGGGATGCACAAGGGGGCGTGCCTGGACCATCCGCCACTCAGAATCTAACCCAACAAAAACGGCGGCTCGGAGCCGCCATTTTCGTTGGCAACGATTGTTGGTCAGCGCGCTGATCAGCGCTCCGCCAGAGCCGGCTCCCCGCGGCGCTCGCGGATCATGTTGACGAAGCGGCGGAAGAGGTAGTGCGAGTCCTGCGGACCCGGAGACGCCTCCGGATGGTGCTGCACCGAGAACACCGGCTTGCCGGCCAGCGCGATGCCGCAGTTGGAGCCGTCGAACAGCGAAACGTGAGTCTCGACAACGCCTTCCGGCAGCGACTTCGAGTCGACCGCGAAGCCGTGGTTCATCGATACGATCTCGACCTTTCCGGTGGTGTGGTCCTTGACCGGGTGGTTCGCGCCGTGGTGGCCCTGGTGCATCTTCTCGGTCTTGGCGCCGACGGCGAGGGCGAGGATCTGGTGGCCTAGGCAGATGCCGAACATCGGCAGGTCGGCCTTGAGCAGGTCCTGCACGACAGGCACGGCATATTCGCCGGTCGCTGCCGGGTCGCCGGGGCCGTTCGACAGGAAGACGCCGTCCGGGTTCATGGCGAGGATTTCGTCAGCCGAGGTCCTGGCCGGAACGACCGTCACCTTGGCGCCGAGCCCGGCAAGCAGGCGCAGGATGTTGCGCTTGACGCCGTAGTCGACGGCAACGATGTGCATCGACGGCTCCTTCTGCTCGTCATAGCCCTCGTCCCAGACCCACGGGGTCTCGGTCCAGGTCGATGACTGGCCGGAGGTCACGTCCTTGGCGAGGTCGAGGCCGACGAGGCCGGACCATTCGCGCGCTTCCTTCTTTAGCGCCTCGACGTCGAAGACGCCGTCCGGCGAGTGGGCGATCACCGCATTCGGCGCGCCCTTGTCGCGGATCAGCGCCGTCAGCGCGCGCGTGTCGATATTGCACATGGCGATGATGCCGCGGTGCTTCAGCCAGGCATCGAGCGCCTCGCTGTTGCGGTAGTTCGACGGGTTGGTGATGTCGCCCTTGAAGATGGCGCCGACCGCACCGTGGCGTGCTGCCGGAGTGAGGTCTTCAATGTCCTCGCCGTTCGTACCGACATTGCCGATATGCGGGAAGGTGAAGGTGACGATCTGTCCGGTGTAGGACGGATCGGTCAGAATTTCCTGGTAGCCCGTGAGGGCCGTGTTGAAGCAGACTTCAGCCACCACATGCCCAGTGGCGCCAACGCCGGTGCCTTCAATCACCGTTCCGTCGGCCAGCACCAGCAAGGCGGTGGGCTTCTTCGTCTGCCAGGGCAAGGTCGGGGCGGTCGTACCGGTCATGGCCATTCTCCGTTCGTGGCAGGCCGTGCTTGAAATGGTCCTGCTTGCAGGACGCATCGCGCAGGCGTATGCGCGGCGGGGAGCCGTCTGCCTCTGTCGCGCAACATTGAGATAGTTTCGCCCGGTCCATAGGTGAAGCCATCGGCGCGGTCAATCATCGGTGAGAGCCGACCCCAAAAGAACGAAGGAAAAAGATATGCGCGAAACGATCACGAAGGCCCTGAGGGAAGCACAGAAGGCGCAGGACAAGGAACGGACGTCGACTCTGCGCATGATCAACGCCGCGATCCAGGACCGGGACATCGCCAATCGCGGCGCGGGCAAGGACGCCGCCTCCAGCGAGGAGATTCTGCAGATTCTCACCAAGCTGGTGAAGCAGCGCGAGGAATCCGCCAAGGCCTATGAAGAGGGGGGGCGTGCCGAGCTCGCCGCCAAGGAGCGCTCCGAGATAGCTATCATCCGCGAATACCTGCCGCAGCAGATGGACGAGGCGCAGACGCGCGATGCAATCGCAAAGGCAGTGGCTGAGACGGGTGCGGCAAGCGTGAAGGACATGGGCAAGGTGATGGCTTACCTCAAGGAGCGCTACACCGGCCAACTCGACTTCGGCAAGGCGAGCGGTCTCATCAAGGAAATGCTGAGCTAGCCACTTCGCTCGTGTGCGACGTATTCGCTGCGAAGACGTCGCATTCGGGGTGCACCTCCTTGTCCATGACGGTTAGTCTTGGGGCAGGAGGAGTGCGATGAACGATGAACAGGACACGGCTGGCGGCAGCGGCACCTACGCGTCGCCACCCTGCTTCATGCACGAGCTTGGCGGCGAGGGGAGCGCGCCTGCGGGCGACCCGAGCGCCGAGGCCGATGTCAGGCGCTGGCGCAAGGCAGAGCGCGAACGGTTGATCGCGGCGCGGCTGGAGCTTCCCGCCGATGTCCGTGCTGCCCATGCCGCGGTGATCTGCGACAAGATCGACCGCCGCGTCGGCGACTATGCCGGCAGGACCGTATCCATCTACTGGCCATTTCGCGGCGAGCCCGACTTGCGCGGCTGGGCGCAGCGGGTGATCGACAAGGGCGGGCGCATGGCGCTGCCGGTGGTCATTGCCAAGGCGACGCCGCTGATCTTCCGCGTATGGACGCCCGGCGACAAGCTCGAAAAAGGCGTATGGAACATCCCGATCCCGGTCGAGGATGTGCGCGTTATCCCCGACGTCGTGATCTCACCGGTAGTGGGCTTCGATGCGCAGAACTACCGGCTGGGCTACGGCGGCGGGTTCTATGACCGCACGCTGGCGTCACTGCCGAGCAAGCCGCTTGTCATCGGCATCGGTTATTCGCTGCAGCGAATCCTGACGATCTACCCGCAGCCGTACGACATCCCGATGGATGTCGTCTTCACCGAGGCTGACTGACTTACTCCGCGGCCTGCGCCAGGCGCGAGCCGCGCAGCAGGCCGTGCTCCTCGAGGACCGGATACGCCATCGACGCGAGCAGCGAGTTGATCTGCTTGAGGTCGCGGATCGTGTCGAGGTGGAGCGAGCTGGTCTCGAGGCTCTTCTTGGTGCCGGTGCGCAGGCGCTCGAAGTGGCGCTGGCTCGTCTCGCGTTCGAGATCGCGCATGCGGTCTTTCTCGCGAACCAGCGCCTGTGCCGTCGCCGGGTCGCGGCTAATCACGACGTTGAAGGCAAGGCGTGCGTTGTTCAGCACGCTTGCGTGCAGGTTGGTCAGCTCGCGCCAGCCTTCCGGGGTGAAGGTCAGCCCGCGCTCGAGCTTCTTGCGAACGTGCACCAGCATGTTGCGGGTAATGATGTCGCCGACCTGCTCGAGTTTGACACAGGCGTCCAGCAGCTCATGCGTGCGCTGCACGTCCTGCTCATCCATCTGCTCGGCCGGGATGCGGGCGAGGTAGAGCTTGATTGCCGCGTGCTTCCGGTCGACGCGGTCGTCAAGCGATGCGAGCTCTTCCATGCCTTCGCGGCTCGGCTCCTCGTAGAGCTCCATGATGTTCTTCAGCATCACCTCGACCGTCTCGCAGACGCCGACCACGGCGCGCGTGACGTTGGCGAGGGCGCGGGACGGCGTGTTGAGAGCGTCCGGATCCAGCGCGCTCGCCTCGCGATCCTCGAGTGCCGATGCCGACTGGGCCGAGGATGTCATGCTCTCGAGCATGCTCGTGACGAGGCCTGCGATCGGCATCGCAAGGATGACCAGCGCGATGTTGAAGGCGATGTGAGCATGGATAATCTGCAGCGGGGCGGTATCGCCGAGGTAGCTGAGCGGCGGATTGAAGATCGAAAGCACGATCAGTGCGATTACAGCTCCGACGCCGCGGACGATCAGGTTGCCGAGCGGAACGACGCGGCTCGGCGCCGGCATGGTGCGCGACAGGAGCGCCGCGATCAGGCCGCCGCCCAGGTTGGCGCCCAACGCTAGTACGACACCGAGTTCGGCCGGGATGATGCCGCGCGTTGCCAGCGCCACCACCAGCAGGATGAAGGCGACGCTCGAATGGAAAAGCCAGGTCATCACAGCTGCGATCAGGAACGCCGTGACGACGTCGCCGGAGAGATAGTTGATGATGATCGGCAAAAGGTCGCTGTGGCGCAGCGGCTCGGAGGCGCTGCCGATCAGCTGCAGCGACAGGAGCAGCAGGCCGATGCCGACCAGAATGCGGCCGAACTGGCGCCAGGCGGCGCGCTCGGTGGCCATGAAGATCGCGGTGCCGAAGAAGATGGTGATCGGGACCAGCAGCGACAGGTCGAAGGACAGCAGCTTGACGACGAATGCGGAGCCGAGGTCGGCGCCAAGCACGGCGATCAGGCCCGAGGCGGAGCCAACGATCCCGGATCCGACGAACGAGCCGACGAGCAGCGCCACGGCAGTGGAACTTTGGAAGGCGATCGCAAGCAGCGCGCCAGCCGCGGCCGCTGCGATCGGATTCTTCAGCGTTCCGCGCAGCTTGCGGCGCAAGATGTCGCCATAGGCGCGCTCAACGCCCGTGCGGACGGTGCGCGTTGCCCAGAGCAGAAGGGCGACCGCCCCCGCCAGATGAATAAGAACGACCGAGCCGCTCATTCGAAAATCTGCGCGCCGCGCGCGCCTCGCCTGTTGATCACCGTTTGATTCATGGCCGCCATGGTAGCAAGAGCTTTTTACTTTCCAAGGGATATCTTGTTAGCCGGTTAAACGAATATCGGTTTTTCTTACGGGTGTCCCTAGCGTCGCTTATGGGTGTGAATTCTGGTGATCCCATGAGAAGTCGTTCGCTTCCGCCGCTGCCTTCGTCCTATATAGGACTCCCATAGTCAGTTCGGTTGACCGATGCGCTTTCCGCAATCCTTCCTCGACGAGATACGCGATCGTGTTCCGATCTCGGCCGTGGTCGGTACCCGCGTGACGTGGGACAGGCGCAAGACCAACGTCCAGCGCGGGGATTACTGGGCCTGCTGTCCGTTTCACGGCGAGAAGTCGCCGTCCTTCCACTGCGAGGATCGCAAGGGCCGCTACCATTGCTTCGGCTGCGGCGTCACCGGCGACCACTTCAAGTTCCTGACCGAGCTCGACGGCATGGCGTTCCCGGAAGCGGTGGAGCGCCTCGCCGAAATGGCCGGCGTGGCAATGCCGGCGCGCGACGCGCAGGCCGAGCGCAGGGAGCGTGAGCGCGCGACCCTCACCGACGTGATGGAGCTGGCGACCCGCTTCTTCCAGGAAAAGCTGCATGCGGCTGAAGGAGCCAAGACGAGGGCCTACCTGCGCGAGCGCGGTCTGTCATCGGCTACCCAGCAGACGTTCCGCCTCGGCTACGCGCCGGACAGCCGCAATGCGCTGAAGGAATACCTCGCCAGCAAGGGCGTTGCGCGCGAGCAGATCGAGGCGGTGGGGCTGGTCGTCCATGGTCCCGACATTCCGGTTTCCTACGACCGGTTCCGCGACCGCGTCATGTTCCCGATCGAGGATTCGCGGGGCAGGGTAATCGCCTTCGGCGGCCGCGCGTTGTCGAATGACGTTCCGGCAAAGTACCTCAACTCCAACGACACCGAGCTCTTCCACAAGGGCAATGTGCTCTACAACTTCGCCCGGGCTCGCAAGGCGCAGGTGAAGGCGGGCACCGTCATTGCTGTCGAAGGCTATATGGATGTGATTGCCCTGGCGCAGGCGGGGTTCGAGCATGTCGTTGCCCCGCTTGGCACCGCGCTGACGGAGAACCAGCTCGAACTGCTCTGGAGGATGACGGGCGAGCCCATTCTCTGCTTCGATGGCGACCAGGCCGGCCTCAAGGCGGCCTGGCGGGCAGCGGACCTTGCGCTGCCGCTGATCGAGCCGGGCAAGACGCTGCGCTTTGCGCTGCTGCCGGAGGGCCAGGATCCGGACGATCTTGTCCGCAGTGGCGGGCCGGATGCATTCCGCTCCGTGCTCAATGAGGCGCGGCCGCTGGCCGAGCTGTTGTGGCTGCGTGAGACCTCTGGTGGCGTTTTCGACACGCCGGAGCGCCGCGCCGAACTTGAAAAGAACCTGCGCGAACTGACCGGCCGCATCAAGGACGAAAGTGTTCGCCGCCATTACCAGCAGGACATGCGCGACCGGGTGCAAAGCTTCTTCGGCCCGCGCGACCGCGGCCCGCAGAAGAGCCGCTTCGGTGGGGAGCGTGGCTTCGGCGGCGGGCGTGGCGGGAAGCAGGGGCAGATTGCGGCCGGACGGATCGCAGTGAGCGAGAGCCTTGCCCGTTCGGCCCTTGTTCGCGCGAGCGGTGGCACTTTGCCGTTGCGCGAGACGGCAATGATCGTCTCGATGATCAATCACCCGGAGTTGATCGACGAGCATTTCGAAGAGTTCGCCGACATGGATCTGCCGCATCCGGAGCTTCGCAAGCTGCACTCGGCGGTCCTCGATGCGCTCGCCAATGGCGTCGACCATGAGCGCAAGGCGCTGATCGCCGCTCTGGCGGCTGCAGGGCATGAAGCGTCGTGGGAGCGGGCGGTGGCACTCGTCCGCAAGGCGCGGATCTGGCCGGCGCTAGAGGATGCGGCCATTGAGGATGCACGCGAGGCTTTTAGCCAGGCAGCGGCATTGCAAACCAAGGCGCGGGAGCTGAAACGCCAGCGGGCCAGCGTTCAGCAGGCGCTGGCCGATGCGGTGGAGAAGGGGGAGGAGCAGACCTCGCAGCATCTCCTGCAGGTGCTCAACACGATCAGCCTCGACATCGCCAACCTGGAGCGGCTCGAGGCGCTGGTTGACGGCTTCGGCGTTCAATCGGGCAGGGGATAGCAGCGATTTAAGGTTGCAAACTCGCGCCACTTGCAGAATTAAGAACACACCCTACATAGGCATCACGTTCGGGCCCAGTGGCACTGCCCGAAGCTGCACGTCGTGCATTTGATTCGCTTTTTTGCTGCGAATCAGGTTTCTGACGCTTGACCTTCCGCACGTTTGGCGGAATCAGGATCAATGGAAATCTGCCGTGAGCCGGGAAAAAATCAACAGCGCCCGTAAAATGTGAACGCAACGGCGGCTGGTCGGATCCGCGACGATGTCTATATGCCGAATGTGACAGGGTTAATCGAGCATTAAGGCAGAAGCAGGTATCGCGATTCACCGGCGAAGTTCAGATGATTTGCCACATGCGCTGAGGCCCTGAAGGCCTCGATTGAAGCTTCAGCCTCTGGAGAAGAGACAATATGGCGACGAAAGAGAAGGAAGAGGTCGAAAACGAACGCGAAGGCGCGCCGGACGGCCCGCTGCTCGACCTTTCCGACGACGCCGTCAAGAAGATGATAAAGGTCGCGAAGAAGCGCGGCTATGTCACGATGGACGAGCTGAATGCCGTGCTTCCTTCCGAGGAAGTGACGTCGGAGCAGATCGAGGACACGATGGCGATGCTCTCCGACATGGGCATCAACGTCGTGGAGGACGACGAGGCTGGCGAGGAAGCTGAGAGCGACGACGACGACGAGTCCACCGAGCTGGCAGAATCGACCGGCACCGCGCTGGCGGCCGCGCCGACCAAGAAAGAGCCGACCGACCGTACCGACGATCCGGTCCGCATGTACCTGCGCGAGATGGGCTCGGTCGAGCTGCTGTCGCGCGAGGGCGAAATCGCGATTGCGAAGCGCATCGAGGCCGGCCGCGAGACGATGATCGCGGGTCTGTGCGAGAGCCCGCTGACCTTCCAGGCCATCATCATCTGGCGCGATGAGCTCAACGAGGGCAAGATTCTCCTGCGCGAGATCATTGACCTCGAGGCCACCTATGCCGGGCCCGAGGCCAAGCAGGCTCCGATCGTCGAGCGCATCGAGGAAGACGCCAAGCCGAAGGAAGACGCCAAGCCCGGTCGTCGCCGTGGTGAAGACGACGACATTACCAATGTCGGCGGCGAGACCCGGGTCGAGGAAGAGGAAGAAGACGAGGACGAGACCAACCTGTCGCTTGCGGCGATGGAAGCTGAGCTTCGCCCGCAGGTCATGGAAACCCTCGACGTCATCGCTTCGACCTACAAGAAGCTGCGCAAGCTGCAGGACCAGCAGGTCGAGCAGCGCCTTGCCGCTGCCGGCAGCCTGTCGTCCAGCCAGGAGCGCTCCTACAAGCAGCTCAAGGACCAGCTGGTCACGGCCGTGAAGTCGCTGTCGCTCAACCAGGCCCGCATTGAGGCACTGGTCGAGCAGCTCTACGATATCAACAAGCGTCTCGTGCAGAACGAGGGCAAGCTGCTGCGCCTAGCCGAAAGCTACGGCGTCCGCCGTGAGGACTTCCTGCGCGAGTACCAGGGCAGCGAGCTCGATCCGAACTGGATCAAGCGGATTGCCAACCTCTCCAGCCGCGGCTGGAAGGAATTCTACCAGAACGAGAAGGACACCATCCGCGACATCCGCGCGGAGATCCAGAACCTCGCCACCGAAACCGGCATTTCGATCGCCGAGTTCCGCAAGATCGTCAACCAGGTCCAGAAGGGCGAGCGCGAAGCCGCAATCGCCAAGAAGGAAATGGTCGAGGCGAACCTGCGTCTCGTGATCTCGATCGCCAAGAAGTACACGAACCGCGGCCTGCAGTTCCTGGACCTCATCCAGGAAGGCAACATCGGCCTGATGAAGGCGGTCGACAAGTTCGAGTACCGTCGCGGGTACAAGTTCTCGACCTACGCGACGTGGTGGATCCGTCAGGCGATCACCCGCTCGATCGCCGACCAGGCACGCACGATCCGCATCCCGGTGCACATGATCGAGACGATCAACAAGATCGTCCGTACCTCGCGCCAGATGCTGCACGAAATCGGCCGCGAGCCGACTCCGGAAGAGCTGGCCGAAAAGTTGGCGATGCCGCTCGAGAAGGTCCGCAAGGTCCTGAAGATCGCCAAGGAGCCGATCTCGCTCGAAACCCCGGTGGGCGACGAGGAAGATTCACACCTCGGTGACTTCATCGAGGACAAAAACGCTCTGCTGCCAATCGATGCGGCGATCCAGGCGAACCTGCGCGAGACGACCACGCGCGTGCTGGCATCGCTCACGCCGCGCGAAGAGCGCGTGCTGCGCATGCGCTTCGGCATCGGCATGAACACCGACCACACCCTCGAGGAGGTGGGCCAGCAGTTCTCCGTGACGCGGGAGCGTATCCGCCAGATCGAGGCGAAGGCGCTTCGCAAGCTGAAGCACCCGAGCCGCAGCCGCAAGCTGCGCAGCTTCCTCGACAGCTAAGACTTCAAAACCCGGCCTCAGCGCCGGGTTTTTTCTTGGCCGGTGACCTGCGTGGCCACCATGTCCTGCTGGCCGTCGAGATTTCCGACTCGAGCTTGGCTTATGACCGCGGGCGAAAGCTCGGCGTCTATGCTGCCTACGGCATACCAGAGGTCTGGGTGATCGAGGCGGCGAACCTCGTCACCCACGTCTATAAGCGCCTCGGTGCGGAAGGTTACGGTGTACAGGCCGATTTCGGTCCCGATCAGGATGTTGTTGCGGGGCGCGCAGAGGGTGTAGGCTTCTGCTTCGCCCGCCTCGGGCTATCGCCTCTTTGATCCATTCCATGAGCGTCAGCAGATGAACCAGAAGTTGGAGCGTGCGGATGTCGTTGTCCGCGACTGCACCGTCGAGGACATGACCGTCGTCCAGGAGATTTACGCCCACCACGTGCTCCACGGCACCGCGTCCTTCGAGGAGGCTGCTCCGGGCCTCGAGGAAATGTGCAAACGCCGCGAAACGGTTCTCGCGTCCGGACTGCCGTATCTTGTCGCCGAGATCGATGGCAAGGTGCAGGGCTATGCCTATGCAGGGATGTTCCGCCCGCGCATTGCCTATCGCTACTCGATCGAGGATTCGGTCTACGTGGCGCCGGGACTTGGTGGGCGCGGCATTGGCAAGGCGCTGCTCACCGAGCTGATCCGCCGCTGCGAGCGGGGACCCTGGCGCCAGATGATAGCGGTGATCGGCGACAGCGCCAACCATGGCTCGATCAACCTGCACCGCAGCCTCGGCTTCCATCACACCGGCACGCTCGCCTCGACTGGCTTCAAGTTCGGTCGCTGGATCGACACGGTGATGATGCAGCGCGCGCTGGGCGAGGGCGACACCACGCTGCCGGAGCCTGCGAAGGCACAAGCTAGCGCGTAGAGAGGGCGTCAATGATCGCGGCGAAAACCTTGCGGTGATCTTCCACGCTTGCACCGGCTTCGATCGCGAGAGCTGCGCGGTCGAACATCGCTGACAATTGCGCGGCGAGCGCAGGGACAGGAAGCTGCTGCAGTTCGCCCGCTTCCATTGCGGCCGTCAGCCCTTCCACGAGCGTGCGTCCGCCGTAGCGCTCGTCGATTTCGTCCATGAGCGACCGGCCGAGGACTGCCGGCCCGTCCAGCAGCAGGAGGCGCGTGCGTCCGTTGACTGCCATCGCCCGGAAGAAGGCGTCCGCCCCGTCGAGCAGAGCCTGGCGCACCGAGGCAGGAGCTTCGGTTGCCGCGTCGATCTCCGCCGCTACGGCGGCTGCCTCCGCTTCAACCACCGCCCTAAACAGTGCCTGCTTGTCGGCGAAGTGGTGGTAGAGCGCCCCACGGGTCACCCCGGCAGCGGCCACAATCTCCGGCGTTCCTGTCTCCGCATATGATTTCTCAATGAAGAGGTTACGCGCGGCCGCGATGAGCGCGGCGCGGGTCGCCTCCGTGCGCTCCCGATTGGAGCGACGTGCAGAAACGGCTTCTTGCATGCATGCAGCCTGTATGTTAACGGTCAGAATACATACAGAATGTATGTGAATAGAAGGCGAAAGGGAAGGCCATGAAGGCGACCAGCTTCTACCCCGTGATCATGACCGGCGATGTTGCCGGGACCGCGCGCTTCTACATCGAGCACTTCCGGTTCAGGCCCGCCTTCGAGAATGAGTGGTACGTCCACCTGACCTCGACGGAGGACGAGACCATCAACCTCGCCATTCTTGCTGGCGACCACAAGACGATCCCCGCCGAGGGCAGGGGAAGGGTGAGTGGCCTTCTGCTCAACTTCGAGGTCGAGGATGTCGACGCCGAGCATGCGCGGCTGTCGGCTGCGGGGTTGCCGATCCTGCTTTCGCTACGCGACGAGGCATTCGGCCAGCGCCACTTCATCACCAGCGATCCCAACGGCGTCCTCATCGACATCATCAAGCCCATACCGCCGACGGGCGAGTTCGCTGAGCAGTACACGGACGAGGCGCGTCCGGTCTGACGGCTTTCAGTATCGGCGTCTCCCGCAATTGCATTCGCGTGCAAACCGGTCCAGCCTGCGGCCATCCGGATTGGGAGGTATTTGCCGATGTTGACCCTTTATTTTGGACGGGGCGGTTGTTCGCTCGCGTCGCATATCGCGCTTGAGGAAGCAGGCGCTGACTACGAGGCGCGCAAGGTCGATTTTGCGACCAACGAGCAGCAGTCGCCGGAATATCTGCGCGTAAACCCGAAGGGGCGCGTGCCGGCGCTGGTCACACCGCGCGGCATCCTCACCGAGACCCCGGCGATCCTCGCCTATATCGCGCAGTCATTCCCGGGCGCAGCACTTGCGCCTGTCGCCGACTATTTCGCCTTTGCCGAGCTGCAGGCGTTCAATTCCTATCTCTGCTCTACTCTGCATGTCGCGCACGCGCACGGACGGCGCGCTTACCGCTGGGCTGATGACGAGGCCGCGCAGGCGGAGATGAAGCGAAAGATGCCGGAGGTCGTGACCGCTTGCTTTAAGATGGTCGAGGACAACATGTTCCGTGGACCATGGGTGATGGGAGACCAGTACACCGTCGCCGATTCCTATCTCTTCACGGTCGCGCAGTGGATTGAAGGTGATAATGTCGACACCTCGCTCATTCCGCGGGTAATGGAGCACCGCGAACGGATGAAGCAGCGCCCGGCCGTTCAGAAGGTGCTGGAGCGCGAGGCAAACGCTTGAGGCAGGCATGGCGCAGCAGACGGTTCTGACGATTTCAACCCACGGGCAAGGGCTCTACGAGTTCACCGACCAGGCATCCGCCTTCGTCAGGAACGCGGGGATCCAAACCGGCCTGTTCACCGTCTTCGTGCGCCATACCTCGTGCTCGCTGATCATCCAGGAAAATGCAGATCCGGATGTCCAGCGCGACCTCAACGAGTTCTTCCGGAGGCTGGTGCCGCCGTCGAACGACCCGTCGATGCGCTGGATGGTGCACACCACCGAAGGGCCGGATGACATGCCGGCCCACATCAAGGCGGCGCTCAACGCGGTCTCGCTGTCGGTCCCTGTGATGGGTGGCAGGCTTGCATTGGGAACCTGGCAGGGCATCTATCTGTTCGAGCACCGCGACCGTCCGCACCGGCGCGAGGTCGTGCTGCATCTCGCAAGCTGACCGGTTTCCTTTCCAGTGCCGCTGCGGCATAGAGGGAGCCAGTCAGAGATGGGAGACGAAGATGTCGTTCTGGAAGAAGCTGTTTGGCGGTGGCGGCGCGGCCAAGCAAGAGGAAGCCGGCGAGCCTGTCGAGCATAAGGGCTACAGGATACTTCCCACTCCCTACCTTGAAGGGGGCCAGTACCAGACCTGCGGCGTGATCTCGAAGGAGATCAACGGCGAACTCAGGGAGCACCGCTTCATTCGTGCCGACCGGTTTGCGTCTAGGCAGGACGCGATCGACGTCACCATCCGCAAGGCGCAGCAGGTCATCGATGAACAGGGAGACCGGATCTTCGGCTAGGGCGATGCAGCGTCTTTCGATCCTCCTGATCGCAGGATTGCTCACAGGCTGTGCGGCCTATGGCGTCGTTGCAACCGCGCGGATCAGCGACGACAGGGTCGTTGCCTCCTCAAGGAGCGCGACCGTGTCGACGAGCGGGATTTCAACGAGGTCGGAACGGGCCGAAATCCGCTACTGACAAACCAGCCGCGCGACGCGCGAACGCATGCTAGGTTTCCACGTTGACCATCGCGATCACGGGGAGGGCCATAAATGTCGCTCAAGGGGAAGACGCTTTTCATCTCGGGAGGCTCGCGGGGGATCGGCCTGGCTGTCGCCCTGCGCGCCGCGCGCGACGGCGCAAACGTTACCATCGCAGCGAAGACCGCCGAGCCGCACCCTAAGTTGCCGGGGACGATCTACACTGCCGCCGAAGAGATCGAGAAGGCAGGCGGCAGGGCGCTGCCGGTGGTCTGCGATATCCGCGATGAAGCCCAGGTCCGCGAGGCGGTCGCGAAGACGGTCGAAGTATTCGGCGGCATCGACATTTGCATCAACAATGCCAGCGCGATCAGCCTGACGCCGACGCTCGCCACCGACATGAAGCGCTTCGATCTGATGCACCAGATCAACACGCGAGGCACCTTCCTCGTGTCAAAAATGTGCATTCCGCACCTGCGGTTGGCGGAAAATCCTCATATTTTGAATCTGGCTCCGCCGCTCGACATGAAGGCCAAATGGTTCAAGAACCACGTCGCCTACACGATGGCGAAATACGGCATGTCGATGTGCACGCTCGGCATGAGCGCCGAGTTCGCCAGCGAAGGGATCGCGGTGAATTCTCTGTGGCCGCTGACGGCGATCGACACCGCCGCCGTGCGCAACCTTCTAGGCGGAGAGGCGGTCGCCTCGATGAGCCGGTCGCCCCGGATCATGGCCGATGCGGCCTATGCGATCGTAAATCGCCCGGCACGCGAGACGACCGGCAATTTCTTCATAGACGAGGAGGTGCTCCGCGAAGAGGGCGTCACTGACTTCTCCGTCTATGCCCCCGGCGCTACCCAGCTTGCGGCTGACTTCTTCGTTCCGGACGAGGTGTTCCAACGAAGCGCGACGAAGGTATTGCGCGCGTTCTAGACAGACATGAAAACCCGGCCGGCGGCGGCCAGCCGGGTCTTCTTCGCTGTCGGTCGCGTTACTGTGCGCTTGCGACCGGAGCGACCAACGGGGTGATGCGGCGGATGGCAACGCGGCGGTTCTCGCGCTCTGGCTCCTCCGTCTTCACCTTGAGATAGGTCTCGCCGTAGCCCTGCGTGACCAGATTTTCCGGCGGGATGCCGAACACGTTGGTCAGGGCGGTCGCGATGGACTCAGCCCGGCGGTCGGAGAGGGCCAGGTTCGCCTCATTTGAGCCGACAGCGTCAGTGTGACCCTCAATCAGGAACACCTCGCCGGGGTTCTTCTCGAGCAGCTTGTTCATGGCATTCGCCACGCCCTCGAGCCTCGGGATCGCGTCATCCGTGATGGTGGCAGAGCCGAACTCGAAGTTGATCGTATCGAGCTCGACGCGGCGGACGCTGTCTCGGACACGGGCCGAGTAACGGACCTCGTCAACCGAGTAGAGGCGCCGGACCGGCTCGACCGGCGGCTGCTCGAGGAACTCGTAGTAGACATCCTCATCCTGGACCCCGCCGGCGTCGAGGATATACTCATTAGCGGGAATGGTCAGGCGCAGCGGCGGAAGATCTTGGCCCGGATCGCGCCAGCCGCGGCGGCGATCGTCACGGTCGCGGCGTCCGCCGTCGGAATAGACAAGCACATATTCGCGCCCGTCCGAGGTGAAACGTGAACGCTCCACCACGTCGCCGTAGCGGTCATAAACCGTGACGACCTGCACACCATTCGGGCGCACAACGGTCTCGCGGTAGCGGCCGCGCGGCAACTCCTCGTAATAGACTTCCTGAGCGTCGCGTCCGATGCGGTCGCGATCGTCGCTGCGGACGATGATCTGGTTGTTGAACTGGATCACCGTGCGGTCGCCAAACTCGCGGACCGGTTCGGCGCCCTCCCAGCGCTCGCGGCGGCCCTCGAAATTGTCGATGCGCTGACCTTGCTCTTCGCGCAGCGAGCGGAACTCGACCGGCTGCTCAAGCTGCTGTGCCTCGACGTCCGTGGTAGGCGGCGGTCCGGCAGGAGCTGCCGGAGCCTGTGCTGGCTGTTGGGCGGCATCCGGAGCTGGCTGGCCACCCTCTGGTGCGGGAGCAGGAGCTTCCTTAGCGCTGTCGAGCAGCGGAGCCTGGTCGCCAATCGGTTCGCTGGCGCCTTCCGTAACTGGAGGCTGGCCTTCTGCCGGAGGAGCAGCGCCCTCCTGGGGAGCGGCGGGTGCTGCAGGTGCAGGTGCAGCAGCGGGCGGCGCGCCTTCCGACTGCCCTGCTGGAGCAGCGGGTTGTTCCTCAGCAGGAGCCTCGCCACTCGGCGCGGCTTCCGGGGCAGGTGCCGGCGTCGGCGCTTCTCCTGTCGGAGGTGTAGGGGCATCGGGCGCGGGAGTTGGCGCAGGCGCTGCTTCCGGGGTTTCCTCGGCCGGCGTCTCAGGCTCAGGAGCGGCATCCTGAGGTGCTGCTTCAGGAGCAGGCGTTGGTGTCGGGGCTTCATCGGATGGTGGGGTTGCCTCTTCAGGCGCGGATTGTTCCTCAGCCGGTTGTTCGGCGGGTTCTTCAGCCGGTGGTGCGGGTTCGTCAGCGGCTGGAGCCTCTGCAGGTGACTCCTCGGCGGCCGGCGCCTCTGCGGGAGGCTCTTCGGCTGCAGGCGGCTCTTCGGCCTGAGGCTCAGGTGCCGGTGCTTCTTCAGGAGCAGGAGGAGTCTGCTCTTCCGGTGCAGGTGCTTCCTCAGCCGGAGCTGGAGCTTCCTCGGCCGGTGCCGTCGGCTTTTCGGCAGGTGGGGCAGGCTGCTCGGCAGGCGCTTCCTGCTGCTGTTCCTCTTCTGCCGGCTGCTCTTGGCCTCCGCCTTGGCGGGCGCGCTCCGCTTCTTCCTCGGCGCGGCGACGCAGCAGTTCCTCTTCGCTCAAGCCTTCCTCAGCCTGCGCCAGGATCATCAGGTTGCCATGATCATTTGGTGCCGCGACCGGCTCGGCAAATCCGGGCTGTGCAGCGGTTGCTTGCCCGGCAAGCATCACGAGCGCCAGCGCCGTGCCTGCTAGAAAACTGGATCGGGTGTGCATCTTGGTAGTCTCCTGTCCGGTCGTCCCAACGCACGGCAACTTCTATCGCCCCCCGAAGGTTCCTTCCCGGCGGCATCTTGGGCAGGGGCGGGGCAAAGCCGCGGCAAATTCGTGGCGGAGGCCGTCTTGCCCTTGACGCCCCCGCCGCAAGCGCTCAAACGGTAGCCATGACACAGCAGCCGTTCTGGATGGAAAAGACGCTCGAGGAACTGAGCCCGCAGGAGTGGGAGCTGCTGTGCGACGGCTGTGGCAAATGCTGCCTGTCGAAGCTCGAGGACGAGGACACCGGCGACATCTACTGGACTACCGTCGGCTGCCGACTATTTGACGACGAAACCTGCAGCTGCCGCGACTATCCCAATCGTCTGTCGAAGGTTCCCGACTGCGTTGGCCTGACGCCGGAAAAGGTGCGCACGATCACTTGGCTGCCAAAGACCTGCGCCTATCGCCTCGTTGCCAATGGTGAGCCGCTCTACTGGTGGCATCATCTCGTGTCCGGCAGCCGCGAGACGGTTCATGTTGCCGGCATCTCGGTCAAGGGCTGCGTCACCGCCAGCGAGGACGACCTTTCCGAGCCCGAGGACTACTTCGCGCACATGCTGGACGAGGAGCCGTAGGGGCCGCTTGCCCCTTGGCATAAATTCCCCGGCCGCTATGGTTCCCCGCGAATCATACTGAGAAGGGGAATTCCTCATGACTGAAGCCAACACCCTTGCCCTGATCGAGCGCTACATCGCCGCCTTCAATGCGGGCGACAGCGAGGGCATGCTGGCATGCCTGACGGAAGACGTCGCGCACGACATCAACCAGGGCGGCCGCGAGATCGGCAAGGACAAGTTCCGCTGGTTCAACGGCATGATGAAGCGGCACTACCGCGAGGAGCTGACCGACGTCGTCATCATGGTCGCTCAGGGTGGCGGACGCGCGGCTGCGGAATTCACCGTCCACGGCACCTATCTCGAGACTGCCGAGGGCCTGCCGGAAGCCAAGGGCCAGAAGTACGTCCTGCCGGCCGGCATCTTCTTTGATATCGACAACGGCCTGATCTCGCGCGTGACGACTTACTACAATCTCGAAGACTGGATCGCACAGGTTTCGAAGGACTGAGATGGCTGACGTTCGGCGGCTTACCCGGTCGGAGGCGGAAGCCGCCTTCGACGACCTCGCCCGGCTGCGGATCGAGGTCTTTCGCGATTTCCCCTACCTCTACGAGGGCGACATAGACTACGAGCGTCAGTACCTGTCGACCTTCATGAAGTCGCCGGGCGCGGTGGTGATTGGTGCGCTGGACGGCTCGCGTCTCATCGGAGCGGCGACGGCCTCGCCGCTGACCGATCATCATGAGGAATTCGGCAAGCCGTTCGCCGACCGCGGCCTCGACACGAGCGAGTATTTCTATTTCGGCGAATCGGTGCTGCAGAAGGGCTATCGCGGGCAGGGGATCGGCGTGCGCTTCTTCGAGGAGCGCGAACGGGCAGCGCGTGACCAGGACTTTTCAAAGTGCGTGTTCTGCGCCGTCATCCGGCCGGCTGACCATCCGCTGCGACCCGCGGACTACCAGCCGCTCGATGCCTTCTGGGCAAAGCGCGGCTACCAGAAGGTCGAGGGACTCATCTGCGAGTTCTCGTGGAAGGACATCGGGGAAAGCGACGCAACATCGAAGCCGATGCAATTCTGGGCACGCACACTCTAGCCTCTTAAGGGCCCTCTTGGTGCCTCTTTCATCATTATGAACCGCACATGAACGACGAGTTCCGAGATCGTTCAGCCTCGCTCAACCATCATGCGGGCATCCAATCAGGACAAACTGAGCCCGACAGGAGAATGTTGATGATGAAATTCGCCAAGACCGCAGTTCTTTCCGCCCTGATCGGCCTCGGAGCCATCGCGTCCATTCCGTCCGCTGCGCAGGCGCAGACCGGCGGTTTCTACCTCGGCTTCGGCAATGGCGGAGTGGGCTTCCACTTTAACGACCGCGACCGCCGCGACTTCCGCGGTCCCGACCGTCACCATCCGCCGCGCCACCACGTCCGCGGCCACTGCTCGCCGCGCGAGGCGGTCCGCAAGGCGAGCCGCATGGGCCTTCGCGACGTTGCCGTCGTCCGTGAGAACCGCCGTGTGATCGAGGTCGAGGGACGCCGCCACGGCCGTCGTTTCCACACGATCGCCTTCGCGAACGTTAACGGCTGCCCGACCCTCCGTTAGGCCAGGGACACCATCCTCCAGCAAAAAAGCCCGGCAGCGATGCCGGGCTTTTCGTTCCGGAGAAAGTGATTCAACTACCGGACAAACTGATTCAGGATTCGGCCTCAGCCTGTTGATCCCGGATCGCTTTTAGCTACTGCGCGATCTCGAATGTGACGCTCACCTGTACGCGGTAAGTGTTTTCCCCGGCCTCCACCGGCACCGCATCGGCAGCGGCAGCTTCCATCTTGAATGCACGCGCGCTGATCGGCATCGGCTGCGGCATCATCGAGTGCTCACTGATCTCGACGATCGACCCGAGTTTCACGCCGGCAGCTTCCGCCAGCGTCGTCGCGCGGCTGACCGCATCCTTCACCGCGCGCTTGCGCGCCTCGGTCACAGTCGCTGACGAATCGCTGTTGGTGAAGCTGATGCTTCCGCCCTGGTTGACGCCGAGCGAGACCGACTTGTCGATGATCTCGCCGACCTTGGAAATGTCGCGGATGCGGACGGTGAGGGTGTTCGACACCTGGTAGCCTTGGATCCGCGGCGGCTCGCCGGAATTGTCCTGCGGGAAGACGTAGCGCGGGTTGATCTGCAGGCCGGCGGTCTGCAAATCACGCGCCTCGATCCCGGCTTCTTTCAGGGCTGCGATCACTTCAGCGATGGCCGTGTTATTTTGGTCGAGCGCTTCGCGCGCGGTTTCAGCCTCGCGCATGACGCTCAGGCTGACGATCGCCATGTCCGGTGCGACCGATGCCTCACCTTCGCCAGCGACATGGATGCGCGGCTGGTGCGGAGGCCGTGGCGGCTCCTGCGCCGCGGCGAGGGAGGGAACCGAGAGGGCGGCGGCGAGGAGGAGAGGCAAGTATCTGCGGTTCATGTCGATCTCCGAAAGAGTGCCTGAAACCAGGCGGATACTCACTCATTATGCGGGGATTGCGGCGAACACCTTGTGCCTCGGCCAAAAACCAACTAGTTCAGCGACGTGGGGCCTGTAGCTCAATGGTTAGAGCCGGCGGCTCATAACCGCTTGGTTGGGGGTTCGAGTCCCTCCGGGCCCACCATCTGCATTTTTTGACCATCTGGTCAAATATTTTTACCAATAGCATCAATAACTTAACTTTCCGAAAATGGCCCAGCGAAGCCATTTTACGGTATCGGCACGGCCGAAATACCGTCAGGTTCTGAGCCTCCGATACCGTCAGGCGGGGTTTGCGCGAGTAAAGCGGTAACGCGCTTAGTTAAAAAACTTTGTTAACCATCAATTAGTTAGACAAATACAATAACCTCTCGCTTTTTTCTGCGGGTGGAGGGGCGGTGATTCAGCCTTGGTTGCGGGTGTGGGTCCTAAACACGAAACCACGTGCAACCACTCCAACTTTCCCAAGTCAGAGCAACTAAATGTTGACTGCACCTCAATCAGAGGGTGGCTACCGGTATTTGAACCCAAACCTAGCGCGAACAGGAATCACGGCCTTTCTCGAAATCAGAACGATCCGGCTTCAATCGCAGGCCCCACATACTGAGCCCACCCGGGTAACAAGGGGATGCACACCAAAAGGTAGATGAAGCAACAGGCGTAGTAGATTGCCGGATCAGCATAGCTGCGATCGCCAACCTTCCCGTGAGCGAATTCATGTCGCAGTGCCGGACCGGGACGATGATTGAATATCAAGTCTATGTTGAGGACGATATCCTCTCCAAAGATAGCGACCAGTTCGCTCCGATAGGTGTCGAGCAAGGTGGAGAGAGATCTATCCTCTTGCGTCAAATCGTTCCGCATTTTCGAAGTGTCAGTGCTGCTATTGATCAGTACGTGTCGCAGGCAGTGTTCCAACTGCGTAATCAAAATCGGCGCCGCTGAGAGCATATCCCCCTGCATCAAGCGTGCGAAACCGAGCGCGAATGTTGCTGCATGATGGCGAGGTACAAAGGGGCTTTGCAGCACTATGAAGCTGAAGTGTCGTTCGGATAGCGGGAACTCTCCAGATAGGAAGCGGCGCGCAGGTTCCAGCTGTCCCCTAACCGCAATATCCATCCTGAATTGTAGATGCTGGATCATCTTGCTCTTGATCCATTCATCATTTGGCGGTGAGCCATCGAGCGAGACACCTTCGACCTCGGCGATAATTTTGCCCTCGTTATCGAGGTGAGTAGTCGCAAACATGCCCGCGATGCCGGGTTCCGTCTCGACAGCCTCGGTTCTCATCTGGGCTGCGCTATTTGGGCGTACTAGCAACGCAAACTGTTTGAGCCCCTCCGGCAGCGGCAGTTTTTCGAACACCTCGATTGTGCCGCTCACTACGTCGGATAAGTCGGTGGGAATTTCGAACGAACCCATCTCTTCTAGCGACTTCTCCTGAAGGATTCGCATTTCCTTACGAAGTTCTTCGCGACGCTCCTCGGTACGGGGTATCTGCCGTAGTTCCCCGATAGCTTGGCGATACCAGTGTGCTGCCCCAGATGAGGAGCCGGTCTGCGGTGCCATTCTTAGCGTCTGCTCGACACCAGCGATTTGGCAGCGCCGCTGGTCGTCAGGCCTTTTTGCCTCCCCATGAGCGAAGGCGGCCAAATCCCATAGTTCCTTGATGGCGAGAGGGTACGGATCGGGCCTTTGCTCAGCGGCTGATGCCGCGGCCTCCATATCAGCAGCAAGCTGATCCATCGTGATCAGTGAATATCGCGAAAGGAGTGTCGCAATCCGATACAACGGTACGACATCGGTGTGGCTTAGCGCCTTGGAATAAAGCGAACTCAGCAGCCCTGTGACCCGCTCGTGCATCGGTGCCGCACGCTTGTTCGATCTTGCGTGTATTTGGGACGCACGCTCTATTAGGTCGACTTCTTCCAAGGAGACCGCGCTATCGGTGGGGAACCGATCTTCATAGGTTCCGCTCATCAGGCCTTCGACACACTCGCAATACGACATCACGGCAATCGCAGCGGCTTTGCCCTTTTTGCGGTCGTTCGTCCACACTACATCAGCCAACCGAGCACGTAGCGCCGGATGATCTACCTCTTCCAAAATTTCAAAGAAGTGCTCGGTCTGCTCTCCAAGCCAATCCTCTGGAATAGGCGTGCGGCCATCGCCAAATGTCATCTTCGCACCGAAAGCACCCGCCGTATCGTGCAACCGAAAGTGTAGGCCGCAGGCCGACGCCAACAGGCGGAAGGCGCTGAACGCCGGCTCATTGTCTCGGTGCTCCTTTGCAGCCTTAATAAATTCAGACTCTAGCCGGTGGTCGTAAGCGGACTTCACACCGCGCACGACGGAGTTGTAATCAACCTGCCGAAAATCCGTTGGGGTGACAATGATTTGGGGTGGCCACGGTGCTTCTGTATGCTCCGATGGTTCTTGGGCTCCGGGTGTGCCATCTTCCATCTATCAGCCTCGCATCCAATGAAAACTATCCCCTCACCATATGCATAACTGTGCAGATGGGAATGTCGTCGATCAATTGTACATGCTATGGTCACTTCACAGCCACAGCAATTAAAAGCCGCCGTTACCGCAACCCATTCCACACCCGTCCTTCCGACATCGACACCGCTCAACCAACGCGGAGCGAATCCGGGACAAGCAACACCGATGCTGCGAAGGTCTTTGGGCACCACACTCCGCTTCTCAGAATTTTCTACGATGTGCCTCACCGGATTGACGAGTACAGCGGGAGGAAAACGTAGTCGCTATTGCGTCAGACACGCTTGAATGTCGTCTATCAAATCCCGCGAAATCTGATAGATTTCTGCATCTCAATCATCGGAATTCGTCGATTGAGATGCAGAAAAAGTGACGGTATTATGGACGGTATCGGCTAGGGTTGCAGCATCAAGACCTTGAAATAATTGCACATTTCAAACCAGTAGGGCCCACCATATTCGCCCCAAATTGAGGCGGCAAATTCGCGCTGCCACGTGCCACAGTTCCAGATTGACGCAGCGTGTCGTTCGAAAGTGTCGGCGTTTCCTAACTCATTGTAACGGTTGTCGATTTTTGGTTCCAACAACTTTTGTCCATTGTGGCAGTCACGTTGTGGCCACAAAATAGCCACGGTTCCACACGGTGTTGATTTCCGCTGAGAGTTGACCCGGGATTTTCGCCGAGAAGTGACCCGCCTTCATGTATGGTTTGGGTCTCAGGACTTAGTCAAGGTGGGTGCTTTCTCCTTCTTTGTCGGTGTGGTCTGGGCAGAGCTGTTCTTGAAGCGGAAGCTGTCGTTTCCGGTCTCCAGGATGTGGCAGTGATGGGTGAGCCGATCGAGCAGCGCCGTCGTCATCTTGGCGTCGCCGAAGACGGTCGCCCACCCTCACTCTGCTGCTGCATTCGCTTCAATTCCCGGCTGACAAAGGCGACGATCTCGGCTGTAGTCTGCCCGAGTTCTCACGGTGTTCGAGGCGAGGGTGACGTCGCGAATCTTCTTCTCTGCAATCCTGTTCGTCCTGGCCTGCGGCGGTCTCGCCCGGGCTGATCGGACCCATGTCGCCATCGCGGCAAACTTCACCGATGCGGCGAATGAGATCGCCCGGGCCTTCGCCGCAGAGACCGGGCATCAGGCGGTGCTGTCGTTCGGTGCCACCGGCCAGCTTTACGCCCAGATCACGCAGGGAGCGCCGTTCGAGGTGTTTCTGTCGGCGGATAATGTGCGCCCGGCAATGGCGGTTGCCGAAGGCTACGGCGTCGAGGGAAGCGTCTTTACCTATGCGACCGGTCAGCTGGTGCTCTATTCGCCGGATGCAGCCGTCGTGACGGGACCGGAGGTCCTGAAGGAGGGGAACTTCCAGCAGATAGCCCTCGCTAATCCGGAGGCTGCGCCGTATGGCAAGGCTGCGGTCGAGACGATGCAGTCGCTCGGTGTCTATGAGGCATTGCAGCCCAAAATGGTGCAGGGCCAAAACATCGCCCAGACGTTCCAGTTCATCGAGACCGGAAATGCCGAGCTCGGCTTCGTTGCGCTGGGGCAGGTGGCGCGGCGCGACGGCGGCTCGCGCTGGGTCGTACCACAGGAGCTTTTCACGCCGATCCGGCAAGATGCGGTGCTTTTGAAGCAGGGTGAGGATAACCCAGCGGCAACAGCCTTCATCGAGTTCCTGAAGGGAGACAAGGCGGCCGAAATCATCGAAAAGTACGGCTACGCACGCGCGCGCTGACGAGGACGCCGCGCAAATCCGGGAGGCACGACGTGACGCAGGACCTGTGGTCGCCGATCTGGCTGACGATCCAGCTCGCCGGCGTCACGACGCTCGCACTGCTCATCATCGGTATCCCGATCGCCTGGTGGCTCGCATGGACGCCGTCGCGCTGGCGCGAGGTGATCGCCACGATCGTCGCGCTGCCGCTCGTCCTGCCGCCGACGGTGCTCGGTTTCTACATTCTCGTCGCGCTTGGCCCGCAGGGGCTTGGCGGCTGGCTTGGGCCGCTGGTGGGCCTGCGCACCTTCGCCTTCAGCTTCGAGGGGTTGGTCGCCGGCTCGGTGATCGCCTCGCTGCCCTTCATGGTTCAGCCGGTGCGCAATTCGTTTGAGGCGATGGGGCGCCGGCCGCTCGAGGTCGCGGCAACGCTGCGCGCTTCGCCCTGGGACGCGTTTTGGAGCGTGGCGCTGCCGCTGGCACTGCCCGGCATTTTGACCGGCGCGGTGCTGGCCTTTGCCCATACGGTCGGCGAGTTTGGCGTCATCCTGATGGTCGGCGGCAACATTCCTGGCGAAACCAAGGTGCTGTCGATCGCGATCTATGACTTCGTCGAGACACTGCGCTGGCGCGAGGCGCATATCCTGTCGCTCGGCATGCTCGTCTTCTCGTTCCTCGTGATCTTCACGGTCTCGCTGCTCGCGCGCCGGTCGGGGAGGCGCACGTCTTGACGGGTGCGACGATCGACATTTCGCTCGACGGCCAGCTCGGCTCGTTCCGGCTAAATTTCGAGGCGGGGCTGCCGATGTACGGCATATCGGCGCTGTTCGGGCCTTCGGGTTGCGGCAAGACATCGGTGTTGCGGGCCGTTGCCGGCCTCAACCGGATCCCAGGTCGCATCGTTGTCGGCCGCGAAATCTGGCAGGACGAACAAACTTTCGTGCCGACGCACCGGCGTGCTCTGGGCTATGTGTTCCAAGAGGCAAGCCTTTTTCCGCACTTGTCTGTGCGCCGGAACCTGACCTACGGCGAAGCCCGCGCGAAGGGCGCGCCCGGGCACACGCAGTTTGACGAGATTGTCGAGCTGCTCGGTATCGGCCATCTCGTCGACCGGATGCCGGACAATCTCTCCGGCGGGGAGCGGCAGCGGGTGGCGATCGGCCGGGCGCTGCTGGCGCAGCCGCGGCTGCTCTTGATGGACGAGCCGTTGTCGGCGCTCGACCGCATGGCGAAGGACGAAGTGCTGCCCTATTTCGAGGCGCTGCATGCAAACCTGAAGATCCCGATCATCCTCGTCACGCACGATATTTCCGAGGTCGAAAGGCTTGCCGATCATGTCGTGCTGATGCGCGATGGCCGGGTGCTTGCCTCCGGGCCGCTCAGCGCCATGCAGGTTGATCCTTCGCTGCCGCTCGCTGCGGGCCGGCAAGCGGCGGTGACGCTCGATGCCGTGCTCGACCAGTATGACTCGGACTACGGCCTCGCGACACTGAAGGTGTCCGGAGGCGAGTTCCTCGTGCCGATGGAGCAAGCCGCGAGGGGCAGCCACCAACGCCTGACGATCGCTGCCGGCGATGTCAGCCTCGCGACTCAGGCGCCGCAAGGCTCGACGCTGCTGAACAGCCTGCCGGCTCGCGTTCTCTCAGCGACGATAGCTGGAAACGAGGTCATTGCCGTGCTTGGGCTCGGCGATGATGGTGCGGGCAGTCGCATCCTCTCGCGTGTGACCCGCAAGTCGTGGGAGAGCCTTGGCTTCCGCGAAGGACAGCTGGTTCACGCGCAGGCGAAAAGCGTCGCGCTTGTCCGCCGCAAGAGCAGGTGAGGGGCTGATCGCGCTTTGGTCGCGAAACTGCTATAAGAGGCAATGGAGCGCTGGCCTGAGATTGCCTATGTTCAATGGCGAGAGACCTGCACTGCGCTGCACCTGTGGGCGCAGATCATGGGAAAGTACCGCTTCGCGCATACGCCCTGGGTCAATCACTCCTGGCATGCGACGCTCTATGTAACCCCGCGCGGTCTGACGACCGGCCCGATCCCTGACGCCGACGTTTTCGTCACCATCAGCCTCGATTTCTGCGACCACCTCTTTGTTGCCGAGGCGGAGGGCGGTGCGCGCGAGACCTTCCCGCTGCGGCCGATGAGCGTGGCGCGGTTCTATTCCGAGACAGCCGATGCGATACGCGCCGTCGGCGGGCGGCCGCTGATGCATGGCAAGCCCAACGAGTTTCCGGACCCGGTTCCCTTTGCGGAGGATCACGCAGAGCGTCCTTACGATGGCGAGGCAGTCCAGCGGTTTCACCAAGCGCTGGTGCTGGTCGCGCGCGTGTTCGAGCAGTTCCGCACCGGTTTCCTCGGCAAGGTCTCACCCGTGCATCTGTTCTGGGGCTCGTTCGACCTTGCCGTCACGCGCTTTTCCGGGCGATCCGCGCCGCTGCATCCGGGAGGAATTCCTGGACTTCCGGACAGCGTCTCGCAGGAAGCCTACAGCCACGAGGTTTCGTCGGCCGGCTTCTGGCCAGGCGGTTCCGGCGTCGACGAGGCGATGTTTTATTCCTATGCGTATCCCGCGCCTGAGGGCTTCAGCGCCCGCAGGGTTGAGCCGGCGGAAGCGCGGTTTGACGAGCGACTCGGTGAGTTTCTGCTGCCTTACAACGCGGTGCGGCGCAGCCTTGAACCAGAGCAAACGCTGATGCGGTTCCTGCAGACCACCTACGAAGTGGCTGCCGATACCGGCGGCTGGGATCGCGCCGCGCTCGACTGCGAGCCGGGAATTCCAAGGGTTCCGCGCCGGCTCTGAAGCGTCACGACCGCCGCAAAACAGGGGGGGTGCGATTCACAAGCGCCTTACGTATCGTCATCACTGAAACGCCGCTTTTTGGTTGGGCGCGCCCGTTTTCTGCCTTAAAGAGCGCCCGTCCGCGACAAATGTGCGCGGCTTATCAAGCGACACTTTTTCATGAGTTCGCCCCGGCCATCGTGCCGGGCGTTCGCACTGGCAGCCGCGAGCGGGTCCTCCCAAGACGCTCGCCGTCGCCCAAGAATAGGAGTTGGACTTGTCTGGGTCCCGTACAATTTCCGAGCGCACGCTCTACGCGATTTCGCTGGTCGTGGCTGCGCTCTTCCTCTGCAATATTTATTACCAGCTGCACATTGCCCCGAACTGGCAGTGGGGTCCGGCACTCGACAAGATGCCGAAGCACATGCTGACCGACTTCCGCGCCGAGGTCTACGAGAACGGCAAGGGCGGTTACGCGGCCGGCGAGTACATCGCCTCGGATGCCGAGTACAACAAGGACCTGTTCCCCGAGTTCGCCGATGGCGTCAACGCCAATTCCGAACTCGTGCAGCCGCTGATCGGTGATGGCCGCACGGTCGTCGCGGTCCACAAGCTCACCGTGAACGGTTCCGAGCAGACGGTCGTCGACGTCTACCACATCGGCCCGCGCGGCGGCCGCATCGACAACATCCAGCGCTATATCGCGCAGTAGGAGCTAGCCCCATGTCGAAACAGATTTCCTACGACTGGAACCTTAGCACCATCGTCAAGATCCTGCTGACGGGTGGCCGTCTCTACCTCGGCGGCTGGATGATCATGTCGGGCACGTCCTACTGGCTGACTCAGCTCGGCCTGCCGACGATCTTCCCGCAGCCGGTCGGCAACACGCCGCTCTCCTCGCAGATGCTCGTCACCATGATCGAGGTCGGCCTGTTCGATATCGTCAAGACGCTCGAAATCGTCTGCGGCCTGATGCTGGTCTTCAACCGCTTCGTTCCGCTCGGCCTCGTGATCGCAATGCCGATCTCGGCCGTCGTCTGGTACAACGCCATCATCCTGAACGGCCGTTATGACCGCCTGTTCAGCCCGACCTACATGGGTGTGATGTGCTTCTACCTGTCGATCATCCTGATGCTCGCCTACCTGCGCTTCTACGCGCCGCTCCTGACCTGGAAGGCGAAGATGGGTGGCCTCGGCGACTTCAAGAAGCTGATCGAAGCGGCCAAGACCGAAGACTGATTGCTTCTGCACGTCAAACACCTAAAGCCCGGCGGTTCTTCCGCCGGGCTTTATTTTTGCCCCTTCAAGTTCGGCCCCGGGCTGCCTAGATTTTAACCAAGTGCTGGCAGAAGGATCATCTTACGTCCGCACCCGAGGAGCAGATGGCCACCATAGAGCAGAAGACGCTGAAACGCCCGGACATCCCGGTGCTGATCCTTGCGGGCGGCCTCGCAACGCGCATGGGCGGCGGCGACAAGGCGTTGATGCAGCTCGGCCAGGGTACGCTGCTTGATCGCATCATCGAACGCCTTCGCCCGCAGACGAACGTCATCCTCCTCAACGCCAACGGCGATGCTGCGCGCTTTGCCCATTTCAGCCTCGAAGTCGTTCCGGATACGATTGAGGACTGGCCGGGGCCGCTCGCGGGCGTGCTGGCCGGGCTCGACTGGGCGGCAGCGCGCGGCTACGAGCAGATCATCACTGTGGCCGCCGACACGCCTTTCGTCCCGCACGATCTCGTGGAACGCCTGGCGGAGGAGGCGACCAGCCAGATGGTGCCGATCGCGCTTGCGGCCTCGCGCGACGAGAACGGTTCGCTGCGCCGCCATCCCACCTTCGGGCTCTGGCCGGTGCGTGTCCGGGATGACCTGCGGGCGCAGCTCGAGGCCGGCCAGCGCCGCGTCGGCGCCTTTGCCGACCGCCACGGCGCCGCCTGCGCATTGTTCTCCGACGACAGCGGCGACCCGTTCTTCAACATCAACACCCCTGACGACTTGCAGCTGGCCGAACAGCGCCTGCGCGGCCAGCGGGCTTAAAATCCCCCGGCAGCGTTCCTAGATCTGGCGTGAGGATGTTTCCTGCGCCGGAGGAGTGCCGTGCCGAGACTTTTGCTCATCGCCCTGCTTGTGCTTGCCGTGGCCTATGTCGCGTTTCGCCTTACGCGCAATTTGCGCGGCACGGAGATAGACTGGCGCGGCATCGGCGTCGCCGCGGCGTTCGTCGCGCTGGCAGTTTATCTGAGCCAGGTGGCGGGGATAGGAGGCGTGGCAGGGTAGGGCCGGTGCGCCGCGCCGTCAGGCACAGAGGTGGCACTGACATTGGCAGTCCTGAAGCGTTCCGGAATGGATCCTCGGGTCTGGCCCGAGGATGACGAATGGCTAACGTTAGGGCTCATCCTCGACCGTCTGTGCTTTCCATCCCCGTGTTCATGGAACGATCAGGTTGTAGAGGGAGCGTCCAAGCCTTTCCCATCGTCATGCCACGGCTTGACCGTGGCATCGAGGCCTGAACGGTTACGAAGCCCGGGCGGTGACGAAGAGCGCCGGCCATTTGGCACGCGCCCCAGCGGCTACCCGACCAGATGCCGTCTGGCCGCGTAGAGCGCCACGGCAGCCGCGTTGGAGACGTTGAGCGAGCGAATGGCGCCGGGCATGTCGAGACGAGCGAGAGCCGTGACCGTCTCGCGGGTCTTCTGGCGCAGGCCCTTGCCCTCGGCGCCAAGAACCAGCGCGATCTTGCTGCCGGAGAACGTCTTTTCGAGCTCCGCTGGGCCTTCCGAATCAAGCCCGATCGTCTCGAAGCCTGCCTCGTGCAGCTCGCCCAGCGCGTCGGCAAGGTTGCGCACCTCGATATGGTCGATGTGCTCGAGCGCACCGGAAGCCGACTTGGCCAGCACGCCGGTCTCGGCCGGGCTGTGGCGGGCCGTGGTGATCAGCGCGCCGGCGCCAAAAGCGACTGCCGAGCGCATGATCGCGCCGACATTATGCGGGTCGGTCACCTGATCAAGCACCAGCACCAGCTGCGTGTCGCCAAGCGCGGTGAGGCGCTTGGGCGTCAGCGGTTCGGCTTCGATCATCACGCCCTGATGGACCGCGTCTTCGCCCACGAGCTTGTCGATCGCGCGCGGCTCGACGATTTCCACCGGGAAGGGGAAGGATAGCGGCTCGCTGAGCTCCAGCCGCGCCAGCGCGTTGCGGGTGACCAGCATGCGGCTGATCTTACGGCGCGGATTGTCGAGCGCCGCGCGGACCGTGTGCAGGCCGTAGAGGCGCACCGTCCGGTCGTCGGCCTTCGTCGATTCCTTGTTGCGGTCGCGAAATTCGCGACGCAGGCGGGCGTAGTGGCTATCCTTGGGCGAGGGGGTTTTGGCGTCCTTTGTCATGCGCGTTCTATAGCCCCGCAAGGGTCCGTTGGATACTGTTGAAAAATGCTTCAGGCCCCTGTTGACAGGCGCGCCCGCTGACGCCATAAGGCCCACGCAACTTCGAACGAAGCGCTTCGCTTCGCCGCCGAAGTCGCCTGAAGCCTCTTCGCATGGCTCCGACGTAGTACGGAGGGATGCCCGAGTGGTTAAAGGGGACGGACTGTAAATCCGTTGGCTATGCCTACGTTGGTTCAAATCCAACTCCCTCCACCACTACGATCCGGATGCCCGCGAAGACGACGGCCAGGTGGCCGTCTCGTCAGATCCCCCATAATCTATCCCCCATAATCTGGTTTTTGCAACGCGCTCAGCAGTTTGAGCCTGTTTGTGCAACTGGCACGGAAAAAAAGCGGCGCCGGTTTCCCGACGCCGCTTGAGGTGATTCTGCCGAATCAGTGCTTGCCCTTGCTGATCTTCTCAAGGACGCCGAGCATCACGGCGGACACGACGAAGGCGATGTGGATGACCGTCGCCCAGTAGAGCTGCGTCTCCTCGTAGTTCTGCCCGTTGAGGAAGATCTGCAGAAGGTGGATCGACGAGATCGCGACGATGGACGAGGCGACCTTGATCTTCAGGCTGCCCGAGTCGAGCTTGCCCAGCCAGGAGATGCTGTCATTGTCGACCACATCGAAACGGCTAACGAAATTCTCGTAGCTCGAGATCATCACCATCACGATCAGGCTTGCGACGAGTGCCGCGTCGATCAGGCCGAGCATGGCGAGAATCATCCCGGATTCGTCGAAGGTGAAGAGGTTCGTGGCGACCTTGGACAGCTTGTAGAGAAACGAGATGGCGTAAAGGCCAAGGGCGACTGCGAGGCCGATATAGAAGACGACCAGCAGCTAGCGGGCGGAAAGAATGATCCGCTCAATCAGAAGTTCCAGCGCTTTCATGCAATTGACTCTTGGGGTGCGGACGGCGGGACTGCGCCGGCGCACGATTCGAAAAGGACGGTGCATTTACGCGAGCACCAGCAACGCTGACAATTGCTGGGGAGCTTGCTGCAGGTGCCGCAACGGAACCGGCGATGGGGCTGGCATTTCCTTGACGGTTCAGCGCCTTGATCGTCTTGACGACTCTCGTTCAGTTCAATAGATGACAGTGCTGTCGCGGGTATAGCTCAATGGTAGAGCAGCAGCCTTCCAAGCTGAATACGCGGGTTCGATTCCCGCTACCCGCTCCATCTCTTTCTCTCAATTTTTCATAGGTTTGATAGCGCGTGCTGCCACGCGTCTGTGCGCTTACGGGCGCAAAGAAAAACCCCCGGCACGCGTGTGCCAGGGGTTTTCGTTCGCGGTGTGTCGTCCGCCTATTCGCTCAGGAAAGCGAAGCGGATGACGAACAGGATGGCGACCAGCCACGTCGCGAGGTGCACTTCGCGGAAGCGGCCGCTGATGGTCTTCAGGACAGCGTAGCTGATGAAGCCGACCGCGAGGCCGTTGGCGATCGAGTAGGTGAACGGCATGATGATGGCCGTCAGAACCGCCGGAGCGGTCTCGGTCACGTCATTCCAGTCGATGTCGACCAGCTCGCGCGCCATCAGCACGGCGACGTAGAGCAGCGCCGGGGCGGTCGCGTAAGCCGGGACGGAGCCTGCCAGCGGCGCGAAGAACAGTGCCAGCAGGAACAGGATACCGACGACGAGAGCGGTGAGACCGGTGCGGCCGCCTGCCTGCACGCCCGAGGCGCTTTCGACATAGGCGGTGGTCGACGAGGTGCCGAGGAGCGAGCCGCCGGTGATGGCGAGGCTGTCGGCGAACAAGGCGCGGCCGAGGCGCTTGTCCTCGTGGGTCGGGCCGTCCTTCAGCAGGCCTGCGCGCTTGGCAACGCCGATCAGGGTGCCGGTCGCGTCAAACACCTCGACGAGGACGAAGACGAGCACGACCTGGAGGAGGCCGTACCCAAGGGCGCCGGCGATGTCCAGCTGGAACAGCGTCGGCATCAGGCTCGGCGGGGCGGAGACGAGGCCGCCAAAGCTGTTTACGCCGAGAAGCATCGAGATGATGGTGATGGCAAGAATGCCGATCAGGATCGCGCCGCGCACCTTGAGGGCGTCGAGGCCGGCGATGATGAAGAAGCCGAGGATCGCAAGCAGCGTCGAGGTCTGGGTCAGGTCACCGAGGCCGACGAGCGTCGCCGGATTGTCTACCACAATGCCTGAGCCCTGCAGGGCGATGATGCCGAGGAAGAGGCCGATACCGGCAGCGATGGCGCTGCGCATGGAGGTCGGGATGCCTTCGATCAGCCAGCGGCGAATGCCGGTGACGGTCAGGATCAGGAAGATGATGCCCGAGATGAAGACCGCGCCAAGCGCCTGCTGCCAGGTGAAGCCCATTGCGCCGACGACGGTGAAGGCGAAGAAGGCATTGAGGCCCATGCCGGGGGCCATGGCCACGGGCCAGTTCGCCAGCAGTGCCATGATCAGGCAGCCGATCGCCGCGGCCACACAGGTCGCCACGAATACCGCGCCCTGGTCCATGCCAGCGGCCGACAGAATATTCGGGTTCACAAAGATGATATAGGCCATCGTCAGGAAGGTCGTTAACCCTGCGACGACCTCGGTGCGCACGGTCGTACCGTGGCCCTTCAGGTCAAAAAACTTTTCCAACATGCCGTATCCCCCGGGTGTTGATTACCCACGTGTCAATCAGGCGCATTGCCCGAACACATAGCATTGCACGCGGGAAGCCATTCGCTAGCGGGGAATCGCCGGCGGCTGGATAATCCACAACTTCAAGCTTGAAATTGGTCCCTCAACTGACCATGCGTTGAGAATTCCTCAAGATGTCGTAGCGTCAAACCACGCCCTTGCTACGGCTGAGTCGGCTTCCGTAAGGCTATGGCCGCCCGCAACTTCCTTCACGTCCAGCAATGCGCCGGAGCGGCGGAACCAGTCGGCCAGCTGCGGGGTGCTGCGGGCGAAGGGATCGTCTCTGCCATTGAGTATCAGGACACTGGTGCCAGAGAGATCCGTTTCGGGTAGTTCCTCAAGCACCGGAATGGCGCGCAGGAGAATCGCCCTGCGGATGAGGCCGGGGTGCAGCGCCATGATGGCAGCGGCGAAGTTGGCGCCGTTCGAGAGGCCGACAACGGTGATACGGTCCGGGTCGAGCCGGTAGCCGGAGATGGCGCCTTCGATGAAGGCAGCGAAGGCTTCTGCCTCCGAGCGGATATCCGCCTGGTCGAAGCTCGTCATCGAGAAGCGGCGGAACCAGCGCGCCGAGCCTTCCTCCGTTGCGCGGCCGCGCACGCCCAGGATCGTCGCGCGCGGCGAGATACGGTGGGCGAGGGGCATCAGGTCGGCCTCGTTGCCCCCCGAGCCATGCAGGACAATGATCGTGTCGTCGTTCGGGCCTTCGGGCGTGTAGAATCGATGCACGAAGGGCAGGTCGCGCCGGGGAGGGCGGGGCTCGCCAGGCATACCGAACTGCGGGAGCATTACCCGGATGTCCTCGGCCCGCTCCTCGTCGTGAGGCGGCACCAGCAACGTCTTGCCCAGGTGCTCGGGGGCTTCATCGACGGTGAAGCCCGGCGCGTCTGTCGCCAGCTCGATCAGCGTGCCGCCGGGCTCGCGAACGTAGAGCGAGGTAAAGTACTTGCGGTCGTGGAAGTTGGTCGGCGAGGAGTTCAGCTTCGCGAACTCCGCTTCCGCTTTTCTCACTGCATCTACATCCGCTGCGCGAAAGGCGACGTGGTCTGCGGTTCCGGTTCCGGGGATGCCGGGTACATAGCCCGCGACATCGCGGACATCCACGGCATCGGTGTCGGAGACCAGGCGGGTGATCGCGCCTTCCGTTGCCGCCTTGCGGTAGCCGAAGCGCGAGACGAAGGCCGCGGTCTCCTCACCGGTCTCGGTGAGGATCGTGACCGAGCGGATGCGGCGGATCGCCGTCGCGGCATCGCCCCACGGCGCGGGTGAGGGCAGGTCGGTTCCAACCAGCTTGACGATGATGCCGTCGGGATCTTTCAGGCGCAGCACCGGCTCTCCGAATTCGCGCGAAGGACGCTCCATGGAGACGCCCGCGGTCAGCGCGCGCGTCATCCATTCGCCGATCGAGGTGGCGGGAACAGCAAAGGCGATCTCCGACACCTGACCGGTGCCGATCCGGCCCGGCGCACCATCCTGCCAGACGAAGAAGGTGACGACGGTTCCGGGCGAACCGAGCCGGCCACCGTAGAACAGGTGCAGCTGCAGGCTGTCCTCGTAGCCACCGGTCTGCTTGATCAGACGCAGTCCCAGGAAGCCGGCATAGAAGTCGACATTCGCCTGCACGTCACGGGTAATCAGAGTGACATGATGGATGCCGCTTCCGCTGTTGATCGTCATTCAAGGGCCTCCGGCATGCAGTTCTTTACAGGATAGTTCGCATTTTATCGGTGCCGGAATCCAGCGTTTTACCCTGCCAACAGGTAGTTCTACCGGCTTTCCACGTTGATAACCCTCACGCCCGTAACATCGCCGTCAATAACAAGTCGCAGGGCAGGTCAGGCAACAATGACGGTTCTCGTTACTGGCGGGGCGGGCTACATCGGCAGCCACATGGTGTGGGCATTGCTCGACGCGGGCGAACGCGTCGTCGTGCTCGACCGGCTGTCCACTGGCTTTGATTGGGCGGTCGCGCCGGCTGCGAAGCTGATTGTCGGCGACGTCGGCGATCTCGACCTCGTTGCGGCGATCATCGACCAGCACGAGATCGAGACGGTCTTCCACTTCGCGGGGTCGGTGGTGGTGCCGGAGTCTGTCAGCGATCCCCTCGGCTACTACCTCAACAATACGGCCAACACGCGCACGCTGATCGAGGCGGCGGTACGGGGCGGCGTGCGCCACTTCATCTTCTCGTCGACCGCTGCCGTCTATGGAGCGACTGGGTCGGATCCAGTACGTGAGGATGCGCCGCTGCGCCCCGAGACGCCCTACGGCATGTCGAAGCTGATGAGCGAGATGATGCTGCGCGATGCCGCCGCCGCGCATGGCTTCACCTATACGTGCCTGCGCTACTTCAACGTGTCGGGCGCTGATCCGTTGGGCCGGACCGGCCAGTCGACGCCGGGCGCGACGCACCTGCTCAAGGTTGCCTGCGAGACGGCGTTGGGGAAGCGACCGGCGATCTCGGTGTTCGGAACCGATTATCCGACCCGGGATGGCACCTGCATCCGCGATTTCATCCATGTCGCCGATCTGGTGGAGGCACACCTGCTGGCGCTGAAGCGTCTGCGCGCAGGCGGCTCCAACCTGGTCGCCAATTGCGGCTACGGCCGCGGCTTTTCGGTGCTCGAACTCATCGATTCCGTCCGCCGCATGTCCGGCATGGATTTCCCTGTCGTCTATAGGGGCCGGCGCGAAGGCGACATGCCTTCAGTCATTGCCGACCCGTCGCTTGCCATCCGCGAACTGGGCTGGAACCCGCAGCATGACGATCTCGACCGGATCGTGTCGGACGCACTAGCGTGGGAAGCGCGGCTTGCCCGCCACGACTTGCGCAAGTCGATCGCTCATCGGCGTGGCCCAGAGCAGAGTCCTGTCCGGCGCAAAGCATCCTGAGGCGCGCTTGACGTACGGGTAACGCATCAGTAAGCAGGCCAGATAATAAGGCTTGCTTACTATGTTGACGAAACCGGACCCCGACGCGCTTGGTTTTCTGCTGACGGATGTTTCCCGCCTGCTGCGCGGGGAACTCGAACGCCGCATCGTCGCGACGGGGCTCGAGCTGACGCCTGCAGAGGCGCGCACGCTGCTGCACGCGGCGCACGGAGAAGCCAGCCGCCAGACCGTGATCGCCGAGCGGATGGGAGTCGATCCCATGACGCTTTCCGGTAATCTCGACCGCCTGGAAGCGCGCGGGCTGATCCGTCGTGAACCCGATCCGCGCGACCGCCGCGCCAAGATCGTGCGAGTCACCGACGCTGCGGAGCCCGTGCTCAACGAGATTATGCGCGTCAGCATCGAGATGCGCAGCGACATGACCGCGAGCTTTTCCACCGAAGAGCTTGCCCAGTTCCGTGCGGGGCTGAAGCGCATCCAGCGCGCGCTCCTCGACATGCGGCAGGACTGCGGCAAGGGAGCATCTGCATGAACATCCAGTCTCCCAAGCCGCCCGCACAGCTGATGAGCGAGCGTCGTGTCAGCCTGATCTGCGCGCTGATCGTCGTCCTTGGTCCGTCGTCGCTGGTGCTGTTTACGCCCGCCATGCCGGAGCTCGCTGTCGTATTCGGTGTTTCGGAGTCGGCGGTGAAGATGACGCTGATCTCCTATTTCATCGGTTTCGCGATCACGCAGCTGATCTGCGGTCCGGTCTCGGACGGGCTTGGGCGCAAGCCGGTGATCCTGTTCTTCGTCACCGTCTATGGGCTGGGCTCGCTCGCCTCGCTGTTTGCGCCGTCGATCGAGTTGCTGGTTGCCGCGCGCTTCCTGCAGGGCATCGGCGCATCTGCCGGCATCGCCATTTCCCGCGCGATCGTCCGAGATCTGTTCACGGGCGAGACCTCGGCCCGGATCATGAACACGATCGGCATGATCATGGGCATCGCGCCGGCGCTTGCGCCGACCTTTGGCGGCTTCATCCTCGAGTTGTTCGGCTGGCAGGCGGTGTTTGCGGTGATGCTGGTGCTCGGCGTCGTGGTTGCCGTTGCGGTCAAACTGTTTCTGGTGGAAACGGTCGGGCGCGATCTCTCCCGCATCCGGCCGAAGGCGCTGGTCCATTCCTACGCAACTCTGCTGAAGCACAGTTACTTCATGTCTGCGTCCATGGTGATGGCCGGCAGCATGGGCGCGTTTTTCACCCTGACAACCATCCTGCCGTTCGTGCTGATGAACCGCGTAGGGCTGTCCCCGACCCAGTTCGGCATCGGCATGCTTGCTCATTCGCTCAGCTTCTTTACGGGCACGATCGTCGTGCGCTCAGCGCTGAAGCGTTTCAGCGCCTCTTCGCTCGTTCCTGTCGGTCTGGCCTCGATCGCGCTCGGCTGCGTGCTCCTGGCGATTGGCCTTCGCCTAGCGCCGCCGACCTACATCTCGGTGATGGGTCCCATCGCCTTCTTCGTCTTTGGTGCAGCCTTCATCATGCCGGCAATGTCGACGGCATCGCTCGCCGCGTTCCCGCATATGGCGGGCGCCGCAAGCGCGCTGGCCGGGTTCCTGCAGATTGGGGGCGGGCTTGCCGGTGGCGTTGCCGCCGTACTGATCGGCGATCCTGTGATGGCGCTGGCATCGGTGATCCCGGGCATGGGGCTGGTTGCGATCATCAGCTGGCTGATCTGGCGCCGCCTGCCGGAACCAGTATTCGCCAAGGTCCTGCCGCGAGAGACCACTCCGCCTGCGCCGCCAGCCGCCTAGCTTTCGCTGAAAGTGGCGCCGCGTCGGGAGCTTCTGCCTTGTTTCAGTCACGCGGATCGCTATGAAGAGCGATCTGCACCCGCGCCGAAGGAATGCCGACGTCTGTGGGCTACCCCCTTCGCGTGGTAACAAGATGCGGCCAAATGCAGTACAGTGCATGGCCGCATGACTTTGGGGGTGCAGATCATATTGTGCGGACGAGCCGTTGCCAGTCCAGACGGTGCGTTCGCAGGTTCCAGTTCCTCGGGATTGAACGTTGGCCGTGAAGCGATTCTTTGTAGCCCTAAGGTCACACCCAATATTTCGCGATGCGGCGAGCTTTGCGTTTGATCTTTGTGTTGCGCTCTTCTCGGTCTGCGCGGCGTATCTTACAGCCTACGGCTACCCGCGCGTCTCCTACATTCCGGGCCAGCCGGAAAAGTTCCTCGGCTTTGCCGCCGCGGCTTCGATTGCGTTCATCATCTTCAAGCCGTATCGCGGCTCGTGGCGCTACGTTTCCATCCCCGACCTCATCACGATCGCCAAGGCCGCGGCATTGTCTGTGGTCATCTTCACCATCGGCGCGTTCCTGCTGACGCGTGGCGAATATTTGCCGCGCTCAGTGCCGATCCTCACCTTCATCTACATCGTCGTGCTGTTCTGCAGCTCGCGGCTTGCCTACCGCCTGATGGTCGAGGGATCGCTGCAGCTGCCTGGCATCCTCTCGCATGCCTCACCCAACCAGCGAACCGTTCTCCTGTGCGGATACACCGACAAGGCCGAGAATTTTCTGCGCGCCGCCCGCCGCACCGGCAATTTCGCCGTTGTCGGCATAGTCGACGATACGCAGCGCACGCACGGACGCACCATGCGCGGCGTTCCTGTGCTCGGGAGCCTCGCCGACCTGCCGGCTGTGCTGGAGAAGATCAACCGGCCCGGCGTTACGATCCACGAACTGGTCGTCACCGAGACCAATCCGTCGCGCCAGCGCCTTGCCCAGATTCTCGAGGTTGCCAACGACAACGGCCTCAAGGTCTCGCGCATTCCGGACGTCACGGCGATTTCCGAAGTCACCAGTGACTTCCTCCTCGAGCCGAAGCCGATTGAGATCGAGGACCTTCTGGAGCGGCCAGAAGTGAAGGCTGACCTCGAACGGGTCGCCGAACTCATCAAGGACCGCGTGGTGCTGGTGACCGGCGCCGGCGGCTCGATCGGCTCCGAGCTCAGCCGCCAGATCGCCGCGATCCAGCCGAGCAAGCTGATCATCACCGACAGCTCCGAGTTCCTGCTTTTCACGCTCGACACCGAGCTTCGGGATAGCTGTCCTGACCTTGACCTCCTCGCGCGCTACCTCGATGTGCGTGACCGCACCCGCGTCTTCCGGCTGGTCGATGAGCTGAAGCCGGACGTCATCTTCCACGCGGCGGCGCTGAAGCACGTGCCGATGATGGAGGACAATCCGCTCGAGGCGATCAAGACGAACGTCCTCGGCACCAAGAATGTCGCGGATGCGGCGCTCGACGCAAGCGTTTCGACTTTCGTGATGATTTCGACCGACAAGGTCGTAAATCCCACGAGCGTTATGGGCGCGACCAAGCGTGCGGCCGAGACCTATTGCCAGGCACTGGACATCCAGTCGAACGGCACACGCTTCCGCACCGTGCGCTTCGGCAACGTGCTCGGCTCCAACGGCTCCGTTGTGCCGCGATTCCGCGAACAAATCGCTACCGGCGGCCCGGTGACGGTCACGCATCCGGATATCGTCCGCTACTTCATGACGATCCCTGAGGCGGTGCGTCTCGTCCTGCACGCCTCGGCGCACGCGATGTCGATCGGCAACGGCCGCGGCAAGATCATGGTGCTCGACATGGGCAAGCCGGTGCGAATCGCTGACCTCGCCGAGCGCATGATCCGGCTGGCCGGCTTCCGCCCGCGCGTCGACATCGACATCGTCTATACGGGCCTGCGCCCGGGCGAGAAGCTCTACGAGGAGCTGTTCGACCCGTCGGAGGTGCCGGATGAGCGGACGGAAGAGGGGTATGTCATTGCCTCGCCGCGCGTGATCGACCGTGAACTGCTCGAGCGGACGCTGGTCGAGATCAGCGCATGTGCTGGCAGCGAGGATGCAACCCGCGCGCTCGAGCTGCTGCAGCACATCGTCCCCGAATACGACCGCGACGGCCAGAAGCAGGACCTGTCCGCCGCGGAAGCCGTCGCGCAGGCCTAGAACCAGCGGCCGATCGCCAACAGTGTTGCAGGCCGTTCCTCGGCCGAAGCAGATGCGGGCTGCATGTGGTACCAGACGGCCGCGGTTTCGCTGCTCGCAACGGCCTGAACCGAATGCGATACCGCTGCCGCGCTGCCCTGTACAATGATCTCATTCGTGCTGCCGGTCGCGAACGTTGCCGGGAACGTCCACGTCTGCGGCGCTGAGCGGTAGCCGCCGCCGAAGGCGATATCGATGGCGATGGTGGGCGCTGCACGGTGGTGGCAGATCTGGGTGCCGTCGGCGAAGCGGATGTAGGTGCCATTCCCGTTCGAGCCGCGTTCGACGATTGCGCCCGTGGGCACGCCGCCACTTTGCGATACAGTGCCGACGATCGGCTGCATTGTCGCTTCACCCGCACCGTCATATCGCGCGAATGAGCCGGCCGCGCCCGTCAGCGAACTCAGCGCATCGACTGCCGGCGTGTTCGGAAAGCTCATTTGCCCGGTCACATGGTCGACGCGAAAGCCCTCGCGCCAGGCCTCGCCATCGTCGGAAACTCTGCACGAAAGGTCGTCGTCACCGACGAGGCCGAATTCCGCAAGGCCGGTCCAGCCAGACTGCATCAGCAGCGACAGGACGTTGCCTGAGGCTTCCTTGTTCAGCGTGTAGCGCAGGTCGCCGTCGCCGCCTTCGCTCGAGGCGAGGGCGGTCCACAATGCCTTGTTGAGCTTCGCCGCGAAGGGATTTCCGTTGTCCGCTGCGGTGCCGAGGCCAAGCTTTTCCAGATACTGGATGCTTCCCAGTGTCTCGCCGAGATCGACCCATTCTTCGCCGTCGAAGACGACGAACGTGTCCTCATCTCTGACCCAGGCGATCCAGCCGGTGCACGGATCTATCCGCCGCCAGCCACCGTCGAGGCGAAGAGCGATGGCGTTTTCCCAGCTCGCCCAGGCACCGGTCGCGGAGGAGGGGACCAGGTAGCGCTCGCCGTCAGCCGGACTTTCGGGCGGGTCCGTCAGATCACGTGCTTTCACCGCCAGCTGCACGATTGCATCGAGCAGCACGAGAGCTTCGTTATGCGTCACATGCTTCTGCGCTTGTGACGGCATGATGTAGGGGAGGTTGAGGTTGGAGGTTTCTTCCATGGTGCGCCGTTCCTGTTGACCGGCAAAAGCCTAGGCCGGCGCCCATGGTGGTGGATAAGTTGGGCCGCTTAGCTGCAGAACAGGTCGTGCATCGTGGAGATAAAGCGGCTCACGCGCGGGTCTGCCAGTTGATAAAAGACCTGCTTTCCCGCCTTGCGGGCGGAGACGAGCCCCGCCTCGCGCAGCTCGGCGAGCTGCTGCGACAGGCCCGGCTGGCGAATGCCCAGCAGGTCCTCCAGCTCGCGCACCGAACGCTCGCCATCGCACAGCGCGCAGCAGATCAGCAAGCGGTCCGGGTTCGACAGCTTCTTGAGGAACGCCGAAGCCTCGTCGATCCGCGCCTGCAAGTTGGCAGTCTCGCAGGAAAGCCGCTCCGCCATCTTCAATCCCACTTCGCGTTCGGGAACAGGTTCATCGGCACTTTCAGATAACGCACGCCATTGTCTTCCGGCTCCGGCAGGCGGCCGGCATTGGTGTTGATCTGCAGCGCGTAGAGGATGAGCTTCGGCATCGGCAGGGTCCTGTCGCGCGCCTCGCGGGCTGCGACATAGGCCTCCTCGGTCTTGTGGACCGAGATGTGAATGTTCTTCGCCTTCTGTTCGGCGACCGTCGATTCCCACCGCGGCTCGCGCCCGCCGGGCTGGTAGTCGTGGCCGGTGAAGATGCGGGTCTCGTCCGGCAGGGCAAGAATGTCCTGGATCGAGTTCCAGAGCTGACGCGCGCAGCCGCCGGGGAAGTCCGCGCGTGCCGTGCCGCTGTCCGGCATGAACAGCGTGTCGTGGACGAAAGCGGCATCGCCAATGACGTAGGTAATGGAGGCGAGCGTGTGTCCCGGCGAAAACATCACCCGCGCCGGGATGTTGCCGACGCTGAACTCGTCGCCATCTGCGAAGAGCCGGTCCCACTGGGAGCCATCGGTCGGTGCGTTCGGTCGATTGTAAAAGCCGTTCCAGATCTTCTGGACGTCACGCACCTTCTCGCCGATGGCGATTGGCGCGCCAGTCTTTACCTTCAGATAGGTTGCTGCCGAAAAATGGTCGGCGTGCGGATGGGTATCGAGGATCCACTCAACCTCGTAGCCACGCTCGACGACCAGAGCGAGGATCTTGTCCGCGTTCAGCGTGGCGGTCGATGCGGACTTCTCGTCGAAGTCGAGCACGGGATCAATGATGGCGCACTTCCGCGTTTCCGGGCAGGCGACGACATATTGGATCGAGCCTGTGCGCGAGTCGTAGATGCCGGTCACGTCGGGTCTGGCGGACATGGAAGATCCCCTTCAACTGGTAGTCTGCAGGCACACTAGGATAGTTGCAAATAATTGCAATCGATAACGTGCATCCATTTGGTTGTGTGGGTCCTCATTCGAAGGGCGGCGCTGCGGTTTCAATCAAGGAATACCGGTTTGCACAGACTTGCCCGCTCAGCTAAGCGAAGGATGCGGCGGAGGAGTTGCCGCAAGGGCATTGCACGCGGAGGGGAATTTTCATGCACGAGATGCGCAGCACGACAGTGACCGTCTGGGCGGCGACCGCAAGGTACCTTGCAGACCTTGGCGTCGACACGATGTTCGGTCTGATCGGCGATGCAAATCTCTTCATGGCTGATTCCTTCGTTCGCGACTGCGGCGGCCACTATGTCTCGGCAAGCCATGAGTGCGGCGCGGTCCTGATGGCACTGGGCTACGCGCAGGTCACCGGTAAGGTCGGCGTTGCCACGGTCACGCACGGTCCGGGCCTCACCAATACCATTACTGCGCTCGTTGAGGGCGTAAAGGCGAACACGCCGATGGTGCTGCTGGCGGGTGATACCCCGGTCACGGACAAGGACAATTTCCAGAACGTGCCGCAGCGCGAGCATGTGCTCGCTACCGGCGCGGGCTTCGAACAGCAGCGCTCGCCGCAGACGCTGGCGGAGGACATGATTGTCGCCTTCCGCCGCGCGCAGATCGAACGCCGCCCGATCGTTCTCAACATGCCGGCCGACTTCCAGTGGCAGGAGGTCGAGTACCGGCGCATCTCGCTGCATCTGCCGGAATATCGCGGTGTGGTGCCAGAGAGCGAAGACCTCGATAACGCCGTCGGCATCATCGCCTCGGCCCGCGCGCCGATCGTGCTCGCAGGTCGCGGCGCTGGCGACGAGCGTTCGCGCGCAGCCCTCATCCGGCTTGCCGAGCGCATCGGCGCGCCGCTGGCTACGACGCTAAAGGCACGCGGCCTGTTCCGCGGCGAGCCGTTCAATCTCGGCGTATTTGGCACGCTTGCGACCGACGTCGCTGCCGAGACGATCGGCAAGGCCGACTGCATCATCGCCTTCGGCGCGGGCCTCAACAAATACACCGCCGCGCATGGCGCCTACCTCGAGGGCAAGCGCGTCATCCAGGTCAATCTCGAGCGCGGCGAGGTTGCCCGCAACCGCGACGTCGATGCTGCTGTCGTCGGCGATCCGGCGCTGACGGCCGACCGCTTCGTCGAGCTGCTGGATCTTGCCGAGATTCCAGCGTCCGGCTTCCGCTCCGATGACCTGCGCGAAAAGATCGCCGAGGGCCGCATCCAGCCATACCTGTCGAAGGAGAACGCGCCGGGCACCGTCGACGTGCGGACCGCGTTGCTGCGCATCGCCGAGGCCATCCCGGAAGACCGCGTCGTGGTGCAGGACGGTGGCCGTTTCATGGTCGAGGGCTGGAAAACGATGCACGCACCCGGCCCCCGCTCCTACGTTCATACCGTCAACTCCGCCTGCATCGGCCTCGGCATGGGGCAGGCGATTGGCGCGGCAGTTGCCGCAAAGGGCCGGCCAACCGTGCTGGTCGTTGGCGACGGCGGCTTCATGAACGGCGGTCTCGTCGATTTCGTCACGGCGGTGCGGGAAAAGCTCGACCTGATCGTTATCGTCTGCAACGACAACGGCTATGGCGCCGAATACGTGCAGTTCCGCCGCAAGCAGATGGACCCGTCGCTGTCGCTGCTCCACTGGCCTGACCTTGCACCGGTAGCAGTCGCGCTGGGCGGACAGGGGGTAACCGTGCGCGGGGAAGGGGATCTCGATCAGGCGGTCGAGGCGGTCCGCTCGCGCCGTGGGCCGCTGCTGATCGATCTCAAGCTCGATCCGGAGAGCCTCTCGGCGATCACGCTCTGAACATACCCCAAAGAGAGGTACGTAATTTCAGGAACCAAGGGCAGGAGGCGGCGTTCGGGGAAACGGAGTCGCTCATGTCCAACTATCACGCAGACAACCTGGCACGGCTGGAAGACATCGAGGGGCTGCTCATCACCGCGCAGGGCCTGGTTTTCCGCCTCAACGATGAAGAACTCGACGAGGCCCGCCGTTGCATCCGCCATGCACTGGATGAAGTGCGGGATGCCAAGGGAGTCCTCCTCGAAAAATGGCGCGCCCAGGACCTGGAATAGGTGCCGGGCGCGCCATTTCCATCTCTCTGCCGCCGGCGACAGTGCACCGGCGGCACCTCATTTACCTATCGCGACTTCTTGTAAAGCTTCTCCGCGATCTCGAACATTTCCTCCGGCGCGTAGTCCGGCGTGAAAGCCGACGGTTCTCCAACGAGTTCCTGGATCTTACCGCCGTCCGGCATCCCCTCGACAACCTCGAGCTCGCCGGGGGGATCATCCGGCAGCGCCACTTCGCCATTGCCCCAGATGCCGGCGATCTCGCGATAGTCGTCGGGGCTAAAGGTGTAGAGCCGGCGGTGCGAGCCTTCAGCGAGGTATTTCTGGCATTCGGGAATGTTGCCGAGTGGGATGTTCGGCGTCGGCAGCATCTTCTCGATTTCGACACCGGTGATCTTCTTCAGCGCCAGAGCATAGGCGTGAGCATGTACCGAACCGCGGACCAGCAGGTAGCCGCAGACCTCGCGGCCGGTCGGGTCGGTCAGCGATTCATAAACGCGCAGCTTGTGCAGGCGCGCGCCGCATTCGAGGTGAAAATTGTGCAGGAGGTCGAAGATCACGTTGCCGGTCGTGGTCACGAAGTCCTTGTTCCAGCTCAGGCCGTTCGAATCGATCGGCACCGAGCCGCCGCCGTGCGAGAAGAAGCCCGCCGCCAGCCGCGCGTCCTTCATCATCTCGAACGGTGCATCCGAAATATCGGCCGGACCGGCTGCATCGCGGTCGGGCTCATCCGGGCCGTTCGCCAGCATGGCGATGCCGTTGCTGACGAGTTCGACATGGCCGAGTTCCTCGGCAGTGATTGCGGCCACAAGGCTGTAGAACGGCCTCAGCTTGCTTTTGGACCTGAAGTTGAAGCTCTGGAACAGGTAGTTTCCGAGCGTGGACATCTCGCCGTATTTACCACCCAGCAGTTCCTGGAGGGCAGCGGCGGCATTCTGGTCCTGCCGCGCAGGGGGCGGCAGCTCGATCTGCAGCTTGTCGACACGCAAGAACATGAGAGGGATCCTCCATTGACGCCCCCGCCGCAGAACCCCGAAGACCGTCAATAGTTCCTTGCCGGCGCCGGTGCTTCATCTGCCTCTGCCGCCGATCTACTGCCTGAACTTCTGGCAAGGGCAATCTGCCGCTTCCCAACGCGCTTCGCCTTGCTGCCTGAGAAATGGGCTGTAACCGCGGCCACAGGCCACCAAACAGGCAAACTACTTGATCGTTTTACGGAAGCGAGTATTTTGGACAGCAACGCTGTCCCATAAGCCTGCGCAATAATCCAACAAGGGCCGCACTCGAAACGAAGCATGCCTCATCATCCCGGCCGTCGCGCCGGGAAAAATTATCCGCACATCAATTGAGTTGCATTTGACCGCTGGCAAACCAGCCGTCACAGGCGTATGGGCGGGCAACGAAATCATTTCTCCGGGATGCGCGTTTTAGGTGCAGCTCGGCTCCGAACTGGGTGACCAAATGACTAGCAAACTGAACGACCAGACCATTTCCCGGCGCGCGGCCCGCATGCGCGCTTCGGAGATCCGCGAGCTGCTGAAGCTGCTTGATCGTCCGGGGATGGTATCCTTCGCTGGCGGCATCCCGGATCCGGACCTGTTCGACATCGAGGCCTACCGCTCGGCCTATTCCGAGGCGCTGAGCGACGGCGACCGCTCTCTGCAGTACTCGACCACTGAGGGCTATCAGCCGCTGCGACGCTGGATCGCGGACTACATGTGCCGCAAGGGCGTCACTTGCGACGAGAGCCACATCCTGATCACGCACGGCTCGCAGCAGGCGCTGGATCTCATTGGCAAGCTGATGATCGATCCTGGCAGCACGGTGGTGACGCTGGCGCCGACCTATCTCGGTGCGCTGCAATCCTTCTCGGCCTATGAGCCGGAGTATCGCGCCGTCCGCTTCCAGAACGGCGTTGCCGAGACGAATGTTACCGCGGCGCGCGTCCTCTACCTTGTCCCTGACTTCGCCAACCCGACCGGCGAGACGCTTTCCGTTGAAGACCGCAAGGCAGCCCTCGCGCTTGCCCGTCGCGCGGGTGCGATCGTCGTCGAGGATGCCGCCTATACGGAGCTGCGCTTCGAGGGCGAGAACGTGCCGCCGATCGCGGCCCTCGACATCCAGGAGACCGGCTCGATCGACGACAGCTGCACGCTGTTCTGCGGCACTTTCTCGAAGACGCTGGCGCCGGGCCTGCGCATCGGCTGGATCTGCGGCCCGACCGCGCTGCTGCAGAAGCTTACCCTGATCAAGCAGGCGTCCGACCTGCACACGGCGACCATCAACCAGCAGGTGACCTTCCGCGTGGCTGCCGACAATTTCGAAATCGCGGTCGAGAAGGCGAAGGTCGTCTACCGCAAGCGCCGCGACGCGATGCTGAGCGCCCTTGGTGCCTACGCGCCGGAAGGCCTCAGCTGGACCAGCCCGGCCGGCGGCCTGTTCGTCTGGATCACGCTGCCGGAGCAGATCGACAGCGCCAAGCTCCTCGAGAAGGCGGTCGCGCGCAACTTCGCTTTCGTTCCGGGTGCAGCCTTCTATCCCGACGGCTCCGGCCGCAACCACCTGCGCATGAGCTACTCGCTCCTGCCGGAGGACGTGATCGACCAGGGCATCAAGGCGTTCTGCGACCTCGTGCGCGAGGAAATCGCCTGATCTGGCGGGCGATCTAACTGGGGGCGGGCGGCGGTAACGCCGCATCGCTATCGGCGCCTGGTCTCGACTACGGTTTCGGATCGGCCTTCAGATAAGCGATGACGTTGGCAAGGTCTTCGTCATCCTTGAGGCCAGGGAACGCCATCTTGCCCTTCGGAATGACGGCCTTGGGATCGCGGAGATATTCGGTGAGGTTAGCATCGTCCCAGACGAGGCCCTTCTCACCGGCTTCCTTGATGTTTGCGGAGTACTTGGACTTGTAGCTCTCCAGCGTGCCGGCGGTGCGGCCAACGACGCCGACGAGCGTCGGCCCGACCTTGTCCTTGCCGGCCGTCGCATCATGACAGGCCATGCACTTGCTGAAAACCTTCTTCCCGGCGACCGGATCCCCTTCGGCCAGGGCCGGAACGGCCGCCAGCGCCGCGGTGGCCAGAAGCGTCGCGCCAACTACAGTGGTGAGTTTCATTGCGGTTCCTCCCAGAGACGGCCGCGGTGTGCGACCGCGTCTCTTCACTTCGGTTTGACGGCCAAACAATGTTTGCAAAAGCCGTCTCAAGGTCGGTGCCAGTCACCCAACGTCGCGGCTCTTCCAAGGTTCCTCCCCGAAGGCCGATCCCGCACGAGAACTGCTTTATAGCAGAAGGTGCCAAACAGGAGTATCCTGTCCGAACGGATGGTCGCGGCTGGAGCGTGACCCGAACCTGCATTTGAGCGAGCCGCGATCGAAGACCATGTCTAGGAGGACACCGGTCATGGCAAGCTTTCATGTGATTGCAGGCGCCACTGAAATTCAGGAACACGTTCGTGTCCGGAAGATCAGCATCTCTGATCTCACGGATGCCCTTCGCAAGGGCATCGACGATTTCATGGTAAAGCCGTCCCACATCGTCTTTCTCTGCATGATCTACCCGATCGTCGGCGTCTTCCTGGCGACGTGGACTTCGGGTGCGAACGCCCTGCCGCTGCTGTTCCCGCTGATCTCGGGCTTTGCGCTGATCGGCCCGTTCGCCGCCATCGGTCTTTATGAGATCAGCCGCAGGCGCGAGCTCGGGCTGGACGCCTCCTGGTGGCACGCGTTCGAGGTACGCAATTCACCAGCATTGCCGGCGATCGCCGCCGTGGGCGGCATGCTCCTCGTTATCTTCCTCGCCTGGCTGCTCACCGCGCAGGCTTTCTACGAGAACCTGTTCGGCCGTACCCCTCCTGAATCGATCGGCGCGTTCCTGCGTGAGATCTACTCCACCGACCGGGGCTGGACGCTCATCATCGTCGGCCACGCGATCGGCTTCATGTTCGCGCTGGTGGTGCTGTCGACCACGGTCATTGCCTTCCCGTTGCTGCTCGACCGCGACGTTGGCGCGCTGGAAGCCGTTCGCGCCTCAATGCGCGCCGTGCTGACGAACCCGATCCCGATGGCAGTCTGGGGCCTGATGGTGGCGATCGGCCTGATGATTGGCTCGGCGCTGGCGTTTGCCGGCCTTGCCGTCGTCCTGCCGATCCTCGGCCATGCAACATGGCATCTTTACCGGAAGGTGACGGAGCCCGCGCCGAGGCGCTGAGGCTTTCTTGTTGCTCCGGTCGGGCAAGCCCGGTCGGAGCAAAGCCAGCATTTTCCTTTTATTGGGCCTCCCTATCAGGGCGCGGCGCCGAAGAAGGTCATGCGGGTCCAGAGCGTGTAGTTGGACTCCACCGTCATGATCCAGACGAACACCAGCACGACGAGCGGTGGCACGAGGATCGCATAGACGAGCGACAGCCGCTCCCACGCCATGTGCATGAAGATGGCGACGATCAGGCCTGCCTTGAGCAGCATGAAGATGATGATCAGCGACCAGCGCAGCATGCCCTGGAGCTGGAAGTAGTCGACGAGATAGGAGCACGCGCTGAGGATGAACAGCCACACCCAGACGACCAGGTAGAGCTTGATCGGATGCTCCTGATGGCTGTCGGTGTGAGCCACCGCCGCAGGCTGCTCCTGACCGTGGGACGAGCCCATCCTGTGTCCGGTTGCCTCAACCATCTCTCTTCCTCACCACAAATAGAAGAACGCGAAAATGAAGACCCAGACGAGATCAACGAAGTGCCAGTAGAGGCCCATGATCTCGACGCTCTCGTAATTGCCTCTGCGGCTCGTGAAGAAGCCGCGCGCGTCCGTGTCGTAGTCACCGCGTGCGACCTTGCGGGCCACGATGAGCAGGAAAATCACGCCGATCGTCACGTGGGTTCCGTGGAAGCCGGTGATCATGAAGAAGGCCGAGCCAAATTGTGCTGCACCCCAGGGATTTCCCCACGGGCGCACGCCTTCCATGATCAGCTTCGACCATTCGAACGCCTGCATGCCGACAAAGGTCGCGCCAAGCACGGCCGTCAGCAGCATCAGGATCGCCGTGCGCTTGCGATCGCGCCGGTAGGCGAAGTTGACCGCCATCGCCATCGTCCCGGACGACGAGATCAGCACGAAGGTCATGATGGCGATCAGGATGAGGGGGAGGTCACGCCCGAACAGGTGCAAGGCGAAGACCTCGCTCGCATTCGGCCACGGTTCGACGGTCGACATGCGCGCCGTCATGTAGGCGATGAGGAAGCAGCCGAAGACGAAGGTGTCGCTGAACAGGAACACCCACATCATCGCCTTGCCCCAGGAGACGTTCTTGAACGCCCGCTGGTCCGACGACCAGTCCGCGGCGACACCCCGGAGGCCACTGGGCCTCATCTGCGGCGGTACGTGGGAAAGCGTCGTCTCGGCCATTCGCTTCCTCCTTCAGGTCAGCAACTGACGGCAGATTTCGACGAACCCGGCAGCCCATCCGGCAAACAGCACAAGGATTGCAAGCCAGATGAACAGCAGGAAGTGCCAGTACATGGCGCAGAGCTCGACGCTGAGCGGCAGGCGCGGGCGAGGTGCGGGCGCCCAGGCCTTCGCCATGGTGCGGCCAAGCCCGATGATACCTCCGATGATGTGCAGCCCGTGCAGGGCAGTCAGCAGATAGAAGAAGCTGTTCGCCGGGTTGGCGTTGAGCAGGTAGCCGGTGGCGTTGAGCTGCCGCCAGGCGACAAGCTGGCCGGCCAGAAACACGAGCGATGTCAGCCCGCCGGTGACCAACGCCAGCCGCACCGTTTGGATCTGCTCGCGGCGCGAGGCCGCAACGGCAATCTGCAGCGCGACCGAACTCAGCACCAGGACGAGGGTGTTGAACCAGAGGATCCCCGGCAGCGGCATCGCCTGCCAGTCGGAGAGCTCCATGCGCATGAAGTAGGCACTGGCGAACAGCGCAAACAGGCAGCCGACGACGGCAAGGAATACGCCGAGGCCGATCTTCTCGGTCGGCATCAGGCTCGGCGGGGTACCGTCGATGACATCGACACCTAGTTCGAGCCAAGGCTTCGACAGGAGCCGCTGGTGGCTCAGCCACCAGAGGGAGATGCCGGCAATCACCAGGATGAAAACGATGACGACGCTCATCTGTGCACCACCGGCTTGTTCGGCCACGGATCGTTTTGCGCAATGAAGTCCTGCGGCGCGCCGGGCACGCTGTAGTCATAGGCCCAGCGATAGACCACCGGCAGCCTGTCGCCCCAGTTGCCGTGAGGTGGCGGAGTAGTCGGCGTCTGCCACTCAAGGGTGGTCGCGCGCCACGGATTGCCGCCGGCCTCGCGGCCGTTCTTCAGGCTCCAGAACAGGTTGAACAGGAAAACCAGCTGCGCGAAACCAACGACGAGCGCGGCGATGGTGATGAACTCGTTGAGCGTGTGCACCGACTCCGGGATGAAGGCGGTTTCGCCAAGTTCCGGATAGCGGCGCGGGACGCCGACCAGCCCGACATAGTGCATCGGAAAGAAGATCAGGTAGGCGCCGATGAAGGTCACCCAGAAATGGAAGTGACCCATTACCTCATTGAGCATCCGCCCGGTGATCTTCGGGTACCAGTGGTAGATCGCGCCGAAGATGACGAGAATTGGCGCCACGCCCATCACCATGTGGAAGTGGGCCACCACGAACATCGTGTCCGAGAGCGGGACGTCGACCACGACGTTGCCGAGGAAGAGGCCCGTGAGCCCGCCATTCACGAAGGTGACGATGAAGGCGAGGGCGAACAGCATCGGAATGGTGAGGTGAATGTCACCGCGCCAGAGCGTCAGTACCCAGTTGTAGACCTTGATGGCCGTCGGCACCGCGATGATCAGCGTCGTCGTCGCGAAGAAGAAGCCGAAATAGGGGTGCATGCCGCTGACATACATGTGGTGCGCCCAGACGATGAACGACAGCGCGCCGATCGCCACGATCGCCCACACCATCATGCGGTAGCCAAAGATGTTCTTGCGCGCATGGGTGCTGATGAGGTCGGAGACGATGCCGAAGGCTGGGAGGGCGACGATGTAGACCTCCGGATGGCCGAAGAACCAGAACAGGTGCTGGAACAGGATAGGGCTGCCGCCCCCATAGCTTAGCTGCTCGCCCATCTCGACCAGCGCCGGCATGAAGAAGCTGGTGCCGAGCAGCCGGTCGAACAGCATCATGACCGCTGCAACGAACAGTGCCGGGAAGGCGAGCAGCGCCATCACCGTCGCGGTGAAGATGCCCCAGACGGTGAGCGGCATGCGCATCAGGGTCATGCCGCGGGCGCGTCCCTGCAGCACGGTGACCACATAGTTCAGGCCGCCCATCGTGAAGCCGATGATGAACAGGATCAGCGAGAACAGCATGATGAGGATGCCGGCCTGCTGGCCGCCCGGCGTGCCGCCGAGGATCGCCTGCGGCGGATAGAGCGTCCAGCCAGCCCCCGTCGGACCGCCGGGCGCGAAGAAGCTCGCCACCAGCACCAGCACGGCGGCTAGATAGATCCAGTAGGACAGCATGTTGAGATAGGGGAACGCCATGTCGCGCGCTCCCACCATCAACGGGATCAGGTAGTTGCCGAAGCCGCCAAGGAAGAGGGCGGTCAGCAGGTACACGACCATAATCATGCCGTGCATGGTCACGAACTGGTAGTAAGCCTCGGGGGTGATGAAGTCGAAGGTGCCGGGGAAGGCGAGCTGCAGCCGCATCAGCCAGGACAGCACCAGCGCGACGAGCCCGATTGCCATCGCGGTGCTCGAATACTGGATGGCGATGACCTTGGCGTCCTGCGAGAACACATAGGTCGTCCACCAGCTGTGCGGATGGTAGAGCTCAACATCCGGAACTTCAGCAGGCGGGATCGCATCGGTCGTACGAGGCGTAAATTCGACCATGATGTCACCTCCAGCACTCCGGCGGGGCCCGAGGCGGCCCGAACCCCGTCACGTCTATTGCCGTGTTATGCCGCCTCCTCCCTCATCATTTCTTCGTCCCTCCATCGGCCATACCGACTTCGGTGCCGCTCAGCTGCGCGAAGGTGGACTGCTCCTGAAGCCACGCCTGATAGTCTTCCTCCGTGTCGACCATCACGATGCCGCGCATGAAGCCGTGGCCGATGCCGCAGAGCTCTGCACAGAGCACCTCGAAGGTGCCGGTGCGAATTGGCGTGAACCAGAAATAGGTGACGGAACCCGGCACCATGTCCATCTTGGCGCGGAATTCAGGCACGTAAAAATCGTGCAGCACGTCGATCGAGCGCAGCAGCATTTTGACCGGCTTGTCGACTGGAAGGTGGAGGTCGGCAGCCTCGATGATCACGTCGTCTTGCCCTGCGGGATCCTCCGGATTGACGCCGAGCGGATTTTCCGGGCTGATCAGCCGGGCCTCGGAGGTGCCGAGCTTGCCGTCAGCGCCCGGCAGCCGGTAGCTCCACTGCCATTGCTGGGCGACGACCTCGACCTCGGTGGCATCGTCCGGAACCGATACGAACTGCGACCAGACATAGAGACCGGGCGCAAGCAGCGCCGCGACACCGATGGCGGTAACGACCGTTAGCCAGCCCTCGAGCCGGCCGCTTTCGGGTTCATAATCGGCCTTCGACCCTTCGCGATGGCGGAAGCGCCAGATGCAATAGGCCATGAACAGGACGACAGCGGCGAAGACGATGCCGGTAATCCAGAAGGTGATGACGAGAGTGTTGTCGATGTAGCTCCAGTTGGAGGCAATCGGTGTGAACCACCACGGGCTCAATACGTGAAAGAGCACGGAGCCCGCGACAACAAGGACGAGTACGATTGCAATAGCCATACTCTGTTCACCGACATTCGGGACGTCTGAATTCCTCCCCGCCCAAATGTCTCGCTCATTGTGCGCGATTTGCGCCCGAAATTCTAGTGTCGGTAGCAAGCTTGCATAAGCAGGCGCTAAATGACTGACTGAAAGGACCCAAAGTGATTAGCGCCGAACGCACGGTTACCGAGCGGCACCACCGACGGTGATGCTCGGTCGCGGGGTCTGCCTTCGGTGGAGGCGTCGGCGGACCTGCTGGTGTGCTCCGCTACAGGCACAAAAAAAGCGGGCTGGGTCCCGCTTTCCTCTGGTCTCCGAGACATTCGTCACGCTGCCGGTACATTCATGGTCAGCGCGGGTCAATCGGATCAAATTCAGCCTTTTGCTTCAAGAACCTCACCGCGCATCTCGCGGGACGTTCATGCCTGCATCGGCTGATGATCGACATATAGGAGACCATTGTGTTCGAACCAAGTTCGCGGCCGAAAAAGACCGACCGGCCGCGGACGAAGTGTGCCAGCGGCCGGACTTGTCCCGTTCAGGCCGTTGCCTCCTGGATCGCCGACAGCTTCCAATCGCCGCCGTTCCTGCGCACGAAGGTCCAGAGTTCCACCGTCTCGGTCGGCTCCTCAACACCGCTGACCAGCGCGCCGGTGGCGCGATCGCGCAGGACGTCGATCGACTCGTAGCAGAAGGCGGCGGTGGCATAATCGTCCGCTCCTTCGTTCCACGCTTCAGCAATGTCCGCCTGCAGGAGCTTTACGCCGGTGACCTCGTTGCGCACCCCGCGCTTGGCGTTATCCGCCAGTTCCTCCGAGAAGAACGACACCATCTCGGGAGTTGAGAGGCGGCGAAGCGCTGCGTGGTCCTCATCGGCGAAGGCCTGCTGCACCTCGGCGAGCCTCTTCTCGAACGTGTCGAGATCGGACTGATCGAGCGAAATGTCGGTCATCTGCGGTGCGGAAGCCAGGGCAGCGCCACCGCCGATGCGTGGCAAGGTGAAGCCGGACGGGGTGCGGCCGGACTGAGGTGCCGCATCGCGCCGGTAGGACTGCCCAAAGTCTGATTCATGCACATTGGCAGAAGCGCGCGGGCCGCCGGCGGTTGCCGGCTGGCTGCGCGAGCGGAAAAAGGCCATGGCCAACCAGATGAGGCCACCGATCAGCAGCAGTTGGACGAGGAAGCCGACGGCGCCCGCCATGCCGCCAAAGCCGTAGCCGAACAGCATGCCGAGCAGGCCGCCGATCAGAATGCCCCGCATCAGCCCGCCGCCGAGACCGCCGAACAGGCCCGGGCGCTGCTGGCCCAGAGTCTGCTGCTGGCGGCTCGTTGCGCTGGGCGCAGGCGTCATGCTGCGCTCGACCGGCGCGGTCGCGTTCGGGGCTGTCCGGGTGGGCGGAACGACCTGCTGGGTGCGGAAGCCGCGACTGCCAAAGCTGCCACCGCGTCGCGCCTCGGCGAAGTCGGTCGAGACAAGCATCACCCCGGCAAAGACCGCCGCCAAAAGTGCAAGAATTCGAAAGCGCCCGAAACGCATCATTGAAACGTATTCTCCCCGTGGTCGCCGCGAAGACGGCATGCGTCGTTCAGGACGGGCCGAAGGCGCTCTTGCCACGCGCGCCCGATCGGCCGATCCGCTGCGCCGGATATGGCAATCTGCTGCCGTGGTTGCAAGGACAGGCAGGCGATGGATCAAGGCTTCGGACAATATGTCGATGCAAGCTATTGGCTGTGATCTGCTCATTCGACCATCGCCCTGAGCCAGCACCAGCCGCTTCGAGGTCCACTAGGTGCGAAAGCGTACAATGGGTGGAAAGGATGAGGCAGTATCTCTCCCCATTCTCATCCTTTCTCATCCTTTTGTACTAGACTTCGTCAGCTGCAATGATTTACGGCTGGTGATCCATCGCAGTTGATGCGAAGGTTATGTGACGGAATTGGAGGAATCACCGGGCATAAATACCAAGGGGAGCCGGCCCCGGACTGAAACTGTCGACATGAAACGGGAGGATAGAATGTCGGTAGCAGTTAAACACGCATCCGCTCCAGCGTCTCGCAGGCAATTTTTGAAGGGAAGCTTGCTGGCCGCTGGTGGTACCGCAGCAAGCAGTCTCGCCGCTCCGGCCGTACTGGCCCAAAGTCCCGTCGTCGTGAAAATGCAGACGTCCTGGCCGTCGGGCGACATCTGGATGGATTTTGCCCGCCAGTATGTCGAGCGCGTACAGGAAATGTCGGGCGGCCGTATCCAGATCGATCTTCTGCCCGCTGGGGCGGTGGTCGGCGCCTTCCAGGTGCTCGACGCCGTCAATGACGGCGTGCTCGACGCCGCGCATACAGTGCCTGTCTACTGGTACGGCAAGCACAAGGCTGCCTCTCTTTTCGGCACCGGCCCGGTTTGGGGCGGCACCGCGCTCAACATGCTCGGCTGGTTCTACCAGGGTGGCGGCAAGGAGCTGTATGCCGAGCTTACCCAGGAGATCATGGGCCTGAACCTCTACGGCTTCTACGGCTTCCCGATGCCTGCACAGCCGTTCGGCTGGTTCAAGAACCCGGTCGCGACGATCCAGGATCTGCAGGGCTACAAATACCGCACCGTGGGTCTCGCCGCCGACCTTCTGCAGAAGCTCGGCATGAGCATCGCCCAGATCCCGGGCGGCGAAATCGTGCCGGCCATGGAACGCGGCGTGATCGACGCCTTCGAGTTCAACAATCCATCTTCAGACCTTCGCTTCGGTGCGCAGGACGTCGCCAAGAACTACTTCCTGGCGTCCTATCACCAGGCATCGGAATCGTTCGAGTTCCTGTTCAACAAGGACTTCTTCGACGATCTGGAGCCGGACCTGCAGGCTATCCTGAAGTACGGCGTCGAGGCGATCACCATGGCGAACACGGCGCTTGCCCTCGACTTCTACTCCAAGGATCTGCAGACCTTGCAGGATGAGCACGGCGTCACCGTGCACCGGACCGCGCAGGAAATCCTCGATGCCCAGCTCAAGGCCTGGGACGAGCTTATCAAGGAGCTCGAGGAGGACGAGTTCATGAAGCGATGCATGGAAAGCCAGCGCCAGTGGGTCGAGCGCACGGTCTTCTATGAGCTGATGAACGCGCCCGACTACGCCCTTGCCTACGAGCACTACTTCCCGGGCAAGCTCAAGACCTGACAATGTTCGGAGTCGGGAGCGCAGGTCGCGTTCCGCCGGCTCCCGCCGCGGGCGAGGGTGGGGCTTGCCCCCGCCTTCGCGTCACGTCAGCGCCGCCGTCTTTTCGGCCGGCGGTGCTTCCCCGTCTCCTTCGCCAGGTGAACCGCTGCGATGACGCGCCTCATCTTCTTCATCGACCGCATCTCGGGCTGGGTCGGCCGGGCTTTCGCCTGGCTGATCCTGATGATGGCCTTCGGGATGGGCTACGAGGTAATGGTACGTTACCTCTTCCGTGCGCCCACAAGCTGGGCCTTCGACATGTCCTACATTCTCTACGGCACGCTCTTCATGATGGGCGGCGCCTACACGCTCTCGCGCAACGGGCACGTGCGAGGCGACTTCCTCTATCGGCTGTGGTCGCCGAGGGCGCAGGCATCGATCGAGCTGGTTCTCTACTTCCTGTTCTTCTTTCCCGGAATCCTCGCCCTCATCTTCGCGGGCTGGAAATATGCCGGGCGCAGCTGGCGCTATCTCGAAGTCAGCACGAACTCGCCGGCCGGCATCCCGATCTTCCATTTCAAGACGGTTCTCGTCGCGGCCGGGGTTCTCCTGTTCATGCAGGGAATTGCCCAGGTCTGCCGCTGCATCTTGTGCATCCGCAACGGTGCCTGGCTGCCGCATGAGGAGGACGTCGAGGAACTCGAAGATCAACTGGTCAAGCAGGTTGCCGCCGGTCACGGCGAAGACGCCGCCCTGATGGCCGGGCGGATAAGGGGGGAATGATGACCGACCCGCAAATTGCGATCATGATGCTGGGGATCTTCATCCTCGTCATTTTCCTCGGCTTTCCGATCGCCTTCACGCTCATGGCGCTGGGGGTGGGCTTCGGCTACTACGCCTATTTCGACGGTCGCCGGATGTGGCGCGCCTACGAACGCGCGGTCGCGGATGGCGCCGATACCTGGACGCAGTGGCAAAGCTGGATCGAGGGGTTCTTCAACAACCGGATCTTCGACCTCTTCGTGAACCAGACCTATTCGGTGATGGCGAACGAGGTGCTGACGGCCGTGCCGCTCTTCCTGTTCATGGGCTATATCGTCGAGCGCGCCAATATCGTTGACCGGCTGTTTTCGACCCTATACGTCGCAGCGCGCCGCGTGCCGGGTTCCATGGCCGTGGCGGCGCTGATCACCTGCGCGCTGTTTGCGACGGCAACCGGCATCGTCGGCGCGGTGGTGACGCTGATGGGCCTCCTCGCATTTCCGGCGATGCTTAAGGCGCGCTACGATACGAGCTTTGCCTCCGGCGTCATCTGCGCCGGCGGCACGCTCGGCATCCTGATCCCGCCGTCGATCATGCTGATCGTCTATGCCGCTGCATCCGGCGTCTCGATCGTGCGCCTCTATGCCGGTGCGCTGCTGCCGGGGTTCCTGCTGGCGGGGCTCTACCTCGTCTATGTGATCATCCGCGCGATCTTGCAGCCGAACATCGCACCGAAGCCGCGCGACGAGGACGTCGGAGACACGCCGCTCGGCCAGCTGATCCTCATGATCCTGACATCGTTCGTTCCGCTGGCCTTCCTGATCCTCGCCGTTCTGGGCTCGATCCTGTTCGGACTTGCCACACCCTCGGAGGCCGCGTCTGCCGGAGCGATCGGCGGCCTGCTGCTTGCGGTGCTCTATCGCGCGCTCACCTGGCAGCGGCTGCGCGAGTCCGTTTATCTGACGCTGAAAACGACGGCGATGGTGTGCTGGCTGTTCGTCGGCTCGTGGGTGTTCGCCTCGGTCTTCTCCTATCTCGGCGGCGAGCGGCTGATCAGCGAGTTCGTGACCGGCCTCGACATCTCGCCGATCACGTTCCTGATCATGGCCCAGCTCATCATCTTCCTGCTGGGCTGGCCGCTGGAGTGGTCGGAGATCATCATCATCTTCGTGCCGATCTTCCTGCCGCTCCTGTCGCACTTCGGCGTGGATCCGCTGTTCTTCGGCGTCCTCGTGGCGCTGAATCTGCAGACGTCGTTCCTGACCCCGCCGATGGCGATGTCAGCCTATTACCTCAAGGGCATCGCGCCACCGCATGTGCGGCTGACGCAGATTTTTGCCGGATGCATGCCTTATCTCGCCATGGTGTTCCTCTCGATGTTGCTGATCTACCTGTTCCCGTCCATCGTCTTCGCTCTGCCGGAGCTGGTCTATGGCCGCTAAGCGCATTCCTGCTGCCGATCCCGCAGCGCTCGGTGCCCGCGAGGCGGCATGGCGCATTGCCGAGGGCGCGATGTCATCCGCGGAACTGGTTGCCGCCTGCCTCGCACGCATTGATGCCGAGGAGGAGCGGGTGCAGGCGTGGGTGTTCCTCGACCGCGACATGGCGATGGCCGAAGCCGAGGATAGGGACCGCCGCCGGAAGCTGGGCATGCCACTTGGGCCGCTCCACGGCGTGCCGGTCGGCATCAAGGACATCATCGACGTGAAGGGCATGCCCACCGGTAACGGCTCGCCGATCGACGCGGGAAGGATGCCGCTGGAGGACGCAGCGCTGATCCGGCGCCTGCATGCGGCAGGTGCCATCATCCTTGGCAAGACAGTCACGACCGAATTCGCCTACTTCCATCCCGGCAAGACACGCAACCCGCACGATCCCTCCCGCACACCGGGCGGCTCATCGAGCGGCTCGGCAGCGGCGGTGGCGTGCGGGATGGTGCCGCTTGCTTTCGGCAGCCAAACCAATGGGTCGGTGATCAGGCCGGCTTCCTTCTGCGGCACAGTCGGCTTCAAGCCGTCCTTCGGCGCGATCCCGCGCACGGGCATGCTCACTGCCTCTCAAAGCCTCGACCATGTCGGCCTGTTCGCTCGGAACCTTGAGGACATGGCGCTGGCCGAAGCCCTCATGGGGCCGGACGGCCGCGATACCGGGGCAGGGGCTAGCCCGGGACCGCTCATGGCAACGGCTCTCTCGGAACCGCCCGTGGCTCCCGCGCTCGCCTTTATCCGGACGCCGGCGTGGAGCCGCGCCGAGGAGGGGACAGTGGCCGCCTTTGCCGAACTGGTCGCGGCGCTGGGAGACCGGCTTGAGGACGTGGAGCTGCCGGAGCCCTTCGCCCGTGCCTATGGCTGGCATCGCGCGATCATGGCGGCCGAGATGGCCCGCAATCTCGGGCACTATGTCGACCGCGCGCCCGAGCAATGTTCCGACAAGATCCGCGATCTGGTGGCCGAGGGCCGCGGCGTTTCCGCCCCCGACTATCTGGGGGCGCGTGATATGGCGCCTGTCCTGCGCTCATCGCTTGAAGCACTTTTCGACCGCTTTGACGCGATCGTCACACCGGCCGCGCCGGGTGAAGCGCCGGAAGGGCTGGAGTCGACGGGCGATCCGGTCTTCTGCACGCTTTGGACCTATCTGGGGCTCCCGGCGCTCAGCCTGCCGCTGCTCACCGGGCCGAACGGCCTGCCGCTCGGAGTACAGCTCGTCGGCGCTCCCGGCCAGGATGCACGGCTGTTGCGCACAGCCCGCTGGCTGGTGCGCCTGCTAAACGAGGAGGTTCCCGCATGACCGACAGGCTTCTCGCGCTGATTTCGCTGATTGGCCTCGCGCTGTTCCTCTGCGTGGTGCCGATCTGGGTGCCGAGCCCCGACCTGATCGTGCTCGCCGTCTTGTGCTTCCTGCTAGCCGCCTTCGACTTCTGGCGCGAGCTGTTCCGGGCGGGCGGTGGCGGGAGGTAGTCGGCGCACCCTCTCAAGACACGATTGCCTTTCGGGCGCCAGCAATGCCTTATTCGTTGCCGGCGGACGCAGCCGGCACCCTGCTGCTGTCCGCAGGGAGAGAGTTTAGGAGATCTGATGTCTACCGTCCGATTGATCAGCGACGAGGAAGCCGAGACCATTCCCGCGGTCAGGGAGGTCTTTGACGACATCCGAAAGACGCGGAAGTCCGATTTCGTCAACAATTTCTGGCGCGGGCTCGCAAATGACCCGGTCAGACTGAAGGCGATATGGCAACAGCTCAAGGAGGTGATGGTCGCGGAAGGTTCGCTCGACCCGCTGACGAAGGAGATGCTGTACATCGCCGTTTCGACCGCCAACGGCTGTTCCTATTGCGTCCATTCGCACACAGCCGCGGCCCGCGCCAAGGGTATGACCGACCAGCAATATGGCGAGTTGCTGGCGGTGATCGGCCTCGCCGCCCAGACCAATCATCTGGCAAATGCCATGCAAATTCCGGTCGATCCCGAGTTCGATCTCGTCAGACAAGACCGGTAACCGCGCTACGGATTCAGGGAGGGGCCGATGCTGACGCTTTATGGAATGAGTTCCAGTGGCAATTGCTACAAGCCGCGGCTGCTTCTGGCCAAGCTCGGGCGGCCGTTCCGTCATGTCGAAGTCAACGCGATGGACGGGTCGACGCACTCGACCGAGTTTCTGGCGCTCAACCCGAACGGCAAGGTGCCGCTGCTGCAACTCGAGGATGGACGGATCCTGGCGGAATCGAATGCCATGCTGCTCTATCTTGCGGAGGGCACATCCTATCTGCCGGACGCAGGGTTTGAGCGGGCCTTGGTCTACCAGTGGCTGTTCTTCGAGCAGTACAGCCACGAACCTTACATCGCCGTGCTGCGGGCGCTGAAAAAATATCCGGAACGCGCGCATCAGGCGACGCCTGAACGCGTCGCGCAATTGCTGGATGGCGGACACAAGGCACTTGCGGTGATGGAGACGCAGCTGTCCAAGACGCGATTCATCGCCGGCGACGACTACACCGTCGCCGACATCGCGCTCTACGCCTACACCCAGGACGCTGCCTTCGCGGGCTACGAGATTACCCGCTTCCCGCAGGTAACGACCTGGCTCGAACGCGTCGCCACCGACAACGGCCACGTTCCGATGGAGTGGTTGCCCTGAGGGGTTGCGGCGCTTTCGCCTGAGGGACTAAGTCGATCCCCCTCCCGAGTTTTCCCGGGCCGCTTTCTTGATGCGGGCGTACGAAAGGGCGATATGGACGCGGCGGACGTGACCGGCGGCGGCGAGGTCGCCGTGTTCCACGGCCTCGGTAATGTCCGCCACCTCGCGCTGGAAGGTCAGGAACTCGTTTTCGAGCAGTTCCTTCGAGCTGCGCAACTGCAGCGCCGTCTTCATCCAGATGCGCGCGGTCTGGTAGTAGAGCCGCTCGCTGATCTCGCGCAGCGGCTCATTGCGGGTCAGGCTCGTGAAGAGATGGAAGAATTCCATGTTGAGCCGGGAGAACTCCCGGATGTCGCCGGCGCGCACCAACCGGTCGCAGCGCTCCCGGATGTCGCGGAAGCGTGTCACCAGTGCATCGTCAACCCTGACCGGAGACAGCTTGCCAATCAGCTCGGCAAGCTCGACCCGCATCTCGTAAACCTGCGCGAGCGCATCGACGTCGATGTCGGTGACGATGGTGCCGACGCCATGGACCGAGCGCAGCAGACCTTCGGCCTCGAGCTTGACGAGAACCCGGCGTACCGGGGTGCGCGAGACACCGAATTCCTCGGCAAGATCCTCCTCGCGTAGCCGGCTGCCTGGCCGATAGTCGAGCAGGCAGATGCGCGTTCGCAGCGTCTCATAGATGCGTGCGAACCGCGCCCTCGCGCCTTCCTCTGGTATTCCGTGATCGTCGGCTGGTGCTTCCAAAACGATCGTATCCTGGTTCAACCGTCCGCCCCCTGGTTCGACAGCTTTAGCGAAAGCTTGTCGAGCATTTCGAGGCAGGCGGCAAGCTGGTCGATTGATATGAACTCGTCAGGTTTATGAGCTTGTTCGATCGAGCCCGGCCCGCAAATGATCGAGGAGATACCGGCGGACTGGAACAGGCCAGCCTCGGTGCCGAAGGGGACCACCTCGGCGTGCTCCGCCCCGGTCAGTTCCATGACGATCCGGCGCGCTTCCGAATCCTCAACGACCTGCAGCCCCTCGACCTCGCCGATGGTGCGGGTGACGATGTCGCAATGGGGACAGACGGTACGCATCGACGGCAGGAGGACGCTGCCGACATAGTCGGAAAGCTGGCCTTTGACGTAGGTGGCGTCGGCACTGCTGATGGGACGCATCTCCCATTCGATCGCACAACTGCCGGCAATGACGTTGCGCGCCTTGCCGCCCTCAATGCGGCCGACCTGCAGTGTCGTCCAGGGTGGGTCGAAACGGCTGGCGGACGGCGCGCGCGCCTTCATCTCCTCACCAAGGTCGAGCATCCGCGAGATGTAGCGGGCCGCATATTCAACCGCGTTGACGCCCCTGTCCGGCTGGGAGCCATGGCCCTCGAGGCCGGTGAACTCGGTCGTGTATTCGTAGCAGCCCTTGTGGCCCTCGATGACACCCATCGACGTCGGCTCGCCGATGATGGCGACGGCCGGACGAATGCCGGCGCGTTCGAGTTCCTGCACCAACGCACGGGCGCCGAAGCAGCCGACCTCCTCGTCATAGGTGAAGGCGAAATGCAGCGGACGCTTGAGCGGGGCCGCGGCAAAGCGCGGCGCCATCGCGATTGCGGCGGCGATGAATCCCTTCATGTCACAGGTGCCGCGGCCATAGAGACGGTCACCGCGCGCGGCGAGCCTGAACGGATCGCTTGTCCATTCTTCGGGATCGACCGGTACGACATCGGTATGACCAGACAGAACGATCCCACCGTCGCCTTCTGGCCCCAATGTCGCGAAGAGGTTTGCCTTGGTGCCCGTCTCATCGCGCGACAACGAGATCGACGCTCCTGTGTCCGACAGAAGCTCCGCCGCATAGGTGATCAGCTCAAGGTTGCTCTCTGATGAGACGGTCGGAAAGGCAACGAGATCGGCCAGCACCTCCCGGGTGCGCTGAAGCACGTCCATGCTGCGTCAATCCTTGACGTAAAGCTTGCGCGGGCGGTCGCAGAGGCACTCGGCGGGGCCGCTCTCGCGGATCAGGATGCTTTCAGTGATTTCGAGACCCCAGTTCTCCATCCACAGTCCAGGCATGAAGTGGAAGGTCATGCCGGCTTCGAGGATCGTCTCCTCCTCCTTGCGGAACGAGATCGTGCGCTCGCCCCAGTCGGGCGGATAGGAAATTCCGATCGGATAGCCGCAGCGACTGTCCTTCTTGATGCCGGCGCGTTCGAGCGCGCCAAACAGCGCTTTCGCGACCTCGCCCGCGGGCCGGCCCGGCCGCGCCGCCTCAAGGCCTGCCTCCAGACCCTCGACCAGCGCCTTCTCCGCATCGAGCATCTCCTGCGGCGGCTTGCCGAGATAGAGCGTGCGGCAGAAGGGGACGTGGTAGCGCCGGTAGCAGCCTGCGATTTCGAAAAAGGTTGCTTCACCCTTTTGGAACGGGCGTCCGTCCCAGGTCAGATGCGGCGCGGCAGCATCCGTGCCAGATGGAAGCAGCGGCACGATCGCCGCGTAATCCCCCCACGCGCCATCAACGCCCCGTATTGCATCTCCATAAATTTCCGCGACGACCTCGTTCTTCGGCCGGCCAGGCTCGACGCGCTCCATGACGCCGTCGATCATGTTCTCCACGATGCGCGCCGCCTTGCGCATGAAGGCGATTTCCTCGTCCGACTTCACGCCGCGCTGCCAGTTCACAAGCGCCGTGGCATCGATGAACTCAGCCTGGGGAAGCTCTTCCTTGAGGACGAGATAGGCTTTCGCGGAGAAGTAGTAGTTCTCAAGCTCCAGCCCGATGCGCTTGTTCGCATATCCCTTTTCGCGCAGGATCGAGGCGAGGTCCTGCATCGGGTGGCGCACCGTCGACTGCACGAAATTATCGGCATAGCCGATGACCCGGTCATCGCTCATCCAGACGGTGCGGATCGCGCCGTTCGCATCCTGGCCACGACCCCACCAGATAGGGTCTGCGTCGTGGAAGACGATCACACCCTGGTGCACGTAGAACGACCAGCCGTCGTAGCCTGTAAGCCACGCCATGTTTGACGGGTCCTCGACAAACAGCACGTCTACTCCACGTTCTTCCATAGAGCGGCGCACTTTCGTCAGGCGGCGGGAATATTCATTTCTTGAGAATGGCAGGTGTGCGGCGGGCATGGCCCCTCCCGTAGCTCTGGGTGCGTCGGCTGACTAATGTGTACATCTATGAAGATGGAAAGCAATAAGCCCAGAGTTGCCGCAGCGTTTGAACCAGAAAAACCGTTGACACATCCTGCACCCTGCGAGATGTTGTGCACAACAATAGAAAATGAAGCCGGTGGAACACAGGAGAGACAACCAATGAAAGGCACGCTTCTCAGGCATATCGCCGCTCTGGGCATGGCTGCCCTTGCCGTCGGATCATTCGCCGGCTCGGCCATCGCACAGTCGCTGCTCGAACGCGCCGAAAGCGGCGAGCCGATCCGCATCGGCTTCGCCAACGAAATTCCCTTCGCCTATCCGGGCGACGACGGCAGCCCCAAGGGCTTCGTCAACGTGATGACGATCGCCGTGCTCAAGAACATGGGCTACGAGAAGATCGAGCCGGTGCAAACCGAATGGGGCGGGCTGATCCCCGGCCTCAACGCCAACCGGTTCGACATCGTAACCGGCGGCATGAACATCCTTGCCAGCCGCTGCGAAAACATCGCCTTTTCCGAGCCAATAGCCACCGTTGGCGACGGCTTCATCCTCGCGCCGGGCAACCCGAAGAACATCTCAAACTATGAGAGCCTGAAGAGCGCCGAAGCCATCATGGTGACGGGCGCCGGTTACTCGAACATCGAGGCAGCCAAGGCCGCGGGGGTGCCGGAAGCGAATATCATGCAGGTTCCGGGTCCGACGGAAATTCTGGCTGCCGTGCGGGCTGGCCGAGCCGATGCAGGTGCAGGCACCTACTTCACGATGAAGCAGCTTGCTGACAGCTCGAACGGGGCAGTGGAAGCGAGCGATCCCACAGCAATGCCGGAAGAGTCGTTCAACTGGGCAGGCATCGGCTTCCGCAAGGCCGACCAGGACTTCCTCGACAAGTTCAACGCTGCGCTGAAGGAGTACATTGGCTCCGAGGCAATGATGTCGGCCGTAGCCGAATACGGCTACGGCGAGGCCTCGTTGCCGGGCGACCAGACCACGGAATGGGTGTGCGCAAACCGCTGATCTCGTAGCTGCGCGGGCCGGATCACCGGCCCGCTGCTCCTCCGGCGCCCTGCCGGACGGTTACAGCCTCCCGCCTTCAAGGCGCTGACGGGAAAGGCCGAGCGGATGTCCTACCTCGAATTTCTCAGCCAGTACGGCGACCGCATCCTCAGCGGAACGCTTGTCACGATCGTCCTCACCATCCTCTCTGCTTTGCTCGCCATGGCGATCGCCCTGGCGGCTGGGTTGATGCGGATGTCGAGAAATTTTTTCGTCCGTGCGGGTGCTACCGTCTACATCGAGATATTCCGCGGAACCTCGCTTCTCGTACAGCTCTACTGGATCTTCTTCGTCCTGCCGCTCTTCGGCATCACGCTCGAGAAGTTCACCGCTGGCTTCGTCGCTGTTGGCATGAACCTCGGCGCGTACGGCGCGGAGCTCGTGCGCGGCGCGATCCTGTCTGTACCAAAAGGCCAGTGGGAGGCCGCACAGGCGATCAACATGACGCCCACGAAGCGCATGCTGCGGATCATCCTGCCGCAGGCGCTGCTGATCATGCTGCCATCGTGGGGCAACCTGCTGATCGAGCTACTGAAGGGGACGGCGCTCGTTGCGCTCATCGCCGTTGCCGACCTGATGTTCCAGGTCAAGCAGATCAACGGCACGACCTTCATGTCGGCCGAGTCCTTTGGCACGGCGCTGGTCATCTACTACATCCTCGCGCGCTTCATGATCACGCCATTCATGCGCTGGCTTGAACGGTTCATGCAGCGCAAGCTCGGGAGGGCGTGAAATGCTCGACTGGCGCTGGGATTTTACCCTCGACATCCTGCCCCGCCTGTTGGTGGCGACTGGGAACACGTTGCTGGCCGCGGGCCTCGGCTATGCGATCGCCATAGTACTCGGCCTCGTCCTTGCGCTCGCACAGCGCACGCCTTCGCGGGCCTTCACAATGATCGTGCGCGAGATGGTCGAATTCATCCGCTCGACGCCGCTGGTGCTGCAGATCTTCTTCGTCTTCTACGTCGCGCCGCAGTTCGGCATCCGGCTGTCGCCCTGGACCGCCGGCATGATCGCCATCGGCCTGCACTATGCGGCGTATCTGTCGGAGGTTTATCGCGGTGGGCTCGACAGCGTGCCGAAGGGGCAGTGGGAAGCTGCGACATCGCTCAACCTTTCGACGGCGCGCACCTATTTTCGCGTCATCATCCCACAGGCGATGCCGCCGTCGCTGGCCGGCATGGGAAACTACCTTGTCGGCATCCTCAAGGACACGCCCATGCTCTCGGTCATCGGCGTTGCCGAGCTGATGCACACCGCCAATGCGATTGGCTCCGAAACCTACCGATTCCTTGAACCATATACGATGGTCGGGGTCATCTTCCTGGCCCTGTCGCTGCCAACCGCCGCCGCCATACGTCTCTTCGAGGCGTGGCTGCGCCGGAAACTGGGAATGATCTGATGCGCGAGAATGACCTGACCGGCTACCCACCCAAGCTCGAAGGCCCTGACCGCCCGATGGTGCGGTTCGCGAATGTCACAAAGAGCTATGGCAGCCTGACGGTGCTGGATTCGCTCGATCTCGATGTTGCAGAGGGGGAGATGGTTACCATCATCGGCCCGTCGGGCTCCGGCAAGACGACCGTGCTGCGCATGCTGATGACGCTTGAGACCATCAATGGCGGCGTCATCTACGTCGACGGTGATCCCCTCACGCACATGCCGCAGGGCGACCGGCTGGTGCCGGCAAACCGGCGGCATGTCCGGCAGATCCGCTCGAAAATCGGCATGTGCTTCCAGCAGTTCAACCTGTTCCCGCACATGACGGCGCTGGAGAACTGCATGGAAGGACCGGTGCACGTCCTCGGCATGCCGAAGAAGGATGCGCAGGAACGCGCCGAAGAGCTGCTTGCCATGGTCGGAATGGCCGACAAGCGCGACCAGCACCCCTCGCGCCTGTCGGGCGGACAGCAGCAGCGCGTAGCGATTGCTCGCGCGCTGGCGATGCGGCCCAAGGTGATGCTGTTCGACGAGGTCACGTCCGCGCTTGATCCGGAAGTCATCGGCGAGGTGACCAATGTCATTCGCAAGCTCGTTTCCGAACACAACCTCACCATGCTGATGGTGACCCACCAGATGGGCTTTGCCCGTGATATCTCCGACCGCATCTGTTTCTTCTACGGCGGCCGGATCGAGGAACAGGGCACTCCGGACGAACTGTTCAACCATCCGCAGAAGGAACGGACCCAGCAGTTCCTGCGAGCCGTGAAGGAGGCGGTGTGACTGTCGCGATTTCCGACATCTGGGCGGCTCGCTCCAACATCACCAAAGGCGCAGCCCGCACGCCACTGGTGCCTTCGCCCTACATGAGCCGCCTTGTCGGCCACGACTTCCTGCTGAAGCTGGAAATGACCCAGCCGACGGGCGCCTTCAAGATACGCGGCGCGACCAACGCGCTCATCAACCTTCCGGAGGGGACCACTGGCGTCACCTGCTGTTCCACCGGCAACCACGGCCGCGCCATTGCCTACGCAGCAAAGGCTCTGGGCCTGCGGGCAGTGATCTGCATGTCGTCACTGGTCCCGCAGGCGAAGGTGGATGGCATCAGGGCACTCGGCGCCGACGTGCGGATCGTCGGTGCGAGCCAGGACGATGCACAGGCCGAGAGCAGCAGGCTCGCGCTTGAAGAAGGTCTCGTCGAGGTTCCGCCTTTCGATCATCCCCTGGTCATTGCAGGGCAGGGCACGATCGGGCTTGAACTTCTCGAGGACTGTCCAGACCTTTCCACCATCCTCGTACCGCTCTCGGGTGGCGGGCTAGCAGCCGGCGTTGCCCGCGCGGCAAAGGAGATCAAGCCCTGGATCAGGGTGATCGGCGTGACGATGGACCGGGGCGCGGCGATGTACCAGTCCCTCAAGGCGCGCGTACCCGTGGAGGTCGAGGAGGTGCCCAGCCTCGCGGACTCGCTCGGCGGAGGGATCGGCACAGAGAACCAGCTCACCTTCGCCATGTGCCGTGATCTTCTTGATGACTGCGTGCTCGTCAGCGAAGAAGATATCTACGACGCCATGCAGACGCTCTACTATGAGGATCGCATGGTCGCGGAAGGTGCGAGCGTCGTCGGCATCGCTGCCACCAAGGCAGGTAAGATCGGCCCGGTGCGAGGCCCAATCGCCACCATCCTGACCGGCCGCAACCTCGACATGGCCATGTTCACCGAGGTTGTTTCGGGTCGCAGCGTGACGCTCGGTGACAAGACAATCGAAGGACGCGCCTATGCCGCATGAGGTGAAGATCCTGACCGAGTCCGATCTGCGCGGCCTGGTAAAGCTCGACTTTGAAGCCGTCGACGTGGTCGAACGCGCCTTCCTCGCGCTTGGCACCGGCAAGGTGATCATGCCGCCGATCATGTCGATGGCGATCCCGCAGGCGAATGGGGAGGTGGACGTCAAGACCGCCTACATTCCCGGCTTCGACAGCTTCGCCATCAAGGTCAGCCCCGGCTTCTTCGACAATCCCAAGATCGGCCTGCCGAGCCTCAACGGGCTGATGATCCTGTTTTCAGCGCGAACGGGGCTAGTCGAAGCTCTGCTTCTCGACAACGGATATCTTACCGATGTCCGCACAGCCGCTGCAGGGGCAGTCGCGGCGAAGCACCTCGCGCCGGGCGACGTCCAGACTGCGGGCGTGATCGGCACCGGCGGGCAGGCACGGCTGCAGATCGAAGCGGCGCATCTCGTGCGGCCTTTCACAAATGTGGTCGTATGGGGCCGCGACGGCGAAAAGGCTGAAAAATGCGCCGCCGATCTCGCCGAACGCCTCGGCGTAACGGCCGAGGCCGTCGCGGATGCGCGCGACGTTGTCGCGCAGAGCCAGCTTGTCGTGACCACGACTCCGGCAGAAGAACCTCTTCTTCAGGCACGTTGGCTCCATCCGGGGCTCCACATCACTGCCATGGGGGCGGACCAAGCCGGCAAGAACGAGATTGACCCGGCCGCGCTGTCAGCGGCAGACCTCTATGTCTGCGACCGTCTCAGCCAGTGCGAGAAGCTCGGCGAATTGCGCAGCGCGATCGGGGCTGGCGTCTGGAAAAAGGGCCCGCCGCCTGAACTCGGCGACCTTCTCTGCGGGCGGCATCCCGGCCGCACGTCCGACGCCCAGATCACAATCTGTGACCTGACCGGCACCGGCGCGCAGGACACCGCCATCGCCACCTTCGCCATGGAGCGGGCGCGGCAGCGCGGAACTGGCGCCGCCTTCATGACTTGAGGCGGGAATGCTGAAACTCGACGATCGCGACCTCAAGATCCTGTCCATTCTCAGCCGCGAGGGCCGGATTTCGAAGGCGGAACTGGCCAAGCGCGTCAACCTCTCCGCAGCACCCGCATGGGAGCGTCTGAAGAGGTTGGAAGACGCCGGTGTCATCGCCGGCTACCGCGCCGAAATCCAGCTGCGGACAATTTCCGCGCATGTGACAGTGTTCATGGCCGCCGAACTCGAAAGCCACCGCGTGCAGGATTTTCAGACGTTCGAGCGCGCCATCGCACCTCTGGATGAGGTCGTTGCCTGCTGGGCCGTCGGCGGCGGATTCGACTACATCCTGCAGATCGTCACCCGCGACATCGATTCCTACCAGCGCCTTGTCGACCATCTCCTTGAAGCGCGTGTCGGCCTTGCGCGCTACTTCACCTATGTGGTCACCAAGCCGGTCAAGATGGCGCCGCTGCCGCTCGACAAGCTCCTCTCCAGCGCGGAGAAGGAATAGTGGCCGCTGGCACGAATTTCGAACGAAGCTTCGGCGCAACAGGCAGCAAACAGGGCCATCTTTGGCGCCGATCAGGCGAAGATGCAGGCAGAGCATTCCCGGGAGAACCTGCCATGACATCGCTGGCCATTTTTCAGAAAGCCGACCTTTCGACCCTTCGGGATCCGCGCCTTTTTCGCGAGTTCGCCTATGTCGGCGGGGCCTGGACGCGCGGAAGCGGCGGGCGGACGATCGACGTCACCGATCCGGCTGACGGCTCCCGCGTCGGCTCCGTTCCGGCGCTGACCGCAGCTGATACGGCCGAAGCGGTCGAAATTGCCCATCGCGCTTTTGCCTGCTGGTCGCAGGAAAGTCCCCTGACGCGGTCACGCCTGCTGCGCCGCTGGTACGAGCTCATCATTGTCGCGCGAGACGATCTTGCTCGCCTCATGGTGCAGGAACAGGGAAAGCCGATATCGGAAGCGCTCGGCGAGATCGACTACGCCGCTTCCTTCGTCGAGTTCTACTCGGAGGAAGCCAAACGCCTCAACGTCGAGAGCATCACCTCGCATCTTCCGGACGCCGAGATGCAGCTCATCCGCGAGCCGGTGGGCGTTGCCGGGCTGGTGACGCCATGGAATTTCCCGTCGGCCATGCTAACCCGCAAGGCCGCGGCTGCGCTTGCCGCCGGCTGCACGGTCGTTGCACATCCGTCGTCGGAAACGCCGTTCTCGGCACTGGCAGTCGCGGAACTTGCCGAACGGGCGGGCCTTCCGGCCGGCGTCTTCAATGTCGTGACGGGAAACGCCGCCGAGGTCGTCGGCGCCATGACCGCGGCACCCGAAATACGGATACTCTCGTTCACCGGCTCGACCGAAATAGGCCGGCTGCTCTATGGTCAGTCTGCACCGACGATCAAGCGCCTCGTCATGGAGCTGGGCGGACACGCGCCGTTCATCGCGTTCGCCGACTGTGATTTCCAGCGCACCGTCGATCATGCCATTGCCGCGAAGTTCGCGACCTCCGGCCAGGACTGTCTCGCCGCCAACCGCTTCTATATCGAGCGGCCGATTTACGAGCGCTTCGTCGAAGCCTTTGCGGAACGCGCGCGCGCGATGCGCGTCGGTCCCGGCCTCACTGACCCGGACATCGGCCCGCTGATCAACGCCCGCGCGGTCGAGAAGCAGAAGCAGCACGTGGACGACGCGCTTGGACGTGGTGCGCACCTCGTCTGCGGGGGCAACGTTAATCCTGCCGGCCCGCTCTTCTTCGAGCCGACCGTGCTGGCGGACGTGCCCGAGGATGCGCTCATCTTCCGGGAAGAAACCTTTGGCCCGATTGCCGCTTTCGCACCCTTCGATGACGAACAGGCCGTGCTCGCCAGCGCCAACCGCACCGAAACCGGCCTTGTCGCCTATCTGCACACCGCTGATGCTGCGCGGATTGCCCGCATGACACGCCGCCTCGAATTTGGAATGGTTGCTGTCAATCGCACGAAGATCACCGGCGCACCGGTGCCGTTCGGCGGCGTCAAACAGGCCGGGCTTGGCCGTGAAGGCTCGCGACACGGCATCGAGGCCTATACCGATCTCAAATATGTCTGCCGCGAGAGCGCGTGAGACCAAATTCAGGAGGACTGCCAATGCTGACCAACGACGTTCTCGACCAGTGGGATCGCGAAAACTTCTTCCATCCTTCGACCCACCTTGCCCAGCATGCGCGGGGCGAAAGTCCCTCGCGCATCGTCAGCGGCGGCAAAGGCGTCTACATCGAGGACCGCGACGGCAACCGGCTGCTTGATGCCTTTGCCGGTCTCTACTGCGTCAACGTCGGCTATGGCCGCGAGGAGATCGCCGAGGCTATCGCCGCGCAGGCGAAGGAGCTTGCCTACTATCACGCCTATGTCGGCCACGGCACCGAAGCCTCGATCACGCTCGCGAAGATGGTTCTCGAGCGAGCGCCGAAGAACATGTCGAAGGTCTATTTCGGCCTCGGCGGCTCGGACGCCAATGAGACCAACATCAAGCTGGTCTGGTACTACAACAATATTCTCGGCCGGCCGCAGAAGAAAAAGATCATCTCCCGCTGGCGCGGCTATCACGGCTCGGGCCTGGTCACCGGCTCGCTGACGGGTCTGAAGCTGTTCCACGACAAGTTCGACTTGCCACTCGACCGGATCCTCCACACGGAAGCGCCTTACTACTTCCGCCGCCCCGACCCGGCGATGAGCGAGGCGGATTTCGTCGCCCATTGTGTCAGTGAACTCGAAAAGCTGATCGCGCGCGAAGGCGCCGACACCATTGCCGCCTTCATCGGTGAACCGGTGCTCGGCACCGGCGGCATCGTCCCGCCGCCTGCCGGCTACTGGGCGGCGATCCAGGAGGTCCTGAAGAAGCACGACATCCTCCTGATCGCTGATGAGGTCGTGACGGGCTTCGGCCGGCTGGGTTCGATGTTCGGCTCCGACCACTACGGTATCGAGCCGGACATCATCACCATCGCCAAGGGCCTTACGTCCGCCTATGCGCCGCTCTCCGGCTCCATCATCTCGAAACGCGTGTGGAGCGTGCTCGAACGCGGCACCGACGAGAACGGCGCGATCGGTCACGGCTGGACCTATTCGGCGCACCCGATTGGTGCCGCCGCCGGCATCGCCAATCTGAAGCTCGTCGATTCACTCGGCCTCGTGAAAAACGCGGCAGAGACGGGCGCCTACTTCAACACCGAAATGAAGAAGGCGCTGGCGGATCACCCGCATGTCGGCGACGTACGCGGCGAGGGCATGCTCTGCGCCGTCGAGTTCGTTGAGGATCGCGACCAGCGCCGTTTTTTCGACCCGTCGCGCAAGGTCGGACCGTCCGTCGTAGCCGCTCTTCTCAAGCGGGGCGTGATCGGCCGGGCGATGCCGCAGGGCGACATCCTCGGCTTCGCCCCGCCACTCTGCCTCACCCGGGCCGAGGTCGATGAGGTCGTGGGCAAGACGGTAGAAGCGGTACGAGAGGTGCTGGGGTAGGGCAGTATGGGCGTGGCCAATTGGCTCTCGTGCTTCTTGGCCGCGCCTTGTCATTTGGAGGATGGGAAGCGCAGAATTTAATCGCGATACTGCCTCACCACCAGCGGTCTTCCTCACCCGCTGGCGAATCCGGAGTGAACCCATTGTCTAGAATTGGTGTTTATGCCGGGTTGCGGGTTGATATCTCGCGATTAATTTTGCATTCAGCACGTCGGGTGTTCGTGCGAAGAGGCACGGGCAGGTTGTAGCGCTGGTCGGGCCGCCAGCGCGCCCGAACCTGTAAAGGCACCCGATGGCCCGAAATCTGCACGCACGTCCTTCCGCGTTCCGCCGCTTCATCGACAGCGAATCCTCCGGTGGCATCGTCCTGATGGCCGCCGCGGCACTTGCGCTGATCGTCGCAAACTCGCCTCTGGCTGAGACCTATTTCGCGGCACTTCACAGCTATCTCGGTCCGCTCAGCGTCAGCCACTGGATCAACGACGCGCTGATGGCGGTGTTCTTTCTGCTGGTAGGGCTCGAGATCAAGCGCGAGTTCGTCGACGGCCAGCTGTCGACCTGGTCACGCCGGATATTGCCGGGTGTGTGCGCAGCCGGCGGCATGGCGGTTCCCGCGCTGATCTTTGCCTCGATCAACTGGAGTAATGGCGCCGTCATCCGCGGCTGGGCGATCCCGACCGCCACAGACATCGCTTTTGCCCTCGGCGTCCTTTCGTTGTTCGGCAACCGCATCCCGGCGTCGATGAAGGTGTTCCTGACGGCGCTCGCGATCATCGATGATCTCGGCGCCGTCCTCATCATCGCGATCTTCTATACCGGCGATCTGCAGGTCTGGGCGCTCGGCGGGGCGGCGGCGATCCTCGCTGTTCTCTTTGGCCTCAACCGGGCGGGTGTGCGGACGCTTCTACCGTACCTCGTGCTGGGAGCGGGGCTGTGGGTGCTGGTGCTGCTTTCCGGCGTGCACGCGACTGTTGCGGGCGTCGCGCTTGCCATGACCATTCCGATCGTGCGGCCGAAGGGCGGCGAGAGCGAACACACCGTCGAATCTCCGCTGCATCGTCTGGAGCATGCGCTGTCGAAGGTCGTTCCCTTCGTCATCATTCCGGTATTCGGCTTCGCGAATGCAGGCGTCTCGCTTGCCGGCTTTGATGCATCCGCGCTCATCGAGCCACTGACGCTCGGCGTTGCCGGGGGGCTGGTCGCAGGCAAGGTGATCGGCGTCTACGGCACCGCTCTGCTGGTGATCAAGCTCGGTTGGGCGGATGCGCCGAGAAACGCTGCGCCGCTGCACGTGCTGGGCGTCGCGGTGCTCTGCGGCATCGGCTTCACCATGAGCCTCTTTATCGGTCTCCTCGCGTTTCCGGAGAACCAGTCGCTGCAGGACGGCGTCAAGATCGGCATCCTGCTGGGTTCAGGCATCGCCGCGATCCTCGGTTCCATCATCCTGGTGCTCAGCCCCCGACCAGGCGGCGAGGAAGCCCGCGCCTTCTAGGTCGCGGGTTGTTCCCTCGGCACGGGACTCGTCGCCCGGCTTCGCGATGATCCAATTGGTGCATCCTGTGTACCAATGATTCAACTGTTGCAGTGACTGGAGAGCAACGCTAACCTCCGCATATGGAGCAGGGCATCCTCAGGGAAAGACTGGTTGCCGATTTCGAAGCGCTGCCGAAGCAGCTGCGGCAGGCTGCCCGCTACGTGCTCGACCACCCGCGCGATGTTGCCCTGCTTTCCATGCGCAAGCAGGCGCGCGAGGCAGGCGTTCAGCCAGCTACGATGACCCGGCTGGCGAAGCGGATCGGCTTCGAAGGCTATGACGCCATCCGCGACCTCTATGCGACCGCGCTGCGCGAAGCCGAACCGCAAACATTCACGGACAAGGCTGGCGCGCAGGTGCGCCGCCAGAAGATGGACGGCGATCGAGCGCTGGCGCAAGCCATGCTGCAGCGACTGTCCCTGCAGATGGCGGAACTTAGCAGCCCGGAAGGCCTCGAGCGCCTGGAGAGGGCCGCCCTCACGCTGAGCTCCGCGCGGCGGATCTATTGCGTCGGCATGCGCTCGAGCCACGCGATTGCGTGGCAGTTTCACTACATCCTCACGATGCTGGGCGATCGCTCGGTCCTGGTGGATGGGCCCGGAGGAACCGGAACCGACGCGATGGGGCGGATCGCGGCGGGCGACGTTTTGCTTGCGGTGAGCGTTGCACCGTACACCAAGGCGACGGTCGAACTTGCCCGTCTCGCGGCAGCTCGCAGAGCCGTCATTGTCGCGGTCACCGACAGCGAAGTGTCGCCGCTTGCCCGCATCGCGCGCGATGTTGTGCTGGTGCCAACGGATACCGCATCCTTCATGCACACGATGGCGCCCGCTTTTGCTGTCGCCGAGATCCTTGGAACACTCATCGCGGGCCATCTCGGAGAGGGCGCGCTCGCGTCACTCCGGCGTTTCGACGCCCAGGCCGAAGAGCTGGGCATCCACCTTCAATCGTCCCGCAAACGAAAGCCAGCAAAGTCATGACCCGCCTTATGCATCGCTCCCTCCTCGCCAAGCCGCCAGTGGCCGTCGCCGCGCGCGGAATCGAGATTTTCGATGCCGACGGCAAGGCTTACATCGATGCGTCTGGCGGTGCCGCTGTCTCGTGCCTCGGACATGGCCATCCTGCCGTCCTGGAGGCGCTGCATGCACAGCTCGACCGGATCGCTTACGCCCATACCGGCTTCTTCACGACCGAGGCAGCCGAGCGTCTTGGCGAGCGGCTGATCGAGGATGCCCCGGAAGGGATCGAACACGTCTACCTCGTCTCCGGGGGATCAGAGGCAGTAGAGGCCGCGCTGAAGATGGCGCGCCAGTATTTCGTTGAAACCGGCCAGCCGCAGCGCCGCCACATCATCGCCCGCCGCCAGAGCTATCACGGCAATACGCTGGGCGCACTGGCCACCGGCGGCAACGAATGGCGCCGCCGCCAGTTTCGTCCGCTGCTGATCGAAACCCACCATATCGATCCCTGCTTTGCCTACCGCTTCCAGCGCGAGGGCGAGAGCGATCAGGAGTACGCAGCGCGTGCGGCCGCAGCGCTTGAGGAAAAGCTGCTTGAGCTCGGCCCGGATACGGTGATCGCGTTCGTCGCCGAAACCGTTGTGGGCGCAACCGCCGGCGCCGTGCCGCCGGTGGCCGACTACTTCCGCCGCATTCGCGAGATCTGCGACCGCTACGGCGTGCTGCTGATCCTCGACGAGGTGATGTGCGGCATGGGGCGCACCGGTACGATGCATGCGTGCGAGCAGGAGGGGATTTCACCTGACCTGATGACGATCGCAAAGGGCCTTGGAGGCGGGTTCCAGCCGATTGGCGCGGTCCTCGTGTCCGGCAAGATCCACGACGCCATGCGCGATGGGTCCGGCTTCTTCCAGCACGGACACACTTACATCGGCCATCCGATGGCGGCGGCAGCGGGCCTCGCCGTGCAGGAGACTATCCGGCGCGAGGGGCTTCTCGAAAACGTGCGGGCAATGGGCAACGTACTCGAACAGCGGCTCAAGGCCCGCTTCGGGAACCACCACCGGGTTGGCGACATTCGCGGCCGCGGGCTATTCTATGCGATAGAACTGGTGGAGGATCGCGCGACCAGACGGCCGTTCGACGCGCAGCGCAAGGTGCATGCTGCCGTCAAACGGGAGGCGATGGCGCGCGGGCTTATGGTCTATCCAATGGGCGGGACGATCGACGGCGTCAATGGCGATCACGTGCTGCTGGCGCCGCCATTCATCGTCAAGGAAGCGGACATTGATCGTATCGTCGAGCGTCTTGGCGATGCGGTCGATGCCGCGGTCGGCGCCTGATGAAGGATCTTGGCGTGGCAGGGGCGGGAACCAGAATGCTCCCGCGGCGTCAATCAGAACCGGTTGACGAGGAGCCGCCTCGTCAACTGCCAGAGGGAAATGTGCTCAACAGGGAGGTGCACAGATGAAACGGCGTACACTACTCGGCTTCGGTCTTGTCTCGGCCATGTTCGCGTCACTGGCTGCAGGAACCGCTTCCGCCCAGGAGCAGCGGTTCATCTCGGTAGGTACCGGTGGCGTGACCGGCGTCTACTATCCCGTGGGCGGGGCCATCTGCCGCCTGATGAACCAGACGCGCCGCGAACACGGCATTCGCTGCTCGGTCGAGTCGACCGGTGGCTCGGTGTTCAACGCCAACGCCATCAAGGGCGGCGACCTCGAGTTCGGCATCGTCCAGTCGGACGTGCAGTACAATGCGTCGAAGGGCGAGGGAGCATTCGCGGACTCCGGACCGCACGACAAGCTGCGCTCGGTGTTCTCGCTTCATGCGGAACCGCTCACCGTCGTCGCGCGTGCTGATGCGGGCATCACCGACTTTGACAGCCTGAAGGGCAAGCGCGTCAACATCGGCAATCCGGGCTCTGGCCAGCGCGCGCTGATGGACCTGCTGATCGCCGAAAAGGGCTGGACGAATGCCGACTTCGCCCTCGCGGCCGAGCTCGCGCCTGCCGAGCAGAGCTCGCAGCTCTGCGACAACAACATCGACGCCTTCGCCTACACCGTCGGTCACCCGGCGGGTGCGATCCAGGAAGCCACCACGACCTGCGACTCGCGCATCATCCCCGTCGAAGGCGAGGTGGTCGACAAGCTCGTCGCTGAGCGTCCGTACTACTTCAAGGCGGTGATCCCCGGCGGGATGTACAACGGCAATCCGGACGACGTGAACACGTTCGGCGTGGGCGCGACGGTTGTTACCTCGGCGGACGTGCCGGATGAGGTCGTTCGTGCCTTTGTCGACGCCGTGTTCAAGGACTTCGACGCCTTCAAGAGCCTGCATCCGGCACTGGCGAACCTTAACCCTGAGGACATGGCGAACCAGGGTAACTCCGCCCCGATGCATCCGGCCGCGGAAGCCTACTTCAAGGAGAAGGGCTGGCTTAAGTAGCAGCCCCACCCGCGTCAGGGCGGTATAGGACTTTTCCGTCACCGCTATGCCGCGTACGCTGTAGCTTGCGCGGCTGACAAGATGAGGTGCCTCCGTCCGGGGGCGCCTCCTTCTCATGGCCAGGATCGTCAACCGGGAGGGGAACCGCCATGGCGATGGACGATAAATCGGGCGCCAATGCTCCGCTGAGCGAAGCCGAGCTACAGGATCTCGTTGCTGCGACCGATACGGGCGCAAGAAAGCCCGCAGGCTCTGCGGCCTGGGTCATCTCCGGCATCGCGCTGCTTTGGTCGCTGTTCCAGCTCTATATCGCGTCTCCGCTGCCGTTCACGCTGAGCAGCCTGACTGGCCTGCCACTGGTGCTGAACGACACGCAGACGCGCTCGGCGCACCTGGCGTTCGGCGTCTTCCTCGCCTTCATGGCCTATCCTGCATTCGCCCGCAGTCCGCGCGACCGTGTTCCCGTCATCGACTGGATCCTGGCAATCGCGGCGGCACTTGCCGCGCTCTACATCTTCATTTTTTACCGGGAACTGGCGCGCCGGCCCGGCCTGCCGATCACACAGGACCTGATCGTTGCCGGTATCGGGATCGTCCTTCTGCTTGAAGCGACGCGCCGCGCGCTCGGGCCGCCACTTGCGGTGGTCGCGCTCGTCTTCCTCAGTTACGTCTTCTTCGGCTCCTCGACACTGCTGCCAGACATCATCCGCTGGGGCGGCGCCTCGTTCGGGCGCGCGATGGACCAGATGTGGCTATCGACCGGCGGCGTCTTCGGCGTGCCGCTCGGTGTTTCGAGCGCTTTCGTCTTCCTGTTCGTGCTGTTCGGCTCGATGCTCGACAGGGCAGGGGCCGGCAACTTCTTTATCAAGCTCGCCTTTGCGCTGCTTGGCCACATGCGCGGCGGGCCCGCCAAGGCGGCTGTGCTGTCCTCGATGATGACAGGCCTGATTTCGGGCTCGTCGATCGCGAACGTCGTCACCACCGGCACCTTCACCATTCCGCTGATGAAGCGCGTCGGCTTCACGCCGGAGAAGGCGGGTTCGGTCGAGGTGGCGAGTTCGGTCAATGGGCAGATCATGCCGCCGGTGATGGGCGCTGCCGCGTTCCTGATGGTCGAGTATATCGGCATCCCATACATCGAGGTGATCAAGCACGCCTTCCTGCCGGCAGTCGTCTCCTACATCGCACTGCTCTACCTGGTACATCTGGAAGCCGTGCGTGGCGACATGCCGGTCCTGCCGAAGCGAGTTCATTCGACGGGCGTCCAGGCACTGCTGCGCGCCGGCATTGTCATCGCCTCAATCGTTATTCTCTCCGGGGCTGTCTACTACCTCATTTCCTTTATCCGGATGCTGCTGCCCGGCATCTCCGGTCCGGTGCTGATCCTGCTTCTGCTGGCCGCCTATGTCGCGCTCATCTGGTACGCCGCGAAGACGCCGGACCTTGAACTGGACGATCCGAGCGCCCCGGTCGTGGAGCTGCCGCTGGTTAAGGACGTCATCAAGACGGGCCTGCACTACCTGCTGCCGCTGTTTGTGCTCGTCTGGTTCCTGATGATCGAGCGGCGCTCGCCGGGCCTGTCGGCGTTCTACGCGGTGCTCCTGCTGGTGGTGGTGGTGCTGACGCAAAAGCCGCTGAAGGCGCTGTTCAGGGGCGCCCAGACCTCCGGGCAGATGGAAGCCTTCCGCGAAGGTTTCGACGATCTCATCGTCGGCCTGATCACGGGCGCGCGCAACATGATCGGCATCGCCTGCGCCACGGCCGCCGCCGGCATTATCGTCGGCACCGTGACGCTGACCGGCATCGGCCAGGTGATGGCGGAGTTCGTCGAGTTCCTCTCGGGCGGAAATATCTTCCTGATCCTGGTCTTTACAGCGCTGATCAGCCTGATCCTCGGCATGGGCCTGCCGACCACGGCCAACTACATCGTTGTTTCATCGCTGATGGCGCCGGTGATCGTCGAAGTCGGTGCCGCCAACGGTGTGCTGATACCGCTGATCGCGGCGCACATGTTCGTCTTCTACTTCGGCATCATGGCCGACGTGACGCCGCCGGTGGGACTTGCATCCTTCGCGGCGGCGGCGGTTTCGGGCGGAGACCCGATCAGGACGGGCGTCGTGGCCTTCTTCTACTCGCTGCGCACGGTGCTGCTGCCCTTCATCTTCGTCTTCAACACCGACCTGCTGCTGATCGACGTGGGCTGGGTACAGGGCATCTGGGTATTCGTGCTGGCTACGCTGGCGATGCTCATCTTCGCGGCCGCGACGCAAGGGTTCTTCATGGCCCGCAACCGGGTATGGGAGACGGTCGCGCTGCTGCTCGTCACCTTCCTGCTGCTGCGGCCGGGCTTCTTCCTCGATCTCGTCCAGCCGCCCTACGACCAGGTCGAGCCCCAGCGCATCGTGGAGGTGGTCGAGGCGCAGCCGGATGGAACGGCGGTGCGTGTCCATATCGTCGGCCCGTCCTTCGACAATCCTGACCAGATGCGCGAGCGCGTCATGTCGTTCGAGCTCGGGCTGGCTGGGGCACCCGGCCAGGAACGCTTTGAGGCCGCGACGGGTCTGCCGATGCGGCTCGAGGGCGATCAGGCGGTGCTTGACGAGCCGCTAGACCTCAACAGTCTCGCCGGACGTACGCTGTCGGACCTCGACTTCTATGGCGACGTGCCTGTCACCGTTCCGGTCGTTGAAGTTCCGGCAGAACGCATGCCGCGCGAGGTGTTCTACATCCCGGCCCTGCTGCTGTTCCTGCTGGTGGTGTGGTCGCAGCGCCGGCGCGGCGGAACGCTTGCCGGCAATCCGAAGGCTGCCTGAGGAGCGATGCGATGTACAAGAACATTCTGGTTTCGATCGATCTTGGAGAGGCCGAGGCGGAGCAGAAGGCAATCCGGACGGCTGTCGAGCTCGCAAGGTTCACCGGCGCCAACCTGCACGTCCTGACCGTGGTGCCGGACTATGGCATGTCGATCGTCGGCGGCTTCTTCCCGAAGGGGCATGAAAAGCAGGCGATCGAGCAGGCGAACGCGGCGCTGCACGAGTTCACCAAGGTGCATGTGCCCAAGGAGGTCAAGCACCGCCACATCGTCGGCCACGGCTCGATCTACCGGGAGATCCTGCACTATGCGGGAGTCTGCAAGGCCGACCTGATCGTCATGCTCGCGTCGAAGCCCGGGCCCGAGAACTACCTTCTCGGCCCCAACGCGGCACGCGTCGCCCGCCACGCGAGCATGTCCGTACACGTGGTCAGATAGCTCGGACGCGGCATCGTCGCGGTCTGGTCCTCGGGCAGGTGGCAGGCGGGTTTTAGCGGCGCGCTAGTCGATGGGCCTCTAACCCGTTCAGCCATGCGATCACAAGCTCAGGCGCCCGACTTAGGAAACGACATTCGCCAGTGCGTCGGAGATCGAGGCGGCGGTGTCGCGGATGAGGCGCGCGAAGTCGTCGTGGCGGTCCTCCGAGTAGCGGTAGAGGGGAATGCTGATGCTCACGCACGCGACCGGCTGACCTGACCTGTCGCGGATCATGCTGCCGAAACAGCGAATGTCGGGTTCGTTCTCCTCGTGGTCATAGGAATAGCCGCGCTGGCGGGTCTTGCAGATCTCCTGATAGAACGCCTCGGGATCGGTGAACGTATGCTGGGTAAAACGCGGCATCTCCAAGGTGGAGATGATCCGTCTCGCCTGCTCGTCCGGCAGGGCAGCGAGATATGCCTTGCCGACCGAGGTTGAGTGGAATTCGACCCGCGCGCCAATGCGGGTCATCATGCGCACGGCGTTCGGGCTCTCCAGCTTGTCAATATAAGCCATGCCGTCGCCGCTCGGGACCGCAAGGTGCACGGTCTCGTTCGTCGCGTTGCGCAGGGCTTCGATGAACGGCCGCGCGATTGTGCGAAGATCCGACTTTTCCCAGGACTTCGAGGCAAGGCGGATCAGCCGCATACCGAGGGCGAAGGAGCCAGTCTCTTCATCCTGGGTGACAAGCCCTTCGGCGATTAGCCCGGCGACGATGCGATAGGTGGTCGCCCGGGGAAACTGGACGAGCCTTGTCAGTTTGCCAATGTCGAGTTCGCCGGGGTTGTCGGCAATCGCCTGCAGCACGGTCATGAACTTCGTGAATGCCGCCGTCCCCTGAACCTGGGCGGCGGCAGACTTTTCCCCTTGCGCAGCCAAGCGCTTCGTCATTGCGGCGAACCTTTCACGAGAGCAGAAGTCTCCCCCTTAGGCTCGGGACTCGATGAGGTCAACGAGCTCCGCCGGCAGGTTCTGGTAGCAGACCGGGCGCAGGAAGCGCCTGATCGACAGCGTGCCCACCGAGGTCGCGCCGAAATTCGTCGAAGCGGGGTAGGGACCGCCGTGGACCATGGCATCGCAGACTTCCACGCCGGTGGGGAACCCATTGGCGATCACGCGTCCCGCCTTCCGCTCGAGTACGGGAAGGAGGCGTCCCGCAAGGGCGACGTCACCCGCGTCCATGTGGAGCGTCGCGGTAAGCTGGCCTTCGAATGCGCTGGCGAGTTCCAGCATCTCGTCGGCGTCACGTACGGTCACGATGATGCCAAACGGCCCAAAAACCTCGTGGGCGAGGTCCGGATTTGCCCGCCACGTCTCGGCCGAAACCTTCAGCAGCACGGGGGCAGCGGAACGGCCGCTGCACTCTGCGCGGACAAGAATTTCCGCTCCGGGAGTCTCGGTCGCTGCCGCGGCACCCTTGGCAAATGCTGAGGCGATGTCGTCGGTCAGCATCGTCTGCGACTGGGTCGTCTGCAGCGTGGCAACAGCGGCCTGGAGAAGCGCATCCAGCCCATCGCCCTCAATGGCGAATGCAACGCCCGGATTGGTACAGAACTGGCCGGCGCCGAGGGCGAGGGACTCCGCCCAGCCGGTGCCGATTTCCGCGCCACGCGCAGCGACCGCCGTCGGGAGCATGAACATCGGATTGATCGAGCCGAGCTCGCCGAAAAAGGGGATCGGCTCCGGCCGTGCAGCGCAGAGATCGAACAGGGCGCGGCCGCCGCGAAGCGAGCCGGTAAAGCCGACGGCCTTGATCAACGGGTGCTGCACCAGGGCGCTGCCCACCTCGCGATTGCCGCCCTGAACCAAGGAGAATACGCCGGGATGAAGGCCCAGCCGCTGCCTTGCGGCATCGATCGCTTCGGCGACGATTTCACCAGTCCCGGGGTGCGCGGAGTGACCCTTGACGACGACCGGGCAGCCGGCAGCCAGCGCGGCCGCCGTATCGCCGCCAGCGGTCGAGAATGCGAGCGGAAAGTTGGACGCGCCGAAAACGGCCACCGGGCCGATCGGGCGCTGCATCATGCGCAGTTCTGGCCGCGGTGCGGGACGGCGGTCGGGAAGGGCGGGGTCAACGCGGCGGTCGAGGTACTGTCCCGCGAGGATATGCTGAGCGAACAGCCGGAGCTGACCGACTGTGCGACCGCGTTCGCCGACGAGGCGGCCTTCGGGAAGTCCGGTTTCCTGCGTGCCGATCTCGGTGATGGCGTCTGCGCGTGCCTCGATCTCGTCTGCGATCGCGTTGAGGAACTCCGCGCGAGCGCTGGCCGGAAGATAGCCGTAGCTCGCAAACGCCTCTTCGGCCGCGCGGCAGGCGTCATCGACATCGGCCACGGTGCCCACGCTGAACGGATGCGGGCTGCCGGTTGCCGGCGATGACTGGAAGGTGCGCGTTCCCTGTCGCCAGGAGCCCGCAATGAGGTGCTTTCCGTGCGGCGTGTAGGACATTCGAAACCTCCGTAAGCTGGCGCCGGTGTGACCCGAAGCACGGGGAGCGCCACGTCCATCATATGGTCAACTCTTCCACATACTGATTGGCATTTCGCCGCCGGATGAGTCAACCTGAAGTAACTTCTGGCTAGCACGCATCTGAGGTTGACAAGACATCCAACCTCGGCAACGATCCTTGGGCAATTCGTCCATATTATGGACGTTCGTGACAGCAGAAGTTGAGTGACTCGAGGGAGGAGTTCGTGACGGGGGTGGAGCTACGGGAGCCTTGGGCTTAAGCGCCGGCTTCCTCATCGTGACTGTCAAAGAACCCCGACCCCGCGACAAGTGCCGCGGAGCCCAAGATTTCTGCATTCTGTAGCCCGGGAATTCGGCGTGACGGAGAGCAAATGCACCTCATCAACTACCTGACCAGCATCAACTTCGGCCCCGGCGCGCTCGCGTCTCTTGCGGCCTCCATGCAGGAACTCGGGATCACCCGTCCGCTGGTGGTCAGCGACAACGGTATCAAGGCGACCGGCATCCTCGACCATCCGTCCCTCGGCCCCGTCGCCACGGCGCCCCGCTTTCTGGACGTTCCTACCAATCCAACCGAGTCCGCGGTCAAAGCGGCCCTGTCCGTCTACCGCGACAACGGGTGCGACGGGATCGTCGCGATCGGCGGCGGATCGCCGATTGATCTTGCCAAGGGCGTGGCTCTGCTCGCCACCCATGAGGGGGACCTGGAGCAATATGCTGCCATCCTCGGCGGCATTCCGAAGATCACCAGCGCCGTCGCTCCCGTCATCGCCGTGCCGACGACGGCAGGAACCGGCTCGGAAGTCGGACGCGCGGCGCTGATCACGCTCGACGATGGACGCAAGCTCGGTTTTATCAGCGGGTATCTCATTCCCCGCCGCGCCATTTGCGACCCCGAACTGACTCTCGGGCTTCCGCCGTTCTTGACGGCCGCGACGGGTCTCGATGCGCTGTCGCATTGCATCGAGACTTATCTTTCGCCCCGATTCAACCCTCCGGCCGATGCAATCGCCGTCGATGGGTTCAGGCGCATCTGGCAAGCCTTGCCGAAGGCCTTCTCCGACGGGTCCGACATTGGCGCACGCACGGAAATGATGATGGGCGCGCTACAGGGCGGCCTTACCTTCCAGAAGGGCCTCGGCGCAGTGCATGCGCTCAGCCATGCGCTCGGGGGCCTCAAGGAACTGAAGCTCCACCACGGGACCCTCAACGCGATCCTGATGCCGCCGGTCGTGCGGGTAAACCGGGACGATCCGGTTGCCGCGGACAAGATCGCGCGGCTCGAACGAGAGGTGGGGCTGGAAGCTGGCGGTCTTGCTGACGCGCTCGATGCCCTCAACGTGAACCTCGGGATACCGGCGAAGCTGTCCACGCTCGGGGTGACGCGTGAGGTGTTCGACTGGACCTGCGAGCGGGCGCTGGCGGATCACAGCCATCAGACCAATCCGAAGCCGCTGACACACGGCGACTACGCATCGATCCTGGGAAGCGTGATGTGAGGAGGTGGCAAAAGGTGTTGACCCTGGAGCGACGTCGATGAAGCGGGGCGTGGCACTCGTAACTGGAGCCGGTCATGGGATTGGCGCTGCAACTGCAAGGATGCTTGCTGCCGAGGGCTACAACATCTGCGTCAACTACCGGGCAGATCATGATGCGGCGGCCGCCGTTGTCGCTGACTGCGAGGCGGCAGGTGTGAGGGCCGTCGCTGTTGCCGCGGATGTCGGCGACCATGGCGAGGTGGCGAGGCTGTTCGAGGAATGCGACGCCGCGCTCGGGCCCATTACCTGCCTCGTCAACAACGCCGGCATCATCGGCCAAGCTTCGCGCCTTGAGGAGCTGACGCCGGAGCGGCTGATGGCGACCTTCGCTGTCAATACCTTCGGAGCCTTCTACTGCACGCAGCAGGCGGCGGCGCGGATGTCGACCAGGAAGGGCGGCAGCGGTGGAGCGATCATCAACATCTCGTCCATCGCGGCGGCGCTCGGCAGCCCGAACGAGTACATCCACTACGCCGCCTCGAAGGGGGCGCTCGAGACGCTGACCGCCGGAAGCGGCAAGGAACTTGCTCCCGAAGGCATCAGGGTCAACGCTATACGTGTGGGCACGACGAACACGAGGATTCACCAGACCGAAGGAAACCCGGAGCGGCCTGGCAAGATCGCGGCTCTGACGCCGATGGGCCGCATTGCCGAGCCCGAGGATATTGCGCGCGCCGTGGTCTGGCTGGCTTCACCGGGAGCCGCCTTCATCACGGGCACGACGATCACGGTTTCTGGAGGTTTCTGAGGAAGAGGAAACGCGCGGCTCCGAACTGGGAGGGCACCGGGGAACGCGGGAGCTGTTGAACAGAGTCAATCTGGGAGGAGAGCATATGAAGCTGTTAAAGAGCATTCTTGTTTCGGTTGCCCTGGCGGGGACGGCTGTGCCGGCGCTAGCCGATTATCCGGAACGGCCGATCACTCTCTATGTGGCATGGGGTGCAGGCGGCGGCACGGACGCCGTTGCGCGCCTCATTGCGGTGGGCCTCGAGAAGGAACTTGGTCAGCCGGTCAATGTAGTCAACCGCACGGGTGGTTCGGGCGTTGTCGGTCACGCCGCCATGGCCGAGGCAGATCCCGACGGCTACACGCTTGGCCTTGCTACCACCGAGGTCAACCTGATGCACTGGCTGGGCCTCACCGAGCTCGACTACAATGTCTACACGCCGCTTGCCCTGATGAACACGGATCCGGCGGGCGTCCAGGTGTCGGCGGATTCCGAATACAAGACGGTGGGCGACCTGCTCAAGGCGATCAATGATTCCCCGGCCGGGACATTCAAGGCGACCGGCAGCGGGCAGGGATCGAGCTGGCATGTCGCCATCGCCGGCATGCTGAACGCTGCGGGAACGGATGCCTCCAAGGTGACCTGGGTCCCCAGCGACGGTGCCGCGAGCGGTCTGCAGGAGCTGCTTGCCGGCGGCGTCGACATCGTGCCGTCATCGCTCGTCGAGGCGCGCGCGCTGATCGAGGCGGGGCGCGTCAAGTCGCTGGCGTACATGAGCAGTGAGCGCTCCCAGCTGTTTCCTGACGTTCCGACACTGAAAGAAGAGTCCGGTTCTGACTGGGAGTTCGGCGCGTGGCGCGGGATAGTGGCTCCGAAGGGGCTGCCGGATGATGTGCGCGATCGCCTCGTCAGTGCTTTGGAGACCGTCTACAACAGCGAAGACTTCCAAGGCTTCATGAGCAAGCAGGGCTTCGGGGCTCGCTTCCTTCCCGGCGAAGAGTTCGGGAAATTCATGGCGACCAACGACGTCAACTTCGGCGAGACGATGAAGGCCATTGGCCTCGCGAAGTGATTTGCCGCCTCAATGCAGGCCCGCTGCTGCAGCGGGCCTGCGCTCACCTTGCATGAACTCTTACCGAGGTGCTGCGGATGCGTTTTAGCGACAGCATGCTGGGAGCCATCTTCCTCGTGGCTGGCATTGCGCTAGGCTGGTATTCGTACGAGCTCCCGTCGATCCCGGGGCAGAACTATGGAGCCTCGACCTTTCCTTTCATGATTGCCCTTGGAATGATCGCGTGCTCCGCACGGCTCATCTACGTGGGATGGCGAAGCGGCAAGGAGCCGCCTGTCTTTCTTTCCGAGAACCTGCGGAACCCGCGCGCGCTTGCTGCAGCACTCGCGACGATCCTCTTGATTGTCTTCTACATTCTGTTTTCGAAGCGTCTCGGCTTCATTCCAACAGCGTTCCTGATCACGTTGTGCATGTTCCTGATCCTCAGAGTCTCGCTCCTGAAGGCGGTCGTGCTCGCGATATTCGCCAGCCTTGCCTGCGACTTCATTTTCCGGACCTTGCTTCTGGTCCCTCTGCCATCGGGCATCATGCCCCGGTTGCCCTGGTAGGAGGCGGACATGGATGCAATCGCTCAAGCTTTCGGACTCGTGACGACCTGGGATGTGATTTTCTCCGTTTTGCTCGCCTCCATCTTCGGACTGTTCGTTGGTGCCATTCCCGGCCTGACCGCCACGATGGCGACTGCGATGCTTGTGCCGCTCACCTTCTTTATGGAGCCAGTGGCAGCGGTCGGCGCGATGGTGGCGTGCTCTGCCATGGCAATCTTTGCCGGCGACATCCCCGGTGCGCTGCTGCGAATTCCGGGAACGCCCGCATCGGCCGCTTACGTGGAAGACACATACCGTCTGACCCAAAAGGGGAAGGCGGAGCTTGGGCTCGGCGCTTGCGTGCTCTTCTCCGCACTTGGGGGGCTATTCGGTACCCTCGTGCTCATTTTTGCCGCGCCGAGCCTTGCCGAGTTCGCGATCAAGTTCTCGTCGCCAGAATATTTCTGGATCGCGCTGCTCGGCCTCACTTGTGCGGTGTTTATGGGCGCATCGAACCCAGCCCGGGGGCTGCTCAGCCTCTTCATTGGCCTAACTGTAGCTTCAGTAGGCCTCAACAATCCGGCCGGGATTCCGCGACTGACGTTTGGCTCCACCGAGATGCTGGCCGGCATCGACTTCATTCCGGTGATGATCGGCATCTTCGCGATCTCGGAAGTGCTGCGCACAGTCATGGCCGGTACGGGGGCAACAGAAGGTGCCCCGAGGGCCGTCGGCAACATCTTCCGCGATTGGGGATGGATGCTGAAGAACTACTGGGCGCAATCGCTGCGCGGGAATGTCACCGGCACGGCGATCGGCATCCTGCCGGGAGCTGGCGCTGACGTTGCGGCCTATGTCAGCTATGCGGTCAGCAGGCGGTTCTCGAAGACACCGGAGAAGTACGGGGAAGGGCACGTCGAAGGCGTAATTGAAGCTGCGGCGGCCAATAATGCCTCGCTTTCCAGCGCATGGGTCCCCGCACTGGTCTTCGGCATACCGGGCGACACTATTACGGCGATCGTGATCGGCGTACTTTATGTGAAGGGCATGAACCCGGGCCCGACCCTGTTCATGTTCAACCCGCAGACCATATACGCGGTCTTCCTGATCTTCATCCTGGCGAACCTGATCATGGTTCCGCTCGGCTGGGGGCTCATCAAGCTGTCGAAAAACATCCTGCGGGTGCCCAAGCAGGTGCTGATGCCGCTGATCCTGATCTTCTGCATCGTCGGCGCATTCGCCTCGAACAACGCGGTTTATGGCGTGACGATCATGCTGGTCTTCGGCATCGTCGGATACCTGATGGAGGAGAACGGAATTCCGATCGCCCCATGCGTGCTCGGCATCGTGATCGGACCAATCCTGGAAAAGAACCTCATCTCGACCCTGATCAAGTCGCAGGGCAACCTGCTGGACTTCGTCAATCGCCCGGTGGCGTTTGGGATCTTCGTGCTGTTCTGCCTGATCTGGGTCGCGATAATCTGGTCCTGGATCAGGCCAAGGGAGAGGGAAGAGGCGGCTTGGGTTCCGGAAGAACCCAAGCCGTGACGATGGACAGACTAGCGGCGGGGCGGGGGGCTTCACCCGCCGCTAGCTCCTGCGGATGCACTCGATCAGGGCTTTGCCCAGTCGGCTCGCAGGATCAGCCAGATCGAGAACAACGTTCATGTGGTTCCTCGACGACACGTTAAGCAGTTCCGTGCTCTGGCCGGAGGCGCGCAGTTTTTCCTCAAGTGCCGCAGCCTGCTCGAGGAACGGCGGGGTCTCATCACCACCAAAGGCGATGATGCGATGCGGGCCTGGCAGCTGCGTCGAGGACAGTGGCGACCACAATGCCGCCTCTTCATGCGTCATCGCGGCTTCGTTCCTGAGGAAACTGTCGGGAATGTCCTTGAGGTCATAGATGCCGCTCAGGAGCAGCATCGCCTTGATCTGCGGCAGCTTTGGCTGTGTTTCGCCGGTGCCAATGGCAGCGAGGTATGACGACAGGTGCGCTCCTGCCGAATGGCCGCTCACGCTAATGCGGTTGGGATCAGCGCCGAAGGAAGCTGCGTTCTCCTGCAGCCAGATCAGCGCGCGCCGGACTTGCCCGACGAGGGTGGGGAGACGCTGGCCCGGCATCAGATCGTACTCAACCATCGCTGTGATCGCGCCGGCCGAGAGCGGCGTTTCCGCGACGAGCCGGTACAGTTCCTTCTCGCCCGATCGCCAGTAGCCGCCGTGCACGAACACATGCAGCGGCGCGCCCTCGGCGACGTTGTCGGGAAACAGAAGGTCCAGCGTTTCGCGCGGCCGCTCGCCATAAGGCACGTCCGTCCGCATCCTCACCCGCTCGGAGAGCGCGCGGCTACGTCTCGCGAATTCCTCAGAAATCGAGTCAAAGTCCTCGACGAAGTCGCGGATAAGATATGGATCCTGGCCCTTCATGTGTCCCTCGCGTTGGTCCTTGGTCCGGCAATCTAGCCGCTAGAACTCCACGGCGTAATACTTTGCCTCCATGAATTCGAGGATGCCGGTGACGCCACCCTCGCGGCCCAGGCCGCTCTGCTTGACACCGCCGAAGGGGGCAGCTGGATCCGACATCAGGCCGCGATTGATCCCAAGCATGCCGGTCTCGATGCGCTTGCCGACCCGCATCGCGCGCTTGAGGTCCCGGGAGTAGATGTAGGCGGCCAGGCCGTACTCCGTGTCGTTGGCAAGGCGGACCGCTTCGTCCTCGGTTTCGAACCTGTAGACCGGTGCCACCGGACCAAAGATCTCCTCGCTTGCCATCGAAGCGTCCACCGGGACGTTGTCGAGCACAGTAGGCGGGTAGTAGAAGCCGCTGCCCGGGAGCGGCGCACCTCCTGTGTGCACACGCGCCCCGCGGCTGACAGCTTCCGAGACGAGGCGATCGATCTTCTCGACGGCCTTCTTCGTGATCATCGGGCCGCATTGGGTGCCGGGATCAGTGCCGGGTCCAACCTTCAGCGCCGCCATGCGTTCAGTCAGTCCCGCGACGAAGGCGTCATGAATGCCGGACTGCACATAGAAGCGATTGGCAGCGGTGCAGGCCTCGCCGGCATTGCGCATCTTTGCGACCATCGCGCCATCGAGCGCTGCGTCGAGGTCGGCGTCGTCGAAGACGATGAAGGGGGCATTGCCGCCGAGTTCCATCGAGCAGCTGACGACCGACTTCGCAGCCTCGGCAAGCAGGATGCGGCCGACGCCGGTCGACCCGGTAAAGGAGAGCTTGCGCACGCGCGGATCCGCCAGCATAGCGCTCGTCACCGCGCCCGGATTGGTCGTGGTCATGACATTGACGACGCCGGCAGGCACGCCTGCCTCTTCGCCGAGCCGGGCCATCGCATAAGCCGTCAGCGGGGTCTCAGACGCCGGCTTCAGGATGACAGTGCAGCCCGCGGCAAGCGCGGGGCCAATCTTGCGTGTCGCCATCGCCGCAGGGAAATTCCATGGCGTGATCAGCAGGGAAATGCCAATCGGCTCATGGTCGACAAGGATGTTGTGCGAGCCGGATGGCGTATGACGATGCTCGCCGGGAATGCGGGAGGCCTCCTCGCTGTACCAGCGGAAGAATTCCGCCGCATAGGCTACTTCACCACGTGCATCAGGCAGGGCCTTGCCGTTCTCGAGCGAGATCAAATGCGCCAGTTCCTCGGCGTGGCGGGTCATCAGTTCGAACCAGCGGCGCAGGATTTCCGCGCGCTGGCGGGCTGGTGTCGCACGCCACCCCTCGGCCGCCTTCTCGGCCGCATCGACGGCCCGCATCGCGTCCGCGACGGTGGCATCCGGGACCTCGGCAAGCGTCCTGCCCGTCGATGGATCGACAACTGGAATGCCGCCACCGGCCTCCCATTGCCCGCCGATATAAAGTCCGCGGGCGTGAAGCGAAGGATCGGCAAAGTTAGGAATGCTGCGTTCAATGTTCATCTGGCTTCCTTCCGGTGTCAGTCGATCAGGCTGGCGTCGCCGGTGTAGGCGGCTTCGAGCAGCCTGCGCATGTCGGGCAGGGGGAGGGGGCGGGGATTGTTCTGGATGAGGCGGGCGATGCCGCAGCTTTGTTCGGCGGTCCAGTCGAGACGATCCTCGGCGAGCCCGAGGTCACGGAGCGTCGGTGGTATGCCGATCCGGCCAAACAGGCCGGCAATCGCCGGGATCAGCTCATCGGTCGACAGTCCGATTGCCTGTGCGATCTCGGTGAGTTCCGTCTCGATCGACGGCCGGTTCCATCGCATCACGTAGGGCATCAGGCAAGCGACCCCCGAGCCGTGCGCGGTGTGGGTGAGGGCCCCGACGGGATACTGAATGGCATGGGCGGCTGCCGTACCGGCAACGCCGAAGGCAAGGCCCGCAAGCGTTGCGCCCATCATCACCTTCTCGCGGGCGGCCGCGTTCGAGCCATCTTTGCAGGCTGATTCGAGGCCTTCCCACAGCAGGACGATTGCCCGCAAAGCAAGGTGATCAGAAAAGTCGTTCTTGCCGACAAAGACCCGGTCACGCGCAATGCCAGGTACGGCGTCGCGGCGGATTGCCGTGTAAGCCTCGATCGCGTGGGTCATCGCATCGGCGCCGGCGATGGCGGTCAGTCCGGGGGGGCAGGAGAGGGTAAGGTCCGGGTCGCAGATCGACACCGTAGGGATAATGTGGGGGCTGGAGACGCCGACCTTCAGCATGCGTTCGGCGTCGGACAGGACGGCCACCGGCGTTACCTCCGAGCCGGTCCCGGCTGTGGTCGGTAGGGCGATGATGGGCAGGACTGGGCCCGGCACATTGTGCTCGCCGTAGTAATCCTGCGGCTTACCCCCATGGGTCAGGAGAATGGCAACGCACTTCGCCATGTCGAGACACGATCCGCCACCGACCCCAATGACGATTTCGGGGGCAAAGTCGCGCGCGGCATCCGCGCTTTCGCTTGCGGAGTGGACCGGAACGTCGGGCAGGGTGGAGCTGTCAACACGTACCTCGACGCCAGACTTCCGCAGATCATCGACCATCGCCAGAAACTGTGCGTCGACGGCAAGGCGTGCGTCGGTCACGACCAGCGCGCGCTTTCCCATGGAGCTGGCGATGCGACCCAGAGCGTGCCGCTGGCCGCTGCCGAATACCAGTTCGCGTGGCGCCCTTATCGTGCCAAACAGATTCATTCCCTCTCTCCTCCCTGCGCCGCCAAGCGCCATCCTGCCGAGCGCAAAGCGGACTTCTTGTTCTTACGGACCGCCAAGGCACGTCCGAAAATCGTATATGAAATCGTATACGATATTTTATTTGACATAGGATACCCCTGATGCAACATATTTCTGCATGGTGACTTCGGAGGCAGAAGTGGCAGTAGCGGAAAGGGACGCGCGACAGGGCATTAGCAGGCCCGGCAGTGTCGTTGATGGCGTCTATGACATTATCTACCACCGCCTCATGTCGCTGGAGATCGCGCCTGGAGCGCGTATCCCGATCGATGTGCTCGCACGTGATCTCGGCGTGTCGCAGACGCCCGTCCGCGAGGCCCTGAGCCGACTTGAGCGTGAGGGGCTCGTTCGCAAGGAGCACCTCATTGGTTACAGCGCCGCGCCGCAGTGGACGCGCAAGCAGTTTGAGGATCTCTACGCGTTCCGTCTTCTTCTCGAGCCCGAAGGGGCTCGGCTTGCGGCCATCAACATGACGCCGGAGGCACTGCGCGAACTGGAAACGGGCGCGGCTGATATGGGCAGCGGCGAGCCGCCGGTTGACCGCAATACCCGCTACTCCCGCTTTGCGCGGGCTGATGCCAAGTTCCACGACGACATCATGCGGATATCGGGCAACGAGATCATCCGCTCGACCCTGTTCAACCAGCATGTGCACCTGCACATCTTCCGGCTGATGTTTCACACGCGGGTGACTCAGGAAGCGCTCGAGGAGCACGACGCGCTGCTCGAAGCGTTCCGCAACCGCGACCCGCAAACGGCCTATCAGGCCATGTACGTCCACATCGAGCGGTCGCGCGACCGCCTGCTCTCGGCTTTCGAATGAGCGCGCTGGTCGACATAGAACACAACCCGCCGCCGCAGCAGGTTGCCATGCGGGCCGAGGGGTTAGGTAAGGCCTATGGGCCGATTACCGTCTTGTCGGACGTCACCCTCGACATCATGGCTGGCGAGGTTCATGCGATCATCGGCGAGAACGGCGCCGGCAAGTCGACGCTGATGAAGCTCTTGTCGGGACACGTGCAGCCAACGACCGGGCGTATGTTCATCGAAGGCAATCCGGTTCAGTTCACTGACGCCGTAGAGGCCGAGGCTGCCGGGATCGTCCTCGTGCACCAGGAGATCCTGCTCGCACCCGACCTTACTGTTGCGCAGAATCTTTATCTTGGTCGCGAATTGACGCGCGGCTGGATGGTGGATGACCGCGCCATGAACCGGCGTACCGCCGAGTTGCTGGCGCGCGTCGGTTCCGTAGCCCGTCCGAACGACCGGGTCGGCGACCTGCCGCTCGCGCAGCGCCAGCTCGTCCAGATCGCCCGCGCGCTCCTCAACGAGCACAAGGTTGTTATTCTTGACGAACCGACTGCAGTCCTCGCCAATGACGAGGTAGATGCGCTGCTCGATATCGTCCGCAGCCTGCGTGCACATGGCGTCGCCGTCCTCTACATTTCCCATCGCCTCGAAGAGGTGGAAGCGCTGGCCGACCGAATTACTGTGCTCCGCGATGGGCGCATGATCGGCACCTGGCCGGCCGAAAACCTCAGCCAGCGCCAGATGGCGGAGCTGATGGTCGGCCGCGAGCTCGACATGCTCTATCCGCACAAGCGCGAAGCGACCACGGCCGCGTCCATTCTGGAAGTCTCCGACCTTGAAGTCGAGCATGGCGCCTGGAAAGCATCGTTCTCGGTTCGCCCCGGAGAGGTTCTCGGCATCGGCGGCATGATCGGCTCAGGCCGCACCGAACTTATTGAAGGCCTGATGGGGCTTCGGCCGTCGACCGCCGCAAGGGTGCGGGTCAACGGCAAGGACATTGCTGAGCGATCGGTTCGCTCGCTGATGGACGCGGGGCTCGTCTATCTGACCGAAGATCGCAAGGGCAAAGGGCTGCTGCTTGACGAGGAACTTGGCCCGAACCTGACGCTTCAGGCGCTCGACAGCGTCAACCCGAGCACGGTGCTCAATCGACGCGCTGAGATGTCCGCGCTCAAGCAGGCGGTGTCCGAATACGACATACGCGTGCGCTCGCTGACGCTGACCGCGGGCCAGCTGTCCGGCGGCAACCAGCAGAAGCTGTTGCTTGCCAAGGTGATGATGACCAATCCGTCGGTTGTGATCATTGACGAGCCGACACGAGGCATCGACATCGGCAACAAGAGCCAGATCTACGACTTCATCGACAAGATGGTGCGGGAGGGGAAGGCCTGCATCGTCATTTCGTCGGAAATGCAGGAGCTGGTCGGTCTCGCAGACCGCGTGCTCGTCATGCGCAACGGGAGGGTCGTCGCGGAACTGACCGGCGACGAGATCAATGAAAAGACCGTCATCTATGCCGCCACGTCCGGCATACGCGGGACGGCGGGGGAGGAAGCCTATGACAACAGCGACCGCATCAGTCGCGACCGCTGACGAAGGAAACCGCATTCGCTGGGCGGACTTTGCTCCGTTCATCGCTCTTGCGGTGATCGTTCTCCTCGGCGCGCTGATCAATTCGAACTTCACCTCAAGCGCGAACCTGATCAACGTGATCACGCGCTCTGCCTTCATTGCGATCATCGCGGTGGGCGCCACATTCGTGATCTCGTCGGGCGGCCTCGACCTGTCGGTCGGCTCGATGATGGCGTTTGTCACGGGCATCATGATCATGGTGATGAATGGCCTTGCCCCCGCCTATGGCGGCTGGGCGATCGTGATGGGGGCGGGCGTTGCGATATGTGTCGGCGCGCTGTGCGGGCTGTTCAACGGTCTCATCATAACCGTCGGCCGGATCGAGCCTTTCATCGTCACCTTGGGCACGATGGGCATTTTCCGCGCCTTCATCACCTTCATGACGGATGGTGGTTCGCTGCCGATCGACCGCAGCCTGCGCGAAGCCTACCGCCCGGTCTACTTCGGCAACTTCCTTGGTATTCCGTACCCTGTGCTGATCACGCTGGTCGTCGTGCTGCTGGGTGCCTTCATCCTTTACCGGACGAAGTATGGCCGCCGATTGGTCTCGTCGGGTTCGAACTCCGAAGTCGCGCGCTTCTCGGGCGTCAATGTCGGCCGGGTGCGCACGATCGCGTATGTCATTCAGGGCCTCTGCGTTGCCGTGGCCGCAATCTGTTACGTGCCGCGCCTTGGCGCTGCAACGCCCACGACCGGCCAGTTGTGGGAACTTCAGGTCATCACTGCCGTGGTGATCGGTGGCACCCTGCTTAGAGGAGGCAAGGGTCGCATATGGGGCTCCGTGGCGGGGGCCCTCATACTCGAGGTCATCGCGAACGTCATGGTCCTGTCGGACATGGTCTCCGAGTACCTCGTTGCCGCGGTGCAGGGCGCAATTATCATAATTGCGATGCTCGCGCACCGCTTCACAAGCAATCGCTGATGACAGCGGAACTACAATGTGGAGGAGAAACATGAGCATGCTTACACAGAAGGCGCGGATGCTCGCGTCGGCCGTTGCCCTCAGTCTGGCACTGCCACTCGGCGCGGCGGTTGCACAGGAGCGCGACGTGACCATCGCCGTTTCCATTCCGGCGGCTACCCACGGCTGGACCGGCGGCGTCGTCTACCACGCCGAGCAGGCCGAGAAGGAAATCGAAGCGGCCTTCCCGAACATCGACGTGGTCGTTTCGACCGCATCATCCGCGACTGCTCAGGTATCTTCGCTTGAGGACCTGTCTGCGACCCGCAAGCTCGACGCGCTTGTGATCCTGCCGTTTACCTCCGAGGAGCTCACCGGCCCCGTCGAGCAGGTGAAGGCCAAGGGCACCTTCATCACCGTCGTTGACCGCGGCCTGACCGATCCTTCGGTCCAGGATCTCTACGTTGCAGGCGACAACATCGCCGTCGGCGCGAATACCGCCCGCTGGCTCGCCGACAAGCTCGGCAACGAGGGCGAGATCGTCGTCCTGCGCGGCATTCCGACCGTCATCGACGACGAGCGCATCCAGGGCTTCTCGGACGTGATCGCCGAGACCAAGATCAAGATCCTCGACATCCAGTATGCGAACTGGAACCAGGACGAGGCCTTCACCCTGATGCAGGACTACCTCGCCAAGTACCCGAAGATCGATGCTGTTTGGGCGAATGACGACGACATGCTGCTCGGCGTGATCGAAGCCGTCGACCAGGCCGGCCGCAAGGACATCAAGTACGCGCTCGGCGGCAACGGCATGAAGCAGGTCATCGAGATGGTGAAGGAGAAGAACGAGCGCACGCCGATCTCGACGCCGTATCCGCCGTCCATGATCAAGTCGGCGATCTACATGACCGCTGGGCAGTTCGCCGGCCAGGCGCCGATGCGCGGCTCGTTCAAGCTCGATGCACCGCTGATCACGCCGGAGAACGCAGACCAGTTCTACTTCCCGGATTCACCGTTCTGATCCAGCGAGCGGCGCCCGCACCAGGCGGGCGCCCTTTTTCCAGACCACGTTTGAGGAGACCGATATGAGCGGCAAGAAGATCCTGATGCTCACCGGCGAATTTACTGAAGAATACGAGATCTACGTCTTCCAGCAGGGCATGGAAGCGGTGGGCCATACCGTTCACGTCGTCTGCCCCGACAAGAAGGCGGGCGATCGCATCAAGACCTCGCTGCACGACTTTGAGGGCGACCAGACCTACACCGAGAAGCTCGGCCACTATGCCGACATCAACAAGACCTTCTCGGAAATCCGGGTCGAGGAGTATGACGCGGTCTACTGCGCCGGCGGCCGCGGGCCGGAATACATCCGTACCGACAAGCGCATCCAGGACATCGTTCGCCACTTCCACGAGACGGGAAAGCCGATCTTCACGATCTGCCACGGTGTCCAGATCCTGATGGCGGTTCCAGGCGTGCTGAAGGGCCGCAAGGTGGCCGGTCTCGGCGCCTGCGAGCCGGAAGTCACCGCCGTCGGCGGCATCTACATCGACGTCAAGCCGACTGAGGCTTATGTCGACGGCAACATGGTGTCCGCCAAGGGCTGGACCGGCCTCGCGGCCTTCATGCGCGAATGCCTCAACGTCCTGGGCACCAAGATCACCCATTCCTGACCTGAAGACGGGCAGGCAACCTCCTGTTTGGGAATTAGCGGCTCCGGCCTTTGCGGCTGGAGCCGATCCTGTTTGAAGCGAGGCGATATAACCAAGTTTGCGCCCTGTAATGGACGGACAGGGACGTGTGTTGCACGATCCCGGCGGGGGGCTGCGCCCGCGCCCGCGTATTCGAGAACACAAGCCTTCAACCTTGTGAGGGACTACACGCGATCTCTCACGTGGTTTACAACAATAGACAATAATAAACTGATATTATTGAATTCGGCTACCTATCTAGACGGTGTCGCGCAGTTCTGAGCTGCCTTGTAGCTAGATATATTATATTCAATAGCGATGTGCGACTGCCGCGTCGGTTAAGCGCGGCAGTTCGAGCGCGTCCGAATCCCGATACAGGAGAGAAGAGGATGAAGCGCATTCTTCTGTCGGCCCTGACTGCCGCGCTGATGTTTTCCGCATCTGAGGCGTCCGCGTTCACCAGTACGGGCTATGTTCTCGCGGTAAACGGCAATGAGATCTGGATCTGGGGCGGGGATGTCTATCAGCTGCCACAGGATCAGGACTTGTCCTGGGTCCGGATCGGTCAGAGGGTGAACGTGACGTGGAGCATGCAGACCCCGGCACGATCGATCTGAACAATGACGACTACGTCAATCTGCTGTACGCGACGAGCGTGACGCCCGCGCAGTAGGGGCCGGCTCCCAATACTCCCGCTGCGGATGATCACAGCCGTGGCGGGGGAAAATTCGCCAGCGCGGTCGTTTCTCCCTTACGGGTGTCTCTTCGGGCGGTCAGACTCCGTCCCATGCCTCACTTAACGATCGCGCAACTGAGTCCTGGCGAATAGACGCCAGGGACGGACGGGAGTTAGCCCTGCTCCCCCGTCACAACCCGTATGAAATCGGCGAGCTCCGGTGCCGAGTTGCTTGTGCGCCAGACGAGTGCGATGGGGGAACGGAATTTCGGGTGGTCGATGGGGCGGGTGACGACGTCGCTGCCGAGAAAGCCGGTCAGGCTCTCCGGGAAGATCGTGTAACCCAGCCCGGCCGCGACCATGCCGCCAATGGCGAGCGTGTGCGTCGCCTCAAACTTCGGCTGCAGCGCCAGTCCCTCGGCGCTGAACAGGCCCTCGAGCCGCCAGCGATATTCATCCCATTCCTGCATTTCGCCCAAGACAAGCGACTCATCCGCCAGATCCTGCGGCAGGACCGTCGCCTTTTCTGCCAACGCGTGACCTTGTGGCAGGACCGCATAAAGGGGCTCGTCGGACAGGGTGACGCTTTGGAAATCGCTGTGGTCGAAGCGATCGATCATGAAGCCGACGTCGAGCTCGTTCTTGGCCAGGGCCAGACGCTGCGCCTGGGTACGCATGTAGGTGGTGGATAGCCGCACATAGGGATAGCGGGCGTGATATTTCGCGAGCGCCTGCGGCATCAGACGTGGGGCGGCGAAGGTCATGTAGCCGATGCGCAGATCCTCGCGATGCCCGGCGGCGACGCGGCGCGCGGCGCGCACGGCCTCGCGGTAGGAGTCAGCCATGGCGGCATTGTCGCGATAGAAGGACTGACCGGCGGGCGTCAGCGCTACCTCTCGGGTGTTTCTTTCAAGAAGCTTGAAGCCGAGAAAATGCTCGAGCTTCTGGATGCGGCGGCTCAGTGCCGACTGGTCGAGGTTCAGCCGCTCGGCGCTGCGGCGGAAGTTCAGCTCCTCGGCGACGACGAGGAAGGAACTGACAAGTTCGATGCCCGGAATGTTCTGCATGGCGCGGCCCGTTTTTCCTGATGCATCGTATGCATCAATCGTTGCCGAATGACCATTTCATTTTTGCTTCGTCCCCCAGCACTGTGGGGTCAGAAGGTGCTGAGAAGACAGCATCGCATGTCCCCCAAGACGGAGCGTCAAAATGCAAGATTTCGATGTGAAAGAACTGGATCGCCTGCTGCAGCAGGCTTTCGATGCGGCCACCGCGCTTTACCAGCAGCGCGGCTTCCAGCGCCGCGTCGGCTTCGGCAAGCGTCCGGCCCTGGTTTCGGTCGACCTCGCCAACGCCTGGACCCGCCCGGGTAATCCCTTCACCTGCGACCAGGAGAAGATGGACAACGAGATCATCCCGGCAATGCAGAAGCTCCTGGCTGCGTTCCGCGCCAACGGCCTGCCGGTGATCCACGTCACCACCGCCTACGAGATCACCGATCGCAAGGCGCCGTTCACCGACATGGGCCTGTGGCACGACAAGATCCCGGTCGACGTCGTCGACCTGAAGGACAAGGACCTGTGGGCGATCGACAGCCGCATCGCGCCGGTCGAGGGCGAGTACACGCTGCTGAAGAAGCGCGCGTCGGCCTTCCACGGCACCGAACTCGCCGGCATCCTGCGTGCGGCTAACGTCGACACCATCCTCGTGACCGGCGTGACGGCCTGCGCCTGCGTGCGCCAGACGATCTGCGACGGTATCGCCGACGGCTTCCGGACCATCGCGGTCAAGGAAGCGATTGGTGACCGCGTGCCGGGCGCCGTTGCCTGGAACCTCTTCGACATCGACGCCAAGTTCGGCGACGTGGTCGGCGTTGACGACTGCGTCACCTACCTGAACAGCCTCAAGGCCTAAGCCTCGTTGAGCCTATTCCTGCGCCGCTACTCGTTCCGGGCGGCGCAGGAAATTCAGGAAGGTCACCAAGACCTTCGACTTGTTGCTGCGATCCCAGACGGTGGTGACCGGCAAGCGGCTGCTGATATTGCTGATCGGACGCACTTCGACGCCCGCGCGCGGCATGTTGGCCACGCAGCTTGAATAGATCGTCACCCCGACGCCCGCAACGACCAGCCCCATGATGCCCTCGGTGTTCGAGGCTTCCATCACGATGTTCGGGAAGAAGCCGTGGCTGCGGCATTGCGCGAACATGATGCTGCGGAAGGCCGCCCAGTTCTCGGTGGCGCCCATCACGAAATCCTCGCCGGACAGCTGTTCCAGCTTCAGCGTTTCGTAGGCGCAGAGCGGATGGGACGATGGCAGCAATGCGACAAAGTCGTCCTCGTCAAAGGTGAACTGCCGCATCATCGGATGCTGGAATTGGCCGATCATGAAGCCGATGTCGATCTTTTGCTGCAGTAGCGAAGTCTGCTGTGCCGTGGTCGGCATGAAGACGAGATCGAGCCGGATGTCTGGATGTAGTCCGGCGAAGTCACGGAGCACGTGTGGCAGCTTTCCGTTGATGGCAAAGTCGGTGTAGGCGATCTTCAATTCGCCCCTCACGCCCCGCGCGGCATGACGCGCACTGTCGACAGCCTTGCGCAGTTGACTTTCGAGGCCGCCGGCTTCCGCCAGGAACACTTTTCCGGCTTCCGTTAGCTCTACGCGCCGTGTCGTGCGAATCAGGAGTGGCGTTCCGATCTCCTGTTCAAGCTGTTGAATAATTTTGGAAAGAGCTGGCTGCGCGATGTTAAGCACGTCAGCTGCTCGTCCAAAGTGCAGTTCTTTCCCCAGTGCTGAAAAAGCGCGCAGGTGGCGCAGCTCGATGCTCATATTTTGCCCGGCGATTAATAGCTTTACAGAATGAATAACGCCGAAATTAATATTTTACAATTAGCAACGGAGGACCCATCGTGAGGCAAAGAGCCAACAAGGTCAGGGGAACCAGCTATGACAGAAGAACGCCTTTCAATGTCCCGTCGCCGCATGATGAGCCTGCTTCTCGCAGGTGCAGCAATGCCGGCGCTGATGCCGCGCGGCGCCCATGCCGCCGGCGGTACGGTCGTCGTCTCGAACTGGGGTGGTGACTGGAACGAGCGCACCATCAAGTACGTCGAGAAGCCGCTGCTGGAAGACAAGGGTTATTCCGTTGTCCGCGACTTGGGCATGGAGCCGGAGCGCAAGGCAAAGTTGCTGAGCGAAAAGCGCATTCGCCGTGCTTCGGCCGACGTGATCCACGTCAACAGCGCCGACGCTTTCGAGCTGAAGCAGCAGGGCGTGGTTGCGGATCTCGACCATTCCAAGATCCCGAACTACGCCGGTGTCGTTGAAGAGCTCAAGAGCCCGTATTTCGTGCCGTGGCTCTACAGCGGTGTCGTCATCATTTACAACGCCGACAAGGTGAAGGAGCCGCCGAAGTCCTACGCTGAGCTGTGGGACCCGAAGTGGGCGGGCCGCATCGGCCTTACCAACCAGCTCTACTTCAACTACATGATGATGGCTGGCCTCGTTGCCAAGGGCAACATGACCAGCGCTGAGGAGGGCAAGTCGCTCCTCGAGAAGCTGGCCACAGAGAGCAAGCCGCGCCTCTACGCTGCTCACCAGCAGCTGCAGGCGGGCCTGGCGAACGGCGAAGTCGACATTGCCATCAACTACAAGGCGCGTGGCCTGCAGTGGGCCAAGGATGGGCTGCCGCTCGGCATCCAGTACCCGGAGGAGGGCGCGATCGCCGTCACCTTCGGCGTCAGCCTGACCGAATTCGCGGCAAACCCGGAGCCGGGTTACGCCTATCTCGACGCGCTGCTTGATCCGGTCGCAATGGCGGGCCTCGCCGAGGCGAGCCTCTACGCGCCCGCGAACACCAACGCAGCCCTCACGGACGAGCTGCGCCAGCTGGTTGACTTCAGCGCTGAGGAGCGCGCGACGATGCAGTTCCTCGACTACGCCTATGTCGCGGAAAACACCGCTGGCTGGCTCGAATGGTGGAACAAGACCTTCGCTGCCTGATCCGAGCAAGCAAGCCATAGTCTGAAAAGAGTACGCGCATGACCGACACGGTCGCCGAACCGGCTCGCGGTGCCGCCCCGAAAGGGGTGGCCATCCGGCTGGGAATTCCGATGCTGTCAGCACCGGCTATGATCCTCGTGGCGCTCGGGCTTCTCCTGCCGCTGGCGCTGATGCTTCGCAACTCGCTGAACATCTACGATCCCGCGGAGCTGATGATCAGCGCCTTCACGCTGGAGAACTACGTCAAGTTCTTCACCGACAGCTTCTATCAGGGTGTGCTCTGGCGCACGATATGGATCTCCGCGCTGTCGACGGCGATCTGCCTGATCTTCGGCGCCCCGGTGGCGTATTTTCTGGCCCGCTACGTGGGCGATTTCGCCAAGCGGATGCTGCTCATCTTCATCCTCGTTCCGCTGCTGATCGGTAATGCAGTGAGAACATCAGCGTGGATGCTGATCCTCAATGATCACGGCGTTCTCGCTGCCATTCTCGGTTTCTTCGGCTACGAGGGCGAACTCGGGCTGATGTACTCCGCCCCGGGCGTGGTGATCGGCCTCGTCTCCGTCTTGCTGCCGTTCATGATCATCACCCTCAACAGCGTCTTCGAGGCGATCGACCGCAATCTGGAAGATGCAGGCCTCAGCCTCGGCGCAAATCATGTCACCATCATGCGACGCATCGTGTTGCCGCTGGCGCTGCCGGGCATCCTGTCCGGTTCGGTCCTCTGCTTCATCCTGTCGATGAACGCCTATGCGACGCCGGTGCTGATCGGCGGCCCGACCTTCCACATGATGGCGCCGACCGTCTACCAGCAGATCGCCAAGGTGATGAACTGGCCCTTCGGCGCCGCGCTCTCCTTCATCCTGATGGCGGTGACCCTCTGCCTGACGATCTGGGTTTCGGCGCTGGTGCAGCGTAAGTACCGGAAATGGAGTGAATGATGTCGGGCGCTTCGGCAAACAACACCCGCTGGGCCTACACGCTCTTCAGCAGCCTGGTCATCGGCTTCATCCTGCTGCCGCTGGTCTTCATCGTCTGGATGAGCTTCTTCTCCAACAAGATCCTGTCCTTCCCGCCGCAGGGCTACACCCTCGACTGGTACACCCGCGCATGGGAGCTGTCGGACTTCCGCAACGGCTTCTTCCTCAGCTTCCGCACCAGCATGATCGCGACGCTCGTAGCGCTCGTGCTGGGACTGCCGGCGAGCTTCGCGCTGGTTCGTGGCCGCTTCGCCGGCCGGGATTTGGTCAACACGCTTCTGATGTCGCCGATTGTCGTGCCGGCCATCGTGGGCGGCAGCGCAATCTTCGTGTTCTTCCTTGAGATCGAATTCCTGACCGGCATTCAGGTCGCCGGTTCCAGCCTCGGCCTGATCATGGCGCACAGCCTGATCGCGCTGCCGTGGATGATCCGGCTGGTGACCACCTCGATGATTTCCGTCAATCCCTCGATCGAGGAGGCGGCAAGCAGCCTCGGCGCAGGCCCGTTGACGATCTTCTTCCGCATCACCTTGCCGGTGATCAAGCCGGGCGTGATCGCAGGCTCGCTCTTCGCCTTCGTCAATTCGTTCATCGATCTCGAGAAGTCGATCTTCCTCGTCGGGCCGAACAGCACGACGCTGCAGATCGCGCTCATCAACTATCTGGAGTGGAACTTCGATTCCACCATCGGTGCAGTGGCCACTGTGCAGATCTCGCTCATCACCCTCCTGCTGCTGATCACCGATCGTTACGTCAAACTCAGCCGGGCTTTCTGAGAGGAATATCATGTCGGAAGTTGTGCTTCAGGAAGTTGCGAAACACTACGGCCCGGCGGTGGTGGTGCAGAACATGTCGCTGCGCATCGCCGATGGCGAGCTGATCTCGCTGCTCGGTCCGTCGGGCTGCGGCAAGACGACGACGCTGCGCATGATCGGCGGTTTCGTCGATGCCACCAGCGGCAAGATCACTGTCGGCGGACGCGACGTGACCGGCCTGCCGCCAAACCGGCGCAATATGGGCTTCGTGTTCCAGAACTACGCCCTGTTTCCTCACATGACGATCGCGCAGAACGTCGCCTTCGGGCTTGAGATGCGCAAGGTCAACCGCGCCGATGCCGAGAAGAAGGTACAGGAAGCGCTCGCTCGCGTGCGCCTTGCGCAATATGCCGACCGCCTGCCCAAGCAGCTGTCGGGCGGCCAGCAGCAGCGCGTGGCGCTTGCCCGCGCGCTGGTAATCGAACCGGATGTCCTGCTCCTCGACGAGCCGCTGTCCAACCTGGACGCGTCGCTGCGCCAGGAAATGAAGATCGAGATCCGTCAGCTGCAGCAGTCGCTTGGGCTGACCACGATCTTCGTCACCCATGACCAGGACGAAGCGATGAGCACCTCGGACCGGATGGTGCTGATGTACAACGGCAAGGTGGAGCAGATCGGCTCGCCCGACGAGCTCTACAACCAGCCGCGATCCGCCTTTGCCGCGCGCTTCCTCGGCGTTCCCAACCTTCTGCCGGGACGCATCGTGCAGGGGAGTTTTGAGATGGAAGGTGGCACCGCGCTGCGCCTTGCGGGGCAAAAACAACTCGTAGGCAACTGCTTCCTCGCGCTGCGGCCGGAGGTGATCGGCATTTCGGCGGAGGCGGTCGAGGGCGAGAACAACCTCTCCGGTACGGTCGAAATTATGACCTATCACGGTGCTGCGGTCGAATATCAGCTGCGCACGGATGCCGGCCTGACCCTCACCGCCCGTGCGGTTGCGCCGGGTCTGGGCGGGCCGGAAGTCCTGCCCAAGGGTGCAAAAGCCTGGCTGCACTGGCCTGCGTCGGCCGGAGTGATTGTAAGCGAACACTGACATCTCGGAAAAAAATCATGACTGTAACCACAACTCACTCCGAGGCCGCGGCCTTGCACGAGCGCTTGACCGTCGTTGACGGCCTGATCGTCTCCAATTTCGGCCGCGAGATCTTCGAGGACATGCGCAAGGGCGGCATCACCGCCGCCAACTGCACCTGCTGCATCTGGGAAGGCTTCACCGAGACGATGCGCAACATCATGCGCTGGAAGGCCTGGCTCCGCGAGAACTCCGACCTGATCCTGCAGGTGAAGACCACCGCCGACATCCGCCGCGCCAAGGCCGAAGGCAAGACCGGCATCATCCTTGGCTGGCAGAACGTCTCCGGCATCGAGGACCAGATCGGCTATCTCGAATTGTTCAAGGAACTGGGCGTGGGCATCATCCAGATGGCCTACAATACCCAGAACCTCGTCAGCACCGGCTGCTACGAGAGCCGGGACAGTGGCCTCTCCGACTTCGGCCGCGAGGTTGTGGCCGAGATGAACCGCCTCGGTATCCTCTGCGACCTGTCGCATGTTGGCCCCGTGAGCAGCCGCGACGTCATCCTCGCCTCGAAGCAGCCGGTCGCATATTCGCACTGCCTGCCCGCCGGTCTGAAGCAGCATCCGCGCAACAAGAGCGACGAAGAGCTGCGCTTCATCGTCGATCACGGCGGCTTCGTCGGCGTGACCATGTTCACGCCGTTCCTTGCCCGCGGCGTCGATGCGACCGTCGACGACTATGTCGAGGCGATGGAATACGTCATCAATCTCTGCGGCGAGGACCGAGTCGGCTATGGCACCGATTTCACGCAGGGCTATGACCAGGAATTCTTCGACTGGATCACCCACGACAAGGGCTACGCCCGCCGCCTGACCAATTTCGGCACGATCAAGAATCCAGCAGGCCTCGACACGATCGGTCACACCGGCGCACTGACGGAGGCTATGCTGCGCCGCGGCTGGTCGACCAGCCGCATCGAGAAGATCATGGGCGAGAACTGGGTCACGCTGCTGCGTGAAGTCTGGGGCGCCTGAGCACGACAAGGCAGCCCCGCTCGTCCGGGGTTGCCAATTCGCTAAGGTGTCTTGCGTCCGCCCGCCGGACGGTTACTTGCTGGACGAAGGCACCTGTCGCCCGAATCGGAACCCCGAATGCCCGTCACGCCACCGAACAAGCTCAAGGTCGGCTTCGTCCTCGCGCGCCTGTTCACGCTGTCGGCGTTTGCGCTGTTCGTCGACACCCTGCGGCTTGGGAGCGACCAGCTCGACCGTTCCGGTCGCGTTGCGGCCGACTGGGAGGTGCTGGGCAGCACCCGCAACCTGATCCCGTCGAGCTGCGGCGTACAGGTGAGCCCAACCTGCCGGCTGATCGATCCGCAGCATTTCGATTACATCGTGGTGGTCGGTGGCCTCCTCGACGTCGAGGAGCCGGTGGATGGCGAGACCATCGACTACCTCAAGAAGGCGGCCGCTGCAGGGGTGCCGCTGATCGGCCTGTGCACTGGTTCGTTTATCCTGGCTGAAGCGGGCCTGATGAAGCAGCACGAGGCCTGTGTCAGCTGGCTCCACGTGCGCGCCTATCAGGAGCGTTTTCCGGGGCATCCGGTGCGGAGCGACCGGATCTTCAACCTTGACGAGAAGCGCGGCTCTTGCGCCGGCGGCAGCAGTGCGGCCGACATGGCCGCTTCACTGGTGCGGCGTTATATCGGCGAGGAAGCGCAGCGCAACGCGCTGGAAGTGCTGCAGATTGATCAGCCGCGCCCGTCGCTCCACGTGCAGCCGCGACGGCCCTTTGCCGAGGATTTTGGCGACGCGCGGGTGCGCGCCACCCTCATCAACATGGAACAGAATCTCGAAAGCCAGCTGTCAATCGCCGAGCTTGCTGCCAAGGTCGGCCTGTCGACGCGCCAGCTGCAGCGGCTGTTCATGCAGAAGGCCGGCATGTCGCCCGCCTACGCCTACAAGCGCGTGCGGCTTGAGCACGCCAGGCTTCTGATCACGCAGACGAAGACGCCAATCGTGCAGGTGGCGCTCGAGGTCGGCTGCGAAAACCCGACCCACTTCTCCAAGCTTTTCAAGCGCGTCTACGGCCAGACCCCTTCACAGGCACGCGCTGCGGCGAGGATCGGGTGAGGGAAGGGCTTCCGCGCTAGCTTATCGGCAGCGTCTCCGATCGCTTCACCTGACCAAGCGCAAAGCTTGTCTCGATCGAGGCGATGTTGTCGAGCCGGGTGAGCTTGTCCTTGATGAAACGCTCGTACGCTTCCAGGTCGGCGGCGACGACACGCATCAGGTAGTCGCGCTGCCCCGTCATCAGGTAGCAGTCCAGCACCTCCGGCCAACGCGACACCGTCTCCTCGAAGCGGTCGAGATCTTCCTCGCGCTGGCGCTCCAGCTTGATCGAGGCAAAGGCGCTGATCGGCAGCCCCACTCGCCTCTGGTCGATGATTGCCGCATAACCTTTGATGATGCCGGCCTTCTCCATCAGCCGCACGCGACGCGCGCAGGGCGAGGGCGAGAGACCTACCTTCTCGGCAAGTTCGCCCATTGAAATCTTTCCGTCTTCCTGCAGCGCGCGCAGGATCTTGCGGTCGATGGCGTCGAGTTCAGGATTTGGCACGTTTCACCAATAATAGGCATCAGGTTGGTTGAACAGGCTAATCTGACGCTGCGTCGCGCGCAAGTTTGGTCTGTTTCACCTCCCGTTCTGACGTAGCATTTCTGCCAATGAGAAAGGGGAGCAACCAAATGACCGACCTGAGGATGCTGGGAGAGCTGGAGCGCAAGGTGCTGTGGCTGGCGACCTGGATGATCCATAACGCCAACCACCTGCGCGACAATGGCGACGGGCTCAAGGTCGGCGGCCACCAGGCCTCGTCCGCATCGCTGGCAACTATCATGACGGCGCTCTATTTCCACGCGCTGCGTCCCGAGGACCGCGTTGCCGTCAAGCCGCATGCGAGCCCGATCTTCCACGCGATCCAATACCTCCTCGGCCACCAGAGCCGCGAGAAGATGGAAAACTTTCGCGGTTACAAGGGCGTCCAGTCTTATCCCTCGCGCACCAAGGATGTCGACGACGTTGACTTCTCGACCGGTTCGGTCGGCCTCGGTGTGGCGCAGACTCTGTTTTCCTCGCTGGTGCAGGACTACGTGCAGGCCAAGGGCTGGAAGCCCGGCATGCCGGAAGGCAAGATGGTCGCGCTCGTCGGCGATGCCGAAATGGACGAGGGCAACATCTTCGAGGCGCTGCTGGAGGGCTGGAAGCACGACCTGCGTAACACCTGGTGGGTGGTTGACTACAACCGCCAGAGCCTCGATGCGGTGGTGCGCGAGGGCCTGTGGGCGCGCTTCGAGGCGATCTTCCGCAATTTCGGTTGGGACGTCGTCGTTCTCAAGCACGGCAAGCTGCAGCAGGCGGCCTTTGCCGAGCCCGGAGGCGAGAAGCTGCGCGAGTGGATCGACGCCTGCCCGAACCAGCTCTATTCGGCGCTGACCTTCCAGGGCGGTGCTGCCTGGCGCAAGCGTCTGCTCGACGACATTGGCGACCAGGGCGACGTCTCGCGTCTGATCGAGCGCCGCAGCGACGAAGAACTTGCAGCACTCATGGGCAATCTCGGCGGCCACGACCTGCCGTCGCTGCTCGAAGCCTTCGAGGCTGCGCGCCAGCATGACCGTCCGGTGTGCTTCATCGCCTACACGATCAAGGGCTTTGGCCTGCCGCTCGCCGGCCACAAGGACAACCATGCCGGCCTGATGACGCCGGCGCAGGTCGAGGCGCTGCGCCAGCAGATGAACGTGCGCGTGGGCCGCGAGTGGGATAAGTTCGAGGGGCTCTCTGTTGCCGAAGAGGCGGTGACAAAGTTCCTCAAGTCGGTGCCGTTCGCGGCAAAGGGTCGCCGACGCTATGCCGCCGACGAGATCCCGGTGCCAGAAAAGCTCGAGTTCGGCGCTCAGCCCGCCATGTCGACGCAGCAGGGCTTTGGTCTTGTCATGCACGAGATCTCCAAGGGCGACACAAAACTTGCCGAGCGCATCGTCACCACCTCACCGGACGTGACCGTCTCGACCAATCTTGGCGCATGGGTCAATCGCCGCGGCCTGTTCTCCAAGGAGACGATGGCCGACCTCTTCAAGGCGGAGCGGATCCCGTCGACCTACAACTGGTCGTTCTCGCCGAAGGGCCAGCACATGGAGCTCGGCATTGCCGAGATGAACCTGTTCATCATGCTCTCGGCGCTGGGGCTCTCACATTCGATCTTCGGCGAGCGGTTGCTGCCCGTTGGCACGCTCTATGATCCGTTCATCGAGCGCGGTCTGGATGCGCTCAACTACGCCTGTTACCAGGATGCGCGCTTCATGCTGGTCGCAACACCGTCCGGCGTGACGCTGGCGCCGGAAGGCGGCGCGCACCAGTCGATCGCAACGCCGCTGATCGGCATGGCACAGGATGGGCTCGCGAGCTTCGAGCCAGCCTTCGTCGACGAGCTTGCCGTCATGATGCGCTGGGCGTTCGAGTACATGCAGCGCTCGGGTGAAGCAGAACCAGATACGCTGACCTGGCTGCGCGACGCGACCGGCGGCTCCGTCTACTTGCGTCTTTCCACCCGCTCGATCGACCAGGTGAAGCGCGAGATGACGCCGCAGCTTGAGCGCGACATCATCAATGGCGGCTACTGGATGCGAAAGCCGGGACCGAACGCGCAGGTCGTGGTTGCTTATACCGGTGCGGTCGCACCCGAAGCTATCGAGGCCGTCGGCATGATGGCCGAGGACCGGCGCGACGTCGGTCTGCTCGCGATCACCTCGGCCGACCGGCTCAACGCCGGCTGGACGGCGGCGCAGCGCGCTCGCGAGGGTGGCCTTGTCCATGCCTCAAGTCATGTCGAACGCCTGCTCGCGGACATACCCTCGCATTGCGGCATCGTCACCGTCATCGACGGCCATCCGGCGACGCTTGGTTGGCTTGGCTCCGTCCACGGCCACCGCACCCGCTCGCTTGGCGTCGAGCATTTTGGCCAGACCGGCTCGATCGCCGAACTCTACCGTCACTATGGCATCGACGCCCGCGGCATCATCCAGGCAGCCGAAGCGCTCACGCCGGGCAAGCCGATCCGGAATTTGCGCGCGGTTTAGGGGGGCGCAAGATAAAGCGACGCACCCGCGGCCGGAATTGGGACGCGGGTGCGCTAATCATGTTTTTCGAAAACTGTCGCTATCGCGAAAGACGGGCTGCTGTGATGAGCATCCCGATAAGCGCCATTACAACCGCTACGCCGATCCAGACGCCGTACAGGGCAAAGCCGAGTATGAAGCCGCCCAGCACCGGCGCAGTAATATCCGCCAGCGCGACCATCGATTGCGCAGCGCCCAGGACGATACCCTGCCGGGCGCCCGGTACGCGGTTGGACAGCGCCGCCATATAGGTCGGCTTGGCGAGCGCATCGCCGGCGCTGATGCAGAATACCGCGAGCAACAGCACCGGAATGGTGGTGGCAAGGCTGGCCGTCACGAACCCGGTCACGATCATCGCGAAGATGAGAAGGATCAGGTTGAGCTCGCTCAGGTATCGGCTCAGCCAGCCCAGCAGGAAGAGCTGGGCAAACAGATTGATCCCGCCATCAGCCATGATCAGATAGCTCAGCTCCCTGGCCGTAAAGGCATGTCCGTTCCAGATGAAGGTATCGCCAAGGAAGACCGGCATCTGCGACATGTACATGCCGTAGGCGAAGAAGTGGCACAGCATCACCACGACGAGAATTCGGATCGCGGGTGAACTCAGGATGGCTCCGAATGACGTCTTTTCAGACGTTTCCCGCTCGTGGGTAAGCTCCAGCGGACGGCCGTCTTCCAGTCGCAGAACCGTTATCAGGGTTGCCAGAAGCACCAGCGCGAATGCGGCAAGGACAGGTGCTGTCAGAGAAGTCTCGGAAAGCAGGCCGGAAAGACCTGCACCGATGATGCCGCCGACGCCGGCGCCCCCCATCAGCATCCCCATCGCCTGCCGCCGGCTGGCGGTGTCGGTATGGTCCGCAACATATGCCCCCGTCACGGCAATATTTCCTGCCGTAAGGCCGAACATGGCCCGGGCGATCAGGATGACGACGACGTTGGGAGCAAGCGCGAGCAGCAGCAGGCTCGCTGCCGCGACCATCTGGCAGAGCAGCAGAATGCGCTTGCGCCCAAAACGATCCGAAAACTGGCCAAGCAAGGGGGCAGAGGCAAACTGGCCCACGGCCTCTGTGGCAATGACCACGCCCAGGACGAGGGGGGAGCCTCCCATTTCCCGGATGTGGAACGGCAGTACCGGCAGCACCGCGGCTGTGCCCGCCGCATAGGCGCAGACGATCATGAAAACGGGGAAGATGCGCCGCCAGTCGAGCGTCTTCGCCCCGGTCGCGCGTTCGGACATAGGCTGGATCGTCATGTTACGCACCTCGCTCGTTGACAAAGACGGTGCAGTGTCCAGCGCTCATTGCCTTGCCTCCCCAGGTGATGTCAGGCCGACGCGATCGAGAAGGGCTTCGAGCTGGCTCATTCCTTCAGCATCGAGGGTGGTGATCGCGGCTACATAGCCGTCAGGGCGAACCAGAACGCATTCGCCACCGGCAAGAGCATAAGCGTCGCGAACGTGGTTCCCCGTGTCGATGATGTCGGCCCGATCGCCCAACTGATATTGGTGAAGGCCTGCACGTGTCAGGAAAGCATGTTCTCCGTTGATGAGGAGCGTCCAGTGCGTCCCCTTGAAAAGCTGGAACAGCCGCGTCGGCTGGCCTGCAGCGCCGGCAACCGGCGCGTC
>Ga0180222_1000181_pt1 | contig 111509 bp, 102 predicted proteins | sample eDN5th37CKraftOP_FD_151336 | JGI IMG/M metagenome (GOLD analysis project Ga0180222, IMG submission 151336) | Enriched Organic Plus compost microbial communities from Emeryville, California, USA - eDNA 5th pass 37_C Kraft OP (version 2) (version 2) ... | reverse complement strand
TCCGAGAAATCGTCACGCAGGCATGAGACCACCGCTCGGGCTACGCCCTCCCGGCGGTCTCATGCCTGCGCCGCAAGTGGCCGACTTTTACGCCGCCCATTGGCCTGATTTTGCTCCGCCGTTGACATATGGCAAGGACCCCTATCCGCCGAAGGGCTAACGCCGAACGCAAGGAATTTGAAGCAGCAGTTTGCCGAAGGAGGGCATTGACGATGGACGAGCCGAAACGAACGGCACTGATTTACGATTTCGACGGAACGCTTGCCCGCGGCAATCTGCAGGAGACGAGCTTCATTCCGAACATCGGCATGACCAAGGAAGACTTTTGGGCAGAGGTGAAGGCGCGTACGCGGGATCACGATGCCGATGAAATCCTCGTCTATATGCATTTGATGCTCGACAAGGCGCGCGAGCAAGGCGTTCAAGTTACAGTCGAAGACCTGAGACGCCATGGCGAGGAAGCCCCGCTATTCCCTGGGCTCGCGGACAAATCCTGGTTTGACCGGATCAACGCGCATGCTGCCGAGCGTGGGCTCGTCCTCGAGCACTACATCGTCTCATCCGGCATCCACGAGATGATAGAAGGCTGCGCAATCCGCGATGCTTTCCGTCAGGTCTTCGCTTCGAAATTCATCTATGTCGAGGGTGTAGCGGCGTGGCCAGGGGTCGGCATCAACTACACGACCAAGACCCAGTACCTGTTCAGGATCAACAAGGGCATCGACAACCACTGGGACAATGTCTCCATCAACAGCTACATGCCCGAAGACGAACGCCCGATACCATTTGACCGGATGATCTTCCTAGGAGACGGCGACACCGACATTCCGACAATGAAGATGCTGACCCACAAGGGCGGGCATTCGGTCGCCGTATATGACCCCGACAGAACGGATCGCGATCTCAAAAAGATTCACAAGCTGATCTCGGACGGTCGCGTCGAGTTCGTCGCTCCAGCTGACTACGAGGAAAACTCCCAAATCGACATCACCGTTAAGGGCATTCTCGGTCGGATTGCGCGAAAGCACGGATACAGGCCGAAATCATGACCTTCGACGCAGCCGAGAAACACCAGTCCCAGGTCCCGGCGCTGCAGCTGCTGGTGGCGCTCGGGTTTAAGCCGCTCTCGCAGGAGGAGGCGCTTCGCCTGCGCGGCGGTCGGCTGCGGAACGTGGTATTGGACGATATCCTCGCCGAGCAGCTGATGCGCATCAACCGCTTCACGCATCGGGGCCGCGAGTACGCCTTCGACCTCGAGGACACGCACGAGGCGATGCGGCGGCTCAAGCCCACACCGGACCGCCTGAAGGGCCTCCGCGGGACGAACCAGGACATCTACGACACGCTCGTCCTCGGCACGACCATCACGAAGTCCATCGACGGCGACTCGAAGAGCTACTCGTTCCGCTACATCGATTGGGAGCGGCCGGAGAACAACGTCTTCCACGTCACGGCAGAGTTCTCGGTCGAAAGGACCGCATCGAGCCAGACCAAGCGCTGCGACATCGTCGCGTTCGTGAACGGCATCCCGATCCTGGTGATCGAGAACAAGCGGCCGACCGAAAGCCTGAAGAAGGCGGACAGCCAGCTGATCGGCTACCAGAACGAGGACAACATCCCGCAGCTCTTCCACTTCGCCCAGCTGCTGATCGGCATGAACCGGAACGAGGCGCGTTATGCGACCGTCGGGACGTCGCGGAAGTTCTGGCAGACCTGGCGCGACGAGGAGGACACTGACGAGGCCATCGCGCCCTTTGCGAACCGCGTCCTCACCGCAGCGGAGAAAGATGCCATCTTCTCAGGCGATTTCGCGGGCGCGCGCCCGTATTTCGACGCGATGGCCGCCGAGGGCGAGCGCGCGGTCACGGTTCAGGACCGGACGGTGTACGCGCTTTGCCGCCCCGAGCGGCTGCTCGATCTCATCCGCCGTTTCACCGTATTCGATGGCGGCGTCCGCAAGGTTGCGCGCCACCAGCAGTTCTTCGGGATCCGGCGCGCCGTCGAGACCGTCAAGCAGCATGATGTGAGCGGCGCCCGCAAGGGCGGCGTGATCTGGCATACCCAGGGCTCGGGCAAGTCGCTGACCATGGTGATGCTAGGGCGCTCGCTTGCTCTCGAACGCAGCATCGAGAACCCGCGGATCATCATCGTCACGGACCGCGACGATCTCGACAAGCAGATCAAGGACACCTTCAAGTCCTGTGACCTCGAACCGGTTCGGGCGACGAGTGGGTCTCATCTTCTGGAGCTCGTCCACAACAAGGCTCCGCTAATCACCACGATCATCAACAAGTTCGACACGGCGCTGAGGAACAGCAAGCTGGCGGACGACGACCCGAACATCTTCGTGCTGGTCGACGAGAGCCACAGGACGCAGACGGGGCGCTACGGCGGCCACAGCCAGTTCGCCGCCAAGATGCGACGCCTCCTGCCCAAGGCCTGCTACCTCGGCTTCACCGGAACGCCCCTGCTGAAGAAGGAGAAGAACACGCTTTCGACCTTCGGGCGGCTGATCCACCGCTACGCCATCGACGAGGCTGTCGCCGACGGCGCCGTCGTGCCGCTGCTCTACGAGGGACGACTTGTGGAGCAGCAGGTCTCTGGCACCGTGATCGACCGCTGGTTCGAGAAGATCAGCGAGGGGCTCAACGACAGTCAGAAGGCCGACCTCAAACGCAAATTCTCCCGAATGGACGCGTTGGCCAAGACCGACCAGGCCATCCGAGCCAAGGCGTTCGACATCTCCGAGCACTATCGCCAGCACTGGCAGGGGACCGGCTTCAAGGCGCAGCTCGTTGCCCCCTCGAAGGCCGCGGCCGTCCGCTTCAAGGAGGTTCTCGACGAGATCGGCCATGTCTCGAGTGCGATCGTCATCTCCCCGCCGGATGAGAACGAGGGCAACGAGGAGGTCGACCAGGAATCCAAGGACCTCGTCCGCCGCTTCTGGTCGCAGATGATGGCGCGGTACAAGACCGAGGAAGAGTACAATCGCCAGATCATCGATGCCTTCAAGGGTTCCGGCGATCCGGAGATCCTGATCGTCGTCTCCAAGCTCCTCACCGGCTTCGACGCCCCCCGGAACACGGTCCTTTATGTCTGCAAGTCCCTGAAGGAACACAATCTCCTGCAGGCGATTGCGCGCGTGAACCGTCTCTACGAGGACGGCGGCACGGAGAAGCAGTTCGGCTTCATCGTCGATTACGAGGGGCTGCTGGGCGAGCTGGACAGTGCCCTGACGACCTATAGCGCCTTCGAAGGTTACGAGGCGGCCGACCTTGCCGGGACGGTGCATGATATCCGGGAGGAGATCCGCAAGCTGCCCCAGCTTCACGACCAGCTCTGGGACCTCTTCAAGCCGGTTCGGAACAAGAAGGACATGGAGCAGTTCGAGCAGCACCTTGCCGACGAGGCGCTGCGCCACGAGTTCTACGCGCGCCTCAAGGCATTCAGCCGCTGCCTGCACATCTCGCTCTCGTCCGACAAGCTGTTCGATGTCTTCGACGACGCCAAGGTCGATGCCCTGAAACGCGACTGGAAGCAGTTCTCCGAACTCAAGCGCTCGGTCCAGCTCCGCTACCAGGAGACGGTCGATGTCCGCGAGTTCGAACCGAAGATCCAGAAGCTGCTTGATGACCACGTCGTGGCAATGCCGGCGGAAACCATCATCGAGGTGGTCAACATCAACGATCCCGACGCGCTGAAGGCCGTCGTCGAAGAGACGGGGGTGTCCGAGGCCTCGAGGGCCGATCGCATCGCCAGCGCGACCCGGCGGGCGATCACCGAGAAGATGGATGAGGACCCGACGTTCTACAAACAGTTTTCCGAGCTGCTCGAAGAGACCATCCGCGCCTACCGCGAGAAGCGGCTGTCCGAGCGCGAATACCTGAACAGCGTCGTGGACCTCGCGAGCAAAGTTGCACGCAAGGATCGCGGCCGCGATGTTCCGGAAAGCATCCGGGGCGATGAGGATGCGCAGGCGTTCTTCGGGATCCTGGACGGTCAGCTGAAGACCGAAGGCGATGAGCTGGTAGCCGGCGACGATACCGCAGCGATCGCTCAACAGATCATCGACATCATCAAGTCCCACCTGATCGTGGACATCTGGTCGAACGAGGTGGCTCAGAACAATCTGCGCAATGCCATCGATGACTACTTCTTTGACGTTCTTCGCGACGAGAAGGGCATCGACCTCCCTGTGGAGGTGCTCGACGATCTCGAACTGAAGATCATGGACCTCGCCCGGGCCCGGTTCGCAGCATGACGCGGGAATTGCATTGCCTGCAGTACGGTGAGCAGGAGATCCGATACGAAATCGTCCGCCGCCCAAGGAAGACACTGGAGATCGCCGTCGAGCCGGATGCGTCGGTGGTGATCGCGGCCCCGGAAGACGCGACACTAGACGCCATCGAAGCCAAGCTGCGGAAGCGCGCGGCATGGGTGACGAGGCAGCAACGGTACTTTGCCCAATTCCTGCCGCGGACGCCGGAGCGCAGGTTCGTCGCCGGAGAAACGCATCTTTACCTAGGGCGCCAGTACCGGCTGAAGGTCGTCCCGCATGTCCAGGAAAGCGTGAAGCTGATCCGCGGCTTCATCGTCGTGCAGACTCACCGGCCGACTAGGCCGGAGGTGACACGCGAACTGGTCGAGGCATGGTATCGAGACCGGGCCCACATCAAGTTTCCGGAACGGATCGAACTCTGTCTCGGTCTGTTCCCGGATCCCGAGGCATTCAGGCCGAAGGGGCTCATCGTACGTCAGACCCGGCTGCGATGGGGGTCCATGTCACCGGCCGGACGTCTGCTACTAAACCGCCGCCTCGTGCAGGCGCCGGTCGATGCCATCGACTATGTGATCACCCACGAACTCTGCCACGTGGCCGAACCCCATCACGGGGCAGCCTTCTTCGATCTCCTCGACAAGGTGATGCCCGACTGGGAGCGCCGGAAGCAGAGACTGGAACGGGCCATGGCCTAAGAACTTCCGAACCCGGTCGCGGCAGCCCCAAACGCGACTCCAATCCAAGCAATTTCAATGGCTTGGATTTCGCCATTATCTACAGGGGCTTATGAGAAATTCACCAAAATGGCGCAGTCATGAGGTCCGGAGAATATCAGCCCCGAGAGACCGCTTCGGGGCCTCGCGACGGCAGGGCCAGTGCTCAGCCCCTCCCGCATAACCCTCGAAAACAACGAAAAAATCCGGCCGCGGCCGGATGGGGAGAACACTTTCGCAAAGGCAAGTGGCGGAGAGAGAGGGATTCGAACCCTCGATACGGTTTCCCGTATACACGCGTTCCAGGCGTGCGCCTTCAACCACTCGGCCACCTCTCCGCAGCCATGTTTCGCCGAAGCGAAACAGGTTGATGCGCTCACTTAGTCGATCTCGCGCCGGATGCCAAGACGCCTTGTGGCGCTTTCTGGAATAAGGTGCCGCAGGCTCAACTTGTCGTGTCGATCATTGCCAAGAAACCGCGCGACGCCTATCTCTTGGCAAGGAAAACCTCCGCCAGAACCTGCTTTCGCGAAGGCGCACGATGTTCAGAGCTCTGTTTCGCCTGCTGTCGATGATTGCGCTTTCGATTGCCGTCATCATGGCCGTGATCGACGCCACACGTTCGGTTGCCGCCGAGACGCTGGTGATGACACCGCTGATTTCGTCATGGCGCGACGTTGCGCCCTCGCTGCTTGAAGGTCTCGAGCAGTCGATGACGCGTTCGCTGCCGCCGTTCCTATGGGACCCGGTGATGACGACGATCCTGAGCCAGCCCGGCTTTGCGATCTTTACGGTGCTTGCGCTGCTGTTCGCGATGATCGGCAGGCGGCCCGCTGCTCCGAGCAGGTTTGCTGTCGGACGCTGAACCCCGTCAGGGGGAAAGGAGAGATGAATGTTCTTCCTGAGCGACATGCTGAACAAGAAGCTGAAGCTGCCGGCTCCCGAGGAAGCCCTGCCCGGCCGCGCGCAGCCGATCCCGACGGCGACGCATCATGACGTCTCGGGCCTGCCGCTGCATGGGCCATACCCTGAAGGTTCCGAGATCGCCTATTTCGGCATGGGCTGCTTCTGGGGCGCCGAGCGCCTGTTCTGGCAGACGCCGGGCGTGATCGTCACCGCCGTCGGCTACCAGGGCGGCATCACGCCGAACCCGACTTATCAGGAGACCTGCACCGGGCTGACCGGCCACGCCGAGACGGTGATGGTGGTTTATGACCCGACCAAGGTGAGCTTTTCGAAGCTGCTGCATATCTTCTGGGAGAGCCACGACCCGACGCAAGGCATGCGCCAGGGCAACGATGTCGGCACGACCTATCGCTCGGTGATCTTCACGACGACGGACGAGCAGCTGAAGGAGGCGCTTGATTCACGTGAAGCGTATGGCGCGGCACTGATGGAAAAGGGCCTGTCGCGAATCACCACCGAGATCGCGCCGGCGCCGGCTTTCTACTTCGCCGAGGCCGATCACCAGCAGTACCTGTCGAAGGTGCCGAACGGCTATTGCGGCCTGCGCGGCACGGGCGTGTCGTGCCCGATCCCTCAGCCGGCAACGGCCACGGCCTCTTAAACGTCAAAAAATAGTCGGGACAAAGACCCCGCCGGCTCAGGTCGGCGGGGTTTCGTTTTTGCGCAGCACTTCGCCCATCAGATAGAGCGAGCCGGAAATCAGGATGCGCGGCGGATGGGCCTTGTCCACCCAGCTGTCACGCAAGAGAAGCAGCGCGTTCTCGATCGAGGCGACCGGTTCGGCTGAAAGTCCGGCCGCAGCGGCGCGGGCCGCGAGCTCGTCGTTCGCGACGCCCGCGTCGCTCTCGTTGACCGGTACGGTGTAGACGTGGCGGACCATCCCGGCGAAGTTGCGGAAATAGCCGGTCTGGTCCTTGGTGTTGATCATGCCGGCGATCATAAACAGCGGCAGCGGCCGTTTGTCCTCGCGCTCGGCGAGCGCCTCGGCAATGACGATACCGGCGCCCGGATTGTGACCGCCGTCGATCCAGATCTCGGCACCTTCGGGAGCAAGCTCGACGAGGCGGCCCTCGGTCAGGCGCTGCATGCGGCCGGGCCAGGAGACCGACGTCACCGCCTTTTCGGCAATCTCCTCGCTCATGCGGAAGCCGGCAGCGCGCACACCCACGATTGCCGCGGCGGCGTTGGCGTACTGGTGGCGGCCGGGCAGGCGCGGCAGCGAAAGATCATAGAGGCCGAACTGGTCCTGATAGACCATGCGGCGGTTTTCCTCGTAGGCCACGAGGTCCTGCCCATAGACCTGCAACGGGCAGCCGAGCCGCTCCGCGGTCTCGACCAGCACCTCAAGTGCCTCATCGTGCTCCTGTGCGCCGACGATCACCGGGCAGCCGGGCTTGATGATGCCGGCCTTTTCGGCAGCGATCAGTTCGACGCGGTCGCCGAGATAGGCTTCGTGATCGAGCGACACCGGCATGATGATGGAAACGGCGGGCTTCGCGATCACGTTGGTCGCGTCGAAGCGGCCGCCAAGGCCGACCTCGACGATCGCGGCGTCTGCCGGGTGCTCCGAGAAGAGCAGGAACATCACCGCGGTGAGAATCTCGAAGACGGTGATGGTCTCGCCATTGTTGGCCGCGGCGACGCGGGCAACAGCATCGGCCAGCACCGCATCCTCGACCAGCTTACCGCCGCCCTCGGCGCCGAGGCGGTAGCGCTCGTGCCAGTTGACGAGGTGCGGCGAGGTATGGACGTGGCAGGTATAACCGCCGGCCTCGAGCAGAGCACGCGAGAAGGCGGAAGCCGAGCCCTTGCCGTTGGTGCCGGCGATGTGGATCACCGGCGGCATGCGGTCCTGCGGGTTGCCGAGGCGTTCCAGCAGGCGGGAAATGCGCGTCAGCGAGAGATCGAACCCTTTCGGGTGGAGGCTCATCAGCCGTTCGATCTCGCGATCAGCCGCCTGCGTTCCGGTGCTCATGACCAAGCTTCCAAACCTTGCCGGTTGCCGCTCAGGCGGCAGCCTGAACCGATGCTTCCTTCTGCTTGAGAAGGATCTTCAGGAGGCGGGCGACGGTCTGCTTCATCTCGAGGCGCGAGACGACCATATCGACCATGCCGTGTTCCATCAGGTATTCGGAGCGCTGGAAGCCTTCCGGCAGCTTCTCGCGGATCGTCTGCTCGATGACGCGCGCGCCGGCAAAGCCGATGACCGCACCTGGCTCGGCGATGTGGACGTCGCCCAGCATCGCATACGAGGCGGTGACGCCGCCGGTGGTCGGGTTGGTCAGGACGACAATATAGGGCAGACCCGCCTCCTTGAGGCGGTCGACCGCAACGGTGGTGCGGGCAAGCTGCATCAGCGACAGGATGCCTTCCTGCATGCGCGCGCCGCCCGATGCCGAGAACAGTACCAGCGGGCGCTTCTTCGCGATCGCGGTCTCGAAACCGTTGATGATCGCCTCGCCGGCGGCCATGCCGAGCGAGCCGCCCATGAAGGCGAAGTCCTGCACGGTAGCGACGATCGGCAGACCCTCGATGCTGCCGAGGGCGGAGAGGACGGCGTCCTCGAGGCCGGTCTTGGTGCGGTATTCCTTGAGGCGGTCGATGTAACGCTTCTCGTCGCGGAACTTCAGCGGATCGACCGGAACCTTCGGGTTCTCCAGAAGCTCGTAGGCGCCGTCATCGAAGAAGTGCTTCAGCCGCTCCTTGGCGGCAATCTTCATGTGATAGCCGGAGCCGGGAATCACCCACTGATTGTTCTCGAGGTCGGTGTGAAACACCATCTCGCCGGTCTCGGGATCCTTGATCCAGAGGTTCTCGGGCATATCGCGACGGCCGAGGATCGAATTGATCTTGGGCCGGACATAGTTGGTGATCCAGTTCATGGCGTTCTCCGCTCTCGTTCTGGGAGAAGATAAGGAGCTATTGGGCCGCAGCAAGGCGGGCGCTGCGCGCGCCCTGTGCAAGGCCGGTCACCAGGGTGGCGACTGCTTCGGCGGGATCGGCAACGGTCTTGCCGTCCGGGCCGAGCACATTTGCAACAGCGTTGACGATTGCCGTGCCGACGACGACGCCGTCAGCCGAGGCGCCGATGGCACGGGCCTGCTCGGCGGTCTTGACGCCAAAGCCGACGCAGACCGGCAGGTCGGTGTGCTGCTTGATGCGGTCGACGGCGGTTGCGACCTTGCTGGTGTCCGGCAGGGCCGAACCGGTGATGCCGGTCATCGAGACGTAGTAGACGAAGCCCGACGTGTTCTCGAGCACCTTCGGCAGGCGCTTGTCGTCAGTGGTCGGCGTTGCGAGGCGGATGAAGTTGATGCCTGCGCGCACAGCCGGGATGCAGAGCTCCTCGTCCATCTCCGGCGGCAGGTCGACGACGATCAGGCCGTCGATGCCGGCGGCCTTGGCGTCGGCCAGGAAGCGCTCGGTGCCGTAGATGTAGATCGGGTTGTAGTAGCCCATCAGGACGATCGGCGTCTCGTCGTCTTCCTTGCGGAATTCGGAGGCCATCTGCAGCGTCTTGGCGAGCGTCTGGCCGCCCTTGAGCGAGCGCAGCGCAGCGGCCTGGATCGCCGGGCCGTCCGCCATCGGGTCGGAGAACGGCATGCCGAGCTCGATGACGTCGGAGCCGGCCTTCGGCAGGGCCTTCATGACGCGCAGCGAGGTTTCATAGTCGGGGTCGCCGCCCATGAAATAGGTCACGAGCGCCGGCCGTCCCTCGGCCTTGAGCTTCGCCATCCGGCGATCGATGCGGGTCGTCATGCGGTGTCTCCGGGAAGTCTCTTGGCGGTGTCGTCCGGCGGTCTCAGATTTCCATGCCCATCATGCCGGCGACGGTATGGACGTCCTTGTCGCCGCGGCCCGACAGATTGACGATGATGATCTGATCCTTGCTCATGGTGGGGGCGAGCTTCATCGCATGCGCGATGGCGTGGGAGGATTCGAGAGCCGGGATGATGCCTTCCTTCTGCGTGGTCAGCTGGAACGCTTCCAGCGCCTCGTCGTCGAGGATCGGCAGGTATTCGACGCGGCCGGTGTCGCGCAGCCACGAATGCTCCGGACCGACGCCCGGATAGTCGAGGCCGGCCGAGATCGAGTGGCCGTCGAGGATCTGGCCGTCATCGTTCTGCAAAAGGTAGGTGCGGTTGCCGTGCAGCACGCCCGGCTTGCCGGCATTCATCGACGCGCAGTGCTCGATGCCATCAAGGCCGCGGCCGCCGGCCTCGATGCCGATGATGCGCACGTCCTTGTCATCGAGGAACGGGTGGAAGATGCCGATGGCGTTCGAGCCGCCACCGACAGCGGCGATCACGACGTCCGGCAGGCGGCCTTCCTGCTCGAGGATCTGCTCGCGCGCCTCGCGGCCGATCACCGACTGCAGCTCGCGGACGAGCTCCGGATACGGGTGCGGGCCGGCGGCGGTGCCGATCAGGTAATAGGTGTCCTCGACATTGGTGACCCAGTCACGCAGCGCCTCGTTCATGGCGTCCTTGAGCGTGCCGTGGCCGGCGGAAACCGCCTTCACCTCGGCGCCGAGGAGCTTCATGCGGAAGACGTTCGGCTTCTGGCGCTCGACGTCGGTCGCGCCCATGTAGACCACGCAGGGGAAGCCGAAGCGGGCTGCGACGGTCGCGGAAGCGACGCCATGCTGGCCGGCGCCGGTCTCGGCGATGATGCGCTTGCGGCCCATGCGCTTGGCCAAAAGGATCTGGCCGAGGCAGTTGTTGATCTTGTGCGAACCGGTGTGGTTCAGGTCCTCGCGCTTGAAATAGATCTTTGCGCCGCCGAGGTGCTTCGACAGGTTCTCGGCGTAATAGAGCTTGGACGGACGGCCGGCATAGTGCGTCGACAGCGCCTGGAGCTCAGCCTTGAAGGCCGGGTCGTTCTTGGCCTCGTTCCAGTGCTTTTCCAGGTCGAGGATCAGGGGCATCAGCGTCTCGGCGACGAAACGGCCGCCATAGATGCCGAACATGCCCTGTTCATCGGGTCCGGTGCGGAACGAATTCGGTGCCACGGGCTGGTTCACGGCCGGTCTCCTGCACGATAGGGCATCAGGCCGCCATTGCCTGCGCGGTCCGGACTGCCTTGAAGAATTCCTCGATCAGCGCCGTATCCTTGATGCCCGGCGCGCTTTCCACTCCCGACGAGATGTCGATTCCGGGCGGATTGGAAAGACGCAGCGCATCGCCGATATTGGCGGCGTTCAATCCTCCGGAAAGCATGTAATCGATGCCGGGGTCAAGGGCTGGGAGCAGCCGCCAGTCAAAGGAAACACCGTTTCCACCCGGAAGCTCCGATCCTTTCGGCGGCTTGGCGTCGAAAAGGAAGCGATCGGCGACGCCGCGGAACGGCTCGATCTTCGCAAGATCCGCCGCCTCGCTGATCGAAAACGCCTTCATCACCGGGCGGCCATAGCGCGCCTTGACCTCCGCCACCCGCTCCGGCGTCTCCTTGCCGTGCAGCTGGACGATGTCCGGCGACAGCTCGGCAACGATCTCGTCGAGGAAAGCGTCGTCCGCGTCGACCACGACCGCGACCGTCTTCGCCCTGCCGTCGACCACCTTCTTCAATTCACGCGCGTGCGCGGGCGCGATGTTGCGCGGGCTCTTTGCGAAAAAGATGAAGCCGACATGGCTCGCGCCGCCGTCGATGGCTGCGCGAATGGCTTCGGGCGTCGAGAGGCCGCAAATCTTGATATCGAGGGTCATGCGTCCTTAACCGCACAAAATTGCGCGAACATCAAGGCACGCAACGTTTGCAGGCGAGCCGCGTTATGGCGGTATGGAAGATGATGTTGAGATACTCAAGGCGAAATTGCGCCAGGCGGCGGCGGTCATCGCCCAGCTGACGGGCAAGGACGACGTCCTCGGTGGCGAGGGCAAGCGCGCCCTTGAATATTTTAACAGCGACCACTTCGACCCGGCTTTCCTGCCCTGGCCGAAGCCGGAAGAAGAAAGCATACGGCCCGAAGACCTCAACGCGACGAACGACGACTGACTTCAGCCGAACTCGATTGCCTGCAGCGCGCCGCCATTGCGCTTGAGCCAGGCGCGCGCTTCGTCGGTGCGCGGGCAAAGCTCCCGGCACAGCGCCCAGAATTTCGGGCCGTGATTCATTTCCTTCAGATGCGCGACTTCGTGCGCGACGAGATAGTCGACCACCGTCAACGGTGCCATCATGATGCGCCAGTTGAAGGAGAGCGTGCCGTCCGAGGTGCACGAGCCCCATCGCGAGGTTGTGTCCTTGAAGCGGATTGCCTTTGCCTTGCGGCCGACCGCCTGCGTGTGCTTCGCAACCAGCGCCTCGATGTCGCGCTTGGCTTCGCGCTTCAAGAAATCCGCCAGCCGGCGTGGCAGGTGCTGCAGATCGCCGTGCACGAACAGCGCATCCTGCCCCTCAAACTCGCCCACTGAGACGGTACCGCGCTTGCCGGCCTCATGGATGATGAGATGCGGGCGGCCGCGCAGCGGCATCTTCAGGCCCGGGCGCACCTGCGGTTGATCGGGAAGCTTTGCGAGCCTTGTTTCGAGCCAGCCCTGATGACGGTCGAGAAAGCGTTCGACCTCACCGCGAGCTAGACCCGGCGGAACGGTGATGCGCAGCCCCCTGCCCCCGGCGTCGATGCGCAGGGTCAGGCGCTTGGCGCGGTGGTTCTCGAAGATCCTGAGCGGCAGTTCGCGATCGGCAACGACATGGGTGCGCTCCTCCATTGTGATGGAGCGCGGCGCCTTTTTCTTCCTCGGGCTGGAGAACAAGCCGAATGCCATGCGGGCCATCTTAGATTGATTCGGGCAAACAAAAACGGCGCCGGTGGTCCAGCGCCGTCTTCTTCATTTCGCGCGCGTGGCGCGGTGTGATCAAACGTCGTCGAGGAGATTGTCGCCGTTGCTCGGCTTGCGCGCGTCGGAAGCCGGAGCCGACTTCGAACGCTCCGCCATGAAGCGATCGAACTCTTCCTGGTCCTTGGCGCGACGAAGCTCACGCAGGTAGCTGTCGAACTCTTCGCGCATCGCGTCGAGCTTGCGGCGCTCTTCCTCGATGCGGGCGAGTTCAGCCTCGCGCCAATCGTCGAAAGCGACGTTGCCGGTACGTCCCAAACGCTGGTGTGAGTGCATACCCGAACCTTTCCTGAAGGAGCAGAACTTGTCGCGGGCCTTGCTCAGGTCGCCCTTGACGTCTTCAAGGCGGTCGCCCCACAGGATGTAGGCAAGCATGGCAAGGCCAAGAGGCCAGAAAACCATGAAGCCCACGACCATCAGCGCGATGGTTGCCGGTGTCCACGCGGGACGGATCAGGGCAGTCTTGGTCATTGCGTTGCGTTCCTTGTCTTCCAGTCAGCCCCTATGGCTGCATGAAAAACACATGGGAACGCGAAAACGGCGATTCAAGAAGACTTCGCAGTTGCTTCCGCGAGAGCGACGTTCGTCTTGCGGGACTTGACCCGTTCAAGGCCCAGAACTGCAATGCCTGCGACCAGCCCCCAGAAGGCGGAGCCGACGCCAAAGACGGCGAGGCCAGACGCTGTGACCGCAAACGCAACCGTCGCCGCCGTGCGCTCCTGCGGATCGTTCATGGCCAGCGTCAGCGCGTTGGTCAGTGGCGCGAGAAGGCCAAGACCTGCCACAAGAATGATCAGGTTCGCCGGCAGGACCGCAAAGATCGCCACAAGCGAGGCACCAAAGAACGCAAAGACAGAATAGGTAAGCGCGTAGAACGGTGCCGTCAGCCATCGCTGCTTTGGATCAGGATGCGCATCGGGCGACGTACAGATCGCGGCCGATATTGCGGCCAGATTGGTCGTCAACGCATTGAACGGCGCGGTCAGGAGTGAAAACAGCCCCGTCAGCGCAACCAACCTGCCTGCCGGCGGCTCGTAGCCGGCGGCGCGGAGGATCGCGAGGCCAGCAAGGTTCTGCGAGGCCATGGTGACAAGAAAAATCGGAATCGCGAGGCCGAAAAACGCCCCGACGGTGAATTCCGGTGTCGTCCAGACGAGGGTCGAGATTTCAGGCGCGGGCAATGGTCCAACGCGTCCCGTCAGCCATGCTGCCAAGCCGCCGCCGATCAGAACAAACAGCACCGACATGGCCGGATTGATCAATCGGAAGATGAAGAAGGCAACAATAAGCGGCAAGATCAGCACCGGATCAACCGTCGCGCTCTTAGCGGCCGCCATGACGAAGCTGACGACGATGCCGGCCAACATGCCTGAAGATACCGACGAGGGGATACGCGAGATCAGCCGCGTCAACGGACGGAACATGCCGGTGATGACCAGCAGCACCGCAACCGCAATGAACGCACCGACGGCCTCCGCCATCGTGAAACCCGAGCTTGCGCCGATGAGCGCTGCGCCCGGCGTCGTCCAGGCTGTGATGATCGGCGTGCGGTAGTGCCATGACAGGATCAGCGAGCCGAGCGCGATGGCAATGCACATGCCGGTGACCCAGCTTGCGGTCTGCGCCTGCGTTGCGCCAACCGCATCGGCGGCCGCAATGATCAACGCAAGCGTGCCGCCGAACCCGACGACCGCTGCAACAAAGGCCGAAGCCGCCGCCGAAAAACGCATCAGGCCTGCCCTGTCCGTTCGATCAGCCCCTCCAGGGCCGAGATGATCATCGCCAGGTCCTGCGGCCGCGACAGGCGGTGGTCGCCGTCGCGGATCAGCGACAGCGTCACGTCATCGGCGGGCAGATGTTCGACCAGCCGGAGCGCGTGGTGGTAGGGCACGTCCGGATCGGCCATGCCCTGCAGGATGTGCACCGGACAGTGGGTGTCGATGAGGCCAGTCATGACGCGGTTGGCTCGCCCGTCATCGAACAGCGCCTTGGTGTAGACGTTCGGCTCCGGCGAGTATTCCGACGGCTCCTCGAAATAACCTTTCTCCTCGAGGTCGCGCTTTTGCTCGTCGGTGAGCTGCGGCTCCATCAGGTCCGTGGTGAAGTCAGGCGCGGGCGCGAGAAGAAGAAGACCAGCAAGGCGGCCGCCCTCGCCTGCCCTGTGCAACTCCTGAACCATACGCAGTGCAATCCACGCGCCCATCGACGAGCCGACGAGAATCTGCGGGCCTTCCGTTCGCCGGCGCAGCACCTCGAGGCTCTGCTTGAGCCACAGCGAAATGGTGCCATCGACAAAGCGGCCGCCCGACTCGCCATGGCCGGAATAGTCGTGGCGGATGAAGGCGTGGCCCTTCTCCTGTGCCCAGTCTGAAAGCGTCTCCGCCTTGGTGCCGAGCATGTCCGACTTGAAGCCGCCCAGCCACATCACGCCGGGGGTCGCGCCCGCGACCTGCCGCAGCGCGATGCGCTCTCCGTCGACGTCGATGAACTCTGGCTCAGCCGGCGTGGTGGACATTCGTTCGGTACTTTCCTATCTGTTGGCGAGTGAAATCTGCAAAAAAATGTAGTCGCGTACACCCTGATTCTTCGGCGAGCGCGTGATTCTTTCCAGCTCTTGTGATAAATGCACATGCGCTGCAGCGCGCTGAATCGGCGAGCGCGGCGAGATTTCATCCCGGCATATCAACGATTCGAGGAGACTACGACCATTCGCAGACCATTCAAAGCCACGGCGCCTGTCAAGGAAGGCCCCCGTTCCAACCTTGAGATCCGCGTGCCCCAGGTTCAGCTCATCGATGCTGAAGGACAGAACCGAGGCGTCGTGTCGATCAACGAGGCGCTGCTCCTGGCCGAAGATGCAGGCATGGACCTCGTGGAGATCGTTCCGCACGCACAGCCGCCTGTCTGCAAGATCACCGATCTCGGCAAGATGAAGTACCAAAGCCAGAAGAAGGCTGCGGAGGCGCGCAAGCGTCAGAAGACCATCGAGATCAAGGAGATCAAGATGCGTCCGAACATCGACGACCACGACTACGAGACGAAGATGAAGGCGGTCCGCCGCTTCTTCGACGATGGCGACAAGGTCAAGCTGACCCTGCGCTTCCGTGGCCGCGAGATGGCGCACCTTGAGCTCGGCATGCAGCTTCTGAACCGCGTCAAGGCTGAGGTCAGCGAGATCGCGAAGGTCGAAGCCGAGCCGAAGCTCGAAGGCCGGCAGATGATGATGGTTCTGGCCCCGAAGTAAGAAACGGAGTCAGGTTGCGCTTTTGCGGGCACTCCGCTATAGAGCGCGCGTTCGAAGAGCCGCCCGGCAGGGCATGCCGTGGCGGTTTCTTATGCTTCTCAGGCTTTGGTCGGCCTGAAGCAGACCTGCTCCGGCAACGGAGCGCAGAGAAAGGAAAGCAAAATGCCCAAGATGAAGACCAAGTCTGCCGCGAAGAAGCGGTTCAAGATCACCGGCACCGGCAAGGTTCTGTCCGCCGCTGCCGGCAAGCGCCATGGCATGATCAAGCGTTCCAACAAGTTCATCCGCGACGCTCGCGGCACGATGGTTCTCGCTGAACCCGATGCCAAGAAGGTCAAGACGTACTTCCTGCCTAACGGCGGCGGCCTCTGAGAGCCGGCTGGTAACGAGTTTAAGGAGATCATCAGATGGCACGCGTGAAGAGGGGCGTTACCGCCCACGCCAAGCACAAGAAGGTTCTTGCCCAGGCTAAGGGTTTCTACGGCCGCCGTAAGAACACCATTCGTATTGCCAAGCAGGCAGTCGAGAAGTCGCTCCAGTACGCCTACCGCGACCGCAAGGCCCGCAAGCGCAATTTCCGCGCTCTGTGGATCCAGCGCATCAACGCGGCTGTCCGCGAGCACGGCCTGACCTACGGCCGTTTCATCGATGGTCTGAACAAGGCTGGTATCGAGATCGACCGCAAGGTGCTGTCCGACATCGCGATCCACGAGCCGCAGGCTTTCGCCGCGCTCGTCGCGAAGTCGAAGACCGCGCTTGAGTATCTCAAGGACACCACGCCGAACCAGTTTGAGAGCGCAGTAGCCTAAGGCCGCCGCGCTTCCCAAGCTTTCGCAATCTGAATTGGGAAACCCGCGCCGGCAGGGCTGGCGCGGGTTTTTCCTTGTTGAAACTCCAGAACTGACAGCGGCCGCGCGCCGTCCGCATGCCAACGGATGAAATCAGGACGCCCACATGAGTGAACTCGAACAACTGGAACGCTCGATAAGCGATGCCATCGCTGCGGCCTCCGACGAAGCGGCTATTGAAGCGGTCCGCGTCGCCGCGCTCGGCAAGAAGGGCAGCATCTCCGAAAAGCTCAAGTCGCTGGGTGCAATGAGCCCCGAAGAGCGGCAGGTGATGGGCCCGGCGATCAACGGCCTCAAGGATCGGGTCACCCAGGCGCTGACCGCCCGCCGCACCGAGCTGCGCGACGTCGCCATCAACGCCCGCCTCAAGGCGGAAACCGTCGACGTGACGCTGCCGGTCCGCGACGCCCCGGCGGAGCGCGGACGCATCCACCCGATCAGCCAGGTGATCGACGAGATCACCGCGATCTTCGGCGATCTCGGCTTCTCGATCGCCGAGGGTCCGGATATCGAGACCGACTACTACAACTTCACCGCGCTGAACTTCCCGGATGGGCACCCGGCGCGCGAGATGCATGACACCTTCTTCTTCAACCCGAACGAGAACGGCGAGCGCAAGCTTCTGCGCACCCACACCTCGCCGGTGCAGATCCGCACCATGGAGAAGCAGAAGCCGCCGATCCGCATCGTCATCCCGGGCAAGACCTACCGTCAGGATTCCGACGCCACCCACTCGCCGATGTTCCATCAGGTCGAGGGCCTCGTCATCGACAAGACGGCTAACGTCGCCAACATGAAGTGGGTGCTGGAGGAGTTCTGCAAGGCCTTCTTCGAGGTCAAGCAGGTCAAGATGCGCTTCCGGCCGTCCTTCTTCCCGTTCACCGAGCCGTCGCTGGAAGTCGACATCCAGTGCGATCGCTCGCGTCCAGGCGAAGTCCGCTTCGGCGAGGGCAACGACTGGATGGAGATCCTCGGCTGCGGCATGGTGCACCCGAACGTGCTGCGCTACGGCGGGCTCGATCCGGACGAGTACCAGGGCTTTGCCTGGGGCATGGGCATCGACCGCATCGCCATGCTGAAGTACGGCATGCCGGACCTGCGCGCCTTCTTCGACGCCGATGTCCGCTGGCTGTCGCACTATGGCTTCCGTCCGCTCGACCTGCCGACCCTGTTCGGCGGCCTGAGCCAGTAATTTCCAAGGAAAGACCACGATGAAGTTCACACTTTCCTGGCTCAAGGAACACCTCGACACCGATGCCTCGCTGGAGGAGATCGTCGAGCGTCTCACCATGATCGGCCTCGAGGTCGAGAGCGTCGACGACAAGTCGGTGCTGAAGCCGTTCATCATCGCCAAGGTGCTGACCGCCCAGAAGCACCCCGATGCCGACAAGCTGCAGGTGCTGTCGGTCGACACCGGCGCGGGCGCACCGATTCAGGTCGTTTGCGGTGCACCGAACGCACGCGCCGGCCTCGTCGGCGCCTTCGCGGCGCCCGGCACCTATGTGCCCGGCATCGATGTGACCCTGTCGGTCGGCAAGATCCGCGGCGTCGAAAGCCACGGCATGATGTGCTCGGAGCGCGAGCTGCAGCTTTCCGACGAGCACAATGGCATCATCGAGCTGCCGGAAGACGCGCCGGTCGGCCAGAGCTACGCCGCCTGGGCGAAGCTCGATGACCCGGTCATCGAGATCAACCTGACGCCGAACCGTCCTGACGCCACCGGCGTCTACGGTATCGCGCGCGATCTCGCCGCCTCCGGCCTCGGCACGCTCAAGGAGCGTCCGCTTCCGGCGATCAAGGGCGAAGGCCCCTGCCCGACCAAGGTCGTCATCGAGGCTCCGGAATTCTGCCCGGGCTTCGCGCTTCGCCTCGTGCGCGGCGTGAAAAACGGCCCGTCGCCGAAGTGGCTGCAGCAGCGCCTGATCTCGATCGGTCTGCGTCCGATCAACGCGCTGGTCGACATCACCAACTACATGACGTTCGACCGCGCCCGCCCGCTGCACGTCTTCGACCTGAAGAAGGTGGCCGGCAATCTGGTCGTCCGCGCCGCGAAGGAGGGCGAGAAGGTGCTGGCGCTCGACGGGCGCGAGTACACGCTCGCTTCGTCGCACTACATCATCGCCGACGACAACGGCGTCGAGTCAATCGCCGGCATCATGGGCGGCGAGCACTCGGGCTGTGACGAGAACACCACCGACGTGCTGATCGAATCGGCGCTGTGGGACGCGATCACCATCGCCCGCACCGGACGCAGCCTCGGCATCATCACCGATGCACGCTACCGCTTCGAGCGCGGCGTCGATCCGGAGTTCATGGTGCCGGGCCTCGAGCTCGCCACCCAGATGGTGCTCGACCTTTGCGGCGGCACGCCGAGCGAGGCCGAAGTGGTCGGCTATGCCGGCTACACGCCGAAGACGATCACCTTCCCGTTCTCGGAAGTGAAGCGCCTGACCGGCATCGAGGTCTCGGCCGACGAGAGCCGCTCCATCCTCACCCGCCTCGGCTTTGCCGCGAAGGGCAACGGCGAGACGGCGGAAGTTTCGATTCCGTCCTGGCGCCCCGACGTCGAGGGCAAGGCCGATCTGGTTGAAGAGGTCATGCGCATTCACGGCGTCGACCGCATCGAGCCGCAGCCGCTGACCAGTCACGACGCCGTCAACGGCCGCATCCTTACGCCGATCCAGATCCGCACCCGCAACGCCAAGCGCGCGCTCGCCGTGCGCGGCATGATGGAGGCCGTCACCTGGTCGTTCATCCCGGCCAAGCACGCGGAACTGTTCGGCGGCGGCCAGCAGGAGCTGAAGCTCGCCAATCCGATCGCGGCCGACATGTCGGACATGCGCCCGTCGCTGCTGCCGGGCCTGATCGCGGCCGCGCAGCGCAATGCCGACCGCGGCTTCGGCGACGTGGCCCTGTTCGAGGTCTCCGGCACCTATGAGGGCGATACGCCCGACCTTCAGCGCCGCGTTGCCGGCGGCGTGCGCCGCGGTACCGCGAAGATGGAAGGCCACGGCCGCCACTGGGGTGGCAATGCGGGCCCGGTTGGCGTGTTCGACGCCAAGGCCGACGCCTTTGCCGCGCTGGAAGCTGCGGGTGCTCCAGTCGATCGCCTGCAGGTCGAGGCCGGCGGGCCGTCCTGGTACCACCCGGGCCGCTCGGGCACGATCAAGCTCGGGCCCAAGGTGATCCTCGGCACGTTCGGCGAGTTCCATCCGAAGACGCTCGACGCGCTCGACGCATCCGGCCCGCTCTGCGGTTTCGAAGTCTATCTCGACGCAATTCCGGAAGCGAAGGCGAAGCCCACCCGCACCAAGCCGCGGCTTGAGCTGTCGCCGTTCCAGGCCGTGCGCCGCGACTTCGCCTTCGTGGTCGACAAGACGGTGGAGGCGGCCGCGGTCAGCAAGGCGGCCGGCGCCGCCGACAAGAAGCTGGTGACCGGCGTTCGCGTCTTCGACATCTTCGAGGGTTCGTCCCTCGGCGAGGGCAAGAAGTCGGTCGCAATCGAGGTCGCGATCCAGCCGGTCGAGCGCACGCTCACCGACGAGGACTTTGAGGCACTCGCCCGGAAGATCGTCGAGAACGTCGCTAAGCAGACCGGCGGCGTCCTGCGCGGCTGATTTTCTGTCCGTTACTGCTCATTGAATACGACCGTCGCCTCCCCGAGGCGGCGGTTTTGTTTTGGGGGAGCTACCGGAGCGATGTGGGAACGTGCCAACCTTTGAACAGATGGCGGTTTGGGAGGAGTGCCGAGCTGGTAGCTGCCTCGCACACCGTGACGCCGGCCTGAATGGTGCGCCACGTTCGCCCCAGAGATTTTTGCAATGTAGCGCCCGTCCCGCCCGCTCCACCATGCTTCGCATGGTCCCCCTCCCCCACTTCGTAGGGGAGGACTCCCGAGGCCGAGGCCTTCATCCGCGTTCGCGTTCAATTTTGAGGCGCTGTTTGGGTAGTGTTCACTTGGGCCGATGCGGCAGTGCATTGCTGGCGAAGCGCTGCGCTCCTGAAACGCGCGAACGTGGACCCTCCCCTACGGAGTGGGGGGAGGATCCTAAGGCCGAGGCCTTCATCCGCGCTCGGTTCAGTTTTGAGGCACTATTTGGGCGTGTGCACTTAGGCCCATGCGGCTGTGAATCGCTTTCCAAGCGCTGCGCCCATGAAACGCGCCAACGTGGATCCTCCCCTGCGAAGCGGGGGAGGTGGCGCGAAGCGCCGGAGGGGGCGTGAAGTGCACTGCGCTGGGAAGGAACCAGAAGCGACGCGCAAATTCTCCACCGTCGTGGCTTCTTCGCTGTTCAGGCATGGATGCCCGTGTCGAGCACGGGCATGACGAGGTGGATAGGCACCGTCATATCCTTCTCCGGTCATATGCTTCTCCGGCGGCGCATCCGCCAATGGAGTGCCCTGCGGTTGCGCTGCCGCCTAACCCCTTCGTCATGCCACGGCTTGACCGTGGCATCCATTCCGGAACCGTTCCGGCCAGCGCGGCGGGATCAATTCGATCGAAACATAAACGGGACGGACAGAAGGCCGCTCGCACAGGTCAGCTGAGCAGCAGGCCTCCCAGGACGTTCTGTCAAAGAAGCCTCGCCATCCGAGCCTGCTCACCCCTCCGTTCGCGCGAAAGATGCGCCGGCGGCGATCACCAGCCAGCCGAGGATCATCGCCGTGCCGCCGGTAGGGGCGGCCATGGGGAAGAGGCGCGTGCCGACGTAGTTGCGCATCAAAAGGTCGCCGCTGAAGACCAGAACGCCGACCAGGAGCAGCCAGGCACCGGCGGTCAGGATCTTCATGCGGGCAAGAAAGCCGAGGGCAAGGAAGGCAGGCGCGTGGGCCAAGAGAAAGTGCGCGGCGGTCTCGACCGTGCCGCCGCCGATATGCGCCGCTGCGGCCGAAAGGGCGACGCCGGCTGCGCCGGAAATGCCGCCGGCAAAGATGAAAAAGCGGTTCGTCATCGTCATGTCCGTCTCGTGTCGACGGGCCCAGTCAGGGCGCCCGGTGTTGCCAGTTGTCAACTGCGCCAACTAACGCAGATCAAACACAGAACTGACCGGCGCAAGTGCTTGCAGCGCAACATGACGGTTCTTATATACGCGACATCATCACGGGGAGGTCATCGACCATGAGGCTCGCCGTGAAATTTACGTGTAAGGGGCCGTCCCAGGAACGCCTCATAGGGTCCATTGACGGCCTGCTAATGGAGAGATTGAACATGGCGAAAGTTATCGGCATCGACCTCGGAACAACCAACTCCTGCGTCGCCGTCATGGACGGCAAGGACGCCAAGGTGATTGAGAACGCCGAAGGCGCGCGCACCACGCCTTCCATGGTGGCGTTCACCGACGACGGCGAGCGCCTTGTCGGTCAGCCGGCCAAGCGCCAGGCGGTCACCAACCCGGAAAACACGCTGTTCGCGATCAAGCGCCTCATCGGCCGCCGTTTTGACGACCCGGTTACCGCAAAGGACCAGGAGCTTGTCCCGTATCGCATCGTCAATGGCGACAATGGCGACGCATGGGTTGAGGCTGGCGGCCGCAAGCAGTCGCCGAGCCAGATTTCGGCGATGATCCTGCAGAAGATGAAGGAAACGGCGGAAGCCTATCTCGGCGAGAAGGTCGAGAAGGCCGTCATCACCGTTCCGGCATACTTCAACGACGCACAGCGCCAGGCAACCAAGGATGCCGGTCGCATCGCCGGCCTCGAGGTCCTGCGCATCATCAACGAGCCGACCGCTGCCGCGCTCGCCTACGGCCTCGACAAGAAGGACGGCAAGACCATCGCCGTGTACGACCTTGGCGGCGGCACCTTCGATATCTCGGTGCTCGAGATCGGTGACGGCGTGTTCGAGGTGAAGTCGACCAACGGTGACACCTTCCTCGGCGGTGAAGACTTCGACCTGCGCCTGGTCGATTACCTCGCCACCGAGTTCAAGAAGGAACAGGGCATCGACCTCAAGAACGACAAGCTCGCACTTCAGCGCCTGAAGGAAGCTGCCGAGAAGGCGAAGATCGAGCTGTCGGCTGCCTCGCAGACCGAGATCAACCTGCCGTTCATCACGGCGGATGCGACCGGTCCGAAGCACCTGACGATGAAGCTGACCCGCGCGAAGTTCGAGTCGCTGGTCGATGACCTCGTCCAGCGCACCATCGAGCCGTGCAAGGCAGCGCTCAAGGATGCTGGCCTCAAGGCTGGCGAGATCGACGAGGTGGTTCTGGTCGGCGGCATGACCCGCATGCCGAAGATCCAGGAAGTCGTGAAGCAGTTCTTCGGCAAGGAGCCGCACAAGGGCGTCAACCCGGATGAGGTTGTGGCCATGGGCGCGGCGATCCAGGCGGGCGTTCTGCAGGGCGATGTCAAGGATGTGCTGCTGCTCGACGTGACCCCGCTGTCGCTGGGCATCGAGACGCTGGGCGGCGTGTTCACCCGCCTGATCGAGCGCAACACCACGATCCCGACCAAGAAGAGCCAGGTCTTCTCAACGGCAGAGGACAACCAGTCCGCCGTGACGATCCGCGTCTTCCAGGGTGAGCGCGAGATGGCTGCCGACAACAAGCTGCTCGGCCAGTTCGACCTCGTCGGCATCCCGCCCGCACCGCGCGGCGTGCCGCAGATCGAAGTCACGTTCGACATCGACGCCAACGGCATCGTCAACGTCTCGGCCAAGGACAAGGGCACCGGCAAGGAGCACCAGATCCGCATCCAGGCTTCGGGTGGCCTCTCCGACGAGGACATCGAGAAGATGGTCAAGGACGCCGAGGCCAACGCCGCAGCCGACAAGAAGCGGCGCGAGCTGGTCGAGGCCCGCAACCAGGCAGAAGCCCTGATCCACTCGTCCGAGAAGTCGGTCAAGGACTACGGCGACAAGGTATCGGCCGATGACCGCAAGGCCATCGAGGATGCCATCGCCGCGCTGAAGACTGCAGCCGAGGGCGACGACGTCGAGGACATCAAGGCAAAGACCAACGCCCTTGCCGAAGCTTCGATGAAGCTTGGCCAGGCGATGTACGAGGCAAGCCAGACCGAGGCTGCAGAGGCTGACGCCCGCGCCGACGCGAAGAAGGACGGCGAGGATGTCGTCGATGCCGACTTCGAGGAGATCAAGGACGACGACGACAAGAAGTCGGCCTGATCCGGTCAAACGCCATCAACCTGAAGAACCCGGCCTCATGCCGGGTTTTTCTTTTCCGGCCCGCCGCCGTTAAGGCTAATAAAAGGTAACGGCTGCGGCCGTCACCGAACCTGCTATCCTCATCAAGAGGCAACAGGTTCGCATGTCCCGGGGGTACCGCCCGCGCGGCATGCGAAGACGGGGGTGGGCTTGCAACATTTTCGGGTGCTGGATTTCTGGCGGCTGTTTGCGGCAGTGGGGGTGATGAGCTTCCACTTCCTGCGCTATGCGCCGGCCGAATTCCGCTGGATGGAGGAATCGCTCCACCGGCTGCTGCCGGTCATGGACATGTTCTTCATGATCTCCGGCTTCCTCATCATGCTGCATCACGGCGACAGCGTGCTGGAGGGCGCCGGCTCGGTTCGCCGCTTCATCGTCCGCCGCTTTGCGCGCATCTACCCGCTCTACTTCGCGACGCTTCTCTTCTTCATCGGTATCGGCATTGCCGTCCAGCTCGGCTACGTGACGACCGGATGGGCGCACCGGTTCGACTTCGAATACCTGCCGCACAACCTGCTGCTCATCCAGAGCTGGGGCCTCGTTGAATACCTGACCTTCAACTATGTCGCCTGGACGCTGTCGGCGGAATGGTTCTGCTACCTCGTCTTCCCGCTACTGGTGGCGGCATTCAAGTTCTCCGGCGCCATCGGGCTCGCAGTGATCGCTGCACTCGCCATCCTCTCCCTCGAAGCGATCAGCGCCGCAGGGTTGATCCCAGAAGGATCCTGGCTGAAGACGAATTCATGGGCGGCGTTCCGCGCCTTCGCCGACTTTTCCGTCGGTGCGCTGATCGCTGTGCTGGTGAGAAGGTCGCGCTGGATGCTGCGTTCACACCTGCCTGCGTGGACGCTGTTCTTCGTGTCGCTGGCCACGATGTACTTCGGCGCGAACGGCCACCTCTCCCTCGCCTTGCTCGCCAGCGCCGTGTTTCTTGCCGCACTTGCCGAACAGAACAATCCGGACGGGGCGAACTTCCTCAAGCCGCTGCACGGGCTCGGCCAGGTGTCGTTCGGCATCTACCTCATTCACCCAGTGCTTGAGGTCGGGCTGTTTTCAGTGATCTGGCGCATGGTGCTCGAACCGCAGGACGTCATGCCCTTCTTCGTGTACTGGCTCTTCCCGATGGGGACGGTGCTTCTTGTCGCCCTCGCCTCGAATCGCTGGTTCGAGCGGCCCGTCGGACAGGCCGTTGTGGGCTGGCATGAGGGTGTGCTGACGCAGCGCAAGCAGTCCCTTTCTGCTGCAGAATAGTCGCATTTCGTCCCAGTTCCGGCAAAAAGCTGCTTGTACGAGAGCCCTCCCCTAGCATACGCCATCGGGGCTCACTAAATGGGAGCAAGCATTTCCGGCGGGCTTCCCGCGAGACAGCGCAACCTCAGCGCAATCCAGGCAGGTTGACCAAGGCGAACATGAAGGCGGATTACTACGAAATCCTCGGCGTTCAGAAGGGAGCGGACGAGAAGGAACTCAAGAGTGCGTTCCGCAAGCTCGCAATGAAGTATCATCCTGACCGGAACCCGGGGGATGCGGAATGCGAAGCCAAGTTCAAGGAAATCAACGAGGCCTATGAGTGCCTCAAGGACCCGCAGAAGCGGGCAGCCTATGATCGCTACGGCCACGCAGCCTTCGAGAACGCGGGCATGGGCGGCGGTGGCGGCTTTGGCGCCGGCGGATTTGCTGACATCTTCGAGGACATCTTCGGCGACATGATGGGCCGGCGCGGCCGCTCGTCGGGCGGCCGCGAGCGCGGGGCCGACCTGCGCTACAACATGGAGATCACGCTCGAGGAAGCCTTCACGGGCAAGACGGCGCAGATCCACGTTCCTGCCTCGGTGGTCTGCGACGACTGCACCGGCTCGGGCGCCAAGCCCGGAACCCAGCCCGTGACCTGCCAGATGTGCGGCGGCGCGGGTCGCGTGCGCGCCACCCAGGGCTTCTTCTCGATCGAGCGCGCCTGCCCGAGCTGCCACGGCAAGGGCCAGATCATCGCCGATCCGTGCCCAAAATGCTCCGGCCAGGGCCGCGTTACCGAGGAGCGTACGCTCTCCGTCAACATTCCGGCAGGCATCGAGGACGGCACCCGCATTCGCCTGGCGGGCGAAGGCGAGGCGGGCCTGCGCGGCGGGCCGAATGGCGACCTCTACATTTTCCTCTCCATCAAGCCGCACGACATCTTCCAGCGTGACGGCGCGGATCTGTTCTGCAAGGTGCCGATCTCGATGACGACGGCAGCGCTCGGCGGCTCGTTCGAGGTGTCGACGCTTGACGGCACGCAGACGCGCGTAAAGGTTCCCGAAGGCACGCAGAACGGCAAGCAGTTCCGCCTGCGCGGCAAGGGCATGCCGGTGCTGCGCCAGTCGACAGTCGGCGATCTCTACATTCAGGTCGCGGTCGAGACGCCGCAGCACCTGACCAAGCGCCAGCGCGAACTGCTCGAGGAATTCGAGCGCATCTCCTCGAAGGAGAACCACCCGCAGTCGACCGGCTTCTTCGCGCGGATGAAGGAATTCTTCGATTCCTCCAGCGCCTGAGCAAGACACGTTTTGAGCCCCGCAAGGGGCTCAATTTCTTTAGGGCGCTGTCTTCTGGCGCTCGGCGGCTCCTGAACGCAAGCGGACGTCGAGTAAAATCGGCCGGTAAAAATCCCCGCAGAGGGTTCCCAAAGGATAGCCTTGCGCATACGTTACGCCCTGCGACATTTTCTGTTCTGGAGGCGACATCGAAATGGCAGGCAATCTCCGCAGGTCTCTGGCTGAGCGATTCGACGAAGAGCTGAAGTTCTTCAGGACCTGGATTGACATGCCCAAGGCGGTCGGCGCGATCCTGCCGACCAGCAGCATTACCGCCCGCAAGATGGCGAGCGTCATCAACCCCGCCTCCGGCCTGCCGGTACTGGAGCTAGGCCCCGGAACAGGCGTCATCACCAAGGCGATCCTGGAGGCTGGCGTCGCGCCGCAGGACCTCTGGTCGGTCGAATATTCTTCTGACTTCGTCGAACACCTGCGCGAGCACTTTCCGGACGTGAACATCATCCACGGCGATGCGTTCAACCTCGACAAGACGCTCGGCGACAAGCACGACCAACGTTTCGATTCGGTGATTTCCGCAGTACCGCTCCTAAGCTTCCCCGTTCCTCAGCGGATCGCCTATGTCGAAGCCCTGCTCGACCGTCTGCCTATTGGCCGGCCGGTGGTCCAGATCACCTATTCGCCCCGCTCGCCGGTGCCCGCTCACAAGGGCAATTACGTTGTCGAGCATCTCGACCTCGTGCTGCGCAACATTCCGCCCGCACAGCTATGGGTCTACCGCCGGCCGGTGGCGTCCTGATACTTCCGGAAGGGCACACCTTTGACGGTCCCGTTGCCTCGGTTATACCGAGAGGACACGCAACGGGATCGCCAGCCACATGAACCCGAAAATCCTCGTCTTCGCCGGCTCGACCCGAACCGGCGCCTACAGCGGCAAGACCGCCGACGTCGCGCAAAAGGAACTGGCGCTGCTCGGCGCGGAAGTGACCCGCATCTCGCTTAGCGACTATCCGCTGCCGATCATGGATCAGGACTACGAGGTCGAGCACGGCATTCCGGAGAACGCCTACCGGCTGTGCCGGCTGATGATTCACAGCGACGGCGTGCTGATCGCGACGCCCGAATACAACGGCTCGGTGCCGCCGCTGCTCAAGAACGCGATCGACTGGGTAAGCCGCATTCGCACCGACAACGGCAAGAAGGTGAAACCCTTCAACGGCAAAATCATCGCCCTGTGCGGCTCCTCTGACGGGCGCTGGGGCGGCATCCGCGCCGTCTCGCACCTGCGCCAGATCCTGTCGCACATGCAGGCAGACCTCATCACGCCGCAATGCCTTGTGCCTGACGGGGCAAATGCCTTTGACGAACACGGCAATTTCGTCGAGGAGAGAATGCTGAGATCGATGCAGACGGTCTGCAAGACACTTACCGAACATGCGTGGCTTCTGTCCGCGCAGTCGCGAGGAGAACGCTGATGAATGGAAGCCTGATTGTCGGCCTCGACCTTCCAACCGTAGCCGAGGCCGAGAAGGCCGTGCGCGAACTCGACGGCGTCGTCGACTTCTACAAGATCGGCTACCGGCTGGTCTTTGGCGGCGGCCTCGAATTCGCCCGTGACCTTGCTGCCGAAGGCAAGAAGGTCTTCCTCGACATGAAGCTTCTCGACATCGACAACACGGTGGCCGAGGGCGTCGAGAACATTGCCAGGATGGGCATGTCGATGCTGACGCTGCATGCCTACCCGAAGGCGATGCGCGCGGCGGTCGCCGCTGCGAAGGGCTCTGACCTGTGCCTCCTCGGCGTGACGGTGCTGACATCGATGGATGCCGACGACGTGCGCGAAGCAGGCTACGCCGACGATCCGGCGACGCTGGTGCGCAAGCGCGCCGCACAGGCGCGCGAGGCCGGCATGGGCGGCATCGTCTGCTCGGCTGCGGAAGCCGCCGCGGTGCGCGAGATCCTCGGCGGCGACATGGCGATCGTCACTCCGGGTATTCGCCCAGCCGGAGCGGAAAAGGGCGACCAGAAGCGGGTGATGACGCCGGCCGATGCGCTGCGCGCCGGCGCGACCCACCTTGTCGTCGCCCGTCCGATCATCGGCGCACCGGACCGGCGCGCTGCCGCACAGGCGATCCTCGACGAGATGCAAGCCGCCTGACACCATCAACCAAGGGAGGGAAAAGCATGGCCAAGGGATATTGGGTCGCGCATGTCGATGTCCGCGATCCGGAACGCTACAAGGACTATGTTGCAACGGCGAAGCCTGCATTCGACCGCTATGGCGCAAAGTTCCTCGCACGCGGCGGCACCTACGAGGTGATGGAAGGCGCTGGCCGGGCCCGCAACGTCGTCATCGAGTTCCCGTCGATGCAGGCGGCAATCGACTGCTACAACAGCCCCGAATACCAGGCCGCCAAGGCCATCCGCATCACCGTCGCCGATGCCGACATGGTGATCATCGATGGCTTCGAGGGCTGAACCCTTTTCTCCATAAAGTAACCTGAAGGGGCGCCGCGGCGCCCTTTTTTGCATGTTGCGGCTTGCCGCTGGGTAGTCAGCCGCAAAAAGCTGGATGCTGTATGCAACCTGCCAGTGCGCCAGGTGTTTAACGTTTGAACTCTATTGCATCGCAGCAAAAGCCTGTTAGCTTCTGCGGCACAATTTTTCCTGACCGGCCGCCTTTGTGCAATGCCGGCCGCGGTAAAGGCCCCGAGGTCGTCGCGAATGTACTATCAGCTCTACGAACTCAACCATGCCGCCCTCCAGCCCCTGAGGGCCTATGCGGACGCCGTGCGCGTCATTTCGCAAAGCCCGCTCAACCCGTTTGCAGCAACGCCGATGGGAAGATCGGTCGCCGCGGCGGCGGAAGTGTTCGAGCGCACCACGCGCCGCTATGCCAAGCCCGCCTTCGGCATCGAGAGCGTTAAGGTCGACGGCAGGAGCGTCGCGATCCGCGAGAAGACCGTGTGGACGCGGCCGTTCTGCAACCTGCTCAATTTCGAGCGCGATCTTCCGGCTGCGCGCGCGGAGCGGGATCCGAAACTGCTGATCGTCGCGCCGATGTCGGGCCACTACGCCACGCTTTTGCGCGGCACGGTGCGCTCGATGGCAGAGCATGCCGACGTCTACATCACCGACTGGGCGGATGCGCGCATGGTACCTGCCTCGGACGGGCGCTTCGACCTCGATGACTATGTCGACTACATCATCGACATGCTGCACCACCTCGGGCCGAACACGCATGTGATGGCCGTCTGCCAGCCATCGGTGCCGGTGCTGGCGGCAGTGGCCGTCATGGAGGCGCGCGGCGACAAGTTTGCGCCGGCCAGCATGACGCTGATGGGCGGGCCGATCGACACGCGCCGCAACCCGACAGCCGTCAACAAGCTCGCCGAGGAAAAGGGCATCGACTGGTTCCGCGAGAACGTCATCATGCAGGTGCCGTGGCCGAACCCGGGCGCGGGCCGCGACGTCTATCCCGGCTTCCTGCAGCTCACCGGCTTCATGTCGATGAACCTCGACCGTCACCTGATCGCGCACAAAGACTTCTTCATGCACCTTGTGAAGAACGACGGCGACTCGGCGGAGAAGCACCGCGAGTTCTACGACGAGTATCTCGCCGTGATGGACCTGACGGCAGAATTCTATGTTCAGACAGTGGACACTGTTTTCGTCCGCCATGACCTGCCCAAGGGCCAGATGATGCACCGGGGCGAGAAGGTCGACCTCACCGCCGTCCGCAACGTCGCGCTCTTCACCGTCGAAGGCGAGAACGACGACATTTCCGGGCTCGGGCAGACGCAGGCCGCGCACGACCTCTGCATCAACATTCCGCAGGAAAAGCGCGCGCACTATGTGCAGCCGCAGGTCGGCCACTACGGCGTGTTCAACGGCTCGCGCTTCCGCTCGCAAATCGTGCCTCGCATCGTCGACTTCATGGCCGCTCAGACGCAAGGTGCGACCTCAACGACGTCGACAAGCCGCACGCGTCCCGCTAAAGGTAGCTGATGGCGAATGCCACTGTGTGCCTTGCGCAACAGTAACGTGGCGTCAGTAACCATAAGCTCAATCCAGCCCTTTCCGTTCATTGACTTCCGCCCCGTTCAGTCGTTAACAGTTCATTAACGACTAAAACACGCAGTGATCTTGGGGTTAGGGCGTATGTGGGCCACGCTTCGCAGGTGGCAGCCGGGGATTTTCACGGCTTCTCTCCTGCTCATCGCAGCAGCGACAGGATCGACGACGCAGGCGTCCGGCGCCGGCGCGATGATCACCGGCGGCCTCACCTCCCAGCCGATTGGCCACTACGAATTCTGCAAGCGCTTCGCTTCTGAATGCTCGATCCGTCCGCGCGACAGCGGCCCGGTGATCGTCACCGACGCCCTGTGGAACCAGATCAGCGAAGTCAACAAGGCGGTCAACGCGGCTGTGAGGCCGATGAGCGACTATGACGTCTACGGCCAGGACGAATACTGGGCGTATCCGGAGCAGTCCGTCGGCGACTGCGAGGACTATGTCCTCGAGAAGCGTCGCCAGCTCAACGCGCTCGGCATTTCGCTGTCGAACCTGCTGATCACCGTGCTGCGCAAGCCGGACGGCGAGGGGCATGCAGTGCTGACGGTGCGTACCAACCGCGGCGACTTCATCCTCGACAACCTCAATGACGAACTGCGCGCCTGGAACGAGACGGGCTACCAGTTTCTCAAGCGCCAGGCCGCCAATCATACCGGCCGCTGGGTGACGATCTACGACGACCAGAACATGCTGGTCGGCTCGGTGGACTGAGCATTCCGCATTTCCTCTGCCCGCAGGCGGAGCGGCTTCGAGCTGCCCGCTAACGGTCGCGAGTACCCTGTCTCCCCCTCACGCTGCCTAGCGCATGCGCTCGCCGGCCATGCGATAGGAAATCGCTTCTGCCAGATGGATACGACCGACGCTGTCTGCGCCGTCGAGATCGGCAATGGTGCGCGCGACCTTCAGCACACGATGGTAGGCGCGGGCGGAAAGGCCGAGCTTGTCGCTGGCATCGCGCAGCAGCGCTGATCCCGGCTGGTCGAGCTTGACGATCTCCTCAATCAGTCCCGTCGGGCAATGCGCATTGACCGTAACATCCCTGATGCCCAGCGCCTGGTAGCGCGCAGCCTGCAATTCACGGGCGCGGGCGACGCGCTGGGCAACCACCGCGCTTGATTCCGCGCGGCCCGGAGCGATGAGGTCGCTGGCGGTCACCGCCGGCACCTCAATCCTGAGGTCGATACGGTCGAGCAGCGGGCCGGACAGCCGCGCCTGATAATCGGCGCGGCAGCGGTCGCCACGCGCGCAGCGATGGCCGGGCTCGCCCGCCATGCCGCATCGGCACGGATTCATCGCCGCGACGAGCTGGAACTTTGCCGGGTAGCTGACGCAGCCATTGGCGCGCGCGACAACGCACTCGCCGCTCTCGAGCGGTTGGCGCAGCGCATCGAGCGTCTGCGGCGAAAATTCCGGCAGCTCGTCGAGGAAGAGGACGCCGTGATGGGCAAGCGAGGCCTCGCCGGGACGTACCCGCATGCCGCCGCCGACAAGGGCCGCCATGGTCGCGGAATGATGCGGCGCCCGGAAGGGCCGCCGGTCAGACAGCCGCCCGCCGGGAATGGCGCCTGCCATCGAGGCGATCATCGACACGTCCAGAAGTTCGCGCGGTGACAGCGCCGGCAGTATCGACGGCAGCCGCTGCGCCAGCATGGATTTGCCGGAACCGGGAGGGCCGACCATCAAGAGATTATGCGCGCCAGCGGCCGCAATCTCCAGCGCGCGGCGGGCGCTCTCCTGCCCCTTGATGTCGGCAAGGTCGGGCAGGTTCGACGCCGGCGGCTGGATTGCGGGCTCGGGGCGCGAGAGCGCCTGCAGGCCGCGAAAGTGGTTGGCAAGCGCGATCAGGCTGCGCGGGGCGAGGATGTCGATGTCGGCGCCGGCCCATGCGGCCTCCGCACCGACGGCATGCGGGCAGATCAGCCCTTTGCCGAGCGCATTGGCGCCCACCGCGGCAGGCAGAGCGCCGGCGACCGGCGCGGTGGTGCCGTCGAGTGCGAGTTCTCCGACAACGACATAGTCGGCGAGCGCATCCGGCGGGATCGCGCCGAGCGCGGCCATCAGGCCGAGTGCAATCGGGAGGTCATAATGGCTGCCTTCCTTCGGCAGATCGGCAGGCGCAAGGTTCACGGTCACGCGCTTGGCCGGCATGGCAAGGCCGGAGGCATGGAGCGCCGCCTGCACCCGCTCGCGGCTTTCGGCCACCGCCTTGTCAGCGAGGCCGACGATCTGCATGCCCACCTTGCCGGGCGCGACCATGACCTGGACATCGACCGGAATGGCCTCGATGCCCTCGAAGGCGACAGTGGTGACGCGTGCGATCATGCTGCCCCCTGCCTCGCCGCATGGCGGCGTGTCCCCGAACGGAACCTTACGCCTTCAGAGAAGCACAAGCACAACCAATTTACAAGAACATTTGCAGAACACTTTGTTTGCAGGTTGCAGGAGGTTGCATTAGCGGAACGTTTGTTCCTGATGCATTCGGAAATTTGGCCGCGACTATTGATGCGTTGCTTCTGAAGCAGCAACGTCTCCAGCATTTCTACTGGTCAGCGCGGGAGATGCGAAAGGACGGCGGCGGGCGACGCCTTACGGCGCGCCTGCCCGGATAAGAAAAGTTCAGCGCTTGGCTTCGACCGCGTCCCAGAAGAGCGCCGCAATGTCGGCGCCGCCGAAGCGCTTGACCTCGCGCACGCCTGTCGGCGAGGTGACGTTGATTTCGGTCATGTAGTCGCCGATCACGTCGATGCCGACGAGGATGAAGCCGCGCTCGCGCAGCGAGGGGCCGATGCGGGCGCAGATTTCGCGCTCGCGCTCGGTGAGTTCGGTCGGCTCGGCGCGGCCGCCGGCGTGCATGTTGGAACGCGCATCATGCTCGGCCGGGACGCGGTTGATGGCGCCGACCGGCTCGCCGTCGATCAGGATGATGCGCTTGTCGCCCTTGCGCACGTCCTTGAGGTAGCGCTGGACGATGAACGGCTCGCGGAACATCTGGCCGAACATCTCGAGCAGCGACGAGAGATTCCGGTCAGCCTCCGGCAGGTGGAAGATGCCTGCGCCGCCATTGCCGTAGAGCGGCTTGACGATGATGTCGCCGTACTTTTCGCGGAACTCCATGACCTCGCGCGGATCCTTGGTGATCAGCGTCTCCGGCATCAGGTCGGGGAACTCGGTGACGAAGATCTTTTCCGGGCTGTTGCGCACCCAGGCCGGGTCATTGACCACGAGCGTCTTCGGGTGAATGCGCTCCAGCATGTGGGTGGTGGTGATGTAGTTCATGTCGAAGGGCGGGTCCTGGCGCAGCAGGATCACGTCCATCTCGGAGAGGTCAGTGCGAACCGGCTCGCCGAGCGTGTAGTGGTCGCCCTTCACGTCGCGGACTTCCATCTCCTCGATGCGGGCGAAGACGCGGCCATCCTGCATGGTCAGGCGGTCAGGCGTGTAGTGATAGAGCTTGTGGCCACGGCGCTGCGCCTCAAGGGACAGGGCGAACGAGGTATCCCCGGCGATGTTGACCGTAGAGATGTGGTCCATCTGGACCGCGACCTTGAGCGACATGTGACCTTCCCGTGTTCCTGATGCTCTCCGCATTTAGATGCTTGCGGCGCTCTTGCCTAGAGCGGCGGGCAAGGGCGGGCGGCGGCTTTACCCTTTCTGAAGCGGTGCGGGCTAGGCTTCGCAGCGGGAAAGGTGGGGGAGCAGTATGGATATTGCCAATGTCTGTGCAGGCGGGAATTCCCGCTCGAATGCCCTCGGCCATGCCGCGATGGCGCTTGCCGGCACAGCCGCGATGCTAGCCTTCCATACAGCACGCGGATTTCCCTCGCTGGCTGACAGCGGCGGCGACAATGACAGCGTGCTGCGGCTCGTACAGGTGCGCGATCTTCTTGCCGGTCAAGGCTGGTTCGATCCGACGCAGTACCGGATGGGGCTCGAGGGCGGCTTTGCCATGCACTGGTCGCGGCTGGTCGACGCGCCGATTGCGCTGCTGGTCACCTTGTTCGGCGAAACGGTGGCGCTCATCATCTGGCCGAGCCTCCTGTTTGCGGCTTCGCTCTACCTGATTTTTCGTGCCGCCCGCGCGCTCGGCGGGGAAGCAGCGATCCTCCCCGGCTTCATCCTCGGCGGGCTTTCGCTCTATTTCGTCGGCGTGTTCCGGCCCGGCGCGCTCGACCATCACAACGTTCAGCTGGTGCTGACCCTTGCCGCGATCGCCTGCCTGATCGACGGCAAGCGCCCGGCATGGGCAGGAATCTGTGCGGCGGGAATGCTCGCGGTCGGCATGGAGGCCGCACCTTACGCGGCCGCGGCCTGCGTCATCGCGGCGGTATGGTTCCTGTTTGATGGAGAAAGCGGCGCACGGATTGCCCGACGTTTCGGGGCGGGCTTTGCAGCTGCCTGCGCCGCCGTCTTCTTCGGCACGATCGCGCCGCAGTCCTATTTCGCCGCAGCGTGCGACGCCTTCTCGCTGCCGCAGGCGCTGCTGGGCGTCCTTGGCGGGGCGGGGCTCGCGGCCATTGCCTCTGCGCCGGCACCGCAGTCGCGGTGGATTGGCCAGCTTATGGCGCTGGCGGCACTGGGCGCGGTTTGCGGCGCGATCCTCGTTGCGGGATTTCCGCAGTGCCTCGGAGATCCCTATGCCGGTCTCGATCCGCGCCTGAAGGAATTCTGGCTGGGCTCCGTGGTCGAGGCGCAGTCGTTCGTCGCGCTGCTGCACGACGAACCGGCAAAACTGCTGACCGTCTATGTGACGCCCTTGCTTGGCCTTCTGGTGCTTGCCGGAATGATCCTGCGGGCAGAGAAGCGGCGCGAGGCGCTCATCGTCACCGCCTTCCTCGCCATGGCGTTCGCCGTCAGCATCTGGCAGGTGCGCGGCTCGACCTTCTCTGTGCCCCTCGCAACCATCGCGCTGGCGGCCTGGATTGGCGGCGCGCGCGCCCGCGCCGAGCGGGACAAGACGCAAAAGGCGCAGTTCGCAATGGCGCTGTCGTGGATCGTCTCGGCGAACCTCGTCTGGCAGCTGGTCGCGATGCCGTTTCTGTCGGAAGAAGAAGCGGCCGCCGGGGAAACCGCGTCGGAATGCTATGCCCATGCCGACTATGCGGCCGCTGCCGCGCTGCCGCCGGGAACCATCGCCGTCATCTCCAATCTCGGTTCATCGGTGCTTGCCAACACTCCGCACCGGGTACTTGCAGGCCCCTATCATCGCAACCAGCAGGGCAATCTCGCCAATCTCGACCTGATGATGGCGAAGGCTGACGAAGCAGCGGAGCTCGCGCTGAAAGCGGGTGTCGACTACGTCGCGCTCTGCCCCGGTAATCCGGAGACGAATGCGCTCGTGGAATGGGCGCCCGAGGGGCTCGTTGCCGGCCTTGCGGGCGGGCAGGCTCCCGACTGGCTCCAATCTGCCGCAACGGGACCCCTGCTGATATGGCAGGTTCATGTAAGCGACAGGTAATAAAGGGAAATCTGCGGCAACGATACGCTTCCTAAACACTTTTGTGAGAGGGTCTCACTGGGGGAAACCAAACGTACCTAGCGTCAGGGGAGACAATGCCGAACCCGTTTGCCATAGGACCAGTTGCTTCGGAGGGTACAGATCTTGCCTTCACCGATCCGCTGACGGGTCTTGGCAATCTGCGGCGGTTCTTCGACAAGATCGACCGCCTCATCGTCGAGCGCGCCGACGACCCGGCGCCGTTTGCGATCGGCATCCTCGACCTCGACGGCTTCAAGCCGATCAACGACCTGTTCGGCCGCAAGGCGGGTGACGACATCCTGCAGCAGGTGGCGATGCGCCTGCGCGCGGCAATGGATCCGCATTCAACGGTCTCGCGCGCAGGCGCAGACGAGTTTGCCTTCCTGTTTCCGATGGTGTTCAGCGAAGAAGCAGTCGTCGAGCGCACCAACATGCTGATCGAGATCCTGTCGGCTCCCTATGATGTCGGCAACCGCACCGCGCGGCTCTCCGCCTCCGCCGGCTGCTCGCTCCTGTTCTCATGCGATGAAAACACCGAGACGCTGGTCTCGAAGGCGGAAACCGCGCTTTACCACGCCAAGCGCTCCGGGCGCGGCAAGGTGGTGGTCTACACCCGTGAGATGGAAGAAGCCGCCAAGCGCATCACCCGCATCGAGCAGGCGTTGCGCCGCGCCGTTTCCGCCGGCGAGGTCGAGCCGTTCTTCCAGCCGATCGTCGATCTGCGCAGCCGCCGCGTCATCGGCTTCGAGGCACTTGCACGCTGGACCGATCGCGACCTCGGCTTCGTGCCGCCGGACGTATTCATCCCGATTGCCGAGGAGCGCGGCATCATCGGATCGCTGAGCCAGCTGCTCCTGGAGAAGGCGACGCGCGCCGCCAATCAGTGGCCTGACGAGCTATTCCTGTCGTTCAACCTGTCGCCCTCGCAGCTGGTCGACCAGAACACCGCCTACCAGGTGCTGTCGATGCTCGCCCGCAACCAGTTCGACCCGCGCCGGCTCGAGATCGAGATCACCGAGACCGGCCTGATGACCGACGCGAGCTCCGCCGAGAAGATCATCAGCGAATTGCGCGGCGTCGGCATGCGCATCTCGCTCGACGATTTCGGCACCGGTCAGTCCTCGCTCGGACGCCTGCGCGACTTCCAGTTCGACAAGCTGAAGATCGACCGCGCCTTCGTCTCGTCGATCCTCGAGGACAAGCCGTCGGAGCACATCATCCGCGCCATTCTTGCCATGTGCGAGGGGCTCGGCATGAACGTAGTGGCCGAAGGCATCGAGACCGATGCCCAGGCTGCGCGGCTGACGGAATTCGGATGCACCGGCGGGCAGGGCTACCTGTTCGGAAAACCGAACAACTCGGAACTCACCATGGCCTTCCTTCACGAAGTCTATGGCGTCAAGAAACGTTCCCGTATTGCGGTCTGACCCCTAGCCGACCTTCTGCAGGCAGATCTTCGTGTGCCCGGCCCGGATGAACCCGAGTTCCGCCGCGGCTGCCTTCGACAGATCGATCACCCGGCCGCTGATGAACGGGCCGCGATCGTTGACCCGCACCACGACCGACTTGCCGTTGCGCTGGTTGGTGACCTTGATTTTTGATCCGAAGGGGAGAGAGCGGTGCGCCGCCGTCATGGCGGAGGGGTTCATGCGTTCGCCGGAAGCCGTCTTGGACCCGAGCGCATACCAGGATGCACCACCACATTGGGCCGCGGCTTGAACCACCGAGAGAGAGAGAAATGCTGCTGCGAGGGTAACGGCCTTTGATGCCTTCATGCGCCGGGGTGCTCCTGATTGTTGAACCTGGACCCGCGCGTAGAAAGGGAATCAGGCAGGGATCGGACCCTGCCGGACAATTATCGAGTCACAATGTTACATTGCGGCCGTGCAATGCCCGGTTGCATGCCGGGGATTTCCCGCCGCGGAGAGGTTCGCAGCCGCGCGTTTTTCTCTAAGATGCGTCCGACTTCATCCGGAGGGAGGACGAGATGGCAGTGACGGCAGAAGCCGGCAACATCGGCTGGAAAGGGATCGACGCAATCCTGCCCGGCGTCGACGGTAACGATCACCAGCTTTCCGCCCACTGCGGTCCGGGCGGTCTCGTCATCGCCTTCATCTGCAACCACTGCCCCTATGCGAAGGGGCAGATCGAACGCATGGTCGCGGACGCTGCATTTCTCGACGCACACGGCGTCGGCTTCGTCGCCATCAACTCGAACGATGCGACCGCCTACCCGGAAGATTCCTTTGAAAACATGAAGTTGTTCGCACGCGAACACCGCATGCGCTGCCCCTACCTCTACGACGAAGACCAGTCGGTCGCCCGCGCCTACGGGGCGGTTTGCACGCCCGACATCTTCGGCTTCGACGCCGACATGCGGCTGCAGTATCGCGGACGGCTGGATGCCTCACGCCATCGCGACGCGCCGGCGGATCTCAGGCGCGACCTCGTCGAGGCGATGATCGAAATCGCCCGCACGGGCAAGGGCCCGGCGGAGCAAATCCCTTCGATCGGCTGTTCCATCAAATGGAAGAACCCGCAATAGCGCTTCCCTTCTGGCGCGGTCGATAGCCTTCTGTGGCGCTGTCGAGCTCAGGATTGATGGGCCCTAATCAAAGCAGAAAATTTGTGAAGCAGTTTAAGGCTGCGACAGGAAACCTCATGCCTCAGTCATCCCGCCACCCGGACATCGACGGCCGCTACGCCTGGCTTAGACTCATCCTGTCGATCCTGATCGGCACCATCGGCAGCGTCGGCATGTGGTCCGTCGTCGTGGTGCTGCCGGAAGTGCAGGCGGAATTTGCCGTCGACCGCGCCTCGGCTTCGCTGCCCTACACGATGACGATGGTGGGTTTCGCGATCGGCAATGTCTGGCTTGGCCGCTTCGCCGACCGTGCCGGCATTGTCGTGCCGCTGCTGCTGGCAACCGCAGCGCTGTTCCTTGGCTACATCGCTGCTGCGGTCGTCACCTCCATCTGGCTGTTTGCCATTCTGCAGGCGCTGGTTGGCTTTGGTGCTGCCGCGACCTTCGGCCCACTGATGGCCGACCTTTCGCACTGGTTCGACAAGCGCCGCGGCGTTGCCGTCGCGGCGGCCGCCAGCGGCAACTATTTTGGCGGCGCCATCTGGCCGATCCTGATGCAGATGACAATAACCAGCGAGGGATGGCGCTTCACCTATGCGGTCATCGGCATTGCCTGCCTCGTCGGCATGCTGCCGCTTGCCCTGATGCTGCGCCGGCGCGCGCCGCATGTCGGCGCCCCGGCTGGCACCCCTCAGGTTGCACCGCCACGGCAGATCGACCTCTCGCCGCGCGCGCTGCAGCTCCTGCTGGCGATTGCCGGCATCGGCTGCTGCATGGCTATGGCAATGCCGCAGGTGCACATCGTTGCCTACTGCGTCGACCTCGGCTTCGGCGTCGCGCGCGGCGCTGAGATGCTGGCGCTGATGCTGGTCGGTGGCGTGTTCAGCCGCCTCGCCTCAGGCTTCCTCGCCGACTACATCGGCGGCGTGAAGACGCTGCTGATCGGCTCGGTGCTGCAGTGCCTGGCGCTCACCGCTTACATCCCATTCGACGGGCTTGCCTCGCTCTACATCGTTTCGCTGGTGTTTGGCCTGTCGCAGGGCGGCATCGTTCCGGCCTATGCGATCATCATTCGCGAATATCTGCCGGCGCACGAGGCTGGTCAGCGCGTTGGTCTGGTGATCCTCGCCACCATCGTCGGCATGGCGGTCGGCGGCTGGATGTCTGGCTGGATCTACGACGTCACCGGCTCGTATGCCGCAGCCTTCCTCAATGGCATTGGCTGGAACGTGCTCAACATCGCGATCATGCTGTTGATCCTGTGGCGCACGCGCCTGCCTCGCGCCGCCACCGCCTGAAGTTACCAAACAGAAATACAGGAACGTCCCGATGACGAAGCCCTTTGCCATCGCCGTTGCGCCCAACGGAGCGCGCCGCACCAAGGCCGATCACCCGCGACTGCCGATGACTGCATCAGAAATCGCGCGCGACGCCGCCGAAGCGCTGGAAGCAGGGGCGGCGATGATCCACCTGCATGTGCGCGACACAAACGGTGCCCATACGCTGGATGCCGACCTCTACCGCGAGGCGGTGGCGGCGGTGAAGGAAACCGTCGGCGACCGTCTCGTCATCCAGATCACCACAGAAGCCGTCGGCCGCTACACGCCGCAGGAGCAGATTGCGGTGATCGATGCGTTGACGCCGGAATCAGTATCGATCGCACTGCGCGAAATCCTGCCCGAAGGTCAGGATGAGCGCGAGGCGGCGGCACTGTTCGAACGGATCGAAAAGGCCGGCACGCTCTACCAGATCATCATCTACGAGGCGGCCGAGCTGGCGCGGCTCGATCAGCTGGCCGCGCGCGGCATCCTCCCCGAGGGGCCGCTCGCGGTGCTGGCGGTCGCCGGCCGCTACACCGAGCAGGGCGCGACCGACGCCGAGCTCAACGCCTACATCGCCGCAAACATTTCCCGGCACCAGTGGATGATGTGCGCCTTCGGGCCGCAGGAAACGCAGTTCATGATCCGCGCGGCGCATGCCGGCGGCAATGCCCGCGTCGGCTTCGAGAACAATCTCTGGCTGCCCGACGGCTCAATTGCGCCGTCGAATGCGGCGATCGTTGCCGCAACTGCCGCCGGGTGCGCGGCATCCGGCCGTCCGCTCGCCTCCGCGGACGACCTGCGCAGAGGCTGGCGGCTGCCAGCCTGACGCGTCAGAAGGCCTTGAAAGTCAGCGTCGTCAGCGAACGGACAATGCCCGGCACGTTGGCGACGTTGTCGTTGATGAACTTGCCGATATCGACGCCGTCCTCGATGTAGATCTTCATCAGGAGGTCGTAGTCGCCGCTGGTGGAGTAAAGCTCCGACGCGACCTCGCGCTTGAACAATTCGTCGGCGACCTCGTAGGTCCGGCCCGGCGAAACCTGAAGCTGCACGAAAACCGCTCTCATCAAACCTGCTCCGGTAAAAACTGCTCAGTCCTATCTGCCAGAGTTGACGTGCGCCGTCACCCCATCAGCAGCGTGCGCGTCAGCGCATGCTCCGGGTCGGCAAGACCATCAACGACGTTGAAGTGATGGCGGTCGGGTTCCTCCACCGTCATGGCCGTCGCACCAAGGCCAGTCCAGACATTCGCAAGCAGCGCGTTCTGGCGGATGAATTCGGAGCGCTCGCCCGCGCCGACCCAGCAGCAGAGCTTTGCGCCGCTGACCGGCTCGAGCAGCACCGGGCTTTCGGCCCGCGCCTCTGCCGCGTCGAGGTGAAGGCTCGCATTCATCTTCGTGTTGAGGAGCGGGCGAAGGTCGTGCACGCCCGAGATCGAGACGACGTCGGCGATGCGCGCGCGTGTCTCTTCGCCGAGCGGCGAATTGGTGCAGATCATCCGTGTTGCAAGATGCCCACCCGCGGAATGGCCGGTAAGATATATGGGACCTTCGACCAGCGCCGCCGCAGCTTCCACCGCCGCGCCGATCTCCTTGACGATGCCGGAAATGCGGATGTCGGGACAGAGCGTGTAGCTGGGCACCGCCACCGCAAAGCCATGTGCCATCGGCCCTTCAGCGAGATGCGAAAAGATCGTCCCGTCGAGCTTCATCCAGAAGCCGCCATGGATGAAGATGACCAGGCCCTTCGGTGCTCCTTCCGGGAGGAACAGATCGAACAGGTTGCGTGGACGCTCGCCATAGCTCAGCGCGAGCTTGGCGCGGCCTGCTTCCTCCATCTTGGTACGGAAGGGTCCGGAGAGGTCGGCCCAGCGCTGCGGCCATTCCTCGCCGCGCGGAATGTTGGGCGCATTCGCGTAGGCGTCATCCCAGTCGGTAATGCGGTGAAAGATCATGCGGCGCTGCTCCCCTTGAACCGCAAGACCAATCGCGCAGACGCCGCATTCCTGTCCAGCCAGAAATATTTCAACCTTGAAGTTTTATGCTTGAAGGATGCCCTTTTCAGTGTCATCCTGCCTTACAGAATAAAAAACACAATATTGGGGAACGCGGAGAATGAAGGTTGCCGTCCTTGGCGGCGGGCCTGCGGGTCTGTATTTCGCCATCTCGATGAAGTTGCGTGATCCCTCGCATGAGGTCACAGTCTTCGAGCGAAACCGGCCCGACGACACCTTCGGCTGGGGTGTGGTTCTATCCGACGAGACCCTCGATAATCTTGCCGCCAACGACGAAAAGAGCGCAGCAGCAATCCGCGAACACTTCGCCTACTGGGACGACATCGCGGTCGTTCACAAGGGCGTGCGCACGGTCTCGACCGGCCACGGCTTCTGCGGCATCGGCCGTATGCGGCTGCTGATCCTGTTGCAGGAGCGTGCCCGCGAGCTCGGCGTTGACCTGCGCTTCCAGACGGAGGTCGAGGACCACGAAGAGCTGATGGCGCGCTACGACCTCGTCCTTGCCGCCGACGGCCTCAACTCAAAAACCCGCGCCACCTTTGCCGAGCACTTCAGGCCGGACATCGACGTGCGCAAGTGCAAATTCGTCTGGCTCGGCACGCGCCAGAAGTTCGATGACGCTTTCACCTTCATCTTCGAGAAGACCGAGCACGGCTGGGTGTGGGCGCACGCCTACCAGTTCGATGCCGACACGGCGACTTTCATCGTCGAGTGCACGCAGCAGACCTGGGAGAAGTTCGGCTTCGGCGAGATGACCAAGGAAGAGTCGATCGCCACCTGCGAACGGATCTTCAGGGACCACCTCGGCGGCCACAGCCTGATGTCGAACGCCAACCACATTCGCGGTTCGGCCTGGATCAACTTTCCGCGGGTGCTGTGCGAGCGATGGTCCTACAAGAACGTCGTGCTGATGGGCGACGCGGCAGCGACCGCCCATTTCTCGATTGGCTCGGGCAGCAAGCTCGCGCTGGAATCAGCCATTGCGCTTGCCGACTATCTCCACTCGGAGCCCACGCTCGAGGCAGCGTTCGCCAAGTATGAGGACGCACGGCGCACGCAGGTGCTGCGGCTGCAGTCGGCGGCGCGCAACTCGATGGAGTGGTTCGAGGAGGTCGAACGCTATCTCGACCTCGACCCGGTGCAGTTCAACTACGCGCTGCTGACGCGTTCGCAGCGCATCAGCCACGAGAATTTGCGCCTGCGCGACGCCAGCTGGCTCGGCGACGCCGAAAAATGGTTCCAGCAGAAGGCCGGTGCCCCGCACTGCACGCAGCGCGCGCCGATGTTCGCACCCTTCCGGCTGCGCGGGCTGGAGCTCAAGAACCGCATCGTCGTCTCGCCGATGGCGCAGTACAAGGCCGTCGACGGCACGCCGACGGACTGGCACCTCGTCCATTATGGCGAGCGGGCCAAGGGCGGCGCTGGCCTCGTCACCATCGAGATGACGTGCGTGTCACCCGAGGGGCGCATCACGCCGGGCTGCCCCGGCTTCTACAAGCCGGAGCACGAGGCGGCGTGGAAGCGCATCGTCGACTTCGTCCATAACGAGACGACCGCAAAAGTCTGCGCGCAGCTCGGTCATTCCGGCGCCAAGGGTTCGACTCAGGTCGGCTGGGAAGATGCCGACTGCCCGCTGCCCGAAGGCAACTGGCCGCTGATCTCAGCCTCGGCGACACCGTGGCAGGAAGGCAACCAGGTGCCGAAGGCGATGGACCGCGCCGACATGGACATGGTGCGCGACCAGTTCGTCGCTTCCGCCGAGATGGCGAACCGCTGCGGCTTCGACATGCTGGAGCTGCACATGGCGCACGGCTACCTGCTGTCGTCCTTCATCTCGCCGCTCACCAATTTGCGCACCGACGAATATGGCGGCTCGCTGGAAAACCGCATGCGGTTCCCGCTAGAGGTGTTCCACGCTGTGCGCGCCGTCTGGTCCGACGACAAGCCGATTTCGGTGCGCATCTCGGCCAATGACTGGGTCGGCGACGAGGGCGTGACGCCGCAGGAGGCGGTCGAGATCGCCCGGATGCTGCAGGCTGCCGGCGTCGACATCTGCGACGTCTCGGCCGGCCAGACCTCGAAGCGCGCGCGCCCCGTTTATGGCCGCATGTTCCAGACGCCGTTCTCCGACCGGATCCGCAACGAGACCGGCATGGCGACCATGGCGGTCGGCAACATCTACGAGCCGGATCACGTCAACTCGATCCTGATGGCCGGCCGCGCCGACCTCGTCTGCCTCGCCCGCCCGCACCTCGCGGATCCCTACTGGACGCTGCATGCGGCCGCGAAGCTCGGCGACAAGGGCGTGACCTGGCCGAACCCGTACCTGCCCGGCCGCGACCAGCTCTACCGCCTCGCCGAACGCGGGCCGGAGCTGATGACGGGGAAGGTGTGATGATGGCCAGCCGCCCCAATTCGGAGATTTCCGCATGACGAGATTCAAGCACGCATTGGTAACGGGCGGCGGTACCGGTATCGGGCAGGCGATCGCGGAAAGCCTTGCGGGCGCCGGAATGGAAGTCACCATCTGCGGGCGCAACATAGAGCCGCTCGAAAAGGTGGCATCGCGCAATCCGCGCATCCATACGCTCACCTGCGACGTCACTGACGAAGACTCCGTTGCCGCGCTCTACGAAACCGCACAGGCGGCGCGCGGCAATTTCGATGTCATCATCGCCAATGCCGGCATCGCCACCAGCGCGCCGGTGGGCAAGACCTCGCTGGCGATGTGGCAGCAGACACTGGCGGTCAACTTGACGGGCGCGTTTCTGACCGTCCGTCCGGCGATGGACACGATGAAGCGGGCTGGTGGGGGACGCATCGTGTTCATCGCCTCCATCGCCGGGCTCAAGGGCGCGCCGTACATCGCCGCCTATACCGCCTCCAAGCACGGCGTCGTCGGGCTGATGCGCTCAATGGCTGCCGAGCTCGCGCGCACGCCGGTGACCGTCAACGCCGTCTGCCCCGGCTATGTTGAGACGCCGATGCTCGAGCGCACCATCGCCAACATCATCGAGAAGACCGGCCGCGACGAGCAGACCGCGCGGGAGGCAGTCGCCCGCGGCAATCCGCAGGGACGCATCATCGAGCCGCAGGAAGTTGCCGACGCCGTCATGTGGCTGTGCTCGGACGGCGCGCGCTCCGTGACCGGCCAGACCATCGCGATCACCGGAGGCGAGCAGTGATGGACGCACCCGCTGCGGAGCCGGCTGCCCAGCAGAACAACCGCGAGCGGCTACGCCTGTGGATCCGGCTGCTGCGCGTTGCGCGCATCGTCGAGGGCGAGCTGCGCGAGCGGCTGAAGCGCGAGTTCGATTCAACGCTGCCGCGCTTCGACGTCATGTCCGCGCTCTACCGCGAACGCGAGGGCATGCTGATGAGCGACCTGTCGCGCTTCCTGCTCGTCTCGAACGGCAACGTGACCGGCATCGTCGACCGGCTGGTGAGCGAGGGACTCGTTGTCCGCTCGAGCCGCGAGGGCGACCGCCGCACCTCGATCGTACGGCTGACCGATGCCGGCGTCGAACGTTTTGCCGCAATGGCGGAAGCCCACCGCAGCTGGGTGGAGGAACTCCTGCACGACATCAGCGAGGACGACGCGCGCGAGCTGTCATCGATGCTGAAGGCGTTCCGCAGCAACTGGGAGAGCGAACATTGACCAACATGGCCGGCCTCAAGCCGCAGCATTTCATCTGGCAGGTCGAGGACCGTGCCGCGACGATCCGGCTCAACCGGCCGGAACGCAAGAACCCGCTGACCTTCGACAGCTACGCCGAGCTGCGCGACACGTTTCGCGCGCTGGCCTATGCGGATGATGTGGACGTCGTCGTCTTCCTGCCGAACGGCGGCAATTTCTGCTCGGGCGGCGACGTGCATGACATCATCGGCCCGCTGGTCGGCATGGACATGAAGGGCCTGCTCGCCTTCACCCGCATGACCGGCGACCTCGTCAAGGCGATGATCGCCTGCGGCAAGCCGGTAATCTCGGCGGTCGACGGCGTGGCGGTCGGCGCAGGCGCCATCATCGCCATGGCCTCGGACTTGAGGCTCGCGACGCCGGAGGCAAAGACGGCATTCCTATTCACTCGCGTCGGCCTTGCTGGCTGCGACATGGGCGCGTGCGCGATGCTGCCGCGCATCATCGGCCAGGGCCGCGCCGCGGAGCTTCTCTACACCGGCCGCACCATGAGCGCGGCCGAAGGCGAGCGCTGGGGCTTCTACAACCGGCTGATCGAGGCAGGCGAGCTCGAAGCCGAGGCGATCAGGCTGGCTAGGCAGATCGCCGCTGGCCCGACCTTCGCGCACGGCATCACCAAGACCCAGATCAACCAGGAATGGTCGATGGGGCTCGAACAGGCGATCGAAGCCGAAGCGCAGGCGCAGGCGATCTGCATGCAGACCAAGGATTTTGAGCGCGCCTACCACGCCTTCGTCGCCAAGGAACGACCGGTGTTCGAAGGGAACTGAGATGCGAACCGCCGCCCCCTCCACCATGCTGCGCATGGTCCCCCTCCCCCGTAAACGGGGGAGGATCCAGCGCTGGTGGCAAGGAAATCGCGAAGCCGGAAACGGTCAGGCCTGGATCCTCGGGTCAAGCCCGAGGATGACGAGGCGGGAAGGTTTGCGGAACAACGAAGGGCGTCGCGATTGGGCTGAGCACCGGACTTTCTTCGTCATGCCCGGGCTTGACCGGGGCATCCATGCCGGAACGCCGATGACATGGGCACGGACGATGCTCACATGCGCGACGCCCGGATCCTCCCCTGCGCAGCGGGGGAGGTGGCGCGAAGCGCCGGAGGGGGCGTGCAATGCACGAGAGATAGCGGACACGTTGGCGCTCACCCTCGCCCCCTCCACCATGCTGCGCATGGTCCCCCTCCCCCGTAAACTGGGGAGGATCCAGCGCCGGCAAGCGCGCACAGGCGTCCCGAGGAGCCTTGCCCATGGCTGATCGCAGCTTCCTTTCCTGGCCGTTCTTCGAGGAGCGCCATCGCGAGCATGCCGAAAGGCTGGAGGAATGGTGTGCGGCCAATCTTCCCGTCGATCACCATGACGTTGATGCGGCCTGCCGCAAGCTGGTCGAAACCCTCGGCGAGGCGGGGTTCCTGCTGCCGACGGCGATCGACCCCAACAATCCGCAACCGCTCGACGTGCGCACCCTTTGCATCTCGCGCGAGACGCTGGCGCGGCATGACGGGCTCGCCGACTTCGCCTTCGCCATGCAGGGACTTGGCACCGGCGCGATCAGCCTGTTCGGCACGCCCGAGCAGCAGAGGTGGTTGGAAAAGACCCGCACCGGCAAGGCGATCTCCGCCTTCGTGCTGACCGAGCCGCGCTCGGGCTCGGACGTCGCCAACATGGAAATGACCGCGACACGCGATGGCGGCGACTACATCCTTTCCGGCGAAAAGACCTGGATTTCCAACGGCGGCATCGCCGATCTCTACTGCGTCTTTGCCCGCACCGGCGAAGCCCCGGGTGCGAAGGGAATTTCCGCCTTCCTCGTGCCGGCCGACACGCTCGGCCTGAAGATCGCCGAGCGGCTGGAGACGATTGCGCCGCATCCGCTGGCGCGGCTCGTCTTCGATGATATGCGCCTTCCCGCCTCCGCGATGATCGGCAAGCCGGGCGAAGGGTTCAAGATCGCCATGTCGGTGCTCGACGTGTTCCGCTCGACCGTGGGCGCGGCGGCGCTCGGTTTTGCCCGCCGCGCGCTCGACGAGACGCTGGCGCGCGTCAGCCAGCGCCAGCTGTTCGGCGCGCCTTTGTTCGACCTGCAGATGGTGCAGGGCAATGTCGCGGAAATGGCGCTCGACGTCGATGCGGCGGCACTTCTCGTCTACCGCGCCGCGTGGACGAAGGATTCTGGGGCTGCGCGCGTTACCCGCGAGGCGGCAATGGCAAAACTCTACGCCACCGACCGGGCCCAGTCCGTGATCGACAAGGCGGTACAGCTTCATGGCGGCGACGGTGTGAAAAAGGGGCACATCGTCGAGAGCCTTTATCGGGAAATCCGGGCACTCCGCATCTACGAGGGCGCGTCAGACGTCCAGAAGGTGGTGATCGCCCGGCAAACAATGGGAGCATGACGAAATGAGCCAGTTTGGCAGCCAGGTAGGCTGCATCACCGAGGACGGGTTGCGCGAGACGGCGGCGGTTGGGCGCGGCAATACCCCCACCCCTTACCCCTCCCCACAAGGGGGAGGGGAAACTGGAGAAGCCTCGCCTCGCTTTGGCGGTCGGCGGGTGACAGGGCGGAGATTTTTGGGGCGGCACGTGCGCGGCAATACCCCCACCCCTTACCCCTCCCCACAAGGGGGAGGGGAATTGGGAGAGGTAGCACCTCTCACAACGCTGAAGAATCGGGTTCGGCATCCCAGAATCCCCCTCCCCCTTGTGGGGAGGGGTAAGGGGTGGGGGTCGCCTCGCTCGCACGCCTCAGCAGGGGGGCGAGCATGAACCTTGGCCCCAGCGCGCACGTAGACACCTTCTGTCGCGACAACCTCCCGCCATTCGCGCAGTGGCCTGAGCTGCCGCAGGCGGGGTTTGAATATCCGGAATACATCAACTGCGCCGTCGAGCTCACCGACCGTCTGGTCGAGAAGGGTTTTGGCGATCGCACCGCGCTGATCGGCAACGGGCGCCGGCGCACCTACAAGGAGCTGGCCGACTGGACCAACCGCCTCGCCCGCGCTCTGGTTGAGAACTATGGCGTGAAGCCCGGCAACCGCGTGCTGATCCGCTCACCCAACAATCCGGCGATGGTGGCGTGCTGGCTGGCCGCGACGAAGGCGGGCGCGGTCGTCGTCAACACCATGCCGATGCTGCGCGCGGGCGAGCTCGCCAAGATCGTCGACAAGGCGGAGATCTCGCTCGCCCTGTGCGACACGCGCATCAAGGACGAGCTGATCGCCTGCGCCAAGGAGAGCCGCTTCCTGAAGCAGGTTGTCGGCTTCGACGGCACCGCCAACCATGACGCCGAGCTCGACCGCGTCGCTCTCGACAAGCCGGTCACCTTCGAGGCGGTGAAGACGGGACGCGACGACGTCTGCCTGCTCGGCTTCACCTCCGGCACCACGGGCGTTCCCAAGGCGACCATGCACTTCCACCGCGACGTGCTGATCATCGCCGACGGCTACGCAAAGGAAGTGTTGAACGTGACGCCGGACGACGTGTTCGTCGGCTCGCCGCCACTTGCCTTCACTTTCGGCCTCGGCGGGCTTGCCGTGTTCCCGCTGCGCTTCGGCGCCGCCGCGACGCTGCTCGAAAGCGCGACACCGCCCAACATGATCGAGATCATCGAGAAGTACCGGGCGACGATTTCCTTCACCGCGCCGACCGCCTACCGGGCGATGATGAAGGCAATGGACGAAGGAGCGGACCTGTCGTCGCTGCGCATCGCGGTTTCCGCGGGCGAGACGCTGCCCGCCCCGGTCTACGAGGAATGGACCCGCAAGACTGGCAAGCCGATCCTCGACGGCATCGGCTCGACCGAGATGCTCCACATCTTCATCACCAACAGGCTGAACGACCACGCGCCCGGCACCACCGGTCGTCCGGTCGGCGGCTACGAGGCAAAGATCGTCGATCTCGACATGAACGAGGTGCCGCGCGGCACGGTGGGGCGTCTCGCGGTGCGCGGGCCGACCGGTTGCCGCTATCTCGCAGACGAGCGCCAGCGCGAGTATGTCCGCGACGGGTGGAACCTCACGGGCGATGCCTTCTACCAGGACGAGGACGGCCGCTTCCACTTCGCCGCGCGCGCCGACGACATGATCGTCTCGGCCGGCTACAACATCGCCGGCCCCGAGGTCGAGGCCGCGCTGCTTTCGCACGACCTTGTGGTCGAATGCGCGGTGATCGGCGCGCCGGACGAGGAGCGCGGGCAGGTCGTCCAGGCGCATGTGGTGCTGGCGGAAGGGGCGCCGCGCACCGACGAAACGATGCGGCTCCTGCAGGAGCACGTGAAGGCGACCATCGCGCCCTACAAATATCCTCGGTCGATAAAATTCGTCGACGCGCTGCCAAAAACAGCAACCGGAAAGATCCAGCGCTTCCGCCTGCGCGAGCTGGGCGGAACATGAAGCTGGACAAGGGGAACCTGGCTGCATAACAGCCCAACAAAAAGACTGCCGCAGACTGGCGTTGCGGCCAAATTTTGAGCATCGTGTGGGACCCCAGAGGGTGCCAGGTAACAACGGGAGTTGAGAATGAAAAAGCTTCTTGCCGCAAGCGTAGCCGCGCTTGCCATCAGCGTCGCCGGGGTGGCCGCCGCTGATCCAATCAAGGTCGGCGTCATCACCACGCTTTCGGGCGGCGGCGCAGGTCTCGGCGTCGATGCACGCGACGGCTTTCTGCTGGCGCTGAAGAACGCCGGCGACGCTGCGAAGGAAATCGAGGTCGTGGTCGAGGACGACGGCCAGAAGCCGGAGCTCGCGGTCCAGATCGCCGACAAGATGATCCAGTCCGACCAGGTCGACATCCTGACCGGCATCATCTGGTCGAACCTCGCCATGGCGGTCGTGCCGAGCGCCGTCGCGCAGGACAAGTTCTACATCTCGGTCAATGCCGGTCCGTCGCCGCTCGCTGGCGCGCAGTGCCACCAGAACTACTTCAACGTCGCCTACCAGAACGACAACTTCCACGAGGCGATGGGTCAGTACGCCAACCAGACGTACAAGAAGACCTTCATCATGGCGCCGAACTACCCGGCCGGCACCGACTCGCTGACCGGCTTCAAGCGCTACTACAAGAACGAGCTCGCCGGTGAGGTCTACACCCAGGTCGGCCAGACCGACTACGCCGCCGAGATCGCGCAGATCCGCGCTTCGGGCGCCGACTCGCTGTTCATCTTCCTGCCGGGCGGCATGGGCATCTCGTTCATGAAGCAGTACGCGCAGTCGGGCGTCGACATTCCGGTCATCGGCCCGGGCTTCTCATTCAGCCAGGACGTGCTGCCGGCGATCGGCGATGCAGCGCTGGGCGTGAAGAACTCGGCTTCCTGGTCGCAGGATCTCGACAACCCGGCTTCGAAGAAGTTCGTCGACACCTTCAAGGCCGAGTACGGCCGCCTGCCGTCGATTTATGCGGCACAGGCCTATGATACCGGCCTCCTCGTCGTCTCCGCCGCGCAGAAAGCAAGCGTCAAGGACGCCGACGCGTTCCGTGCAGCGCTCAAAGCTGCCGAGTTCGAGTCGGTCCGCGGCAAGTTCTCCTTCAACACCAACAACCACCCTATCCAGGACATCTATGTCCGCGAGGTTGTGAAGGATGGCGACGTGCTGACCAACAAGATCATCGCCACCGCCTTCACCGATCACGGCGACGCCTATGTCGACCAGTGCTCGATGAAGTAAGCGAGGGCTGACAAAAGTACAGGCGTTGGAAGTGTCATCCGCGAAGGACATCGCGTGACAGATACCCCCACCCCTAACCCTCCCCACAAGGGGTAGGGAAACTGGGAGACATGCCTGACCGGTCATCGCGGCTGACATGCACCTACCTGATCCCCCTCCCCCTTGTGGGGTGGGGTTAGGGGTGGGGGGCGCCGCGTCTAACCCAGTCGCCGCGATGCCGACAAAAACGAGACCTGCAGTCGAAGGGACATTCGACCCTTGCAAACCGCGCTTTTCATCGAACAGCTTCTCAACGGGCTGCAGCTCGGCGTGATGCTGTTTCTCATGGCCGCAGGGCTGACGCTGATCTTCGGCGTCATGGGCCTGATCAACCTCGCCCATGGCTCGCTCTACATGGTCGGCGCATTCGCCTGCGCGATCGTCGCCGCGCAGACCGGCTCGTTCTGGCTCGGCCTTGTCGCCAGCCTGGCAGCCGCCGCAGCCGCGGGCGCGATCATCGAGATCCTCGTCATCCGGCGGCTCTACCAGCGCGACCACCTCGACCAGGTGCTGGCGACCTTCGCGCTGATCCTGATCTTTTCGGAAGGCACGCGCTGGCTGTTCGGCTCGTTCCCGCTCTATCTCGACATTCCGCCGCTGCTGCAGGGCACGGTGCCGCTGCCGGGCGGCTCGCGCTACCAGCTGTACCGCCTCGCCATCATTGGCGTCGGCGCGTTGGTCGCCATCGGCCTCTATCTTCTCATCACCCGGACCCGCCTTGGCATGCGCATCCGCGCCGGCGAGTCCGACCGCGAGATGATCGGCGCGCTCGGCGTCGACATCCGGACACTCTACACGGTCGTCTTTGCGCTGGGTGCCGCGCTCGCCGGCCTTGCAGGCGCCATGGTCGGCGCGCTGCAGTCGGTGCAGGTCGGCATGGGCGAGCCGGCGCTGATCCTCGCCTTCGTCGTGGTCGTCATCGGCGGCATCGGCTCGATCAAGGGCGCGCTGGTTGGCGCATTGCTCGTCGGCGTCGTCGACACGATGGGCCGCTTCCTGCTGCCGCAGCTCTTCGGACTGTTCATGAATGCTTCTCAGGCCGGCATCGTCGGCGGCGCGCTCGCCTCGATGCTGATCTACATCGTCATGGCGGTGGTGCTCGCGGTTCGTCCGCAGGGCCTGTTCCCGGCAGCGAAAGGGTGATGCGATGAGCCTTTCGCGCGAAAACTGGATTTCCCTTGCCCTTCTCGCCCTGCTGCTCGCGATTCCTTACGCGGCGATCAATTTCGGCAACCCGTTTTACGTGACGCTGGCGACGCGCATGGCGATCCTCGGCCTTGCCGCGGTCGGCCTCAATGTCGCGCTTGGCCTCGGCGGGCTGGTCTCGTTCGGCCACGCCGCCTTCTTCGGCGTCGGCGGCTACATCGCCGGCATCATGGCGAGCCACGCCATGTCGATGCAGCCGCTCAACTTCGGCCTGTTTGCCCTCCCCGCCTCCAACCAGATGCCGGCGATCTGGATCGTCGCGATGCTGGTGGCGGGAGTGCTCGCGGCGGCGATCGGCGCGATCTCACTGCGCACCTCGGGCGTCTACTTCATCATGATCACGCTCGCCTTCGCGCAGATGACCTTCTACTTCGCCATCTCCTGGCCGGCCTATGGCGGCGAGGATGGCCTGTCGATCCTGGTGCGCAACCAGTTTCCGGGCGTGAACACCATGGTGCCGATCAACTACTTCCTGATCTGCTTCGGGGTGCTGGTGGTGGCGCTCATCCTGTTCGCGCTGATCAAGAACTCGCGCTTCGGCGCAGCCCTGCAGGCAGCGCGGCAGAATGAAGTGCGCGTCGCCTCGGTCGGCATTGCGCCTTTCCGCATCCGCCTCGTCGCCTTCATCGTCTCGGGCATGATCACGGCGCTGGCCGGTGCGCTCTATGCCGACCTCAACCGCTTCGTCAGCCCGTCGATGCTGTCCTGGCACATGTCGGGCGAGCTGATCGTCCTCATCATCCTCGGCGGCGTCGGGCGCCTTGCCGGGCCGCTGGCCGGCGCGATGCTGTTCGTGATGTTCGAGTTCCTGCTTGGGGGCCTCACCGAACGCTGGCAGTTCTTCCTCGGACTGCTCCTCCTCGGCGTCGTCCTGTTCGCGCGCGGCGGCCTGATCGGCCTTGTTGCAGGGAGGCAGCGCCATGGCTGAGCCCGTTCTCGACATCCGCGACCTGCGCAAGACCTTCGGGGCGCTGAAGGCAACCGACGGCGTGTCGCTCGACCTTCGGCCCGGCGAAATCCACGCGCTGATCGGCCCGAACGGCGCGGGCAAATCGACGCTGATCCACCAGATCGCTGGCACGCTGAAGCCGGATGCCGGCGAAGTTCGCTTCCTCGGCCAGACGGTCAACCAGCTTGGCGTTGCCGAGAGGGCTCGCATGGGCCTCGGCCGCTCGTTCCAGGTCTCGTCGCTCGCCACCGAATTTTCGGCGCTGCGCAACGTGATGCTGGCCGTCCAGTCGAAGCAGGGCTCGAGCTTCCGCTTCTTCAAGCCGGTGATGCGCGACAAGAGCCTGACCGAGCCGGCGATGGCGGCGCTCGAGCGCGTCGGCCTCAAGGACCGCGCGCATGTCCCGGCCGCGGAACTGTCGCATGGCGAACGCCGCCAGCTCGAGATCGCGATCGCGCTGGCGCTGGATTCCAAGGCATTCCTGCTTGACGAGCCGATGGCGGGCATGGGGCCGGAAGGCTCGCGCCAATTGACCGGCTTCCTCGACGGCCTGCGGCACGAAGCGCCGATCCTGCTGGTCGAGCACGACATGGACGCCGTGTTCGCTCTTGCCGACCGCATCTCGGTGCTGGTCTACGGCCGCATCATTGCCTCCGGCAGCGTCGACGACATCCGCAACAATCCGGAAGTCCGCCGCGCCTATCTGGGGGATATGGAATGAGCCGCGGGACGACCTTTATGCCGGGCGGGGTTTACCCCCACCCCCTACCCCTCCCCACAAGGGGGAGGGGAGACTTTGATGCTGCGCTTGTCCCGGGCAAGGGGATTCGTCTGGCTCGTCTGAGGGGGCGAAGCGCCAACTTCGCCGCAACCGGCATCCAAGACATTCAGGACGGCCGAGACTTCCCAGAATCCCCCTCCCCCTTGTGGGGAGGGGTAAGGGGTGGGGGTAGAAAATCCCGCCGACACTTCCAGTCCGAGGCACGCCATGCTGCTTGAGATCAAAGGCCTCGAAACCTTCTATGGCGCGAGCCAGGCGCTGTTCGGCGTCGAGCTGGACGTGGCCGAGGGCGAGGTCGTCGCCCTCATGGGCCGCAACGGCATGGGCAAGACCACCACCATCCGCTCGATCATGGCGCTGACGCCGGCGCGGGCGGGAAGCGTGAGCTTCCAGGGGCGCGAAATCCGCACCATGGCGCCGTTCAAGATTGCACGTCTCGGCCTCGGACTGGTGCCGGAGGGGCGGCGCTGCTTCCCCAACCTCACGGTCGCGGAGAACCTCGTCGCCGCCGCGCGGCCGGGCCGCTGGACGCTCGACGAGATCAATCGCCTGTTCCCGCGCCTTGCCGAGCGCCGTGACCAGATGGCGAAGACACTTTCGGGTGGCGAGCAGCAGATGCTGGCGATCGGCCGCGCGCTGATGACCAATCCGAGCCTGCTCATTCTCGACGAGGCGACTGAGGGCCTGGCGCCCGTCATCCGCAACGATATCTGGGCGGTGATCCGCACCCTCAAGGCGGAAGGACAGTCGATCCTGATCGTCGACAAGACCCTGTCCGAGCTCTTGCCCTGCGCCGACCGCTGCTTCGTGCTGGAAAAAGGCACGACCGTGTGGCGCGGCACGCCCGATCAGCTCACGCGAGAACTTCAGGACCGCTATCTCGGCGTCTGACCACATTTAGAGAAGCAGGCGTAGACCTGCTTATCGGAGGAGAAACCATGACTGAATGCCCGCATCAGATCCTGCATCCGGCCAGCTGGAAGAAGGCCTCGGGCTACGCCAACGGGGTCCTTGCCGAAGGCCGGACCGTCTGGATCGGCGGGCAGATCGGCTGGAACGGGCAGCAGGTGTTCGAGGAAAAGGAGCTTGCAGGGCAGATCCGCCAGGCGCTGCAGAACATCGTCGACGTGCTGGCGGAGGCCGGCGGCAAACCGGAGCACATCGTGCGGCTGACCTGGTACATCACCGACAAGAAGGACTACCTCGCCAACCTGAAAGGCATCGGCGAGGCCTATCGCACGGTGATGGGCAAGCATTTCCCGGCGATGACCATGGTGCAGGTAGTTGCCCTCATCGAGGACGAGGCGAAGGTCGAGATCGAGGCAACGGCCGTCCTGCCTGCCTGACGTCAGGCAAACACGCTCGCTATCGACTTGCGCGCCGCGAAGGCATATCTCCAAGTCTGTGCCCGCATCCGGCGGGCGGACGACCAGAGAGGCGCGCAAGGCACATGAAACTCGACATCAAGACGGACTTCACCAAGCTTCCGCGTGCTGAAAAGGTGCTGCGTTCAGCCGAGGTTCCGGCCAATGCCGCGCCAGCCAGCGGCACGATCGCCCTGGCGCATGACGAGCGGCACCTGCGCCGCAAGGTGCTGGCGCTGACCAATGGCGACAAGGTTCTGGTCGACCTGCTCCAGCCCGTCGAACTGCGTGCTGGCGACCGGCTGGTGATGGAAGACAACAGTACCGTCGAGATCGCGGATGCGGACGAGGAACTCATCGAGGTCACCGGCCGCGACGCCGCGCACCTGATCGAACTCGGCTGGCACATCGGCAATCATCATCTTGCCGTCGACATCACCGCCGAGCGGATCCTGATCCTGCGCGAAAGCGGCATGGCCGACGAGCTGCGCGAACTGGGCGCACAGGTGCGCGAGATAGCCGCGCCATTCCACCCGCTTGCCAACACCCACCGCGGCCATGGCCACGTTCATGCGCACGACCACGGGCATCATCACCACGACCATGATCACGGCCATGACCATCATCACCATCATTATCATGGTCCGAACTGCGGCTGCGGCCACCATCATTAAAGCCTGACGTTGCGGCTTCCGTCGTAGAGATTGAGACCGCGATTCACCCCGGCGAGGCGGCGCCATTTCGGCATGCTGCGGCACATGGCAGCTTCGACCTCGCGGCATGGACCCGATGCACTCGGCATCCTGAGACGAGCATCGTCAGGCCGGGACTTCACCTTGCGGCAAAGAAAAAGGCGGGCTTTTGACCCGCCTTTTTCCTGTTCCGTATGCTGCCGATCAGGCGACGGCGCTGCCGATCCAGGCCGACAGGGCGGTCTTCGGAGCCGCACCCACCTTCATGTCAGCCACTTCGCCGTCCTTGAAGAGCATCAGGGTCGGGATCGAGCGGACGCCGTACTGGGCAGCCAGTTCCGGGTTCTCGTCGATGTTGATCTTGGCAACCTTGACCTTGCCGGAGAGTTCCGTTGCGATCTCCTCGAGCGCCGGAGCGATCATCTTGCACGGACCGCACCACTCGGCCCAGAAGTCGACGACGACCGGCTCGGAAGCCTGCAGCACGTCGGACTGGAAGTTGTTCTTGTCGATGGTGACGGTGGCCATGGGGAATCTCCCTGAGACAATTCGTGAGGCTGGAATGTGGGGCACGCGTCAGCGTGTTTCAACGCCTCTTGTCTCACGCTGACGTGAGTCGAGCAAGCGCACCGTCCATCATCTCGTCCGGCACGGGGATAAGTATTGGTGTCTCTGTGTAGATCAAAGCAGCACGAATTTGCTTGCCGGGATAGATCGGCTTGAGCAGTTCGCGATAGAGCGCCATTTGCGCCACGTGCCCTTGCGGGAGTTCTGTCGCAACCGACGGCGGCGGCCGGTTGGTCTTGTAGTCGATGATGAGTACGCTCTCGCCATCGACGATCAGCCGGTCGATCTTGCCCGAGATGGCGCGCTCGGTCTCGCCGAGCTTCACCCGGCCCGTGACCGAGACTTCCGCCCGTGAGCCGGGCGAGAACAGCGAGGCGAATTCCGGCGTCTCGAGGATCGCGTCGACAGACGCCCAGAGCTTTTCGCGCTCGCCCTCCGGCCAGGACTGGCCGATGCGCGCGAGGTAGCGTTCGGCGGCGGACGCGCGGCGCTCGCGCTCGATCGAGGGCAGTATCTGCAGCAGCCGGTGGGCAGCGGTGCCGCGCTCAATGGCAAAGGATGGCTCGTTGACTGCATCGAGAACCGGCGAGCGCAGCTTCACCATCTCGACCGGTTCCGGCTCGATCATCGCACCGGCACCCGAGGGCGACAGTGGCCGTGGCAGCGGCGGTGGGGCGGGCGGCGTCGACAAAAGTTCAGCTGGCAGCGGCGGCAGCTCCGCGACGGCGGCCTCCTCCGGCTTATCCGGCTCGTGCTGCTGCAGCGGTGGTGTTACCTGATAGCGCAGCACCGTCTCGTTCGTTGCCGGATGCTGGATCTCCTTTGTGTGCGGTGACTTGCACAGCGTCTTCTGCACCATCTGGTGCCAGCTGCCGTCCTTCTGGCCGCGCTTGCCATGATAGCCGCAGACGATCAGCCGGTCCTCGGCGCGGGTCATGCCGACATAGAGCAAGCGCCGGTATTCCTGCTCGGCCTTGCGCTTGGCTTCGTCGGCAAGCTTTGCCGAGAACGAATTGGCGCGGCCGGAGCCGGCGCGCCAGAGGAAGCCGTCGCCGTGCCAGCCACGCGTCGGGGCGCTGAACGGCATCAACCGCGGCATGTGGCTGTCGACGAAGGGTTCGCCGCCGCTGTCGACGAGGAACACGATCGGCGCTTCCAGACCCTTCGAGGCGTGCGCGGTCATGATGCGGACCTCGCCGCGCGTCTGGTCCATCTCGCGCTTCACTTCCGGGCCGCCACGGTCGAGCAGCGCGACCAGCGCCTCAAGCTGGGTGACGCCGGTGCGTTCGGCCGCAAGGCAGAAGTTCAGGAACTCGTCCACCACATCGCCGGCTTCGGCACCGAGACGGGCGATCAGCTTGCGCCGCAGGCCATCGCGCGCGAGCAGGTTGGAGAAGAACTCGAACGGCTTGCGGTAGCCGGCTTCGTTGCGCCAGCGCGCCAGCGTGTCCCAGACGTCCTTGTGCCGTTCCGCGCGCCGCAGCGCGATCAGCAGCGACTCCACCCCCTGGCGCTTTGCGGCGAGTTCGAACAGCTCGTTCTCGTCGAGACCGAAGGCAGGACTTTTTAGCAGTGCCGCGAGCGAAAGGTCGTCGTCGGGCTGCAGCGCAACCCGCGCGGCGGCGAGCAGGTCCTGCACGGCGATATGGCCGGTCAGCAGGATGCGGTCGGCGCCCGCGACCGGGATCTGCCGGTTCTTCAGCTCCCGCGACAGCGCATGGATGAAGCGGTCGCGCTTCCTCACCAGCACCATGATGTCCCCGGGCCGCACCTTGCGCCCGCGTCCCTCGATCCGGTTGCCGGTGCGCAGCCAGTGGTCAATGGTGCGCGCGATCTGTTCGGCGAGCCGCACCGCTGGCGCCGAGGCGTGATCGACGGCCTGCGTCCAGTCCTCCGGCTCCTCGACATCGACGGGGCCGAGCGACGGCCACAGTTCGACATGGCCGGGCTGGTTGGCGCGGATGGCAAGGTGCTGGATCGGCTCGGGATCCTGCGTGAGACCGTCGCGGTGCTCAGGCTCAGAGAAGACGAGGTCGACAGCAGCCAGCACGTCCTCGGTCGAGCGGAACGAGCGGGTGAGGCGCACGTGCTCGAAGCGCTGCAGCGCGTTGGCGACGCGCTCGCGGAACTCGCGGCCGCTGCGGTCGAACGCCTCCGGCTCCGCGCCCTGGAACGAGTAGATCGACTGCTTCTCGTCGCCCACCGCGAACACGGTACGCACCACCCCTTCGCGGGATCCTTCGCCGGCAAAGAATTCGGCAGCGAGCGCCCGCACCACGGCCCACTGGTCGGGGCTGGTGTCCTGCGCCTCATCAAGCAGGATGTGGTCGATACCCTTGTCGAGCTTGTACTGCACCCATGCGCCGGCGTCCGTGCGCGACAGCAGCGTGGCTGTGCGCACGATCAGGTCGTTGAAGTCGAGGAAGCCGCGCGCGCTCTTCAGGCGCTCGTAGCGGTGGATCAGCCAGTCGGCCAGCACAAGGGCGGCTCGCGTGTCCTCCAGCATGCCGAGCAGCTCGACGCGGTCGAGCACACGCGTGATTTCCTGGCAGTAGCGCTCGAACTCGTCCGGGAACTCCGGGAAATGCTCGCCGACGCCCTTCGCCATGATGGTCTTTGCCGCGCGCGGCTTGAAGGAAGAGCCGGAGCCCGAGAAGAACGCCTTCTTGAGATATTCCAGCCGGTCGAGCGCGTCGGTCGTCCCGCACGCCTTGCCGAAGTTTTCCGCGAACGAAAGTGCGTTTGTTTTGCCGGCTGTGGATGCTTTGGAACCGATGTTGCCGCAGAGGACCGGCGTAAAATAGTGGTCGGGCCAGAGGCTCGCCGCCAGCGCGGCGCGGGTATCGCTCGGGCCGAAGCCGAACTCCTCGAACAGGGCGTGGAAGTGGCCGTCGCCGGTGCCGATCTGCTCGATGAAGCGGCGCAGCGCATCGCGCTTGCCGACGATGTTGGCGAGCAGCGTTTCCAGCCCCGCCTCGCCGCCGCGCTGCAGGACCGTCGCGAAGGCGTCCGCCAGACCCGGTTCGTTGCCTTCGGTGGCGCGCGCGATCATCTCGCGCCGCGCCTCGGCGACCAGCGCTTCCTCCATCTGGCTGTCCAGCAGCTCAAAATGGCCGGCGATGTTGGCTTCGAGCGGGAACTGATGCAGCACCGCCTCGCAGAAGGCATGGATGGTCTGGATCTTCAGGCCGCCCGGCGTTTCGAGCGCGCGGGCAAACAGCCGCCGGGCGCGCTTCAGCCGCGATGGCGTCGGCGTCTTGCCATCGAGCTCCTCGATCGCTTTGGCAAGCTCCGCGTCGGGCAGCGTCGCCCAGCCGGACAGGTTCTTGAACACGCGCGTCGCCATGTTGGCGGCGGCGGCACGGGTATAGGTAAGGCAAAGGATGCGCGACGGGTCGGCACCTTCGAGCAGGAGCCGCATCACCCGGCTTGCCAGCACATGCGTCTTACCCGAGCCGGCATTGGCGGACACCCACGCCGATAGCTTTGGCTCGGAAGCGAGCCCCTGAGCCTTGCGCGTATCGTCCGGAACGATGATCGGTGCGCTCATTCGCCGTCGCCCCCGCCGGCATCGTTGTCGCCGCCCGCAGACCATTCGAGCACGCGGGCGAGATGGTCATAGTCGCCGCCGACATCGCCCTCGCGGAAGGGGAGCGCGCGCGACAGGTAACCGGTCGTTTCCTTTGCAAAGTGGGCGATGAGCTCTTCCAGCCGCGCCCAGGCTTCCTCGGACAGCTCGACGCCCGACTTTATCGACTTCTCCTGACCGGTCGGCTTGTATTCGAGGATCGATTCCTCGATCACCTCGCCATTCGGCTTCATGCGAACATAAGCAAGCTGCGACGGCTCGGCCGTGCCAACTTCCGTGAACGCCCCGCGGCGCAGCAACGCGCCTTCGAGCGCCAGCTGTGGCGACAGGAGCGTGTGCGCCTGCGCCTTCGACGGCGACGATCCGGTCTTGAAGTCGATGATGTCGGCCATGCCACCGGCGAGAAGATCGATCCGGTCGGCGCGGCCGCGCAGCGTCGCGCCCGTACTGCCGATCGGCGTTTCGCTGGCGCGCGTCTCAGAGATGCGGCGCTTGATCGGCGGGCGGTTGCGCTCCCACTCGATGAAGTGCGTCGCCATGCGGGCAAAGCGCGGCCACCACACGGCATCGACGTCGAGTGGCAGCTCCGCCTCGTCGAATACCTTGCGGCCGATCTTCAGCAGCTGTTCCTCGGCGAGCGGCGCGTCCGGGTCGATGCCCGAAACGGTGAACTCGTGGACGATGTCGTGGAACAGGTTGCCGCGTTCTGCCGCGCCGGGATCTCGCAGCAGCGGCTCCAGCGCCTCCAGCCCGAGAATACGCCGTGCATAGATCGCATAGGCGTCGCGGCGCAGCGTCTCGATTTCGGTGACCGAAAAGCGCGTCGGGCGCATGTCGAGCGGAGGCGTCGGGTTCGGCCGGGTGGCGAACTTCACTGGGGGCGCAACGTCGAGCTCGCGAGCCCAATGCGCCAGCGCGTTGCCGCGCTGGCGCATCTGTTCGAAGATTTCTTTGCCGGCAAAAGTTTCCAGCCGCTGTAGCCAGCGCGAGGCAATTGCGGGAGCATCGCCGGAGCGCGCGGCGCGGGTGAGGATCACCTTGCGCGTGCCCATGGCGAGGACGAAGTCGTGCGCGGCCTGGCCGATGCGCTTTTCCGGCGGATCGAGTTCGAGGTCCGACTTCATGAAGCGCGACATGAAGCGATCAGGCTCGGCCTTGCGCGGCCACGACCCCTCGTTGAGCCCGCCAAGGACGAGCGTGTTGACGCTCTGAAGGCGTGCTTCCAGCGCACCCCAGATCGAGACGCGGCTGTCACCGGTGACGGAAGCCTTGACACTTTCGCCGGAAATCAGGGCGTTGAGCACGTCCGGCCATTCGGTTGCCTCGATCTCGAGTTCGGCCTCGACGCCAGCCAGCGAGCGCAGGAACGAGGCGAGCCGGTCGCCCGCATCGCCGCGATAGAGTTCGGTGACTGAGCCCTTGTCGTCACGGCCAAGCGCTTCCAGACATTCGACCGTCAGACGCACGAGCTCGCTGAGCGGCGCGGTGGTATCGCGCAGGGTGCAGAGCGGGGCGATTGCCTTTTCAAGTGCTGCTGCCAGCAAGCGCGCCTGCTCAAGCCGCTCCTCGTTCAGGCGCAGCCACCAGACCGGCTTGCGCGGGTCGTCGTAGCGCTGCTGGTAGCGGCGTTCGAACTCTTCAGATAGCCGGCTAATATCCGGCCTGCCGACGCCCCCGCGCAAGGCGACAAGATCGAGCGTTTCCGCAGCCTGCCGGGCTACGGAGCGTGCAAAGCCGGCATGCAGCAGCGGGTGCTTGGCAAGCGCCAGGATCGTCACCGCGTCCCCGGGCCGGAACACGGCTTCCAGCATCAGGCTGAGCAATGTCGCCGGCGGTGTCGCAGTGAGCGGCGTGCCGCCCGAGTCATCCGCCTCAATACCGAAGCGGCGCAGCTCCATCGCCACGCGCCGGGCAAGCTCGCGGTCGCCGGTGACGAACGCCGCGGTGCCCTTCTCCAGCGCGAGCCGCAGCGCCACCGCCACCGACAGCGCCTCTTCACGCTCGTTGGCGGCTTCGACCAGCGTGACGTCGGCAAACGCCGCCGGATCGGTGCTGCCGGCACGTTCGACCCAGAGATCGGTGGTTTCCGCCGGTCGCAGCGCCTCGTTGATGACGCCGATGCGCGCGGCAAGGTCTGCGGGTACCTCACCGATCTCGATCACGTCACGCCGCTCGATGCCAAGCGTTGCCAGCAGCTTCTTCAGCGTCGACTGCGGATGGCCGAAGGTTGCGGGCGCCATGCCAGGCATGCCGACTTCCTTCCACGCCTCCTCGTCCATGTTGAGATCAAGACCGGGCAGCACCACCGCGCCATTGGGCAGGAGCGCGATCGACTTCAGCAACTGCGCGGTGGCGGGGATAGAGCCGGTCGAGCCTGCGGCGATCACCGGTCCGCGCGGCGGATTGCGCAACAGGCGCTCGGCCTCGGCACGGATCATCGCGTTGCGGTGCGCGGCCGGATTGGAGCGCGCACGCTCGGCAAGCAGCGCCGGCCAGGCGCGCGAGACGATGTCGAGGAACTCAAGCGTGACCTGCCACCAGTTGGCGAGATCTTCGGGAACAAGGTTGGCGAGCCGCTTCCAGTCGGCCCCGCCGGTCTCGACCTCGTCCATCAGCCCGGCGAGATCGCGCGCGAGCCAGATCGCGTCGGCAAGCGAGGCTGGCACCACGACGTCCTCGCCGAACATCGCGGCGACATGCGCCGGCAGCCGCTTCTTCCATGCCTGCACCAGCGGTGCGAGCAAGAGGATGCGGTCGAGCTTGCCGATCGGCGGGTTGAGCGACAGCTCGTCCTCCTCGCTGCCCTCGAAGATGTCGGCGTCCTCGTCGAACTCGCCGAGCGGACGGATGGTCGGCAGGATCGCCGCGACACCCCCTAGCTGTTCGACGAACTCATCGCGCAGAGCGCGCGCCGCGCGGCGGGTCGGCACATAGATCGTCGCCTCGACCAGGCGGAGCGGGTCACTGCCGTCAGCGGAAAAGCCGGGGATAAGGGTCCCGTCGAGAAGAGAGGCGGCGAGTGTCTGAAGGAAGGGTGCGCCTGGAGGGATCGAGAGAACCCGAGCGGTCATTGCGTCTTCGCGCGCGCTACGGCTGCTTCGGCAGGGGCGATGGCGTCGGGCGTGCCGACGGTGATCCAGTGTCCGCGCATGATGGCGCCGAATAGCCGGCCCTGTTCGATGGCGCGGTTGAAATAGAGGTTGAGCGAGTGCGGCGTGGCGGAAGCGCCGTCGAAGATGCGCGGATGGATGATCGCGGCACCGGCGTAGATGAAGCCCTCGCTCGCGCCGTTCGCGCGCGCAAGCCGCCCGTCCTGGCCGAGCAGGAAGTCGATCGAGCCGGAATGGCCGGTGGCATGACGCGGATCGGCGAGCATGAGAAGAATATCCATGGCCTCGCCGTCCCATGCAAGCGCAAGGCGGTCGAGGTCGGGACTATCCCCATCGATCCAGAAGGTGTCGGCATTGAGCACGAAGAACGGCTCCGTGCCGATCTGCGGCAGCGCCCTGACGATGCCGCCGGCCGAGTCCAGCAACTCCGCCCGCTCGTCGGAAATGACGATGCGCGGGCAGGCGCGGTCCTTCACGTGCTCGATGATCTGTTCGCCGAGATAGTGGACGTTGACGATCGCCGTCTCGACACCGGCTGCGCCGAGCGTGTCGAGGCCCCAGTCGAGCAGCGTCTTGCCGGCTACCGGGATCAGCGGTTTGGGCGTGGTTTCGGTCAGCGGGCGCATGCGCTTGCCAAGACCCGCCGCAAGGACCATGGCCGTCGTCGGCTTTGCGCTCACAGGATGCCTGCCTTCTCGTAGAAGGCGCGCACGGAAGCGAGCGCAGGATGGCTGATCGAGCGACTGACATAATCGCGGATGCGCGGCAGGTGCTTCATGTAGCCCGGCTTGCCGTCGCGCAGGTTCAGCCGCACGAAGATGCCGAGGATCTTCGAGTTCCGCTGCGCCGCCATGATGGCGTAGGCTGCCTCGAAGCCTGCGCGGTCGAAGTCGCCGCGTGCCTCGCAGTAGGCCTCGACGATCTCCGCTTCGAGCTCCGGCGAGATGGTGACGCGTGCATCCTGCGCCAGCGAAGCAACGTCATAGGCCGACGGGCCGATCACCGCGTCCTGAAAATCGATCAGGCCGATGCGGTCGTGGCCGTTCCGATCCGCACGCCAGATGAGGTTCGGCGAATGGTAGTCGCGCAGCACGAGGCTCTTTTCCGCATTGGCGACGATGTCGAAGGCTGCGCTCCAGGCCTCCGCAAATTCCTGCCTTTCGGCCTCGCTGGTCTGGCGTCCCGCCACATGCGGCAGGTACCAGTCGGTGACCAGCTCGGTCTCGATGCCCATAGCGCGGCGGTCATAGGGCGGGATTTCGTGAACGAGGCCATCCGCCACTTCGATCTTCTGCGGCCAGCTGCGCTTGTGCATCTCGGCCAGCAGCTCGGCGGCGGCAATGTAGCGCTCGGGCACGGGCTTGCCCTCAGCGTCCAGCACGCCCTGCGTGCCGAGATGCTCGACGAGCAGCAGGCCCTGGTCGAGGTCGGCCGCCGGAATCTGCGGCGCGGCGAAGCCCTCGTCGCGCAGTGCCTTGGCAATGGCGACAAACGGCGTCACCGTTTCGGCAAGGTGGGCGATGCGGCTGTAGGGCAGGCCGTCGCGGATCGGCGGGCCGTCCGGGCGCTTCGGCGCATTCATCAGGATGATGGTGTCGCGCCCGTCCTCGATGATGCTCTCATAGGCGCGCGCCGAGGCGTCGCCGACGAGAAAGGCACGGCGGGCGGAAGCGTAGCCGGCCTTGTCTAGGAAGCTGCGGATGGCAAGCGACCGGCTCAGCTTAGCGATGAATGCATCGGGAGCGGAAATGGTGATGCGGCGACCTTCGCCTTCTTCATCGAGCCGGACGTGAACCGCGTCACGCGGCAGCGCGTCTTCGGCGCGCTCCGGCCATTCGATGATCGCCGCGCCCTCGCGGATCGCTTCGGAGAAGCCGAGCTCGTCGAGCTCATCGGGCGAGCCTAGCCGGTAGAGGTCGAAGTGCTGGACGGGCACGCGCGTCGCATAGGCCTGCACCAGCGTGAAGGTCGGGCTCGGCACCTCAAGCTCTGGATCGTTCGAAAGCGCGCGGATGATCGCGCGGGCCAGCGTGGACTTGCCCATGCCGAGGTCGCCATGCAGCGCCAGCACGTCACCCGGCGCGAGCATCATGGCGATGTCCTCGCCGAGGCGGTTCGTGGCGGTTTCGTCCGCCAGATGGAGGCTCAGGTCTGACAAGCTTGTCTACTCGGCGGCGGCGCGGAAGCCTTCCGGCGCCATGGGGAAACGGCAGATGACGGTGGTTCCGCGACCCTGATCGGTCTGGAACTCGACGGTGCCGTTGTGCAGCCCGACGAAGCTCTTGACGATCGAGAGACCAAGTCCCGCACCGCGGCGGCGGCCGCCATTGGCGCGCGGCTCGAAGCGGCGGAAGATGCCGTCGAGCACGTCCGGCGGGATGCCCGGGCCATCGTCATGGACGGAGAAGGCAAGGCCGTTCGCGTCGCGCTCGCAGATGAGCTTCACCACCGAATTGTCGGGCGCGAAGTTGGCCGCGTTGCTGAGGAGGTTGATGAGAATCTGGCGCACGCGGTTCTCATCGGCGTGGAATGTGGCGGGCGCACGGCGCAAGTCGATTTCAAGGGCAATACCATGCTCGCGCATACGCTCTTCCACCACCTCGGCGGCCGAATGGACGATGCGCTCGATCGGCACTTCGCTGACGTTGAGCTCCATCATGCCGGCATCCACGGTGGCGAGGTCGATGATGTCGTCGACAATCGTCTCGAGTTCCGACGACGACGAGGCGATATGCTCGACATAATCGCGCTGGCGCTGGTTGAGCGGTCCGGCGGTCTCCTGCGCGAGCAGCTCGGCAAAACCGATGATGTTGGTGAGCGGCGAGCGCAGCTCGTAGGAGACGTGCTGGATGAAGTCGTTCTTGAGGCGGTCCGTGCGCTCCAGCGCCTCGTTGCGCTCTTTCAGCATGCGCTCGACATTGACGCTGTCGGTGACGTCGAAGAACGTCGTCATCAGCTGGCCGTTGGGCAGATGCACGATGGCGTAGCTGAGGATGTTGCCGTTGTTGAGCTCGACCTGGCCGCGTCCATCGCGACGCTCCTCGTCGAAGCCGGTGGCGGCGGCTGCAAGCTCGCTCCACGGGTTCGAGCGGGTGAGGCTCTGGCAGGCGGCCTTGATAGCCGAGATGTGCGTGCCGGTCGTGACCAGCCCCTCCGGCAAGCCCCAGAGGTTGCAGAAGGCAGGATTAGACAGGCGAACGCGCCCATCAGAGCCGAACACCGCAACGCCCTCGGCGAGGTTGTCGAGCGTGACGCCCTGAACCCGCACGACCGTGTTGTAACGGCTTTCGAGGCTGATCTTCTCAGTGAGGTTCTCGAACACCCAGGTTACGCCGCCGTCAGCCTGCGGGTTGCCGACCACGCGCAACGTCTGCCCGTCAGGCAGGTGCCAGATGTCCTCAAGCGGCTCGACCGAGCGGTAGGCCGACAGGAGATTTTCCTTCCAGCGGCGCCATTCCGGCTGCTCGGCCAGCTTGCCTTCCGAGCGCAGACGGTCGAGCAGCACAGTGTTGTCCGGCTTGCTATTGAGGAAGGAGATGTCGAGCTCCCAGAGCTTCTGGAACGCCTGGTTGTAGAAGCGCAGGTCCTGGTTGGCGTCGAAGATCGCCACCGCCGTGTTGAGGCGGTCCAGCGTCTCTGCATGGCCGCGCAGCGTGCGCTGGTGCTCGGTGCGTGCGGCTTCGGCCTCGGAAATGTCGAGGGCAAAGCCTGCCGAGCCCTCGCGGCCGGAGAAGTCGGTGACGCTGAAGACGCGGCGATCGCCGCCAATCACAGTCGAGAGGCTACCGGAGAAGACCGGGCTCGACAGGTGGTCGCGGGCGATCTGCTCGCGCGCGCCGGTGCCGAACAGCTCCACCCCCTCGCTGGCAGCGGCCAGCGGATCGGCGGCCTCGACGGCGTCGGCATAGGCCTGGTTGACCCAGACCAGCCGGCCTTCCGGCCCGCGCAGCCACACCGGCGTCGGGATCGAGTGGAGGAGACCCAGAAGGTTGTCGTGGTCGCGGCGCAGCTGCTGGTGCTCGAGCCGCAGCTCGGCGTGCTCGCGCTGGGCTTCCGAAAGCGACAGGAACTTGATGGCGACGTTGTTCGCGGCAGCACGGCCCTGCACTTCGATGAGGTTGCCTTTCGTCGTCTCGACGACGAGGTCGAAATTCTGGCGCTGTTCGCGCAGGTCCGCCACGGCGCGCTCGAGCTGGGCTGCGCTTCGCGGCGCCAGCCAGCGGCCAAAGGCAAGGAAGGTCGCGCGGTCTTCCGGCGCCTCGGCGAGCGTGCCGACCAGCTCCGCCTTACGGGAATCGCCGAACCAGACGAGGATGCGCTGGTCGCGCAGATTGAGAAGGGCGTCGGCGCGCTGCAACGCATTATCGAGCTCGGCCACGCGCGTACGCAGATCAACATTCTCGGCGGCGGTGCGGGTGCGCTCCCGGATCAGCAGCATGGCCGACAGCATCGCGGCGCCGGTGATGCCGAGGAAGAGGGAAAGCTGGATCACCTCGATGGTCGTCATCGAGAACGGGCGGACGATCGCCGCCTCGACCTGTTCCGCGAGTGCCACGGCCGGCCACGCCACGCTTGCAAGCAGGGCTCCGGCGCTCAGGCCGCGCCGCCTTTTCCTTTTGGAATCCTCGTTGTCGCCGGCTCCGGATTGCTCCGTACCCAGTGGGAAAACCCCAGGCATCTTAACTGTCCTCTCCGCCGCACGGACGCGAAAAACGCCCCGAAGGGACGCGTGTCCCCATACTGCTTCCCCGCTGGGAACACCGCGAATCACGTCACTGTACAGCGCTGCCGAATCGTCGTGAAGGCGCGCGCCGCGCAAAAAAAATGGCCGGGCGAAAAGTCAATCGCCCAGCCTCAATATATTGTGAGAAATGGTTAAGAAATTAGTACCGGTAGTGCTCGGGCTTGTACGGGCCTTCCGGCGTGACGCCGATATAGGAAGCCTGTTCCTCGCTCAGCTTGGTCAGCTTCGCGCCGACGCGATCAAGGTGCAGGCGGGCGACCTTCTCATCGAGGTGCTTCGGCAGCACGTAGACCTCGTTCTTGTACTCGCTGCCGCGGGTGAACAGCTCGATCTGCGCCAGCACCTGGTTGGTGAAGGAGGCCGACATCACGAAACTCGGGTGGCCGGTGGCGTTGCCGAGGTTCAGCAGGCGGCCTTCGGACAGAAGGATGATGCGCTTGTTGTCCGGGAACTCGATCAGGTCGACCTGCGGCTTGATGTTGGTCCACTTCAGGTTGCGCAGGGCGTCGACCTGAATCTCGTTGTCGAAGTGGCCGATGTTGCCGACGATCGCCATGTCCTTGAACAGGCGCATGTGCTCGAGGGTGACGACGTCCTTGTTGCCGGTCGCGGTGATGATGATGTCAGCAGTCGGCGCAGCTTCCTCGAGGGTCACGACCTCGAAACCGTCCATTGCAGCCTGCAGGGCGCAGATCGGGTCGACCTCGGTGACCTTGACGCGGGCGCCGGCGCCGCGCAGCGACGCTGCCGAGCCCTTGCCCACATCGCCATAGCCGCAGACGATCGCGACCTTGCCGGCCATCATGGTGTCGGTCGCGCGGCGGATACCGTCGACGAGCGATTCCTTGCAGCCGTACTTGTTGTCGAACTTCGACTTGGTGACGGAGTCGTTGACGTTGATTGCCGGGAAGGGCAGCAGGCCCTTCTTCTGCAGCTGGTAGAGGCGGTTCACGCCGGTGGTGGTCTCCTCGGTGACGCCGCGGATCGCTTCGCGCTGTTTGGTGAAGAAGCCCGGGGTCTCCTTCATGCGCTTCCTGATCTGCTCGAAGAAGATAGTCTCTTCCTCGTTGCCCGGATTGGACAGAACGTCCTCGCCTGCTTCGGCGCGCGCGCCGGTCAGGATGTACATGGTGGCGTCGCCGCCGTCGTCGAGGATCATGTTCGACACGCCGCCGTCGGCCCACTGGAAGATGCGGTCGGTGTAGGACCAGTACTCCTCAAGGGTCTCGCCCTTGACGGCGAAGACCGGCGTGCCGGTCGCGGCGATCGCGGCAGCGGCGTGGTCCTGCGTCGAGAAGATGTTGCACGATGCCCAGCGGACATCGGCGCCAAGTTCCTTCAGAGTCTCGATCAGAACCGCCGTCTGGATCGTCATGTGCAGCGAGCCGCTGATGCGCGCACCCTTGAGCGGCTTCGACGAGCCGAACTCGGCGCGGCAGGCCATCAGGCCCGGCATCTCGGTCTCGGCGATGTCCAGTTCCTTGCGGCCCCAGTCGGCCAGCGAAATGTCGGCTACGATGTAGTCCTGCCCGCTCATGCGTGTGCTCCGTAATGTTCCGACCGGCGAGGCCGGATGTCTGGATTTTGACGTGTGTATCGGAGCGGTGCCTAGCAGAAAGCCGGGAACGGGGCAACATCACATAAAGAAGTCTTTATATCGAGGCGGCTAGCACTCTTCGCCGAAGCGGTCGCCGATGAGCTTTTCGAGAGCTTCCATCACCTCGGCCGCCTGCGGGCCCTGCGCGCTGACGGTGATGCCGCAGCCGGGGCTGGCGGCCAGCATCATCAGGCCCATGATGGAGGTGCCGCCGACGCTGACACCGTCCTTCTCGACGGTCACGTTGGCGTCATACTCGCCGACGAGCTGGACGAACTTGGCCGAAGCGCGGGCGTGAAGGCCCCGCCTGTTGATGATCATCATCTCCTTGCGGAGCACGCCCTCAGTCATTTTCCGCTCAGAACCTGGCTCGCCACGTTGATGTATTTGCGTCCGGCGACCTGCGCCTCCTGCAGGGCCGCCGCCATGTCGTCGCCGAGGCGCACGCTGGAGAGCTTGATCAGCATCGGCAGGTTGACGCCGGCGATGACCTCGACCTTGCCGGGGCTCATCACGGATATCGCAAGGTTCGACGGCGTGCCGCCGAACATGTCGGTGAGAATGATGACGCCGGCACCGGTGTCGGCGCGCGATACCGCATCGACAATGTCATTGCGGCGCTTTTCCATATCGTCGTCAGCGCCGATGCAGACGGTTTCGAAATTCTGCTGCGGGCCGACCACGTGCTCGACAGCGAGACGGAACTCCTCGGCAAGACCGCCGTGGGTGACAAGAACTATACCGATCATGCTTGAGCCCGATACGCAGGCGCCGATTTAAGCGGGTCGCAGGCGAAGTCCACGCCCTCACATTCACAACATCCGCTCACAGACCACTCCGTCGAACAACCACCCTGAGGCCTCTCAAGCGTCAGCGAGCGCTATCTTGTCAACGGGCAGACGGTTTACAAGCCGAAAAATGCCACCGAAATGGCCAAATTGCCGCAGAGCGACGCATTTCCCGCCGAGATGGGATCAAATTCCGCACTTTTCACGGCGGAGTTTGCCTCCGCATTGACTAAACTCAATTGAGTTTCCGCCCGGTCTGCCATTATTGCTAGCTAACTAATACGTGAAATAGGTGGGACCGTGACGAGCGCGAAGGCTGGCGTGAATGTGAAACTCAGGAGTTTTTCCCGCTCGTTGCCGATGTCTCTGCTTCTGGCGCGCGAGGCCGTCATGACGCGGTTCAGGCCGGCGCTGAAGCTGTTTAACATCACCGAACAGCAGTGGCGCGTGCTGCGGGCGCTCTCCTCGGTCAAGGAGATCGAGGTGATGGAACTCGCCAAGGCAACGTCGCTCCTGGCGCCATCGCTTTCGCGTATCCTGCGCGACATGGAAGAGCGCGGGCTGGTCGAGCGCCGCCAGGTGCCCGACGACCTGCGCCGTTCGCTGATCTCGATCAGCGAGGACGGCGTCAAGCTGATCGACGCGGTCGCGCCCTATTCGGAAAGCATCTATCAGGAAATCACCGAGACCGTCGGCCGCGACAAGATGGATCTCCTGCAGCAGCTCTGCAGGGACGTCGTCACCTCGCTCTCGCAGCTGCCCGCCACCGACTATTCGGGCGTCGAGCTCGACGCGGACATCCTGCGCATCGTCGGCGACAGCACCCGGGGCCGTCCACGCCTCGAAGACTAACCTTCGCGCGCGTCATCGATATTGACAGCGCGAACTCCACCGGTTTTAATTAACGTATTAATTACCGGAGGAAACATGCGGCTTGCAAGCTTTGCCCACAACGGGAAGGATCGGATCGGATTCGAGATCGACGGCCTCCTGTACGACCTCAACGACGCGCTGAAGGCGGCCGGCGAGGACGTTTCCTATTCCACCATGATCGCGTTGATCGAGGATGGCGCGCGCGGGCGGCAGGCCGCGGATACAGCATTCCGCCATGTTCTGGACCACCGCGATGCGATCGCCGGCGTTCCGGCCTCAGACGTGCGCTGGCATCCGCCGGTGCGAAAGCCGTACAAGATCTGCGGCGTTGCAATGAACAATTCGGCGAGCGATGCCCGCAAGATCAGCGCGCCGGACCATCCGCTGTTCTTTCTCAAGCCTGCTTCCTGCCTCGTCGGCCACAACGAGCCGATCGTGGTGAAGGATTATTACGGCAGCGTGCATCCGGAGCCGGAGCTTGCAGTCGTGATCGCGAAGGACTGCAAGGACGTCGCCGTCGAGGACGCGATGGACTGCGTGTTCGGCTACACCATCCTCAACGACATGACTGGCAACGGCATGCGCGCGCAGGACATGGTTCATTACTACGCGCTCTACCCGTCGAAGGAGAACCCGGACGTCGTCGAGAAGCGCGAGCAGCACCTTTCCTACACCGCCCGCTACAAGGGCACCGACACCTTCGGGCCTATGGGGCCGTATCTGGTGACGAAGGATGAGGTGCCGGACCCGCACACGCTCGACGTTCGTGCCTGGCACAAGGACGAGATCATCGCTGAGGACTCGACCGCCTACTACACCTACTCGGTCCCGGAGATCATCGCCTTCATCACCCGCTACCACACGCTGTGGGCCGGCGACGTCATCTCAATGGGCACGGCTTTCCGTCCGAGCGCTGGAGGCAAGCGCAGCCTGCATCTTGCCAACATCACCGAGCTTGGCGGGCCGGTCAGCGTCGAGATCACCGGCCTTGGCCGGCTCGATAATCCGGTCGTGAAGGTCTAGCTGGTCATGATGGGGAGGATCGAAGACCGGCTGGCCATTCGCGAACTGAACGACGCGTTTGCGCACGCGCTCGACCACGGCAAGCTCGACCTGTTCGTGTCGCTGTTTACCTACGACGTGTTCTACCGCAACGGCGAGCGGCGCCTGAACGGGCGGCAGGAACTGGAGGAGTTCTTCCGCGCCCGTGCCGCGAGCGGCAGGCTGTCGCGCCATTTCTACAGCGGGCTGGTGCTGGAATTTACCGGCCCGGACGAGGCAACCGGCCACAGCAGCTGGCTGACCTTTGCAGGAAGCGGCGAGCCGCCGATCGAGGGAACCGAACCCTTCGTTATCGGTGACGTCCGCGACACCTACCGCCGCAATGCCGATGGGCGCTGGCAGTTTGCAATGCGCGAGATTGACGCCGTCTTCGTCAACAAGGCGATCAAGCCGCTGCCCACTAGTTTTGGGAAGCCGACATGAGCACGCGCGCCGGCAAATGTCCGGTCGACAATGGCGAGGTCGCCTTTGAGGTCGCGGGCGAAGGCCCCGCGCTTGTCCTCATTCACGGCTTCTCGCTCGACATGCGCATGTGGCGGCCGCAATTCGAGGCCCTGGCAGCCGATTTCAAGGTTGTCCGCTACGACCTGCGCGGTTTCGGCCGTTCCAGCGCGCCCAGCGCCGAATACGATCATTGCGCTGACCTCGCGCGGCTTCTCGAGCATCTCGGGATCGAGCAGCCGGTGCTGGTTGGCCTGTCACTCGGCGCGAACATCGCCCTGCGCTACGCGACGCTCTGCCCCGAGAACGTACACGGGCTGGTGCTGGCATCGCCCGGCCTTCCCGGCCATGCCTGGAAGGAAATGCGCCCGCCGGAAGCGGCACTCGCCCGTGCCCGCGCCCATGGCGTCGAGGCGGCAAAGCAATTCTGGCTCGGGCATGAGATGTTCGCCTCGCTCGACGACTATCCGCAGGCGAAGGCCGAAGTTGCAGAGATCGTCGGCGACTACAGCGGCTGGCACTGGCGCGAGACGGACATGCAGGCGCCCGCAGAGCCGATCATCCCGCAGCTCGAACATATCCGCGCACCGGCGCTGGTCATCAGCGGCGACCGCGACGTTGCCGGCTATCGCGAGATCGCGCAGCGCATTGCAGAAACGGTTCCGGCCGCTTCGCTGCTGCGGCTGGAAAAGGCCGGCCACATGCTTAACCTTGAGCAGCCGGAAATCTTCACGGATGCGGTTCGCCGTTTCGCGGCGAGCCAGATGCTGGAGGCATGAGAACGATGAGCAATTCGATCCCGTTCAACCTCGATCCGCCTGGCACGTATATTTACACCGGCGAGATGGCGACCAAAGGCTACAAGCTGACGCGCTTCGGCCTCAGCCTGCGCCGCCCGGAAAATCGCGAAAAGTTCTTAGCCGACGAGGAAGGCTACATGCGCGGCGCCGGCCTCAGCGATGAAGAGATTGCGCTGGTCAAGGCACGCGACTGGACCGGGCTCCTCAAGGCGGGCGGCCATCTGCAGGCGATGCTGAAGGTCGCGGCCACCGTCGGCCAGAACCTTTGGCACATCGGCGCGCACAATGCGGACATGGAGGTTGAGGAACTGATGCAGCTTTGCCCGCGCAGGGTCAGCGCGCTTCCGGGGGGAGAAGACTGATGGCGAAGATTATCGGCGGATTCGCGATTTCGCACACGCCCTCGATGGGAATCGAGTACGACAAGGGCATGGCGAACGGCTTCAGCCCGCGCTGGCAGCCTTGGTTCGACGGCACCCGCCCGATGAAAGAGTGGCTGGCGAAGATGCGGCCCGACCGCATGGTGATCGTCTACAACGACCACCTCAACCACTTCGACTTCGACGCCTATCCGACGCTGGCGATCGGCATCGCGCGCGAGTTCCGGCAGGCGGATGAAGGCTGGGGCCTGCGTCCGTTTCCGAGCCTCGTAGGCGATACCGACCTTGGCTGGCACCTGACCAACAAGCTGGTGCGCGATGGCGGCTACGACCTCACGGTCTGCCAGGACCTTGCCATCGACCACGGCATCTATTCGTGGATGCCGTATCTCAAGGACACGCCGTGGGACACGCCCATCGTGCCGATCGCGATCAACATGGTGCGCCACCCGATCCCGACTTCGCAGCGGCTGTACAATTTCGGCAAGTCGATCCGCGCGGCGATCGAGAGCTTCCCGGGCGACGACCGCATCCTTGTGGTCGCGACCGGCGGCATGTCGCACCAGATCAGCGGCGCGCGCTTCGGCATCGCCAACGAAAAGCTCGACCGCTACTTCCTGTCCAAGCTGAAGAACGAGGTTCAGGAGCTGGTCGACCTGCCGCAGGAGGAGCTGATGCGCCTTGGCGGCACCGAGGCGGCGGAGCTTGCGATCTGGTTCGCGATGCGCGGCGCGCTGTCCGACAATATCGACGAGGTCTACAGCTACTACACCTTCCCGGCGATCACCGGCTGCGGCGTGATCGCCTTCGAGGAGCGGAGCTGATCTCCGGAGAAGTCTTCCGCATCTTCTGGATGCATACTGCGACGTTGCGCCACTATTCTGATGCATTGATCCATGCGTCTTAGAAGCTGGCGCAACTGTTTTCTCCCGACTATAAACGGGCTGAACGGCGATTTCCGCCGCCCGCCAGTCCGGCCAGCGAGGAGGCTGTCCCGGATCAGCTGACATCGTTGGCATGACCGTGCGCCCAGCCGTCACGGTTGTCTTTTGGGAGGAAGACCGCATGCGCAATTTTGCAAAGAACCTTGGCCGTACCGCGCTCGTCGTGACGGCGATGACGCTTGGCCTCAGCTTCGGCGCGAAGGCCGAGCAGGAAATCAAGATCGGCTACGCGCTGGCGACGACGTCGCACTACGGCGTTGCCGCCAACAAGTGGCAGGAAGTCGTCGAGAGCGGCACCGACAAGCGCTTCGTGTTCCGTCACTTCCCCTCCTCTGGCCTTGGCGGCGAGCGCGAGGTTCTCGAGGGCCTGCAGATCGGCACGGTCGAAGCGACCATCGTTTCCTCCGGCACGCTCTCCAACTTCGTCCCCGAAGCCGGCGTCTTCGACATTCCGTTCCTGTTCCGCGACCTTGCCCATGCCCGCGGCGTGCTCGATGGCCCGATTGGCCAGGAGATCCTCGGCAAGTTCGAGAGCGCGAACCTGATCGCACTTGCCTGGGGCGAGCAGGGCTTCCGCCATATCACCAACAACCGCAATGCGATCGAGAAGCCGGATGACGTCGCCGGCCTGAAGCTGCGGACGATGGAAAACCCGATCCACATCACCGCTTTCAACACGCTTGGTGCTGCTCCGACGCCGATGGCCTGGCCGGAGGTGATCGGCGCGCTGCAGCAGGGCACCATCGACGGCCAGGAGAACCCGCTGTCGGTGATCACCTCGGCGAAGCTGTCGGAAGTGCAGAAGCACCTCACCGTCTCCGGCCACGTCTATTCGCCGGCGATGCTGCTGGTCTCGCCGGATCTCTGGAATAGCCTGTCCGATGAGGACAAGGAAGTGTTCAAGAAGGGTGCTGCCGAGGCGGTCGTTGCCATGCGCGCCTTCGTCGATGACGTCGAGAAGTCCGGCGTCGAGCAGCTGAAGAAGGAAGGCATGACGGTCGGCGAGCTTACGGCCGAGCAGAAGGCCGAGTTCCAGAAGGCGCTCGCGCCCGCCTATGAGGAATACTACAAGACCTACGGCAAGGAACTGATCGACGGCATCATCGCGGCCAAGTGACCGCGCTGTCGAAGGCATCTGAACTGGCGGGCCGGCGTCATGCCGGCCTTGCCGACTGAGGAGGGCACTTTCCTTGCAAAAGCTTGAGAACGCCTTCGTCGAGGCCAACAAGTGGGCGCTGATCCTGCTGCTGGGCGCCATGTCTTGCATCGTCTTCGCCAATGTGACGCTGCGCTACACGACGAATTACTCGATCTACTGGGCCGAGGAAGTCGCCCGCTACATGATGATCTGGCTGACGTTCCTTGGTGCGGGCCTGACCCTTCGCTATGGCGGGCACGTCGCGATCACCAACCTGATGGAGATCATGCCGGCGCAGAAGCAGCGCCTGCTGCGCGGCTTCATCGTCATCTGCCTGATCGCCTTCTTCGCGGTAATGATCTGGGTCGGCTACGGCTACGCGATGCGCATGCGCTTTCAGATGACACCGGCGACCCGCATCCCGTTTGCCTTTGTCTACGCCGCGATGCCGGTTGGTTTCGCCCTTCTCATCGTCCATCTCCTCCTCGTCGTGCGTAGCTATGTCCGCGACAACCGCTTCGAGGAAACCACCGAGGCCGGCGACATTGCCGGCAGCCTGAGCGCATGATGCCAACGGAGTAGGATCACGTGGCCTGGATACTTTTCGGTTCCTTCGTCGTGCTGCTCGCGCTGGGCTTTCCCATCGCCTTCGTGCTGGCGATCTCGGCCTTCGTCGCCGTCGCGCTCGGAAGCAACTATCCCTATCTCGTCATCGTGAAGGAGATGTTCTCCGGCCTCGACTCATTTCCGCTGATGGCCGTCCCGTTCTTCATCCTCGCGGCCGAGCTGATGACGGGCGGCGCGATGACATACGTGCTGCTGCGTTTCGCCTCGCAGTTCGTCGGGCACAAGCGCGGCGGCCTCGGCTACGCGAACGTGATTGCCTCGACACTGTTCTCCGGAATTTCGGGCTCAGCGCTGGCGGACGCGGCCGGTCCCGGCGCTATGATGATCCGCATGATGGAAAAGAGCGGCTATGACCGCTCCTACGCCGGAGCCCTGACGGCCTCATCGGCAGTCATGGGGCCGATCATCCCGCCGTCGATCATCATGATCGTTTATGCGCTGCAGGTTGAGCAGGTGTCGGTGGGTGCGCTGTTCATCGCCGGTATCGTCCCGGGGGTCATCATCGCGCTCGCGCTCTCCGCGGCCAACTTCTACGTCTCGCGTGCCCGCGGCTACCGCGGTGGCGACCCGAAGCCGCCCACCGCCGAGATCGTCCGGACCAGCATTTATGCGCTGCCGGCCCTGTTCCTGATCGTCCTGATCATTGGCGGCATCCGCGCCGGCATCTTCACGCCAACCGAAGCTTCGGTGGTGGCAATCTTCTACGCTCTGGCGTGCGGCATGTTCGTCTACCGCTCGCTGAAGGTGAAGGACATTCCGGCCATCATCCTGCGCGCGGCCCTGATCTCGGTTGCCGTCCTGCTGATCCTGGCGGCCGCCCGCGCCTTTGCCTGGGTGCTGATCATCGAGGGCGTGCCGCAGCGCCTTGCCGAGACGATCGTCTCATGGAACCTCTCGCCGGTTGTCTTCCTGCTCGCGATCAACGTCTTCCTGCTGATCTTCGGCTTGTTCATGGACCCGCTGCCGGGCGTGATGGTGCTGGTGCCGATCCTCGCGCCCATCGCGCATTCGCTCGGCATCGATCCAATCCACTTCGCGATGGTGGTGATCCTGAACCTAACGATCGGCCTGATCACGCCACCGGTCGGGGCGCTGCTCTTCGTCGTCTCATCCACGGTGAAGCTGAAGGTGAGCGAGATCGTGCGCGAGATGCCGCCATTTCTCCTGGCGCATCTGCTGGTCCTGCTGCTGATTACCTTCGTGCCGGGGGTGTCGACCTGGCTGCCGCGCGTGAGCGGATTCTAGGCCGCTGAGGCCTAGTTCCGCTTGCGCTCTTCCTCGCGCAGTTCGTTCCAGGCGTTCTGCTGGGCGAGCATCTGGCGCAGATAGGCGACGTTTGCCTGCGCCTGCTGCGGCGAGAGTTCGCGCGATGCGATCTCCTCCGCTTCCTTGAACCGGCCCTGCAGGCCAACGACGAGGGCGAGGTTCTGACGCACGCGGCTGTCGGCGCCCGGCGCCTGCACGGCCTGGCGCAGATAATTCTCGGCGCTCTTGAGATCCCCTTCCAGCACGTAGGACATGCCGAGGTTGGACAGGATCGAGGCTTCACCGGGCTTCAGCTCCAGAGCGCGCATGTAGAGCCTGCGCGCCTCTTTCTGGTCGCCGAGCTGGTCGAGGATTGCGGCTTCCGCCGACATCAGCTTCCAGTCGGGATATTCCGGCGTCTGGGCGCGGCGCACCGCATCGAGCGCGGGCTCCAGCTCGCCCGCTGCGGCGAGCGCCTTGCCATAGGCGGCGAGCACCTTGCGGTCGGACGGATAGTCGATGGCAAGCTTGCGCATCACCGCGAGCGACTGGTCGGTGCGGCCGCTCATCTGCAGCACCGAGGCGTAGCGCATCGCGGCGGTGCTGTCCTTTGGGTTCTTCGCGTACGCATTGCCGAGCGACTCGACTGCCGAGGCCAGCTGTTGGGCTGACATCGATTCCACCACCTCGGGCGAGGAACCGCGAGAAATGGAGCCGGTGGTCATCTTGTCGGTGGATGCACATCCCGAAAGGGAAACGGCGATGATGAGTGCACTCAGCACTGCGGAGCTGCGTTTCCCCGTTGCCTTCGCGGCGAGGTTGGTGAACATCGGCACTGAATCTCCCCTGCCCGACAGTGACCCTTTTCCGGTCACGATCGAGGGTCAGCAATAATCTGTTAACGCTAACGGATCGTTAAAAAGGATCTTTCCGGCCATGCCGCTGACACTGAAAGACAAGGCAACGCCCGGCTCCCGCCCGGTTCATCTCGTCACCAAGGAAAGCTTCTCCAGGCTGGAGCTGGACGCCGGCGCGCGTGCATGGGCGGGAGCGAACCATTTTAGCGGCGCGGCCGGCCAGCTTCTGCTCCTGCCGGGCAGCGATGGGGCGATCGCGGGCGCGCTGTTTGGCGTGGCCGACAAGCGCGGCGGCTTCTCGCCGCTTGCCACCGGCTCGCTCGCGAAGAAGCTGCCCGCCGGCGAATGGCACTTTGCCAGCACGCCGGAAGATCCCGACCTTGCCGCGCTCGGCCTTCTTCTCGGCAGCTACGTCTACACACGCTACCGCAAGCATGAGGGCCGCGACGTCGAGTTCGTGGTGCCGGAAGGCGCGGATGCAGCAAGGGTGCGCCAGCAGGCCGAGGCGGTCTTCCTCGTCCGCGACCTCATCAACACGCCGACCAACGATTTCGGCCCCAAGGAACTCGAGGCGGCCGCGCGCTCGCTGGCAGACGCGCATGGGGCAAAAGTCTCCGTCATTTCAGGCGACGCGCTCATCGAGCAGAATTTTCCGATGATCCACGCCGTTGGCCGCGCCTCGGCGCAGGCCCCGCGCCTGATCGACTTCTCGTGGGGTGCGGAAGACGCACCGAAGGTCACGCTCGTCGGCAAGGGCGTTTGCTTCGACACCGGCGGCCTCGACATCAAGCCGCCGTCGAGCATGCTGCTGATGAAGAAGGACATGGGCGGCGCGGCCAACGTCCTCGGCCTTGCCTCGATGCTGATGGCGGCCAAGGCAAACATCCGCCTGCGCGTTCTGATACCGGCGGTCGAGAATTCCATCTCCGCCAACGCCTTCCGCCCCGGCGACATCTTGCCGAGCCGCAAGGGCCTGACCGTCGAGATCGGCAACACCGATGCCGAGGGCCGGCTGATTCTCGCTGACGCGCTGGCGCTGGCAGACGAAGAGTCGCCCGAGGTGCTGATCGACATGGCAACGCTGACCGGTGCGGCGCGTGTGGCGCTTGGCCCGGACCTGCCGCCCTTCTTCACCGACGACGATACGCTTGCGGAAAACCTCGCCCACGCCGCCGAGAAGACCGCCGATCCGCTCTGGCGCCTGCCGCTGTGGTCGAACTACGACAGCAAGCTCAACTCCAAGGTCGCGGACATCAACAACGTCACCACCGACGGCATGGCCGGCGCGGTGACGGCGGCACTGTTCCTGCGCCGCTTTGTCGAAAACGCCAGGAGATGGGCGCATTTCGACGTGTTCGGCTGGTCGCCGGTCGAGCGCCCGCACTGCCCGATCGGCGGCGAGGCGCAGGCGATCCGCGCCATTCTCGACGTGCTCGTCAACAGGTACGGGGTCCGCTGACCCCGTCTCGTTGACGCAGCGCCGGACTCCGGCTATCCATCCGCTTGGAACTGGTCCCGCCGCGAGGCGGGTGAAAATGGGAACACGGTGCGACTGACTATCGGTCAAATCCGTGGCTGCCCCCGCAACTGTAACCGTTGAGCCAACTTCCACATGCCACTGGCGGTCAGGCCGGGAAGGCGGAAGAGAGGCGAAGACACGGAAGCCAGGAGACCTGCCGTTCCAGTCACCCATGTCTCGATGCGGGGTGCATCGGGGCGCGGTCGTCCGTCGCGGTGACATTCGAAGAATGTGCTGCATGCCGGAAGCGGCGAGATGACCTTTGGCGCATGGGCGCCGCGAATTCGGTTTGCAGCCTCAGTGTAACCGCCGGTCGGCATTGCCGATCGGACAGATGTGGGGACTGCAATGAAATCGCCGCTGCTCGCTGCGAGCGCACTTACGCTTATCCTGTCCGGACCCTCTTTCGCCCAGGATGATGCTTCTTCCGACGACGTGACCGTTCTCGATACGATCACGGTTACTACCGCCAATCGCACGCCCACCGAGGCGCAGAAGGTTGGCTCCAAGGTCGAGCTGCTGACTAGCGAGGACATCGATAAGAAGACGGTTCAGGCCGTAGCGGATTATCTGTCGTTCGTGCCCGGCATGTCTGTGAGCCCGGCAGGCCCGATTGGCCAGACCACGGGCGTCTACATGCGCGGCCTGCCCGTGCGCTACATCAAGACGCTCTACAACGGCATCGACGTCTCGGACGTCTCGAACACGCAGGTTCAGACCCATTTCGAGCACCTGCTGTCTGCCGGCATCTCGAACATCGAGGTTCTGAAGGGCTCCCAGAGCACGCTCTATGGCTCCAACGCCATTGCCGGTCTCGTCGATCTGTCGAGCTTTGCCGACGAAGGTCCGGGCGTTCATCACACCGTTGAGATCGAAGGCGGCTCCTACGGCACGGTGCGCGGCCGCTATGGCATCAGCGCGTCTGATGATGCCTCCCGCATCGTCGGCAATATTTCAGGCTTCCGGGCCGATGGCTTCTCCGCCGCTGCCGGCGGCACGGAAAAGGACGGATACCAGAACGTCACCGCCGACCTGAACGTTGAGCACCGCTTCAGCGAAGCCTTTTCCGTCTTTGGCTCGGCGCTCTACATCGACACCAGGGCCGAGTATGACCTCAACGGCTTTGACAGCTCAGGCGACGAGAACTTCACCACGTTCCTGGGCGGACGCGCAGGGTTCAACCTCGATCTTCTCGACGGCCGTGCCAAGAACACCTTCTCGGTGCAGGCATCGCGCATGGATCGCGAGATTTCGCCGGCCAACGACACCTTCGTCGGCGACCGGCTGAAGTTCGACTATCTCGGTTCGTTCGAACTGACCGATCGCATCACCCTGCAATACGGCGCCGACCACGAGCGTCAGAAGGCCGATGTCGCGACCACCTGGACCGCAATCAGCGACAGCCACCATCTCACGGGTGTCTGGGCGCAAGGGATTTTCGAGCCGGTTGATGATTTCGTGCTGACTGCCGGGCTTCGCCATGATGAGCACTCTGAATTTGGCGGCCACACCACCTATCGTGGCACGGCGTCCTATCTCTTCCCGAATTCCGGAACGCGCCTCCACGCCTCGGTCGGCACTGGCTTTCGGGCGCCCAGCCTCTATGAGCTATACGCGCCCACCTACGGCAACACGGATCTGCAGCCGGAAACCAGCTTCAGCTACGATGTCGGCGTCGAGCAGACTTTTCTCGATGGCCGCCTGACGGCCGACATCACCTACTTCTCGGTGAAGGTCGAGGACCGCATCGGATTTGGCACGACCTACGTGCAGATCCCCGGCAACACCCATTCGCGCGGCATCGAAGCCTCGCTGAAATACGCGGTGACCGACTGGTTTGATCTTGGCGCCTCCTACACCTACACCAGCGCGGCGGACGATGCAGGGATCCGCGCCATTCGCGTCCCGCGCCATGCGACCGTGCTGACTGCGACGGTGCGTCCGGCTGAAAAGTGGACGGTGAGCGCCGACCTGAAATATGCCGTCGACACGCTGGACACCGACTTCTCGACCTGGCCATCGACAGATGTGGCGCTCGACGACTACGTCCTGCTCAACGCCAGGGTCGCCTATCAGCTGAACGACAACATGCAGTTCTACCTTCGTGGCGAGAACCTGCTGAACGAGAAGTACCAGACCGTGTTGGGCTACAATACGCCGGGCGCCTCCGCGTTCGTTGGCATGAAGGCGAAGTTCTGATGCGTGTAAGGGATCGCATTGGTATCTGGCTGGCGTGGCCCTCCGGGCCCGCGCTCGCCGTGCTGCCTGCGATCCTGCTTGCACTGGTATGCGCGGCAGGAGCTGCATCGGCAGCACCTGCCCGCGTCGTCTCGATGAACGTCTGCACTGACCAGATGGCGATGCTGGTCGCGGCGGATGGACAGCTGCGTTCGGTGACGCACCTTGCCACCGATACGCAAACCTCGGCGATGGTGGATGAGGCGAAAGCCTTTCCCGTTAATCACGGCCTCGCCGAAGAAATCTTCCTGATGAAGCCTGACCTGGTGCTGGCCGGCACCTATACCGCGACCGCGACGGTGAACCTTCTCCAGAACCTCGGCATCCGCGTCGAGCTGTTCGACCCGGTCAACACCTTTGCCGACGTGCGCGAGCAGATCGCACGCGTCGGCAAGTTGCTTGGCCGCGAAGGGCGCGCGGCGGAAGTCGTCGCCGAACTCGACAGCGGGTTGCAGGAACTCGCGACCAGCAGCAGCGGTGTCACCGCCCTTGGCTGGTCATCGAACAGCTATGCCACGGGCGCGGGAACGTTTACCGACGAGGTCATGAACGTTGCTGGCCTCACCAACATTGCCGCGCGCGAAGGAATCCAGGGCGGGGCGCGGGTTCCGCTCGAAACGTTACTTGCCGCGAAGCCGGACCTGATCGTCACCGGCAGCGAAAACTACCAGCGTCCGGCGATGGCGCAGGATAATTTCATTCATCCCGCTTTCCGTGCCTACGTGGCGGGCGGCAAGGAGGTCTCGGTACCCGACAAGTACTGGGTGTGCGGCGCGCCGTTTTCGCTCGAGGCTGTACGCATCCTACGCACCGCCGCCGAGGCGACCGGAGCCGCGCGTTGACCGACACATCGAGATACCGGCTGGTGCTCGCCGCGCTCGGGTTCGCGGTCGCGCTCCTGTTCCTGATCTCGCTGGCCACGGGACCGGCGGCAATCGGCTTTGCCGATTCCATGCGCGCGCTCTTTTCCGGCGATGCCTATGAGATCACGCTGATCATGCGCGAGATCCGCCTGCCGCGCGCGATCCTCGGCCTGATGGTCGGCGCGACGCTCGGCCTCTCCGGCGCCGTGCTGCAGGGCTACCTGCGCAATCCGCTGGCTGAACCCGGCCTGCTCGGCATCAGTGCCACCGCGTCTCTTGGCGCGGTGCTGACGATCTATACCGGCGTCTCGCTCGTCTTTCCGCTCGCCTTGCCGCTAGCGGCACTCGCAGGCGCGGGCGTTGCCGTGCTGGTGGTGCGGGCGATGGCCGGCGGCTCGGGCGGAACGCTCTCGATCATTCTTGCGGGCATCGCGTTGTCGGCCTTCGCCGGGGCCATGACGTCGCTCGCGCTGAACCTTTCTCCCAATCCGTTCGCGGCGATGGAAATCGTCTTCTGGATGCTGGGCTCGCTCACCGACCGCTCCATGATCCATGTGTCGCTCGCTGCTCCGTTCATGGTGGCAGGCTGGGTGATGCTGGCGCTGACCGCCCGCGCGCTCGATGCGTTAACGCTCGGCGCGAGCGCCGCCGCCAGCCTTGGTTTCGACCTGCGCCGCACGCAGCTTCTTGCCGTCGGAGGCACTGCCGCCTCGGTCGGCGCGGCGACGGCCGTTGCGGGGGCAATCGGCTTCGTCGGGCTGGTCGTGCCGCACATCTTGCGCCCGCTCGTCGGCAGCATGCCGTCGCGCCTGCTGCCGGCCAGCGCTCTGGGTGGCGCGGCGATGCTGCTTGCCGCCGACATTCTCGTGCGGCTGATCGCGCCCGAGCGCGACCTGAAACTCGGTGTCCTCACCGCCATGGTCGGCGCGCCGTTCTTCCTGTGGCTGATCTGGCGCTCGCGGAGGACGATGCTGTGACGCTGCTTGCCGTCTCCGATCTCCATGCCGATCTCGGCCGCCGCGAGGTGCTGCACGGCGTCTCCTTCACCGTCAGCGAGGGCGAGTTTGTCGGCCTGATCGGCCCGAACGGCGCCGGCAAGACGACGCTGCTGCGCGCGATCCTTGGCCTGACGCCCTCGAAAGGAACCGTCATCATCGGCAACGAGTTGAAGCCAGCGCCGCGCGTCCAGGCAAAGCTGGCCTCCTACCTGCCACAGGAGCGGGAGATTGCCTGGCCGGTGACGGTTGAGCGCGTCGTGGCGCTGGGCCGGGCGCCGCACCTGCCGGGTTTTGCCGCTCCCGGGGAGGCCGACCTTGCGGCGATCCGCTCGGCGATGCGGCGGATGGAAGTGGAAGATTTCGCGCAGCGCCCCGCAACCGAACTTTCCGGCGGCGAGCAGGCGCGGGTGCTGATCGCCCGGGCGCTCGCACAGGAAGCGCCGCTGATGCTCGCCGACGAGCCAGCGGCCGGGCTCGACCCCGCGCACCAGATCGCGCTGATGAAGATCTTTGCGGGCCTTGCCGACGAAGGTTCCAGCGTCGTCGCCTGCCTGCACGACCTCGGCCTCGCCGCCCGCTTCTGCACCCGGCTGATCCTGCTGCAGGACGGCCGCATCGTGGCTGACGGTGCGCCGCGCGATGTGCTGACGGACGAGCTGCTGCGCTCGTCCTACGGCGTGAAATCCTTCCTCGGCGAGCACGAGGGCGGGCTGATCGTGCAGCCCTTTGATCTGGCGGACGGATCCGGCCACGGGGGATGACCGCGGCATTGCGTCGTGATACGACACCGGCGCGGCTTACAGCCTTTCCGATTTCACCTTTCGCCGGCTTGCCGGCTGGGACATCTCTATGACTGCACACCTCACCCCGAAGCCCGCCACCGCCTCAAAGTCCGAAGCTCTTTCCGGCACCGTCCGTGTGCCTGGCGACAAGTCCATCTCGCACCGCTCCTTCATGTTCGGCGGGCTTGCTTCCGGCGTCACCCGCATCACCGGCCTGCTCGAGGGCGAGGACGTGCTGCGCACCGGAGAGGCTATGAAAGCCATGGGCGCAAAGATCGAGAAGCAGGGCGACGAGTGGATCATCCACGGCACCGGCAACGGCGCGCTGCTTGAGCCGCAGGGCCCGCTCGACTTCGGCAATGCCGGTACCGGCTCGCGCCTCACCATGGGCCTCGTCGGCACCTACGATATGACCACCACCTTCATCGGCGATACCTCGCTGCAGAGCCGGCCGATGGGCCGCGTGCTCAACCCGCTGCGCGAAATGGGCGTGCAGGTCGTGGACGCCGCGCCCGGCGACCGCATGCCGCTCACCATCCGTGGCCCGAAGCGCGCCAACCCGATCACCTACCGCGTGCCGATGGCCTCCGCTCAGGTGAAGTCGGCTGTGCTGCTTGCCGGCCTCAACACGCCGGGCATCACGACGGTCATCGAGCCGATCATGACCCGCGACCACACCGAGAAGATGCTGAAGGGCTTTGGCGCCAATCTGCAGGTCGAGACCGACAAGGACGGCGTGCGCCACATCCGCATCGAGGGCGAGGGCAAGCTCACCGGCCAGGTTATCGCCGTGCCGGGCGATCCGTCCTCGGCCGCCTTCCCGCTGGTTGCGGCGCTGATCGTACCGGGCTCCGACATCGTCATCGAAAACGTGCTGATGAACCCGACGCGTACCGGCCTCATCGACACGCTGCTCGAAATGGGCGCCTCGATCGAGATCCTCAACCGCCGCGATGCGGGCGGCGAGGAAGTTGCCGATCTGCGGGTGCGCCATTCGGAGCTGAAGGGCGTCACTGTGCCGCCGGCACGCGCGCCGTTCATGATCGATGAATACCCGATCCTTGCCATCGCCGCCTCGCTTGCCGAGGGTGAGACGGTGATGGACGGTCTCGAAGAGCTGCGCGTCAAGGAAAGCGACCGCCTTGCGGCCGTTGCCCGTGGCCTTGAAGTCAACGGCGTCGACTGCACGGAGGGCGAGGCCTCGCTCACCGTGCGCGGCCGCCCGGACGGCAAGGGACTCGGCGGCGGCACCGTTGCCACGCACCTTGATCACCGCATCGCCATGAGCTTCCTTGTCCTCGGCCTTGCGGCCGAGAAGCCGGTTACTGTCGACGATCGCTCGATGATCGCGACCAGCTTTCCGGAGTTCATGGGCCTGATGACGGGCCTTGGCGCAAAGATCGACTGACAGAACGGCATGAGGGAGAGGACATGGCTGATAGCAAGGTTGCAATGATCGTCGGTGGCGGCAGCGGCATGGGTGCCGCGTCGGCCCGAAAACTCGCCGAGAACGGCTATACCGTCGCTGTCATGTCCTCGTCCGGCAAGGGCGAGGCGCTGGGCAACGAGCTCGGGGGGCTGGGCTTTACCGGCTCCAACCTGTCGAACGACGATCTGAAGCGCTTTGCCGACCTCACCCTCGAGCGCTTCGGCCGCATCGACGTGCTGGTCAACAGCGCCGGCCACGGCCCGAAGGGCCCGCTGCTCGAAATCTCCGACGAGGACTGGCACAAGGGCTTCGACGTCTATTTCATGAACGTCGCCCGCGCCGTGCGCATCGTCGCGCCGCAGATGATCGCGCAGAAGTCGGGCTCGATCGTCAACATCTCCACCGCATGGGTGGACGAGCCGAGCGAGATGTTCCCGACATCCGCCGTCGCTCGCTCCGGCCTCACAGCTTACACCAAGCTGTTCGCCAACCAGTACGCGGCGCAGAACGTGCGCATCAACAACGTGCTGCCGGGCTGGATCGACAGCCTGCCGGAGAAGGACGAGCGCCGCGCTTCCGTGCCGATGCAGCGCTATGGTACCGCCGAGGAAATCGCGGAGGCGGTGCTGTTCCTTGCCTCGGAAAAGTCTTCCTACATCACCGGCCAGAACATCCGCGTCGATGGCGGCCTGATGCGTTCGGTCTGAGAGTTCATGTCGTCACATTTCATCATCGCCATCGATGGCCCGGCCGGGGCCGGCAAGGGCACGATGGCGCGCCGCCTCGCCGATCATTTTCACCTGAACATGCTCGACACGGGGCTTACCTACCGCGCTGTGGCGCACAAGATGCTGCAGGAGGGGCTGAACCTCACCGACGCTACGGCCGCCGAGGCAACCGCACGCTCGCTCGACCTCGGCAATCTCGACCGTGACGTGCTTTCGCAGCATGCCGTCGGCGAGGCAGCATCTCAGATTGCCGTCATTCCCGCGGTGCGGCGCGCGCTGGTTGAGAAGCAACGCGAGTTTGCGAAGACGGCGCCAGGCGCCGTGCTCGACGGCCGCGACATCGGCACGGTGGTCTGCCCCGACGCCGACGTGAAGCTCTATGTCACCGCCACCGCCGCCGTGCGTGCAAAGCGCCGCCTCGCCGAGATCGAATCGCGCGGCGGCACCGCCGAATTCGCGCAGATCCTTGCCGATATCGAGAAGCGCGACGCGCGCGACATGGGCCGCGAGGATTCGCCTCTACGGCCGGCGGCAGACGCGCACTTGCTCGATACGTCCGAAATGGATATAGAAAGCGCGTTTCAGGCGGCGAAAAGTCTGGTCGAACAGGCCATGGCCGCCCGAGGCAAAGACTGAAGCGGGGCGCGGTGCACGTTCTTCCCTCGGGAAGACACGTGATGCCGCACAACCTGTTTCTGGAACCGGCCCGCCCGCATCACATTGCGCCGGAACGCCGCGAGAGCGGCAATGACCCGTCAGGAGGCGGGTCACGATGCTGGCGGACCTGACGCAACACTAGCACACGGCGCCCGCCCGGAGGACCCTATGGGTCAGGGCATTTCAGGAGCTTTTATGTCCCAATCCAACCCTACCCGTGACGATTTCGCCAGCCTTCTCGACGAGTCGTTCTCGGCCGAGCATTCTGCCGAAGGTTCTGTCGTCAAGGGCCTCATTACCGCCATCGAAAAGGACATGGCGATCATCGACGTCGGCCTGAAGGTCGAGGGCCGCGTCCCGCTCAAGGAGTTCGGCGCTCAGGCCAAGGAACTCAAGGCCGGTGACGAAGTCGAGGTTTACGTCGAGCGCATCGAGAACGCCCTCGGCGAGGCCATGCTGTCGCGCGAGAAGGCTCGCCGCGAAGAGAGCTGGGTCCGTCTCGAGGCGAAGTTCAACGCCGGCGAGCGCGTCGAAGGCGTTATCTTCAACCAGGTCAAGGGCGGCTTCACCGTCGACCTCGACGGCGCCGTTGCGTTCCTGCCGCGTTCGCAGGTCGACATCCGTCCGATCCGCGACGTCACCCCGCTCATGCACAACCCGCAGCCCTTCGAGATCCTCAAGATGGATCGTCGTCGTGGCAACATCGTCGTGTCGCGCCGCACCGTTCTCGAAGAGAGCCGTGCAGAGCAGCGCTCGGAGATCGTCCAGAACCTCGAAGAGGGTCAGGTTGTCGAGGGCGTCGTCAAGAACATCACCGACTACGGTGCGTTCGTTGACCTCGGTGGCATCGACGGTCTGCTGCACGTCACCGACATGGCATGGCGCCGTGTCAACCATCCGACCGAGATCCTCAACATCGGTCAGACGGTCAAGGTGCAGATCATCCGCATCAACCAGGAAACCCACCGTATCTCGCTCGGCATGAAGCAGCTCGAGTCGGATCCGTGGCAGGATATCGGCACCAAGTTCCCGCTGGGCAAGAAGATCAAGGGCACCGTCACGAACATCACCGACTACGGTGCGTTCGTCGAGCTGGAGCCGGGCATCGAAGGCCTCATCCACGTTTCCGAGATGTCCTGGACGAAGAAGAACGTCCATCCGGGCAAGATCCTCTCGACGACTCAGGAAGTCGAGGTTGTCGTGCTCGAGGTCGATCCTCAGAAGCGCCGCATCTCGCTGGGCCTCAAGCAGACCCTCGAGAATCCGTGGGAAGCTTTCGCTCGCAACCACCCGGCTGGTTCGGTCGTCGAAGGCGAAGTCAAGAACAAGACCGAGTTCGGCCTGTTCATTGGCCTCGAGGGCGACGTCGACGGCATGGTGCACCTGTCGGATCTCGACTGGAACCGTCCGGGCGAGCAGGTCATCGAGGAGTACAACCGCGGTGACGTCGTCCAGGCTCAGGTTCTCGACGTCGACATCGAGAAGGAGCGCATCTCGCTCGGCATCAAGCAGCTCGGCCGTGACTCGCTCGGCGAGGCTGCTGCTTCGGGTGAACTGCGCAAGGGCGCTGTCGTGACCTGCGAAGTGATCGACGTCAAGGACGGCGGTCTGGACGTTCGTCTGGTCGACCACGACATCGAGTCCTTCATCCGCCGCGCTGACCTGTCGCGTGACCGCGACGAGCAGCGTCCGGAGCGCTTCTCGGTCGGTCAGAAGGTCGACGCTCGCGTCATCGCCTTCGACAAGAAGACCCGCAAGCTGCAGGTCTCGATCAAGGCTCTCGAGATCGCCGAAGAGAAGGAAGCTGTCGCTCAGTACGGCTCGACCGACTCCGGCGCTTCGCTCGGCGACATTCTCGGCGCCGCGCTGAAGAAGCAGGGCCGCGATTAATCGCTTTCCGTCCCTGACGGACAAGAACCCCGCCGGAGCAATCCGGCGGGGTTTTTCTTTGGCGGATTGGGAGCGCGCGCACTTCGGTTAAGCGATGTGGCAGGGCCGTGTCGGCAAGCGCCATTTCGCTGCCGCGTGGAGGTCCGTTGACGGCGAAGAATGTTACAGGAAAGCAATAGCTTGGGCGGATGAAGCGGTACCTTGGCGTCCGCCACGAATCATCCGCAATTCCGACGCGGCGCGGCCCTTATTCCCTCACCTATTAACATCGCGTTCACGGCTTATTCATCGGTGATTGCTAAAGTTGGAACTAACGGAAAAACAGGCAACCGAGTGCGGGAATACGAGTCATGCGTATCTGGGCTCAAATCATCAAGGCGATCATTGCAGTACGCGAATTCGTGGCGCCGACCTACCGTCCGGAGCAGCACTATATGCGCGGACCGGGCCCGGCCTGCGCGCGCATGCGCAGCCTGAACTGTCACTAATCGCTCTTTACGCAGGGCTCGACGACGATCGCCGCGCCCTGTTCGGTTCCCACCGTCAGGCAGTCGCCACCGCCGCAGATATCCCAGCCTGACACCGTTGCTCCCGACGAAGCGAGGGAGAGCCGTTCGACAGGTTTCACCTGCGGCTCGTAGATCCACCAGCCATCCTTGAGCACCGCGCCTTCGGGCGGCTCCATGCCGGCGCCTGAACCTTTTACACGCGCCTCGATGATCCGAAGGCCCGCGTCCGTCACCTGCCAGTCCTCCTGCCAGGTGACCTTCTCGACCGAATGCGTCCAGGCCAGCGTGAAGGCGGAGACGGCCAGCGTGACCGTCTTGGCCCCGGCAAGGATGCAAATGCCCATCAGGCTGCCGCAGCTTCCTGCCGGCTGCGTCGCACGCGCAGCCAGTGCGCAACGACGACGATCAGGCCGAGCGCGAAGCCGGCTTCGTCGGTGACAGGCAGGTAGAGGATCATGAGGATGCCGGCGGCACAGGCACCAATCCGTTCCCACCAGGTCGCCGAGCCGATCAGGAAGCCGACCACAGCCATGCCCCAAAGCGCGATGCCGGCGCAGGCCTTGAAGAGGATGTAGACCACCTCGACCCAGTAGCCCCAGTTCTCGGCCATCGGCCCGCCGTCCTGCAGCATCAGCGCGGGCGTGTAGACTGCCATGAAGGGTACGAGGAAGCCGGCCGTCGCGAGTTTCGTCGCCTGAATCGATATCTTGAGGCCTGATGTCTTGGCCATTGGCGCGGCGGCAAAACAAGCGAGCGCCACCGGCGGCGTCAGGTCCGCCATGATGCCGAAGTAGAACACGAACATGTGGCTGACGAGCAGCGGCACGCCGAGTTCGAGAAGCGCGGGGCCCGCCAGCGACGAGGTGATGATGTAGTTCGGGATCGTCGGAATGCCCATGCCGAGGATGAGGCAGGTGATCATGGTCAGCACCAGCGAAAGGAACAGATTGTTCTCGCCGATGCGGATGATGGTACCGATGAAGGTGGAGGCGATGCCGGTCAGCGTCAGCGTGCCGATGACCACGCCGACGATGGCGCAGGCAATTCCCACGGGCAGTGCGTTCTTCGCGCCTTCGGCAAGCGAGTCGCGGCAGATCGCCAGCGTCTCGCGCCCGCCCTTGAACAGCGCGGTGGCGACGATCAGAACGCCGATCACCAGCATGAGGATGTTGACGCCGAACCTGACGAAGGCAGCCGCAGAAAGACCGACCACGATCCAGAACACCATGCGGAAGGCGAACGGGCTGATCAGGGCGGCGATCGGCGTGCCAAGGATGAGGACCACGATGAGGGCGAGGCCCATCGTGCCGGCGAAGATCGGCGTGTAACCCGCGAACAGCAGGTAGACGAGCACGGCAAGCGGCAGCACGAGCGGCCAGTGCTGGCGCACCGCTGCCCACGGGTCGGGCAGGCTCGCCTTGTCCATACCGCCGAGGCCCGACTTGCTGGCTTCGAGATGCACCATCCAGAAGCAGGCGCCGAAATAGAGGATGGCGGGGATGAGCGCTGCCTTCACCACTTCGACGTAAGGCACGTTCAGCGTCTCGGCCATGATGAAGGCAACCGCCCCCATCACCGGCGGCATGATCTGCCCACCCATCGACGAGGTTGCCTCGACGCCGCCGGCGAAGGCGGAGCGGAAGCCGAATTTCTTCATTAGCGGGATGGTGAATTGACCCGACGCCACGACATTGGCGACGCCGGAGCCCGAAATCGTGCCCATCAGCGCCGAGGAGAGCACGCAGACCTGCGCCGGGCCGCCGCGCCAGTTGCCGACGAGGCCGAGCGCGAAGTCGTTGAAGAGGGCGAGCATGCCCGCGCGCTCAAGGAACGCGGCGAAGACGACGAAGATGAAGATGTAGGCGGCCGAGACATAGATCGGCGTGCCGAAAATGCCCTCGGTACCGAACGAGAAGTGTTCGATGATCATCTCGACCGGATAGCCGCGGTGGATGAAGGGCGGCGGCAGGTGCTGGCCGAAGAAGCAGTAGGCGAGGAACAGACCGGCGATGATCGTCAGCGGCAGGCCCATCAGCCGCCGCGCGCCCTCGAAGACGAGAACCAGCGTCACCGTGCCGACGATGAGGTCAGGCACCGTCAGGAAGCCGGAGCGCATGATGATCGCGCTATAGTTCACCCACTGGTAGATGCCGGTCAGGAAGCCGAGGATACCGAGCAGCCAAAACCAGGCAGTGCCCCACCTGGTCTTCGCGACGAGGTTGCCGAACAGCGCAAAGCCCAGCAGCAGCAGGAAGCCGACATGCATCGCGCGTACGACCTGGCTTGGCAGCGTGCCGTAGGCGGCCGACCAGAGCTGAAACAGCGAGAAGGCGAAGGCGATCCAGAATGCTGCCTTGCCCAGGATTCCGTCGCCGAAGCCGGCAGGAAGTCCCTCGATCCGCTCTTCCGCCGAATGCGGAATTTCGAGTTGATGTTCGCCGGTTCCGGTCTTCGTCGCGCTCATGCTTTACCCTTGCCTCCCCGCCAGGATCTTGAGTCGAAAACCCCCTCGGCCGCGCCGCAACGCTGCGGCCGAAGGGGCGTCATGTTCCGTCAGCGCGACTTACTTGAGCACACCGACTTCGCGGTAATAGCGTTCGGCCCCCGGGTGCAGCGGAACCGGCATGCCATCTACCGCCTTCTTCACGTCGATCGCCTTGGCGGCCGCGTGCGCAGCGGCGAGCTTGTCGAGGTTCTCGAACAGCAGCTTGGTCATCTGGTAGGCGGTCTCTTCCGACACGCCCTCATGGCTGACGAGGAAATTGCCGACGGCGGCGGTCGGAACATCCTCGGCCTGACCCTCATAGGTGCCGGCGGGGATCGTCACTGCCATGAATGGCGCGCCGATCTTCTCGACAACCTCGGCGGGGACCGCCACGACATTGATCGGAACCGAAGTCGCGAGATCGCGCAGCGAGGCAACGCCGAGGCCCGCCGACTGCAGGGTTGAATCCAGCTGGCGGTTCTTGATCAGCTCGACGGATTCGGCGAACGGCAGGTACTCGATCTTGCCGAGATCCTGATAGGTGAGGCCGGCCGCAGCGAAGATCGCGCGCGCATTGAGCTCGGTACCGGAAGCCGGCGCGCCGACCGACAGGCTCTTGCCCTTCAGCTCTTCCAGCGTGGTGATGCCGGATTCCTTGGAGGCGACGATCTGCACGTAGTTCGGATAGATGGCGGCAATACCGCGCAGCTTGTCGAGCTTGCCCGGGAAGCCCGCTTCCTTGTTGCCTTCCCAGCCATCGCGCAGGGAGTCGCCAAGCGAGAAGGCGATCTCGCCCCGGCCGACCTGCAGCAGGTTGAGGTTCTCGACCGAAGCCTTGGTCGCCTGCACCTGCGTGCGCGCGCCTTCGATGCCCTGGCCGTAGATTTCGGAAAGCGCAACGCCGAGCGGGTAGTAGACGCCCGAGGTTCCGCCGGTCAGCACGTTGATGAATTCCTGGGCCTTGGCCGCTCCGGCGGTGAGGCCAACGGAAAGCGCCATGGCGCCGGCAGCAAGCAGGTTCCGGGTCAGATGTTTCATGCAGTTCCTCCCAAATCGAGTGCTGGCCGCCACATTTCCTTTGCGAAATGCCAACCGGCCGATGCGCTAGTTTTAGAGGCTCAAATCAAGAATCCAATCGTTATTTGAGTTGATTGGAGACGTGTCTTGGCGGTCGGCGACGAAAACCTCCGAAGCTTCTTGGTTCAGCACCAGTTCTTATGGGAAAAATCTGCCTTGACTCACAGCAGGGGCGGCGCGGCAGCCATCATGGCGCCAGCGCCGCCTCGCCCGGCCGCGAGCCTGATCCGCTACTTCGCGACCGAACCACGAGAGGATGGTGGCGCGAGCAGTTGCAGCTACCGGACTGACGAGAAACGCCAGCCCGGTGGTTTGGTTCATCGATTTCGGGAAGAGTCTGTCGGCTCAGGAAAGGCCGAGAAGGCGCGGCAGCTCGCGCATGTCATCGAACAGGATGCCGCCTGCGGCCGCGAGGCCCTCGCGATCCGAATGCGGATCGCCATGGTAGGAGAAGACGCGCATGCCGGCGGCGATGCCGGCCTGCGTGCCCCAGACGCTGTCCTCGATGACGACGCAGTTTTCCGGCGCATGGCCCATCTCGCGGGCGGCATGCAGGAAGAGGTCCGGAAAGGGCTTTCCGCGCGGGACCATCGTGGCGCTGAACAGCACATCGCGGAAATGCTCGATCAGCCCGGTGGTGCCGAGCGTCAGGTGCATCTTGTCGAGCTTGGCCGACGAGGCGACGCACCACGGGATGCCCACGCCGCGCAGCTCTTCGACCACAAATTCGATATGCGGCACCGGCTCTACGCCAGCGCCGAAGATCTCATCCAGCGAGGAGTACCAGCGGTCCATTAGGTGGAAGCCGAGCGAATGCCCCTCGGCCTCGATCTCGGCCTGCACGCTGGTCATGCTGCGCCCGGCGAAACGCTTGCGGCAGTCCTCATAGGTGACCGGGTAGCCAGCCTCGGTCAGCCAGCGGCAGAGAACATTGTTGGCGGCGCGCTCGGTGTCGACGATGACGCCGTCGCAGTCGAAGATGACGAGGGACGGGCGCATGTCAGGCCGTGCCCGTGGAGCCGAAGCCGCCGGCGCCGCGCTCGGTCGTGCCGGCAAGGCTGCGTTCCTCGAGTACTGCCTGCGTCACTGGCGCGATGACGAGCTGGGCGATGCGCATGCCGCGCTCGATCAGGAGCTCCTCGTCGCCGTGATTGATAAGCAGCACCTTCACCTCGCCCCGGTAGTCGGAGTCGATCGTACCGGGCGTGTTGAGGCAGGTGATGCCGTGCTTGAAGGCGAGGCCCGAGCGGGGGCGTACCTGACCCTCAAAACCTTCCGGAATCTCGAAGACGAGCCCGGTCGGCACAAGGGCGCGCCGGCCGGGGAGCAGCAGCAACGGCCGGTCGGCGGGCACGGCGGCGCGCAGGTCCATGCCGGCGGCGCCTGCGGTTTCGTAGGACGGCAGCTCGAGGCCTTCGGAGTCCGGAAGGCGAACGATGCCGACGGCAGGGCGGTGAGTCGAGGGGGAGAACGTGTTCATGCCCGCTGCTATGGCGTCCGTTTGGTTTCTCGTCAATTCGTCCCCGGGCCGAACTCATCCTGATGCCGCGAGGCAAACTTTATTCGACATGCACGGCTTCCCTTTGTATAAGCCGCCCACTTCAAGGATTTCATCGCATGGCCGAAAGCATTACCGACGCGGTGTCGCGCCGCCGTACGTTGGCGATCATCGCCCACCCGGACGCGGGTAAGACCACTCTCACCGAAAAGCTGCTCCTGTTCGGCGGTGCGATCCAGCTTGCCGGCGAAGTGAAGGCGAAGAAGGACAAGATCCAGACCCGTTCCGACTGGATGAAGATCGAGCGCGAGCGCGGCATCTCGGTCGTGACCTCGGTGATGACCTTCGAGTATGGCGGCAACGTCTTCAACCTGCTCGACACGCCCGGCCACGAAGACTTCGCCGACGACACCTACCGCACGCTGTCTGCGGTCGACTCCGCCGTCATGGTGATCGACGCCGCCAAGGGTATCGAGCCGCGGACGCTGAAGCTGTTCGAGGTCTGCCGCCTGCGCGACATTCCGATCATCACCTTCGTCAACAAGATGGACCGCGAGGCGCGCAACACCTTCGACATCCTCGACGAGATCGAACAGAAACTCGCGCTCGATACGGCGCCGATCACCTGGCCGGTCGGCCAGGGCAAGACCTTTGCCGGCACCTATCACCTCGCCGAAAACGCGGTGCGCCGCGGCGATGCCGAGGAGGAGCGCACCAAGGTCAACGGCCCGGACTCCAACAAGGTCGCAGGCCTTCTTCCCGATCACGAGCGCGCCGACTTCATCGAGGAGCTGGAGCTCGCCCGCGAGGCCTGCCGTCCGTTCGACCTGCAGGCGTTCCGCGAAGGACACCTGACGCCCGTCTTCTTCGGCTCGGCGCTGCGCAATTTCGGCGTGCGCGATCTGATCGAGGCGCTGGGCGAGTGGGCGCCGCCGCCGGCCGCGCAGGATTCCGACAGCCGCCGGGTCGAGGCGACGGAAGACAAGATGACGGCCTTCGTCTTCAAGATCCAGGCGAACATGGATCCCAACCACCGCGACCGCATCGCCTTCGTGCGCGTGTGTTCGGGCATGCTACAGCGCGGCATGAAGGCCAAGCTGGTGCGCACCGGCAAGGCGCTGCCGCTGACCGCGCCGCAATTCTTCTTCGCCCGCTCGCGCACCACGGCCGACGAGGCCTATCCGGGTGACGTGGTCGGCATTCCGAACCACGGCACGCTGCGCATCGGCGACACGCTGACCGAGGGCGAGGACCTGCTGTTCCGCGGCGTGCCGAACTTCGCGCCGGAGATCCTGCGCCGCGTGCGCCTGGGCGATCCGATGAAGGCGAAGAAGCTGAAGGAAGCGCTGCAGCAGATGGCCGAGGAAGGCGTCGTGCAGCTGTTCAAGCCGGAGGACGGCTCGCCAGCGATTGTCGGCGTCGTCGGCGCGCTGCAGCTCGACGTGCTCAAGGAGCGCCTCAAGATCGAATACGGCCTGCCGGTCGACTTCGAGATGGCGCGCTTCTCGGTCTGCCGCTGGATTTCCGCCCAGTCGAGGGTCGAGCTCGACCGCTTCATCGAGGCGCATCGCGGCGACATTGCCCGCGACCTCGACGACGATCCGGTGTTCCTGGCGCCGCACGAATTCGGCCTCAACTACGAGGCGGAGCGCTGGAAGGCGGTCAGGTTCGCCGCGGTCAAGGACTACCAGATACGCAACTGACCAAGCGGTTTCGGCGTTTTAGCCGCCGGACCTATATACTTTTGCCGCCGTGCGACCTAAAAGGCCGCACGGCTCGTGCTTGATTTTCACGGGCATCGCATCGGCCGCACCCGAATGCCGCCCGCGCACAAATCCGAAAGACATTCGCAATGACTCAGATTGAAGGCATCGTTCCGGCCCTTGCTGCCGCATTGGCCGCGCGCGGCTATGCCGACCTCACCCCCGTCCAGAAGGCCGTGATTGCGCCGGAGCTGGCAGACCGCGACGCGCTGGTGTCGGCCCAGACGGGCTCGGGCAAGACCGTCGCCTTCGGCCTGGCGATCGCGCCGACTGTGCTGGGCGAGAACGGACGGTTCGGTCCCGCCGACCTGCCTTACGCGCTCGCCGTCGCGCCCACCCGCGAACTCGCGCTGCAGGTACGACGCGAGCTCGAATGGCTCTATGCCGAGACCGGCGCCGTGATTGCCTCCTGCGTCGGCGGCATGGACATGCGCACCGAGCGGCGCGCGCTGGAACGCGGCGCCCATATCGTCGTCGGCACGCCGGGACGCCTGCGCGATCACATCACCCGCGGCGGTCTCGACATGTCGCAGCTGCGCGCCGTTGTCCTCGACGAGGCCGACGAGATGCTCGACCTCGGTTTTCGCGAGGACCTTGAGTTCATCCTGGAGTCGGCTCCGGAAGACCGCCGCACCCTGCTGTTCTCGGCGACCGTGCCTCCGGCAATCGAGAAACTCGCCAAGAACTACCAGCGCGATGCGCTGCGCGTGTCGACTGCCTCCGAGCGCAAGCAGCACGGCGACATCGAATATCGCGCGCTGACGGTTGCGCCGAGCGACCGCGAAAACGCGATCATCAACGTGCTGCGCTACTATGATGCGCGCAATGCGCTGGTGTTCTGCTCGACGAGAGCCGCCGTGAACCATTTGATGGCGCGCTTCAACAACCGCGGCTTCCAGGTCGTGGCGCTGTCGGGCGAACTCAGCCAGAACGAGCGCATGCATGCGCTCCAGGCAATGCGCGACGGCCGCGCGAAAGTCTGCATTGCCACCGATGTTGCCGCGCGCGGCATCGACCTGCCGCATCTCGACCTTGTCGTCCACGCTGACCTGCCGACCAATCCGGAAACGCTGCTGCACCGTTCGGGCCGCACCGGCCGCGCCGGCCGCAAGGGCGTCAGCGCCCTGATCGTGCCGACGAGCCTGCGGCGTAAGGCCGACCGTCTGCTGCAAAATGCCAGAATCGTCGCCGAGTGGGCGCGTCCGCCTTCAGCGGAGGAAGTCTCGCGCCGCGACGACGAGCGGATGATGGCCGATCAGGTCCTGCAGGACGACGTGTCCGAGGATGAGGCCGAGGCGGTTGCCACGCTGATCGAGACCTATGGCGCGGAACGCGTCGCCGCGGCCTTCGTGCGCCAGTGGCGCGCAGGGCGCTCGGCTCCGGAAGAACTGATCGAGCTCTCCGCCTTCGGCGCACCTGCTACCCGTGGCGAAAAGCGCGAGTCGTCTGCTCCGCGCGAGGAATTTGGCGAAAGCGTCTGGTTCACGCTGTCGGCGGGCCGTCGCCAGAACGCCGAGCCGCGCTGGCTGATCCCGATGCTCTGCCGCGTCGGCAAGATCACCAAGGCCGAGATCGGCGCGATCAAGATGCAGCCGGAAGAGACCTATGTGCAGATCGCGGCGGACCGCGCCGATGCCTTCGAGAAGGCCGTGGGCAAGGCTGAACTGCAGAACGGCATCACCATGACGCGCATGCATGGCACGCCGGACCTCAGCCGTTCCGGCGGAAAGTCCGGGCCTGGCGAGCGCAAGCCCAATGGCGATCGCGGCCCGAAGTCCGACTGGAAGCAGAAGAAGGCGTATGGCGATGATCGCGGTCCGCGCCGTGACTGGAAAGAGCGCAAGCCGCATGAGGCGGGCGACGGCCAGGCGCGCAAGCCGCATGGCAAGAAGCCCGACTGGGCCGGCAAGAAGCCCAAGCGCAACCGTCACGACGCCTGACGTTGGGGCACACCACCATTCCTTGAAAAAATATTCCTCTAAAGACTTTCCGGCTAGAGGAAATTTGTTCCGATCGGGTAAGATCGCCATGGCTTGGCTCGCCATTGGTGCATCTTGCCCTATGATCGCGCCAACATATTTTAGACGGCGCCAGTAACCGCACTGCGCCACTTTTCAGGGAGAACCGCCATGGGCCTTCGCATCAACGACACGGCACCGGATTTCACGGCTGAAACCACCAAGGGTACGATCAACTTCCACGAGTGGCTCGGCGACAGCTGGGGTGTCTTCGTCTCGCACCCGAAGAACTTCACACCGGTCTGCACCACCGAGCTCGGCACGATGGCTGGCCTCGAGGATGAGTTCAAGAAGCGCAATGTCAAGCTGATCGGCATCTCGGTCGATCCGGTTTCCGACCACGCCCGCTGGAAAGAAGACATCAAGACCGCGACCGGCTTCACCGTCGACTACCCGCTGATCGGCGACAAGGACCTCAAGGTTGCCAAGCTGTACGACATGCTGCCGGCAGCCGCTGGCGACTCGTCGGAAGGCCGCACGCCTGCCGACAACGCGACCGTTCGTTCGGTCTACGTCATCGGCCCGGACAAGAAGATCAAGCTGATCCTCACCTACCCGATGACCACCGGCCGCAACTTCGACGAGATCCTGCGCGCGATCGACTCGATCCAGCTGACCGCAAAGCACCAGGTCGCCACCCCGGCCAACTGGAAGCAGGGCGACGACGTCATCATCACGGCTGCGGTGTCGAACGAGGACGCCATCAAGCGCTTCGGCTCGTTCGAGACGATCCTGCCCTACCTGCGCAAAACCAAGCAGCCGACTGCTTAATCAAGCTTCTGGCCCGGCGCCGACCCATCGTGTCGGCGCCGGACCGCGCTGCCGCCAGGTAACCGCTTGCGCACCACAGTGTGCGTCTGTCCGCCCCGCCGGATCTCTCCGAAAAATCCCCACCGTTGCATTCGCGGCATCGACTTTGCGGCGCACGCCCGCTATTGCCTCGCTCGCCGGCAGGCGGTCATTTGAGCCCGCTCTGCATTGCCGCCCGCGACCATGCAGGGCATGATGCGCACCGGCTTGGATGAATCGCAGCAACGGGTGGGACTTTGGACGCCGCAGCACACGCCGCAAGGGGCATCTTCCTTCGCATCCTTTCCCTGTTCCTGGTGATCCTCGTCTCCGCCTGCACCACGCAGTCGGTGATGCAGACATCCGTGCGGCCGCTGCAGTCGGAAAAATACGCGGCGATCGTCGTTGACGCGAATACCGGCCGAGTGCTGTTCGAGAAGAACTCGCGCGATGCGCGCTATCCGGCCTCGCTCACCAAGATGATGACGCTCTACCTGCTGTTCGAGGCACTCGACGCCGGCCGCGTCAGCCTCGACACGCAGATCCCGGTTTCGGCCTATGCGGCAAAGCGCCCGCCATCGAAGATCGGCTTCAAGCCGGGCCAGACCATCGACGTGCGCTCGGCGATCCTGGCGCTGGCGGTGCGTTCGGCGAATGACGTCGCCGCAGCCGTCGGCGAATTTCTCGGCGGCAGCGAGGAGCGCTTTGCGGCGATGATGACGGCGAAGGCCCGCGCGCTCGGCATGCAATCGACGACCTTCCGCAATGCCTCCGGCCTGCCCGACGAGGGCCAGCGCACCACCGCGCATGACATGGCGATCCTCGGCATGGCGCTGCGCCGCCACTTCCCGCACCACTACCACTATTTCAGCAACCGCGAGTTCACCTTCGCGGGCAAGGTCATCCGCGGCCACAACAACCTGCTAGGCAAGGTCGTCGGCGCCGACGGCCTCAAGACCGGCTACATCCGCGCTTCGGGCTTCAACCTCGTCACCTCGGTTGGCCGCGGCGGCCGCCGCATTGTCGCCGTCGTCATGGGCGGCGAAACCGCCAAGTCCCGCGACGCGCACATGGAAGAACTGATCGAGCTCTACCTGCCGAAAGCGACGCCCGCAGGGGTGTAATCGTCTCTTCGTCCGCGAAGCAGCCCGCAGCTGACGAACCTGCGGCCCCCTCGTCCCGAACGAGGGGCTCTTCCAGACCCGGCGCCTTCGGCCAGCTTCCCTCCCATCAATCCCTCGGATAGGAATAAAATCTCCTTCCGCTTCCCTTGACTCCTCCTTCGCCCTCGGGAATCTATAAGAACATAACAGGAACAAAATCGTTGAAGGTAACGGCATCATGGCGAAGGCCGCCATGGCGCGTGAGGCTTTTTTTGCTCTGCGCCAGGAAATCACACGCATCGAAGGCTCCCTGCCCGCACGGCTGGACATGCCTGCGGACAAGGCGCGCGCGGATGCTGGCGGCGAGTATCTGCCAACGGGTGCTGCCCGGCTCGACGAGGTTCTGGGCGGCGGGCTGCCGCGCGCGGCACTGACGGAAATCCATGGCCGCCAGAGCCGCGATGCCGGAGCGGTGGCGGGCTTTGCACTGGCGCTTGCCGCCCTTGGCCGCAAGGGAGACGAACAGCCCTGTCCAATCCTCTGGATCGCCACCGGCGAGGCACTGCACGAGGCCGGGCAACCCTATGCGCCGGGCCTGCTGCATCGCTTTGCCCTGCAGCCCTCCGACCTTCTCCTTGCCAGCGCCCGCAAGACCGAGGACGCGCTGTGGATCGCGGAAGAGGCTGCGGGCCTTTCTGCCCTGTCGGCGGTGCTGCTCGAGGTGCGCGGTGTCTCGGCGCGGCTCGACCTCACCGCCACGCGCCGCCTGCACCACCGAACGCGAACGGCCGGGCGGCCGCTCTATCTCCTGCGCCAGTCAGGCGAGCCGGAACCCACCGCCGCACCGGTGCGGCTGATCGTGTCACCTGCCCCCGCCGGCGAGCGCAAAATCGTTTCTGGCGCGCTGGCGGGTTCGCTCGGGCCGCCCGCCTTCACCGTCACGGTTTCCAGAAGCCGCACATCGATCCCCGCAACTCTTACGCTCGAATGGAATCGGGATGAGCACTCTTTTCGCGAACGACAGGCCGGGGCAGCAGCCGGCCGGGCGCAGGATCCTGGCGCTGTGGTTTCCCTATCTTCCGGTCGAACGCATCCTGCGGACACGGCTCGGCCGGGGCTGGCGCACCGGCGAAGTGCCTGAGCGGGCGCCACTCGTCGTCAGCCGCCACGAGGACAACCGACGCGTCATCGCCTGCCTCGACGAGCGCGCCGAGGCGCTTGGCCTCAAGCGCGGCCTCGGTATTGCCGATGCGCGCGCCATGCACCCGCAGATCGAGATCGTCGAGGCCGAGCCCGAGGCGGACCGGCGGCTGCTTGCCGCGCTCGCCGACTGGTGCGACCGCTACACACCGCTCGTCGCCATCTGCGGCGAGGACGGGCTGTTCCTCGACATCACCGGCTGCGCGCACCTGTTTGGCGGCGAGGAGGCAATGCTGAAGGACGTGGTCGCGCGGCTTGCAGGACAAGGCTTTCGCGCGCTGGCGGCGCTTGCCTCAACGCCCGGCATGGCCTGGGCGGGTGCGCGATTTCTCGACGGCGCCCGCATTCCCGCTGGCGGCGAGCGCGAGGCGCTGAGCGCTCTCCCCTTGGCTGCACTTCGGCTCGATGCGGAGACCTGCGCGCGGCTCGAAAGTGTCGGCCTGCGCACCGTCGGCATGGTGATGGCGGCGCCGCGCGCACCGCTTGCCCGCCGCTTCGGCGCGCAGCTTCTCCTGCGCCTCGACCAGGCGCTGGGCAACGTCGAGGAGGCGATCTCGCCGCGGCTGCCGGTACCGACGCTCGGCGTCGAGCGGCACCTGATCGAGCCGGTCTCGGCGACCGACGACATCGAGCGGCTGGTGCTTTCGCTCGCTGAGACGCTGAAAGGGGATCTGGAGCGGCGCGGCGAAGGCGTGCGCGCGCTCGAACTGGCCCTGTTTCGCGTCGACGGCTTCGTCTTCCGGTTGAAGCTTGGCCTGTCGCGGCCGCTGCGCGATCCGCCTGCGATCCAGCGGCTGTTCCGCGAAAAGCTGGCGGTGTCGCAGATCGAGGCCGATTTCGGCTTCGAGATGATCCGCCTTTCCGCCCTCGCCACCGCTCCGTTCGAGGACGAACAGACCGCGCTTACCGGCCGCAACGAGAATGTGGAGGAAGATCTCGCCCAGTTTGCCGACCGCGTCCGCGCCCGGCTCGGCCAGGGCGCGCTCGTTCAGCCGCGGCTGGTGGCAAGCCATCTGCCGGAGCGTGCGGTGTCCTTCATGCCGTTCCGTGCGGGGAATGCGGCGGTCAGGCTGCGCGAGGCGCCAGTACCCCTCATCGAGCGGCCGATCCGGCTTCTGGCGCGACCAGAGCCGGTCGAGGTCGCGGCGGCCGAGATCCCGGAAGGCCCGCCGGCCAGTTTCCGCTGGCGCAGGGTTTTGTATCGCGTCGCGCGGGCGGAAGGACCGGAGCGGATCGCGCCCGAATGGTGGCGCGACCGGAAGGACGCGCCAACGCGCGACTATTTCCGCGTCGAGGACGAGGAAGGCCGCCGCTACTGGCTGTTCCGGCAGGGTCTTTACGGCACAACGCCGGATTTGCCGCGCTGGTACCTGCACGGGCTGTTCGCATGAGCACCGCCGGCCCGCCCGCCTATGCCGAGTTCGCCGTGCAGTCGAATTTTTCGTTCCTGCGCGCGGCCTCGCGCCCGGAAGAGCTCGTCATCACGGCCAGGCTCTACAAATACAAGGCGATGGGGCTGGCAGACCGCAACACGGTGGCGGGCGTGGTGCGGGCATGGAGCAAGGCAAAGGTGGAAGGACTCGACTTCCACCCCGGCTGCCGGCTGGTCTTTTCCAATAGCGGGCCGGACGTCCTCGCCTATCCGCGCGACCGCGCTGGCTGGGGCCGGCTCTGCCGCATGCTGACCGTGGCCAACGAGCGCGGCGAAAAGGGCGCGCCGGACCTAAGGCAGGATGATTTCTTTGAATGGGCCGACGGCATGTCGCTCGCAGTGCTGCCGGACCTGTCGCAGCCGGAAGACGCGCTGCTTGCCTTCCTGCGAAGCGCGCGGCAGCGGTTCGGCGATGCGGTCTGGCTCGGGCACGCGCCGCTCTACCATGGCGACGACCGCTGGCGGCTGGAACAGGCGGCGGCACTTTCGCGCGCGAGCCAGCTGCCGCTGATGGCGGTCAATGACGTGCTCTATCACGATGCGGAGCGGCGCTCGCTACTCGACGTCGTCACCGCGATCCGCCTCAACCGGCCTATCGCCGAGGTGGGCTACGAGCTGTCGGTCAATGCCGAGCGGCACATGAAGCCGGTGGCGGAAATGGCGCGGCTGTTTCGCCGCCATCCGCAGGCGATCGCCGAAACCATCCGCTTTGCGCAGACGCTGAAATTCTCGCTCGGCGAGCTCACGCACTTCTATCCCGACGAGACGACGAAGGACCCGCAGGCGGAGCTCGAGCGCCTGACCTGGGAGGGCGCGCGGAAGCGCTATCCGGGCGGGCTGCCGGAGAAGGTCCGTCAAAGCATCGTCACCGAGCTCGAGCTGATCGCGCAGCTCGGCTACGCGCCCTATTTTCTCACCGTCCATGACATCGTCCGCTACGCGCGCGAGGAGCGCGGTATCCTCTGCCAGGGACGCGGCTCGGCGGCGAACTCCACCGTCTGCTTTTGCCTGCACATCACCGAGGTCGATCCCGCCATCCACCAGCTTTTGTTCGAGCGCTTCATGTCGGTCGAGCGGCACGAGCCGCCCGACATCGACGTCGACTTCGAGCATGAGCGGCGTGACGAGGTGATGGCCTACATCTACGAGAAATACAGCGGCAGCCACACGGCGCTGGCGGCGGCCGTCACCTCCTATCGCGGGCGCTCGGCGCTGCGCGAGGTCGCCAAAGCCTTCGGCCTGTCGCAGGACGCGCAGGCGGCGCTGTCCGGCTCGATCTGGGGCTGGTCGAACGATGTCGGCGAGGACGAGGCGCGCGCCGGCGGGCTCGACACAGCCGATAAGGTGACGGCGCATATCGTGCGCCACGCCAACGAGCTGCTCGAGTTCCCGCGGCACCTGACCCAGCATGTCGGCGGCTTCATCATCACCCAGGACCGGCTCGACGAATTCGTGCCGATCATCCGGACTGCGATGGAGGAGCGGCGGATGGTCGAATGGGACAAGGACGATCTCGACGCCGTCGGTCTCCTCAAGGTCGACATTCTGGCGCTCGGCATGCTGTCGTGCCTGCGCCGCTGCTTCGACCTGCTCGAGCAGCACTACGGCCACCACTGGCCGCGGCGGCTGGAACTCACTGACCTTCACCGCGACCAGCAGAAGGCGGTCTACGACATGCTCTGCCGCGCCGACTCGATCGGCGTATTCCAGGTCGAAAGCCGGGCGCAGATGTCGATGCTGCCGCGGCTGAAGCCGAAAGAATTCTACGACCTCGTCATCGAGGTGGCGATCGTGCGGCCCGGCCCGATCCAGGGCGACATGGTGCATCCCTATCTGCGCCGGCGCGAGGGGAAAGAGCCCGAGGAGTATCCCCGCGAAGAGCTGAGGCGGATTTTGGGGCGTACGAAGGGCGTGCCGCTGTTCCAGGAACAGGTGATGCAGATCGCGATCGAGATCGGCGGCTTCAGCGCGAGCGAGGCCGACCAGCTGCGCCGCTCAATGGCCACCTTCCGGCGCACGGGGCGCGTCGCCATGTACAAGGAACGCATGGTGCGGGCGATGGTCAAAAAGGGCTATCCGGAGGAGTTTGCGCTGCGCTGCTTCAAGCAGATCGAAGGCTTTGGCGAATATGGCTTTCCCGAAAGCCACGCCGCCTCCTTCGCGCTGCTCGTCTATGCCTCGGCCTGGTTCAAGGCGTTCTATCCGGACGTCTTCTGCGCCGCGATCCTCAACTCGCAGCCGATGGGCTTTTACGGTCCCGGCCAGCTGGTGCGCGACGCGCGCGAGCACGGCATCGAGGTCCGGACCGTGGACGTGAATCTATCGCAGTGGGACGCGACGCTGGAGGAAAGCCCGTTCGATCCCGCGCGCATCGCCCCAAAACACCGGGAGATGAAGGATGTCATACGCAGCAGCCATGCGGTGCGGCTCGGCTTGCGGCAGGTGAAGGGCCTCGCCGAGGCCGACATGCTGCGGCTGATCGAACAGCGCGGCAGCGGCTATACCTCGGTGCGGGATCTCTGGCTGCGCACCAACCTTTCTCCTTCCGTCATCGAAAGGCTGGCCGAGGCCGACGCGTTTCGCTCGATGGGGCTCGACCGGCGTGCTGCCCTTTGGGCCGCCCGCGCGCTCGACCGCAAGCAGGCGGCGGAAGGCCTGCCGCTGTTTGATCGGCCGGAGGTCCGCCTGCCCGACCGAGAGCCTAAGACGAAGCTGCCCGTCATGCCGCTCAGCGAGCATGTGATCCGCGACTACCGGGCTCAGTCCTTCTCCCTCAAGGCGCATCCGCTCGCCTTCCTGCGCGCAGAGCTTGCCCGCGAGGACATCGTGCCGAACGGCGAACTCGACAAGGTGCGCAACGGCCGCCGCATCACGGTCGCCGGCGTGGTGCTGATCCGCCAGCGCCCCGGCTCGGCCAAGGGCGTGATCTTCATGACGATCGAGGACGAGACCGGCACCGCCAACATCATCGTCTGGCCAAAAGTGTTCGAGACCTTCCGCCCCATCGTGCTCGGGGCAAGGCTGGTGCGGGTGACCGGCAAGCTGCAGTCGGCCTCGGGTGTGATCCACGTCGTCGCCGACCGGATCGAGGACATCAGCTGGCGCTTGGAAAAGCTTTCCGAGGCCGGGCAGCAGGTCGACTTCCGCTCGCCGGTCGACGAAACCAAGCGCCCGGTGGTCGAAGACCGGCGCAGCCGCCACCCGTCCGTCGCCATGCCGAAAGGCCGGAATTTTCACTGAGGCCCGCGCGGACCGCCCTGCCCGTGATCTTGCCTGCCGCCGTCCTTCGGCTAAAACACCGTCATGTCAAAGACCACGCCCGCCACGCTTGTTCTCAGCAAGGCCAACATCCCCTTCATGCTGGCCACCTATGACTATGACCCCAACGCCGAGCGCGTGGGGCTGCAGGCGGCCGAAGCGATCGGTGTGCCGCCGGGAGAAGTGTTCAAGACGCTGATGCTGGAACTCGACGGCAAGCCGGTCTGCGCCATCGTGCCTTCCGACGAGGAAGTAAACATGAAGAAGCTGGCTGCGGCCCTCGGCGGCAAGTCGGCGCACATGATGAAGCCGGCCGACGCCGAGCGGCTTACCGGCTACAAGGTCGGCGGCATCAGCCCGCTCGGCCAGCGCAAGCGCGTGCCTACCGCCCTCGACGAACTGGCGATGCTCTACGAAGAGATTTTTCTGAATGGCGGGCAGCGCGGCCTGCAGATCCGCATCAAGCCGGCAGACCTGGTATCGGTCCTCAACTGCAAGGTCGCCGACCTCACGCGCTGAGTTTCCTTAACCCGCCAGCAGCCTCTCGAGCCTGCGAAAGCTTTCAGCGAGCACCGTCGCATCCCTCATCGCATGCGCGAGCATCATGCCGCCCTGCCATTCGGCAAGTGCGGCGCGGGCCTGGGCAAGCGCCAGCGACGGGCGCAGGCCGGCACGGCCCAGCTCACGTGCCATGAAGCTGATGAGGAGGACAAAGCTTTCGGCGGCGCGTTCCGACGCCTGCGGGGCGGTGGCGCGAAAGTCGCGAACGCAGAGCGCAATTGGACAGCCATGCGCGACGCGGCTGCGCTGGCTGCGGGCAAGCCGCGCGACCAGCGCGGCAAGCCGCCTGCGCGGTTCGCTCTCCTCTGCCTCGATTTCTTCCAGCATGGCTTTCGTCTCGACGACGAAGACGTCGGCCACGGCATGGGCAAGGTCAGCCTTGCTGCGGAAATAATAGAACAGGTTGCCGGACGGGATGCGCGCATGCGCGGCGACATCAGCCAGCGAAGTCGAGGCAAAGCCGTTCTGCCAGAACAGGCCGGCGGCGGACGCGACGATTGCTTCCCGGTTGGCCTTGCCCTTCCGGACGCGGCCATCTTCGGCCTGCCGTTCGGATTGGGCGCTCGTGTTCACTTGCCAAGCTCGTCTTCGTTGAGCGTCCGCGCCTCCGACGGCAGCATGATCGGCACGCCGTCGCGGACGGGATAGGCAAGCTTCGCCACCGGCGAAATGAGCTCGCCGGTCTCCGGCTTCCAGATCAGCCTGCCCTTGGTGAGCGGGCAGGCGAGCATTTCAAGAAGCTTAGGGTCGACGCTGCCGCGCCCGCCGGAACGGGCCTGCGGAACCTCGCGTGCCCCTTCCTTCGCCGTCATTGCAGGCTCGACCCGAATTCGTCGTCATCGCTGCGGGCAAGGGCGATTTCAGTAATGGCGATCAGCGTCTCCGCCCGCGTTTTCAGATCCGGAGCTTCCAGCAGCGCCTGCTTCTCGGCGGGGCCGTAGGGCGCCATCATCGACAGCGCGTTAACCAGCGTCGCATTCTCGGCGCGGCTGACGCTGTCCCAGTCTGCATCGAGTTCGTTTGCCTTCAGGTAAGCGCGGAAGGCGCGAAGCAACGCCGGACGGTCCACTTCCGACGCGCCGGCCTCGGGATCGAGGTCGGTGATGAAGGTGGAAATCCGGCACTGGCGGAACGGCGTCTTCGCCGTCAGTTCCGACGCAACACGGAACCGGCACACACCTTGCAGCGAGATGAGATAGCGCCCGTCGCCGGTCTCGGCGAAAGAGGTAATACGGCCAAGGCAGCCGACGTCGCAAAGCTCCGGCTCGCCGTCTGCACGCAGCGCGCCATCGAGGCGCGGCTGGATCATGCCGATTAGCCGGTCGTGCTTGAGCGCGTGGTCGACCATTTCGAGATAGCGCGGCTCGAAGATGTTGAGCGGCATGCGGCCGCCCGGCAGGAGCAGCGCAGTCGCCAGCGGGAAGACAGCCACCGTTTCCGGAAGATCCTCCGCCGTGCGATAGCGAGCGTTTCCTGCCTGCACACCCATCTCCAGCTACCGAATGTGCCGCCCCTTACGCGAACAGGAGCGACGAAAGCTTTCTCCGCGCGGCCACCGTTGCCGGGTCGGTCATGCCCCAAGCCTCGAAGAACTGCAGCAGCTGCAGCCTGGCGCCATCGTCCTTCCAGCTGCGGTCGGCTTTCATGATCGCGAGCAGGCTTTCGGCGGCCTGCATGCGGTCGCCAAGCGCGTTCTGAATCAGCGCAAGGTCGAAGCGCGCCTGATGGTCGTTAGGATCCTGTTCGAGCCTGCGCTGCAGTTCGACCGGGTCGCCAAGTGCGGCGACCTGTTCGGCAAGCGCGATCTTGGCCTTCACCGCGGCAAACTGCGGGGCATTGTCCTTGCCTTCGGGAACGCGCGCAAGCACTTCGCGGGCACCGTCGACGTTGCGCGCGTCGATCAGCGTCTCGGCAAGCGCAGCAATCGCGTCGAGATTTTCCGGATCCTGCTGCAGCACTGCCGCATAGATCTGCATCGCGCCCTGAAGGTCACCCTCGGCCTTGAGCTCGGCCGCAGCGGCCAGTGCCTCGGCCGCGGCAAGCTCCGCGCTGCCGGGGCCAGCGACGCGGTCGATGAACTCGCGAATCTTGCTTTCGGGAATGGCGCCCATGAAGCCGTCGATCGGCTGGCCGTTCGAGAAGGCGACCACGGCCGGGATCGACTGGATGCCGAGCTGGCCCGCGATCGCCGGATGGTCATCGATGTTCATCTTGACCAGCTTGACGCGGCCGCCCGCCTCGCGGACCGCCTTTTCGAGCGCCGGAGCGAGCTGCTTGCACGGTCCGCACCACGGCGCCCAGAAGTCGACGAGGACCGGCTGCTGGCGCGATTCCTGGATAACGTCGGCCGCAAAAGACGCGGTCGTCGTGTCCTTGATCACATCGGCAGCGCCCCCTGACGGAACTGAAGTAGGCTGCGCGCCGTACTGCACGGTGTAGCCGCCGCCGAAGGAATTGTTGTCAGCGCTCATCAAAGTCCCCTGCTTGCCTCTGTAGGGCTCCCGCCACGCCGGTCATTGGCTCGCGCGGCAGGGCAACCTGTTGGTAAATGTGGCTTCTAGACTGTCAGTTTCAAGACGCGCGGCTCGTGACCCGTTGCCTCGACGAAGCGCAACAGGTCATCGCGCGCGATCGAGGTTGTGGCCTCGTTCGTCAGCGGATGCGCGTTGATGATATCATGCTTCAGCAATTCTTCGTCGAAGATGATCGTCACCACCCTGTCGGTGTCGTTGATGACGCCGAACGCCGTCACCGCGCCCGGAATCACCCCGAGATACTCCATCAGCTTCTCCGGCTTGCCGAACGACACCTTTCCCGACGCGCCGATCACGTGGTGGATCTGCTTGAGGTCGACCTCGGCATCCTCCTCGACGACGAGCAGGAAGTAGCGGTCCTTGCGGTCCTTGACGAAGAGGTTCTTGGTGTGGCCGCCCGCGATCTCGCCGCGCAGCTTCTGCGAATCGGCAACGGTGAAGAGCGGCGGGTGGCTGACCGTGCTGGTCTGGATCCCCAGGCCTGCGAGAAAGTCGAGAAGTTCCTGCTGGGTTTTCGCCATGCCTGCCCCCGAAAGTTGATGCACGTCGGTAGCTGATGCGCGCCCTTCCTGTCCAGTGTGAGGCCGGCCAGGCACGAATAACCCGGCGGCCCGAGCGACGAGAGGAGCTCGCCGTACGTCGCGAGCGGGCATTTCCACACGCTGCAGCGAAATGAAAAGGAACGGTATTTTTCCTGTTGCATTCAAATCGGAGTTCGGCCATATAGCCCCCCGTCCGCAGCGCCACGCTGCGGCGCAGCAAAAGTGAGCGGGTGTAGCTCAGGGGTAGAGCACAACCTTGCCAAGGTTGGGGTCGTGGGTTCGAATCCCATCGCCCGCTCCAGTTTGCCTCATGTCCGACCTGGAGACATAGGTAACAGTTTGTCCCTAAGACATAGGTGACAACCTCGTGCCAAACGGGTTGTCGATTGTTTGCAGTGTCCTCTGTTCCAGGTCGATATATCCAAGATCATAGCGCAG
>Ga0180222_1000180_pt1 | contig 111730 bp, 106 predicted proteins | sample eDN5th37CKraftOP_FD_151336 | JGI IMG/M metagenome (GOLD analysis project Ga0180222, IMG submission 151336) | Enriched Organic Plus compost microbial communities from Emeryville, California, USA - eDNA 5th pass 37_C Kraft OP (version 2) (version 2) ... | reverse complement strand
ACGGCGACGCGCGCGGAGACGGCGCTCATGGAGCGGGCGATGTCGTCGGCAAGGGAGATGACGCGCGAGGACTTGGTGCCCGGCGCCGGCTCGAACTCATAGAGCGTCACCACCGGGCCGGGATGCACGTTGACGATCTCGCCCTTGACGCCGAAGTCCTCCAGCGTGCTCTCCAGAAGCGCCGCGTTCTGCTCCAGCGCCTCGGGCGAGATCACGGCGCCGCTGGTCTTCTTCGGCTCGGCGAGGAGGGAAAGAGGCGGCAGCTGATAGCCCTCGGCCTCGTCGAGGAAGGAGGGCTGCGCCTCCCGTGCCAGGCGCTTGCCGGGCTTCGGCGCCGCCCGCGGCGGCACGATGCGCGATCCGGCCTGTCCCGCCGGGCGCGGCGCGAAGGCCTCCTCCTCCGCGCGGGAATAGGGCGCTGCGTCGACATCGTCGCCCTCGTCGCAGGGCTCGCCGGCCGGGATGGGATCGTGGTCGAAGCGCGGCTCGCGCCGGGGCACGGTGTGCGGAACGGAGGGGACCGGCGCGGCCGGCAGGCCCGCGCGCGCCGGCGCAGGGGAGCGCCGCGCGGCGAGACGGCGGGCGATGGCTGATTTCAACGTCATGAAACCATGCACGACGGCGCCGATCGAGATGATGCCCCAGCCAGGCTCATCCGCGCTCTCGTCGTCGAAGTCGTCTGCCGGCGCCCGTCGTGAGGAGCGGCGCGGGGGAAGATCCTCCTCCTCATCCTCGTCTGCCGTCTCGGGGAAGCCGAAGCCGCAGGCCGCGGTGAGCGCGAGGATGGCGACGCCGGCATAGACGAGGGTGATGATGGCGGCGCCGGGGCCGCTCGTGAGACCCAGGATACCGCGCAGGCCGAAGAGCAGGCCGTCGCCGATGACGCCACCGAGACCGCTCGGCAGGGGCCAGGCGGCGGTGGCCGGCATGGCGCTGGCGACAGCAGCGGCTGCAGCGGTGCCGGCGAGCCACAGGCCGATGCGCAGCGGCAGCCGCTCGAGACGCCGCCGGCCCATGAGCTGCAGGCCCCAGATCGCCACCGGCACGGCGAGCACGATGGAGCCCATCCCGAGGATCTGCATGCCGAGATCGGCGATGACGGCGCCGAGCGGGCCGAGAAGGTTCCGCACGGGGCCGTTGGTGGCGTGGGTGAGGCTCGGATCCTCGACCGACCAGGTGGCGAGGGCGAGACCGAAGGCGAAGGCCAGCACCAGAAGCCCGAGCCCGCCCAGCTCCGCCGTACGCCGGGCGAAAAAGCGGCGCAGGGCATCCGACAGTTCGTCGGCTTGCGAAAGGGAGTGTCGGCTCGTTCGCATGGCGGCAACCGGGATGGGGTGAACGTTTCCTGCCGCCCGGCGAGGCCGGCACGGCCGATTGCGTTACCCTAGCGGCTGGCCAGTTAAGCCGCCGTTAACTTTCCGGCGAACGAAAACGCGATCTTGTTGAATGGGTTAACGGGCAGGCGGTTGCCGCGCCCGCGCGCGCTTGCGGGGGCGCGATCGCCGGCGCAGGGGGCGGCCGTTCTTCCTGCACTCCTGCGACAGGAAAGGCGTCACGCGCGGCCGGGCGCCTGCAGCGCGTCGGGCGCTGCAGGCACGTTTCATCGGTCAGAACCGGTAGGTGACACCGGCGCCGATCAGCCATGGGTTGAGCTTGGCCTTGCCGCGGACGCGCGTGAGGCCGTCGGCGAGCGTGGCGTTGAACTTCGGCTCGAGAAAGAGCTTCTTCACGTCGAAGTTCACGCCCCAGTGCTCGTCGATCATGTAGTCGAAGCCGACCTGCAGGGCAGCGCCGAAGGTGTCCTTGACGTCGAGGTGGCTGACGCCGACGGCCTTCTGGTCATAGAACATGGTGTAGTTCACGCCCACGCCGACATAGGGCTTGAAGGCGCCGAAGTTCGTGAAGTGATACTGCAGCGTCAGCGTCGGCGGCAGGATCCAGGTCCGGCCGATCTTGCCGAGGCCGGCGATCGTGCCCCTGCCGTTGATGTTCGCGTAGGTGGTCGCGAGGATGAGTTCCACCGCGATGTTGTCGGTGAAGTAGTAGGAGATGTCGAGCTCCGGCGTGACCGAGCGCGAGTAGCTCAGGTCTGACCCCGGAATGCCGGTGACGTTGCCCCTGTCCTCGGCGATCACGCCGACGCCGCGGACGCGCAGCTGCCACGGCGACGGAGCCGCCGCCAGCGCGGGTTCAGGCGCGACGGAAGGAGCCCGATCCACGAGATCGGCGGCGAAAACAGGCGATGCTAACAGCGACAGGGCCGAGGCGGCCAGAAGCTTGCGGGTGAGAAGTCTCATCAGAGCTGCCCTGAAGGTGGGTTGCAACGAATCGAACCTGTCAACGAGGGCGACGCCGATCTTTGATGCAGGTCAAGCTCGACGGTTCGCGGCGCGCGAGGCGCTTTTCTGCCCCGTGCGGGCGGCCGACGGTGTGGACAACCACGGCGGATCGCAGTGCGTTGCCCCTGTCCCGACGCGGCGGCGCCGCGTGCCGTCGGGTCCCGACCTGCTGCAGGTTTGCCAGGCAAACAAAAGGCCCCGGCGCGAGGCCGGGGCCGAGGTTCGGTTCTCGTGGAGGATCAGTAGTTGTAGGCGCGCTCGCCGTGGTCGGCGACGTCGAGGCCCTCGCGCTCCTGCTCGGGCGTGGCGCGCAGGCCGACGATGGCGTCCACGATCTTGTAGAGGATGAACGAGCCGATGCCGCTCCAGGCGATGGCGACGATCACCGCTACCGTCTGGACCCAGACCTGGCCGCCCATGCTGTAGTCGTCCACGCCGACGCCGCCCAGCGCCGGGCTGACGAGGATGCCCGTGCCGATCGAGCCGATGATGCCGCCGACGCCGTGGATGCCGAAGACGTCGAGCGAGTCGTCATAGCCGAGGGCGTTCTTGATTGTGGTCGAGGCGTAGAAGCAGATCACGCCGGCCACGATGCCGAGGACGATGGAGCCCATCGGGCCGATGAGGCCGGCGGCCGGCGTGACGGCCACAAGACCGGCCACCGCACCGGAGACGGTGCCGAGCAGCGAGGGCTTGCCCTTGGCCGCCCACTCCACGAACTGCCAGGCCAGGGCCGCGGCAGCGGTGGCGAGGAAGGTGTTGACCATGGCGAGGGCAGCGCCGCCGGTCGCCTCGAGGTTGGAGCCGGCGTTGAAGCCGAACCAGCCGACCCACAGCAGCGAGCCGCCGATCATCGTCATGGTGAGCGAGTGCGGCGGCATGGGCTCCTTGCCGTAGCCGATGCGCTTGCCGAGCACGAGGCAGCCCACGAGGCCGGCGATGCCCGCATTGATGTGCACCACCGTGCCGCCGGCGAAGTCGAGTGCGCCGAGCGAGAAGAGGTAGCCGTCGCTGAACCACACCATGTGCGCCATGGGGAAGTAGACGAACGTCACCCACAGCAGGATGAAGAGCATCAGCGCCGGATACTTCATGCGCTCGGCGAAGGAGCCGACGATGAGGGCGGGCGTGATGCAGGCGAAGGTCATCTGGAAGCAGATGAACACGAACTCGGGAATGACGACGCCCGCGGTGAAGGTGTCGGCCGTCGAGTCGGCATTGACGCCAGACAGGAACATCTTGGAGAAGCCGCCGACGAAGCTCGTCAGGGCGCCGCCGTCGGTGAAGGCGAGGCTGTAGCCGTAGATCACCCAGACGAGGCTCACCATGCAGACGATGGAGAACACCTGCGTGAGCACCGACAGCATGTTCTTGGTGCGCACAAGGCCGCCGTAGAACAGCGCCAGCCCCGGGATCGTCATGGTGAGCACGAGGATGGTCGAGAGCATCATCCAGCTGGTATCGCCCTTGTTCGGGACGGGCGCGGCGGCAGCCTCCGCCTGAGCCTGGGCGAGCGCGGGCTCCGCCATGGCGAGAGCGAGCGCAAGGGCGCCGAGTCCCGCCTGCAATCTGCGCGAGAGCGTCATCTATCAACTCCTGTCGGAAGAATTGGAAGGCGGATCAAAGGGCGTCGGCGTCGGTCTCGCCGGTCCTGATGCGCACGGCTTTCTCGATCTGGTAGACGAAGATCTTGCCGTCGCCGATCTGGCCGGTGCGTGCAGTGTCGGCGATGGTGTCGACCACCTTGTCGGCGAGGTCGGCCGGCACGGCCACCTCGATCTTGAGCTTGGGCAGGAAGCTCACAGCATATTCGGCGCCGCGGTAGATCTCGGTATGGCCCTTCTGCCGGCCATAACCCTTGACTTCCGTCACGGTGAGGCCGTGCACGCCGATGGCGGTCAGCGCGTCGCGGACCTCCTCCAGCTTGAACGGCTTTATGATCGCCATCACGATTTTCATGTCCCGTTTCCCCTTGACCCCGAGCAGGCCCGACGGCGCCGGGCCCGGTGAAGTACCGGGAGGGACGAAACAAGCGGCGTGCCAACCCGCGGATTCGCGGCAACGCCACTTCCTGAAAGGCCTGAATCGACCTGCCTGCACTTTAGGCAGGCTGGCCGCGGCGACGTTCTGCCCAAAAAATAGGCAACCAAGGGCGCGTCAGGCGAGATCGTCGCGCGGGCGGATCAGCCCTTCCTGGGCGACCGAGGCGACGAGCTCGCCGTGCCGGGAGAAGATGAGCCCGCGGGAGAAACCGCGGGCGTCGCCGGCCGAGGGGCTGTCCTGCGAGTAGAGCAGCCAGTCGTCGGCGCGGAAGGGGCGGTGGAACCACAGGGCATGGTCGAGGCTCGCGGCCTGGATGGTGCGCTCGAAGACCGTGCGCCCGTGCGCGACGAGGCTGGTGTCGAGCAGCGTCATGTCCGACGCATAGGCGAGCACGCACTGGTGGATGGCCGGGTCGTCCGGCAGGCGTCCCGTGGCGCGGATCCACACGTTGAAGCGCGGCTCCATCGGCTCGCGCGACATGTAGCGACGGAACTCCACGGGCCGGAGCTCGATGGGCCGCTCGCGCTCGAAGTAAGCCCGCACCGGGTCGGGCATAAGCGGCAGCGCGCGCGCCTTGATGTCCTCGTCGCTCGGCAGCTCCTCCGGCGCCGGTACGTTCGGCATGGGCACCTGGTGCATGAGACCGGGCTCGTGCACGTGGAAGGAGGCGGACATGGAGAAGATGGCCTGCCCGTGCTGGATGGCGACCACCCGGCGCGTCGTGAAGCTGCGACCGTCGCGGATGCGGTCCACCTCGTAGATGATCGGCACCTTCGGGTCTCCGGGCAGCAGGAAATAGGCGTGCAGCGAGTGCACGCTGCGCTGCGGCTCGACCGTGCGCGTGGCCGCCACGAGGGCCTGGCCAATGACCTGACCGCCGAAGACGCGCTGCCAACCCACCTGCGGGCTGCGACCACGAAACAGATTGTGTTCCAGCACCTCGAGATCGAGTATTTCGAGCAGGTCGGAAATGGCGAGTTTCATGATCCGTCCCGGAGCAGGTGTGCGAGAACCTGCGAAGATGCAAAGGGGCCCGTGCGAAACGTGGGCCCGGACGCATGAGGCCCTTGCCGGGCCTGTTCGTCAAGATCGTCGGAGAGAGGGCATGGCGGCAGCGACAGGGACGGGACGCAAGCACGGCGAAGGGCTCCAGGGGGGGCGCGGGCTCCCGCCTGCGCGCCGCGTCGTCATCGGGGGCGGCGGGCTTGCCGGCCTCACGCTCGCCCTGTCGCTGGCCAAGGGCAGTGCCGGCGGGCTCGATGTGACGGTCTTCGACCCGGCGCTCGCGCAGCCGGCGCCCGGCGGTGATGCATCGCGCGCCTCGGCCATCGCCGCGGGCGTGCGGCGCATGTTCGAGGCCCTCGGCGTCTGGAGCGCCGTGGCGGACCGCGCCGAGCCGATCCTCGACATGGTCATCACCGACAGCCGCCTCGCCGACCCGGTGCGCCCCTCGATCCTGAACTTTTCCGGCGAGGTGACGCCGGGCGAGCCCTTCGCGCACATGGTCGAGAACGACGACCTCATCAACGCGCTCGCCGCCGCCTGCCGGCAGGCGGGCGTCACGCTCGTCGCCGAAGCCGTGATGGGCTTCGCCGCCGGACCGGATCGTGTCTCGGTCACCACCGCCTCGGGCGAGGAGATCGAGGCCGGCCTTCTGGTGGCGGCAGACGGCGCGCGCTCTCGCCTGCGCGACATGGCCGACATCGGCTGGATCGGCCGCAGCTACGGCCAGGTCGGCATCGTCGCGACCATCGGCCACGAGCGCCCGCACGGGGGGCGCGCCATCGAGCATTTCCTGCCCTCGGGTCCCTTCGCCATCCTGCCGCTCGCCACGCGGGAGGGGCAGCACCGCTCCTCCATCGTCTGGACGGAGCGCACGGCCGACGCCGACTATCTGCTGCAACTGCCGGCGGAGGACCTGCACGAGGAGCTGGAGCGCCGATTCGGTCTCGAGCTCGGCGAGATCACGCTTCTGTCCCCCGCCCGAGGCTTCCCCTTGTCCATCGGCATCGCCCGGCGCTTCGTGGCCCAGCGCTTCGCCCTCGTCGGCGATGCGGCCCATCTCGTCCATCCCATCGCCGGGCAGGGCATCAACATCGGCCAGCGCGACGTTGCCGTCCTGGCGGAGAAGATTATCGACGCCTGCCGGCTCGGCCGCGACGTGGCGGATGAGGAGGCGCTTCTCGCCTACGAGCGCGCCCGGCGCTTCGACACGGTGACCATGGGCATCGCCACCGACGGCCTCAACCGCCTGTTCTCCAACGACTTCCTGCCCGTGCGCCTGGTACGCGACCTCGGCTTCGGCCTCGTCGAGCGGATGCCGGCCGTCAAGCGCTTCTTCATCCGCGAGGCGGCGGGCCTCGCAGGCGCCGTGCCCCGGCTGATGCGGGGAGAGGCGCTCTAGGCCCTGTCTACTCCAGCGGCCGCGCCTCTTCCGGCAGCATGATCGGGATGCCGTCGCGGATCGGGTAGGCGAGCTTGGCCTGGCGGCTGATCAGCTCCTGCCGTTCCGCGTCATATTCCAGTGTCGCCTTGGTCAGCGGGCAGACGAGGATCTCGAGCAGCTTCGGGTCGACGCCGCCCGACGTGCGGGTCGCGCCCGGCTGCGGCTTTTGCCCCTCGTTGCGGCCTTCGCTCATCGTCTCGTCTCGCCTCGTCTCGACACTTCCTGGCCGTGCGAATCGCACGGGACGCGGCTCATTGCAACGTCGTTTCGGAGCCGCCGGCGATGCGCGCGAGCTCAATCTCGGTGATGGCGACGAGGGTCTGCGCCCTGGCCTTGAGGTCAGGGGCCTCGAGCAGCGCCTGCTTCTCCTTGGGGCCGAAGGGGCTCATCATCGACAGGGCGTTGACGAGCGCCTCGTTCGGCGCCTCCTCGATGCTCTTCCAGTCGATCTTCAGGTCGTTGGCCGCGGCAAAATTCCGCAGCGCCGTGATGAGGGCGTTGCGGTCCACCTCTTCCTCTCCCGCCCGGGGCGTAAAGTCGACCGCGAAGGGCTCGTAGTCCACACGCGCCTGGCGATAGGGCGTCATGACCGTGAGCTCCTCGCGCACGCGGAACCGCGCGATGCCGCTCAGTGTGATGAGATAGCGCCCATCCCCGGTCTCGGCGAACTGCGTAATGCGCCCAGCGCAGCCCACGGCATAGAGGCGCGGCGTGCTCGTCTGCACCTTCTCCTCGGCGTGGGGCTGGATCATGCCGATGATGCGGCGGCCGGCGAGCGCGTCGTCGACCATGGCGAGGTAGCGCGGCTCGAAGATGTTGAGCGGCAGTTGCCCGCGCGGCAGCAGCAGCACGCCCGACAGCGGAAAGAGCGGGATGGTGGACGGCATATCCGCCGGGCTGCGATAGGTCGGGTTCATCACCATGCCGTCGTCTCCCGCCGGGTTGCAGGTCCCGTCAGGCGAACAGGAGCGAGGACAGCCGCTTGCGCCCCGCAATCGTCATCTCGTCCGTCGGGCCCCAGGCGTCGAAGAACTGGACGAGCTGGCGCCGGGCGCCGTCGTCGTTCCAGCTGCGGTCCCGACGCACGATCTCGAGCAGATGGTCGAGCGCCGCCTCGCGCCGGCCGCGCGCATTGAGCGCCAGGGCAAGGTCGAAACGCGCCTGATGGTCCTTCGGGTTGGCCGCGACACGCGCCTCGAGCTCCGCGATGTCGCCGAGGGAGGCGGCCTGTTCGGCAAGCTCGATGGCGGCCCGGCCGGCGGCGATGGCCGGGTCGTTGGCCTTGTCGGCCGGCGCCATGGCGAGGAAGCGCTTCGCCCCCTCGATGTCACCGAGAGTGACGTGCAGCTTGGCGAGGGCGCCGATGGCCGTGGTGTTGGCAGGCTCCTGCGTCAGCACCGCGGCATAGAGCTCGGCCGCGCCGGTTGCGTCGCCTGCCTCGAGCTTCGCCGCCGCCTCCTCCAGCAGTGTGTCCGTCGCTGCGGGGCCGACCGGACCGACAAGGCGCTCGACGAACCCCTTCACCTGGCTCTCGGGCAGGGCGCCCATGAAGCCGTCCACCGGCTGGCCGCGCTGGAAGGCAATGACCGCGGGAATGGACTGGATGCCGAGCTGGCCGGGGATCTGCGGATGCTCGTCGATGTTGAGCTTGACGAGCTTGACCTTGCCCTTGGCCGCCTGAACCACCTTCTCGAGGATGGGGGCGAGCTGCTTGCAAGGGCCGCACCACGGGGCCCAGAAGTCCACCAGCACCGGCTGGCGCATGGATTCGGCGATAACGTCCTGCCGGAAGGCGGCCGTCGTCGTATCCTTGATGATGCCGGCATCAGCCACGGCGGGTTGTTCGTTCACCATTCAAACCTCTTGTTTGTGACGAATGCGGATCGGGCCTTCTGCCCGCGGCATGTTCAAGATGGTGTGCCAACGTGCGTCTGGCAATCGTCGGAGCGCGCCTCGCGCGCAGCTTGCGGGCGTGAGGCGGCGACGATGAGGGGCTCGTGTCCCGTGGCGCGCAGGAAGGCGAGAAGCTCCTCGCGCGCGATGGTGCTCGTCATCGTGTTGACGAGGGGATGGAAGTTCAGCCGCTCGTGCTCCATCAGGGCGGCGTCAAGCACGATGGTGACGGCGCCGTCTCGGTCGTTGATGGCGCCGAAGGGGGTGACGGACCCCGGCTCCACCCCGAGGTGCTGCCTGAGAAGATCGGCGCTGGCGAAGGAGAACTTGCCGCTCGCGCCCACCAGGGGCGGCAGTGCCTTCAGGTCGATCGCCGCATCCTCCAGCGCCACGAGGAGGAAGAGCCGTCCCTTGCGGTCCTTGAGGAAGAGGTTCTTGGTGTGCCCGCCGGGAATGAGCCCGCGCAGCGCCTGCGACTCGGCGACAGTGTAGAGCGGCGGGTGCGTGGCCGTTGCCGGCGTGATGCCGAGGCGGGCGAGAAAGGCGAAGAGATCGTCGGGCGTCACAGACATGCCCCGGTTGTACCGGGCGGTCCGGCGTGCGGCAAGGCGTCCGCGGGCGCCGGCCGCCGGCCCGCACGGCCGGTCGCTCGCGGGGGGCGGATGGGCCCCCGTGCCCGAGCGCCCCCTGCGCGGCCGAGTCATCCACAGGCAGGACGGTCGGAGGCGGCATTTTGTCGGTCATGCCCAATTTGCCCCTTGCAATGTCGTCCGGTTTGCGGCATTTACCCCACCGCAACGGCGCTGATCGCCGCCGGACATGGATGCGGGTGTAGCTCAGGGGTAGAGCACAACCTTGCCAAGGTTGGGGTCGAGGGTTCGAATCCCTTCGCCCGCTCCAGTTCTCTCTCAAATCGACGTCTTACGCCCGGCCGCCGCAAGGCGGCTTTGTCGTTTCCGGGTCTGCGGAAGCGTTGCGCCACCAGCGTTTTCGCAGCTACCCGCAGGAGCGGATCGGGTCGTTCCGCCCGGGCCCGAGGACACGGGCCGGCGCCCCGGACAGCCGCCCGTCTGGACTCGGCCAGCCCGGCACGCCATTATACGACCCATCAGGTCGAGATCGTCGCGTACACTCTTGGACCGAGCAGCCCGCCGAAACGGTGTGGCCGGGGCAGCTGCTCGGGAGGTGTCGGCCAGCCGGTTCGGTGGCCCTCGGGTCAATCGCCCTTCCCCGGAAGCGCTCAAGACACGAACGAGACCATGATTTCACAAAAGGCCAAATATGCGCTTCGGGCCCTGGTCGCATTGGCGCGGACGCACGGGCGCGACGACGCCCGGCTCATTTCCGAGATCGCCGAACAGCAGCGCATACCCAAGAAGTTTCTGGAACAGATCCTGCTCGACCTGAAGCATCACGGCATCGTGTCGAGCCGGCGGGGCAAGGCGGGGGGCTACATGCTCCTCAAGAGCCCCGACGCCATCACCTTTGGTGAGGTGCTGCGCATCATCGACGGCCCGGTCGCCCCGCTGCCGTGCCTGAGCCATGTGGCCTATCGCCGCTGCGAGGACTGCAGCGACGAGGCGAGTTGCGAAATCCGCCAGGTTTTCGCCCGTGTCGCGACCGCGACGCGGGAGGTTCTCGACGGCACCACGATCGCCGATTGCATCGGTGATGCCGCGCAGGACGAGGCGCGCATGCTGATCGCCTAGTTTCCAATTCCTGCTTGCAAGAGGAAGGTGTGCAGCTTATCACGACTATGTCGATAGAGTTTATCTACTAACAACGGAGGGTAGCCATGTCGCTCAATCGACGGTCAGTGCTGCTTGTCGCCGCAGTCGCGGCTGCGGTCCAGTTGGGCGCGTCCGGCACCGCCTTTGCCGACAGGACCATTCTCAATGTGTCCTATGACCCGACGCGCGAGCTCTATCGCGATTTCAACCAGGCCTTCACGAAGTACTGGAAGGAGAAGACCGGCGAGACGATCACGGTCCGCGCCTCGCACGGCGGCTCCGGCAAGCAGGCGCGTGCCGTGATCGACGGCCTCGATGCCGACGTCGTCACCCTGGCGCTCGAGGCGGATATCGACGCCATCGCCAAGAACACGGGCAAGATCCCCGCCGACTGGCGCGGCAAGCTGGAGAACAACAACGCTCCCTACACGTCGACCATCGTCTTCCTCGTCCGCAAGGGCAACCCCAAGGGCATCAAGGACTGGGGCGACCTCGTGAAGGACGATGTGCAGGTGATCACGCCGAACCCCAAGACCTCGGGCGGCGCGCGCTGGAACTACCTGGCGGCGTGGGCCTGGGCGCACGAGACGTTCGGCGGGGACGAGGCCAAGATCAGGAATTACATGGCCGAGCTCTTCAAGCGCGTGCCGGTGCTCGACACGGGGGCGCGCGGATCGTTGACCACCTTCGCCCAGCGCCAGATCGGCGACGTTCTGCTCGCCTGGGAGAACGAGGCGCATCTGGCCGGCGCCGAGTTCGGCGACGACAAGTTCGATATCGTCGTTCCGCCCACCTCGATCCTTGCCGAGCCTTCGGTGGCGCTGGTGGACGGCAATGTCGACGCCAAGGGCACGCGCGACGTGGCGCAGGCCTATCTCGAATACCTCTATTCGCCGGAGGGCCAGCGCATCGCCGCCAGGCACTTCTATCGTCCTTCCAAGCGCGAGCTCGTGCCGGCGGAGGAACTCACGGCGCTGCCGGAGATTAAATTGGTCACGATCGACGATCCGCTGTTCGGCGGCTGGGCGAAGGTGCAGCCTCTGCACTTCGGTGACGGCGGCATCTTCGACCAGATCTACCGCCCCGGTTCGTCGAACTGAGGAGGGACGATGACCACCCTCGTCGCGGCGCAGGGATGGCATTTCAGGAAGCCGAGCGTCATCCCCGGCTTCGGGCTGACGCTCGGCTTCACGGTCGCCTATCTTACGCTCATCATCCTCATTCCGCTGTCCGGCGTTGCCTGGCGCTCGATGGAGCTCGGCTGGGCCGAGTTCTGGGCCATCGCCACCGACGAGCGGACGCTCAGGGCACTCAGGATCTCCTTCGGCGCGTCGCTGATTGCCGCCATGGTCAACGTGGTGTTCGGCACGCTCGTGGCGTGGGTGCTTGTTCGTTACCGTTTCCCGGGGCGGCGCATCGTCGACGCCGCGGTGGACCTGCCCTTCGCGCTTCCCACAGCGGTCGCGGGCATATCGCTCGCCTCGATCTACGCCCCCAACGGCTGGGTCGGGCAGCTCCTCGCCCCGCTCGGCATCAAGGTCGCCTTCACGCCGCTCGGCATCGTCATCGCGCTCATCTTCATTGGGCTGCCCTTCGTGGTGCGCACCGTGCAGCCGCTCCTGGAGGACATGGACCGCGAGGTCGAGGAAGCGGCGGCGACACTGGGTGCCAGCCGTTTCCAGACGATTTGCCGCGTTATCCTGCCCGGCATTGCGCCAGCCGTGCTGACGGGCTTTGCGCTCGCCTTCGCGCGGGCCGTCGGCGAGTACGGCTCGGTGATCTTCATCGCCGGCAACATCCCCTACGTGTCCGAGATCGCACCGCTGCTCATCGTTATCCGGCTGGAGGAGTTCAACTACGCGGGCGCGACAGCGATCGCGGCCATCATGCTGGTTATTTCCTTCGCGATGCTGTTCGCGATCAACCTCATCCAGGCCTGGAGCCGCAGGAGGTTTGGCTATGTCGGTTGACACGCTGACGGGCATGCCACGGCCGGCTGCGGCCCGTCCCGCCTCTGCGCACAGCTTCCGCCGCCCGACGACGGAAGGGCCGCTCGCCAAGGCCATCCTGATTACGATTGCCCTCGGATTCCTGGCCCTGTTCCTCGTCCTGCCGCTGATCGCGGTCTTCATCGAGGCCTTCCGCAAGGGGGCGGGCGAGTTCCTCGCGGCGCTCGGCGAGCCTGACACGCTGGCAGCCATCCGGCTCACGCTGACGGTGGCGGCCATTGCCGTGCCGCTCAACCTCGTCTTCGGCGTCGCCGCCGCCTGGGCGATCGCCAAGTTCGAGTTCAAGGGCAAGGCCTTCCTCACGACGCTGATAGACCTGCCGTTCTCGGTCTCTCCCGTGATATCCGGCCTCGTCTACGTGCTGCTGTTCGGCACCGGGTCCGTGCTCGGAACGTGGCTGAAGGCGCACGGAATCGAGATCCTGTTCGCGGTGCCGGGCATCGTGCTGGCGACCGTTTTCGTCACCTTCCCCTTCGTCGCCCGCGAGCTCATCCCGCTGATGCAGGACCAGGGCACCGGCGACGAGGAGGCCGCCCTGTCGCTCGGCGCGTCGGGCTGGCAGACGTTCCGCTACGTGACGCTGCCCAACATCAAGTGGGGCCTGCTCTACGGCGTCCTGCTCTGCAACGCGCGCGCCATGGGTGAATTCGGCGCCGTCTCGGTGGTCTCGGGCCACATCCGCGGTCTGACCAACACCATGCCGCTGCATGTCGAGATCCTCTACAACGAGTACAATTTCGTCGCCGCCTTCGCCGTCTCCACGCTGCTTGCGGGCCTTGCCTTGGTGACGCTCGTCTTCAAGTCTTTCCTCGAATACCGTTATGGCGACGAGATCGCCGCGACGGCCAAGCACTAGGAGCGCCCGCCATGGACGTCTCGATCAGATCCGTTTCCAAGGAGTTCGACGGCTATCCGGCACTGCACGACGTCTCGCTCGACATCCGCTCGGGCGAGCTGATCGCGCTGCTCGGGCCGTCCGGCTCGGGCAAGACGACGCTGCTGCGCCTGATCGCCGGCCTCGAGCGCCCCACCGCCGGCGCCATCTTCTTCGGAGACGAGGATGCCTCGCACCGCACCGTGCAGGAGCGCAATGTCGGCTTCGTGTTCCAGCACTACGCGCTCTTCCGCCACATGACGGTGGCTGAGAACATCGGCTTCGGCCTCAAGGTGCGCCCGGCGGCGAACCGCCCGTCAAAACGCGAGATCCGCCGCCGCGCCTCGGAGCTTCTCGATCTCGTCCAGCTCTCCGGGCTGGAAGACCGCTATCCGAGCCAACTCTCCGGCGGCCAGCGCCAGCGCGTGGCGCTGGCGCGGGCGCTGGCCATCGAGCCGCGCGTGCTCCTGCTTGACGAGCCCTTCGGCGCGCTCGACGCGCAGGTTCGCCGCGAGCTGCGCCGCTGGCTGCGCGAGATTCACGACCGCACCGGCCACACGACGGTCTTCGTCACGCACGACCAGGAGGAGGCGCTCGAACTCGCCGACCGCGTCGTGGTGATGAGCCGGGGGCGCATCGAGCAGGTCGGCTCGGCCGATGACGTCTACGACCGCCCGAACTCGCCCTTCGTCTTCGGCTTCATCGGCGACTCGAGCGTGCTGCCCGTGCGGGTCGAGAATGGCAAGCTCTGGCTGCAGGACCGCTTCATCGGGATCGAGGTGCGGGACGTGCCGGACGGGCCGGCCAGCCTCTACTTCCGCCCGCACGACGTCGAGCTGCTCGACGGCGGCGGCGGGTGCATCGCGGGCACCGTCACGGCGAGCCGGCGCGTTGCCGGCACGCGCCGCGTGGAGCTCGAGGTGGGCGGCGCGCGCGAGCGCGTGGAGATCGAGCTTCCGGTCGATCACCCGGAGGCCGCGAACAGCCGCATCTCGTTCCGCCCGCGGCGCTGGAAGCTCTTTCCCGCAAGCGGCGGCACGGCTGCCTTGTCGGCAACGGACGACGGCAGTGCCGGCAAGGCCGACGAAGCCGAGCTGATGCTCGCTGCGTCCCTGTAGCTGCCCGTCGACCGTGCTCCCGCGCCCGGGGGGCGCGGGCGGTGACCTGCCCCGAGGGCGGCCGCGGCTACGCTTGCGGCGCCTGGCATGCTATCTCTCAGCCTCCGGCCATCGCACCTGGCATGGCGAAAACAGGCACCGGGGGCCAATGCGACGATGGGTTTCGAGCAGGCCGCGATCCTCGCTCTTCTCGTCGGCATGCTCGCCCTCTTCGCCATCGACCGCATCCGCATGGAGCTGGTGGCGCTCGGGGGCCTCGGCCTTGCGGTGGCGCTCGGCCTCGTGGGACCGGCGCAGGCCTTTGCGGGCTTCTCCAGCCCTGCCTTCGTCACTGTCGTCGAAATCCTGCTGATCGTGCAGGTGCTGGGGCGCAGCGGCATCCTCGATCCGTTCGCCTGTCGCGTCAGCGAGGTGGCCGGCACCGAGACGGCGGTGCTCGCCCTCCTGTGCATAGCGACGGCGGGCATCTCGGTCTTCATGAACAACATCGGCGCGCTGGCGCTGATGATCCCGGTTGTGACCAGCGTCTGCCGGGTGAGCGGGCTCGACAGCCGGCGCATGCTGATGCCCGTCAGCTTCGCGGCGCTGCTCGGCGGCCTCTGCTCCGTCATCGGCACGCCGGCCAACCTGATCGTCAGCGGCCAGCTCGCGGCGGCGACGGGACGCGGCTTCGCCTTCTTCGATTTCGCCTGGGTGGGGCTGCCCGCCGCTGTGGCCGGCATTCTCGCGGTCGTCGTTTGGCCGCGCCGGGTGCTCGGCCGCGACACCGCGGGCCGCGGCCGCCTGCCGCCGCAGGCGTTCCGCACCGTGATCAGCGAGGTCGTGGTGCCGGCCGGTTCGCCGCTCGTCGGCCGGCCGGTCGGGGAGGCGGGACTTGCGATCCATGCCGTGCGGCGCGCCGGTGCCCACCTTCTGCACCAGCGGCCCGGCACGACCATCGCGAGCGGCGATACGCTGCTCGTCGAGACCGGCCTGCTGCATCTTGAGGCGCTTCTGGCCGCGGGGGCGCTGGCGCTGCCCGGCGGCGCTTCCCCGTCCGGGGCGCGGCAGCGGGTGGAGGCGGTGATCATGCCGGAGAGCACGCTGGTGGGCTCGCGCGTCGGTACGCTGGAGCTGCTCTCCTGCCGCGGCATCACGGTCGTCGCGGTCGCCGCCCGGACGCCGCGCATCGAGGGCTCCCTCGCGGACCTGCGCCTGTCGATCGGCGACGTGCTCTATCTTGAGGGCGACCGGGCGGCCATCGACGAGGCGATTGACGAGGCCGAGATCCTGCCGCTGTGGCCGGATCCGCGGGACAAGGCGGGCGACGTGCGCTGGACGCCGGTCGCCGCCTTCGCCTGCGGCATCGCGCTGGCGGCTCTCGGTCTCGCGCCGCCGGAGCTCGCCTTCGCCCTGGTCGTGCTCGTCCTCGCGGCTCTCGGCCGCCTCAACCTGCGGCAGGGGCTCGCCGAACTGGACTGGCCCATCCTGCTCATGCTCGCGACGATGATCCCTCTGGGCAGCGCCGTGGAAACGACCGGCGCGGCGGCCTTTCTTGCGGACGGCCTCCTGTCCGTCCTGCCGTCCCACGACACGCTCGTCGTCGCGGCCGTCATGATGACGATCGCGCTCCTCATCACCCCCTTCGTCAACAACGCCTCAACGGCGCTCGTGCTCGGCCCCGTCGCCGTCGGGGCGGCGCAAGCCTCCGGCCTGCCGCCCGAGCCGCTGCTGCTCGCTGTGGCCGTCGGCGCCTCCGTCGATTTCCTCACGCCGATCGGCCACCACAACAACACTGTCGTCATGGGCATCGCCGGCTATCGCTTCAGCGATTTCCCGAGGGCAGGATGGCCGGTTACGCTCGTCGTCGCCGTGGCCGCCATCCTCGCCCTGTGGGCGTGGTGGACGTGAGGCCCGCCGCCGGCCTCAGGAGGCGGCGCCCGGCGCCGCCCGCAGCTTGGGCCGTGCCTTCACCATCAGCCAGCAGACGATGGAGAGGTTGAAGAGGTTCCACAGCAGCCCGTTCAGGAAGGCCATGCGGTAGGAGGCGAAGAGGTCGAAGATCAGCCCCGAGACGTAGCCGCCAAAGGCCATGCCGAGGATGGTCGCCGACATGACGATGCCGATGCGGACGCCGGCCTCCCGAGGGGGCAGGTAGTCGCGGATGATGACTGCGTACATCGGCACGATACCGCCCTGGAACAGGCCGAAGATGCCGCTGACGATGTAGAGCGAACTCAGCCCGTCGAACCAGAGATAGAGGAAGAGCGCCACGCCCTGCATCAGCGAGCCGAGCGCGAGGGTCGCCGTGCCGCCGATCCGGTCGGCGACGAAGCCGGAGCCGATGCGGCTGACGATGCCGAGGAAGAGCATCAGGGACAACATTTCCGCCCCACGCGCCACGCCATAGCCCAGATCGCCGCAATAGGCGACGATGTGGACCTGCGGCATCGCCATGGCGACGCAGCAGCAGAAACCGGCGACCACGAGCAGCGCCTGCAGCTGGTTCGGCGTCAGGCCGAGGTCGCTGCGCGCGCCGGCGCTGGACAGCTCGGCCTCCACCAGCGTCTCGGCGGCGGGACGCTTGCGGAAGAAGAGGGCGAGGGGCAGCATCACGACGAGGGCGACGATGCCGATGCCGATGTGTGTGGCGCGCCAGCCGTGGCTCTGCAGGCCCCAGCTGATCACCTGGGGCCAGATCACGCCGGCGAGGTAGCTGCCGGAGGCGCCGAAGACGACGGCGAGGCCGCGGTGGCGGCGGAACCAGTGCGACAGGTCCGCGATGAGCGGCGAGAAGCCCGCCCCGCCGCCGATGCCGATCAGCAGGCCATGCACAAGGGCGAACTGCCACAGCGTTTCGGAGAGCCCTGCCAGGATGTAGCCGGACCCGAGCAGGATGCCGCCGCCAAAGATCGGTGCCACGATGCCGTAGCGGTCGGCGATGCGGCCCAGGGCGATGTTGCCGAAGCCGAAGCCCAGCATGGCGCAGGTGTAGGGCAGGGAGGCGCCCGCCCGCAACGTGCCGAACTCCGCCTGGACCGCAGGGAGCACGACGACCACCGACCAGCTGCCGACACAGGCGACGGTCCCGATGACGAGCGACAATGCGAGGCGCAGCCAGGCATAGGCGGAATCCGGCGCATAGCGCCGCTCGTCGGGCGTCATGTCTCCTCCCTCGAAAGCCTCATCCGGCAGACGCCGGCCTTGTCGTTGGCCCATGATTAGGTGCGGTCCGCCGGGGGGACAAGCGCGTCCGGCGCAGCCGTGCACGGCGCCGGCAGCAGGGCAGGCGCCGCGCGCCGCGAACGGGCCGAGCTTGCCAACGGCGCCGCATGGCGGCAGTCTCGGTACGACAGCGGCAAAGGGCGACCGTTCCCTTGCCGGGTAACAGGCGTAGCGCTCCAGACATGACGATGGACGGTGGGTTTGCCGATGCCGGCGAGACGGACAAGGCGGTTTCGCCCGGGCGTTGCCGGGGGCTTCTGGACCGCAGGGCGTTCCTGGTCGGCTCCGCCGTCGGCCTCGGCGGGCTGGGGCTGTCGGCCTGCGTGACATCGGAGGGCATGAGCCTCGCCGAGGCGCGGCAGGTCTACGGGCCGGTGCCCGACGAGAAGTTTCCCATTCCGGCGGTCGACGTCTCCAAGGTCGATCCGAAATACTACCGCCGCACCGTCCGCTACGAGTCGAAGGAGGAGCCGGGCACCATCATCGTCGACCCGAGCAACTACTACGTCTACCGCATCGAGGGGGACGGCTACGCCACCCGCTACGGCGCCAATGTGGGCCGCCAGGGCTTCCTCTGGCACGGTGATGCCTATGTCGGGCGCAAGGCCGAATGGCCCGTCTGGACGCCGCCCCCGGAGATGATCCGCCGCCAGCCGGAGGTTGCCAAATATGCCCGCGGCATGCCGGGCGGGCTCGACAACCCCCTCGGGGCGCGCGCGCTCTACCTCTACCAGAACGGCGCCTACACGCTCTACACGATCTACGCCACCTCCGACCCGGAGACGATCGGCAACAACATCACGAGCGGCTGCGTCGGCCTGCTGAGCCAGGACATGATCCACCTTTACGACCGCACGCCGGTCAAGACGAAGGTGATCGTGCTGCCGGCCTAGTTCCGGCCGGGGGCGTCCATCCGGTAGCGCTCGCCGCGCATGAGGAGGCGGCCGTTATGGGTCGCGATGCCGAGCTCGAGGCTCTCGGCGATGGCTCTCGCATGGGCCATGAAACGGGCGGCTGCTGCGGGCGGGCACAGTTCGCGCGCCGTCTCCTCGAACAGCGCCAGCCAGCGGTCGAAGTGCCGCGCGTCCACCGGCAGCGGCAGGTGCCGCGCCATTGGCCGGCCACTGTAGCGCCCGGTCTTCAGCGTCACCGAGGACCAGAAGGCGCAGATCTGCGCAATGTGCGCCTCCCAGTCCGCCACATGGGCGGCGAAAACCGGCCCGAGCAGATCGTCGGCGCGAGCCTTGCCGTAGAAGGTCCGCACGAGCCGCTCGATCATCGCCTCATCGATGCCGGTGTCGCCGCCTGGACTGGCGCCGCGCGGGCGCCGGTTCTGTTCCATCATCCCTGTTCCGCGTCGATGTCGGCGATCGGTACCTTATCACGGTCGCCTTCCGGCAGAACCTTCTCGGGGTGCGGCTCATGGCCTCCCTTGTCGCCCTGTACGGGCGAGCGCCGGGGCATTGCCGGCTCGGCGGGCGCGAGATAGCCCTGCCAGTCCGCAGGCAGCGGGGCAGCAATGCCGGCATGGACGGGCCTGAAGCACCACGGACAGCGCACGGCCGCGCGCGGCACGGTGCGGCTGCACGCATGGCAGAAGAACGTCCGGATACCGATCGTCACGGGTCGACCTCCTTTGCGCGCGGGTGCGCGCTGCAACACAGCGATGTTCGATGTGCGGAAGTCCCGGAACGGGTGAGGCGCTCGCCTGGTCGTCAGGCCGGACCGCACCCGTTCCGGGTGACGACATGCGTCAGCCGGCGGAAGCGGTTCGGATCTCTGGATGCGCCGAGAATCATGTGCTCACGAGTGCCGGACGATTGCGGCAGTTTGGAGGACTTTTGCCGTCGCCCATCGTGCGCACGAAACCGCGCCCGAGGCCTCGGGCGCAGGTGCCGACGGAACGGGCTTGCCCGGACGGCACCGGCGGGCGAGAACGACGGAGCCGCCGAACGCCGCGGCGAACGATCGACAGGACGGAGGGCGGCGGGTGCAACCGCCCGCGCCGTCCCGCAAGAGGGGAGCATGGGTGTGGAGAAACTCGTCATCACGCTCGCCGGCGTCAGGTTTGACGCCCGGCTCGAAACACAGAAGGCCCCGGCGACCTGCGCAGCCTTCCTGAAGCATCTGCCCTTCCGCAACAAGGCCATCCACGTACGCTGGAGCGGCCAGGCGGTGTGGATCCCGCTCGGCGACATGCAGTTCGGCGTCGGCTTCGAGAACGCCACCTGCTATCCGGCGCCGGGCGAGGTCGTGCTCTATCCCGGCGGCGTCAGCGAGACGGAGATCCTGCTTGCCTACGGCCGCGTTGCCTTCGCCAGCATGGCCGGCCCGCTTGCCGGCAACCACTTCCTGACCATCACCAGCAACCTCGACAAGCTGCCGGAGCTCGGCAACAAGGTGCTGTGGGAGGGGGCGCAGGACATCTCCTTCGAGCGCGTGTGAGGTCTCAACCCTCCGTGCGGCCGCGGCCAAGATAGAGCTCGGCCGCCCGCTCGTCGGCGAGCAGCGTCGCCGCCGAGCCCTCGAGCGCCACCTTGCCGCCGTCAAGGATGCAGCCGCGATGGGAGATGGCGAGTGCCTGGCGCGCGCGCTGCTCCACCATCAGCACGGAGACGCCGAGCGACGGCAACCGCGCGATGAGCGAGAAGACGTCGGCCACGCGCGCCGGCGACAGGGCGGCCGTCGGCTCGTCGAGGATCATCAGTTTCGGCCGCGGCATCAGGGCACGGGCGAAGGCGAGCTGCTGGCGCTCGCCGCCCGAGAGGCTGCCGGCGCGCGTGCGCCGCCGCTCGCCGAGCAGCGGAAAGAGCTCGAACAGTTCCGCAATGCGGGCGTGCTGGTCCCTGACGCCCTGCACGACCTGCAGGTTCTCGAGGATGCTGAGCGAGGGGAAGATGTTGGCGACCTGCGGCACGTAGCCGATGCCGAGGCCGATGCGGTCCTCCGCCGGCAGGGAGAGGATGTCGCGCCCGGCAATGCGCACCGCGCCCGAGACGCGCGGCAGCAGGCCGACCACCGCCTTGGCGAGCGTGGACTTGCCGGCGCCGTTGGTGCCTGCCACGGTCAGGATCTCGCCCTCGTCGAGGGAGAGGTCGATGCCGTTGAGGATGTCGACCTCGGAATAGCCGCCCTTGAGGTTTTCGATGGCGAGGATGGTCACACTGCGCCTCCGAGATAGGCTTCGCGCACGCGCGCGTCGGCGAGCACCGCGTCCGGCGCGCCCTGGGTGAGGATGCGCCCCTGGTCCATGACGTAGAGGTGCGGGGCCAGCCGCGTCAGCGCCTCAAGATCGTGCTCGATGACGAGGAAGCCGATGCCGCGGCCGTTGAGCTCGCGGATGCGCTCCATGATCTCGCCGATGAGCACCGGGTTGACGCCGGCGAAGGGCTCGTCGAGCAGGATGAGGCGCGGCTTGACGAGGAGCGCGCGGCCAAGCTCCACGAGCTTCTTCTGCCCGCCGGAGAGCTTGCCCGCCGGCTGGTCCGCCACGCGCTCAAGCCGCAGGAAGCGGATGACCTCGGCGACCTCCTCGGCCAACCGCTGCTCCTCCTCGCGCACCTTGCCCGGGCGGAAAAAGAGGCCGACGAGGCTCTCGCCCGTCTGGTCGGGCGCTGCGGCCATCATGTTCTCGCGCACGGTGAGGTGGGCGAACTCGCGCGGCACCTGGAAGGTGCGCACGAGGCCGCTGCGGGCGCGCTCCGCCGGGCTCAGCCCGTCGAGGCTCCTGCCGTCGAAGCTGATCGAGCCCTCGTCCGGCGGCATGAAGCCCGAGATGACGGAGAAGAGCGTCGACTTGCCGGCGCCGTTCGGGCCGATGAGGCCGACGAGGGCGCCCGTGGGCACCTCGAGCGAGACGCCCGAGAGCGCCTGGAAGCCGCCGAAGGCCTTGGAGATGTTGCTGACTTGGAGGCTCATCGCTTGGTGAAATCCCCCATGAGGCCCTGCGGGCGGTAGATGGTGAAGAGAACGAGCAGGAGCCCGACGACGCCGATGCGCAGCGAGGCCATCTCCACCTCCGAGACGCCCGGCACGATGTCGCGCAGGAAGCGCGAGCCCTCGAGGAAGAGCATCAGGAGCCCGGTGCCGACGACGGCGCCGGAGACGCGCCCCACGCCGCCGATGATGATGGCCATCCACACGTAGAAGGTGACGAGCGGGATGAACTGGTCAGGCACGATGTAGGTGATGTAGTGGGCATAGAAGGCCCCGGCGATGCCGGCGAGCGCCGAGCCGAGGATCAGCACCTGGATCTTGAAACGGGCCGGATCCTTGCCAAGAGCCTGCAGCGCCTCCTCGTTGTCGCGGATCGCCTCGATGACGCGGCCGAAGGGGCTCGCGACGATGCGGCGCATGGCATAGATCGCCGCGAGCGTGACGACGAGGAGCACGCCCATGACGGCGAGTTGCGCGCCGATGCCCACCGAGATGGATTCGAACAGGCGCGGAATGCCGGGGATGCCCTGCACGCCATTGGTGAGCCACTTCTCGCTGGTGATGACGAGGCGCACCGTCTCGGAGAAGCCGAGCGTGACGATGGCGAAATAGTCGTCGCGCAGTCTCAGCGAGATGAGGCCGATGGGCCAGGCCGCGAGGCCCGCCGTCACCGCTGCGGCAGGAATGGACAGCGCCAGCGGAACGCCCTGCAGCGACAGGAGCGCCGAGGTGTAGGCACCGATGGCGAAGAAGCCGACATGGCCGAAGTTGATGAGGCCGGTGAGCCCGTACTGCAAGGTCAGGCCCAGCGACAGGAGCATGTAGATGAGGGCGATGATCGTGATCGCCGCGAGATAGGCGTCCATCAGCGCACTCCCTCAATGCGTCCGAAGAGACCGCGTGGCCGCACCAGGAGCACGGCGAGCAGCACGACGAAGGACAGGGCGATCTTGTAAGTGAAGCCGACGAAGGGCGTCGACACCTCCTGCGCCACGCCGAGCACAAGCCCGGCGACCACCGCACCCACCGGGCTGCCGATGCCGCCGAGGATCGTCGCGGCAAAGATCGGCAGCAGCATGTCCCAGCCGACCTCCGGCGCGACGACCGTCTTGATGCCGAGCATCATGCCTCCGATGGCGCAGACGCCGCCGGCGATGAGCCACATGGCCGTCATCACGCGCTCGGGGCGGATGCCGGAGACGCGGGCGAGATCCCGGTTGTCCGCGACGGCGCGCATCTGCCGGCCGATGGGCGTGAGATAGAGAATGGCGAAGACCGCTGCGAGGGCGACCGCGGCGACCACGGCCAGCTGCAGGTCGAGCGGGTTGATGGCGAGTCCGGCGATGCGGATCGGCCGCGACAGGGGCACGTTGAACACCTGCTGCTGATGGCCGAAGGCGATGCCGAGACCGGCGCGGATCATGAAGCCGATGCCGATGGAGGCAACGAGCAGCGACACGACCGAGCGTCCGGCGAGGCGTTTGAAGACGGCGAGATAGGCGACGAGCGCCAGCACCGCGGCACCGCCGACAGCGGCGATGCTGCCGAGCACCAGCGAGCCGCTGGCCTTGTGGACCGTGAGCGCCGCGTAGGCGCCGAAGGTCATGGTGTCACCCGTCGCCGCATTGGGAAAGCGCGCGATGCCGAAGACGAGAGTGAGCGCCAGGGCGCCGAGACCGACCACGAGCCCCTGGACAAGGCCGTTGACGGCGAGTTGAGCGTAGATCAAGGGATCTCCCCCGCCCGGTTGATGAACGACGGCGGCCACCCGGGGCCGGCGTCGCTTGACGACAGTTCCGCAGACCGATTCCCGTCAGTCTCACGGCCGGGCCCGCGCAGGGGGGCCGTGAGGCGTGCGGATGGCCGGGCCGCTCCCGGCCATCCGGACGACGTGCAGGAGGCGGTGCCGCCCGAACCCTTCTCAGATCTTGACGATGTAGCGGCGGTTGAACTTGCCGCCTTCGATGAAGTAGGCACCGAAGTCGGGCGTCACGTCGCCGTACTCGTCGAGGTCGAGCGACGACGAGGCGCCCTCGTAGTTGATCTTGCCGGCCTTCAGCGCCTCCTTGCCCTCGGCGAAGGTGGAAACCTTCTTGCCGTCGGCGTGGTCGACGTCGCGCAGCTTGGCGACGACCGCGGGGATGTCGGCGGTCCCGGCCGCCTCGATGGCGAGCGCCAGCAACGTCATCATGTCCCACGTCATGGCAGCATAGACGTTGTTGGTGCCGGGCTGGCCCATCGCCTTCTGGTAGGCCTCGTCATAGACCTTGAAGGCCTCGGAGCCCTCGTTCGACACGGAGTCGACCGAGATGATGCCTTCCACGACCTCGTTGCCGAGGGCCTCGACGAGCTGCGGGTTCGCGGCCCAGCCGGGGATGATCCACTTGACCGGCTGGCCTGCCTGGAACCACTCGCGCAGGATGATGGTGGTATCGGCGATGTAGGATCCGGTGACGATGACGTCCGGGTTCGCCGCGAGCACCTTCATCAGCTCGGAGCGGTAGCTCGCCTGGTTCGGCTCGTAGACGACGCTTTCCACCACCTCGCCGCCCTTGGCCTTCCAGGCCTTGGCGAAGCCCTCGGTGTTGCCGATGCCCGAGGCATTGTTGAAGGCCATGGTGGCCGGGCGCTTGAAGCCCTCCTTCTCGCAGATTTCGGCAAAGGCGCGGCCGAAGCGCTCGTTGGTGGCCTGGAAGCGGAAGCCGAGGCCCTTGGCGTTGGCCGGCGGCACGGACAGGGCCGGCGCGCCCGAGCAGTGCATCAGCGGGATGCCGGCGTCGTTGGTCAGCGGAATGACGGCAAGCGACACGCCCGAGGACCAGGTGCCGAGAATGGCCTGCACCTTGTTGACCTCGATGAGCTTCTTGGCCGCGAGCACGGCCGCCTGCGGGTTCGTCTGCGTGTCCTCGGCGACGATCTCGATCTTGCGGCCGGCGGCGCCGCCCGCCGCATTCACGGCCTCGGCGGCGGCGATGATCATCTTCTGCATGCCGGAGCCGTAGGGGCCGCCGGCACCGGTGATGGGGCAGAGCGCGCCGATGCGGATGACGTCGGCGCCCTGGGCGCGCACGATCGCGGGCGCGGCAATGAGCGCCGCACCGGCGGCGACCGAGCCCAGGAATTCCCGTCTGGTTGTCTTCATGGCATATCCTCTGGCTTATCGGGTTTCTTGCTTCATGCGTCGAGCGCGTCCTTCACGAAGCGCCCCTCCTTCATGATGGCGGGCATTGACCGGCCCTGGCCCGTCAGCAGGGCAAGGTCGTCGAGCGGGTTGCCGTCGACGACGATGAGATCGGCATAGGCGCCGGGCGCGATGCAGCCGATCTTGCCCTCCATGCCGCAAAGCTTCGCCGCATCGATCGTGGCCGAGCGGATCACGTCCCTGGCAGGCAGCACGCGGCCGCGGATGACGAACTCCTCCGACTGGTGGCGGTGCATGGCGCCGAGGAGGTCGGATCCGTACACCATGGTCACGCCCGCCGCCTTCAGGATTTCGAGCGAGCGCAGGCCCGCCAGGCGCACGTCGTCGATCTTGGCCACGGAGGTCTCGGGCAGGCCGTACTCGGCACCCTCGTTCTTCAGTGCCTCGTAGGTGACGAGCGTCGGGCAGGCGACGGCGCCCTTCGCGGCCATCAGCCTGGCCGTCTCGGCCGTGATGAGGTTGGCGTGCTCGACGGAGTGGATGCCGCACTCGACCCCGCGGCGGATGGCCTCGTCGGTGTAGAGGTGGGCCGCCACATAGGTCTGGGCGTTGCGCGCCTCCTCGACGATGGCCGTCAGCTCCTCGCGCGAGAATCCCATAAAGGCGATCGGGTCGGTGGGCGAGGCGACGCCGCCGTTGGCCATGATCTTGATGAACTGGGCGCCGGCCTTGATCTCCTCGCGCGCGGCCAGACGCACCTCGCTCACCCCGTCGCAGATACGGCCGAGGGAGCCGAGCTTGCGGTCGAAGGCGTGGCGGTCGCGCACGTCGTAACGGCCGCGGAAATCGCAGTGGCCGCCGGTCTGCGACAGCGCCTTGCCACAGATGACGAGGCGCGGCCCCTCGAAGAGCCCCAGCTCCACCGCCTGCTGCAGGCCGACGTCGGCGCCGCCTACATCACGCACGGTGGTGAAGCCGCGCATCAGCATGTCGCGCATGATGGCGGAGGCATGGGCGGCCACGAGCGAGTCGGGCAGCAGCGCGTTGCGGCCGAGGTTCGCCTCGGAGGCGACGACGTGGACGTGGCAGTCGATGAGGCCCGGCATCAACACCTTGCCGGCAAGGTCTACGACGCGGGCATCCTTCGCGTGCAGCGGCGCGTCGGAGACCTCGCGGATGTACTTGTCCTCCACCAGGACGTGAACTGCCTCGCGCGGCGCGTCGCTGGTGCCGTCGACGATGCTGGCGTTCTGGAAGATGGTGATGCTCATCGTGTTCCCTGGGTTTGTGCGGCGGTGCCGCCGTGTCTCGTTGTCAGCCCTTCCGTGCGACGTCCGCGCGCGCCGGTACGGTCTCGGCGATGCTGCTGGCGGTCGCGGCGGTTTCCCCCGCGGGGCGGAACTCGCGCTTGACCTGGCGTTTCCAGAAGGCGAGCAGGTCCCGGAAATAGGCCGGGTCGTCCTTCACGGGTGTCTGGGCGATCATGCCCCGGATGAGGCACATGGTTGCGTTCATGAGGACGAGCGCATGGTCGACCTCGACCCCCGCCTGGCCGGCGAGCTCGGCCCAGACGGCGTTGAGCCCGGCATGGAACTCCTTGACGACGGGAATGATGCTCTCGCGGAAGTCGCCATTATGGCGGGCCTCCGGCAGGAACTCCATCGTCACGTAGAACAGGCGGTCGTTCATGATCCGCCAGAGAAAGTCGACGATCTCGTCGGTGGAGCCGCCGGAGTGGCGGATGTCAGCGGCCATCTGGTGCAGGGAGGCCGTGCTCTGGCGCAGCATATGCGCCACGGCGGCGACGATGATCTCTTCCTTGGAGCTGAAATGGTGGGTCAGGGCCCCGCGCGAGACGCCGGCGCGCTCGGCGATGTCCGATGTCGACATGCGGTAGAGGCCGCGGTCGTGCAGCAGGTCAATGGTCGCCTCGAGCAGGCGCGCCACCGTGTCCGCGCTGCGCTCCTGCTGCGTCCGTCGCTGCCGGCGTTCTGTCATGTTGCCTCCTTTTCGCCATAAGCTTGAATCGGCGAAAAGAAACCGTCAATCCTGTTTGTACAGACGGGCCTGTTTTTAAGTTGGGCACGGCTGCCGCCGAAACGGGCATCCTGCTGGTCCTTTCGCGGATGGGATGACTTTCGGCCCCGCCCGTGGCAAAGCCCGCCCGAGAGCAAGCGGGCCGAGGACCTGGGGCCGATGGCAGCAAGACCGATCGTGATGTTTCCGGATCCGCGCCTGCGCGAGGTGGCGGCCCCCGTCGTCGCCTTCGACCAGGCGCTGCACGCCCTGGCGCAGGACCTCCTCGACACGATGCGGGCCGCGCCGGGCATCGGGATCACCGCGCCGCACATCGGCGTTCCGCTGCGGCTCGTCGTCATCGAGCTGCCGGACGAGGAGCCACGCTTCTACGTCAACCCGCTTGTCGAATGGGCATCCGACGAACGCGCGCGCCATACGGAGGGCAGCGTCTCCATGCCAGGCATCAGCGAGGAAGTGGAGCGGCCGGCGCATGTGCGCGTACGGTTCTGGACGCTCGACGGGGAGGAGAAGGTGGAGGAGGCCGGCGGGCTCCTCGCGGTTTGCCTGCAGCACGAGATCGACCAGCTCGACGGCATCTTCTGGACCGCCCGGCTGTCGCGGCTGAAGCGCGAGCGCGCCGTGCGCCGCTATGAGAAGCTGCGCCGGCCCTGAGAACGGTGGGCTCCTCAACGCAAATTGAACGGGCGTCGTCGCCGCGCGGCCGGCGGGCGCGTGACGGCGGCGGCAAAGCGGGCCAATCTCGGCCGGGAGGGCTCGCATGCCTGCGCCGGGGGACCGTTCATGAATCGCTCTATCGCGCTTGCCTTGGCCGCGGGCCTCTCCGCCCTCGCCACCTTCCTCGGCCCGCCTGCCGGGGCCGACGAGGCGAAGGAGGCGTGGCAGGACATCCTGGCGGCGGCGCGCGGCCAGAGCGTCTACTTCAACGCCTGGGCGGGCGATCCGCAGACCAATGCCTTCATCACCTGGGTCGGCGAGCTTGCCCGCGAGCGCTACGGCATCGACGTGCGGCACGTGAAGCTCGCCGATACCGCCGAGGCGGTGACCCGCATCGTGGCGGAGAAGGCGGCCGGCCGTGAGACGGGGGGCAGTGTCGACCTCGTCTGGATCAACGGCCCCAACCTCCTGTCCTTGAAGGAGAAGGGCCTGCTCTTCGGTCCCTTCGTCGAGAAGCTGCCCAACTGGCGCCATGTCGACAGGACCAAGCCCTCCAACCTCACCGACTTCACCATCCCGGTGGAGGGCTACGCCGCGCCCTGGCGAATGGCTCAGGTCGTCTTTCTCTACGATTCGGCGCGCACGCCTCCCGCCAGCCTGCCGGGGACGATCCCCGCCTTCCTCGACTGGGCGAGGGCCCATGCGGGGCGGCTGACGCATCCCCATCCGCGGGACTTCCTGGGGGCCACCTTCCTCAAGCAGGCGCTCGTCGAGCTTGCGCCGGACCCCGCCGTGCTGCAGCAGCCGGCGAGCGAGGAAACCTTCGCGATGGCCACGGCGCCGCTCTGGGCCTGGTACGATGCGCTGCGGCCGCACCTGTGGCGCGGCGGCGAGGACTTTCCAGCCACCGGCACGGCGCAGCTCTCCATGCTCGCGGACGGCGAGATCGCCCTCGCCATCTCCTTCAACCCGGCCGACGCTGCCGTCGGCATCCGCAAGGGCACGCTGCCGCAGACTGCGCGCGTCCATGTGCTCGACGCCGGCACGATCGGCAACACGAGCTTCGTCGCCATTCCCTTCAACGCGGCGCACAAGGAAGCCGCCATGGTGCTGGCGAACCTGCTGATGTCGCCGGAGGTGCAGGCGCGCGCGCAGGATCCTGCGACAATCGGCGCCTTCACGGTGCTCGACCTCGCCAGCCTTTCGGAGGCCGAGCGCGCCCGCTTCACGCCGCCGGCCGATGCGGTCGGTCTGCCGGACAATGCCGCGCTGGGCACGCCGCTGCCCGAGCCGCATCCGAGCTGGATGACGCGGCTCGTCGCGGAGTGGGAGCGGCGCTATACGCGCTGAGCTGGCGATGCTGCTGCGCCTTGCCCCGGCCGCCACGCTCGCCGTCCTCGCCGGGCCGGTTGTCCTGGGGCTCGCCTTCACGGTGCTGCCGGCCTTCGGCTTCCTCCCGGCGCTCGGCGGCACGACCTTCGCGCTCGATCCCTGGCGCGGGCTCTTGGCCGCGCCCGGCCTTTCCACCGCGCTGACGCTCACCGTCGGCACCGGGCTCGCGACGACGCTTCTTGCCCTCGCGCTCGCCGCGGGCCTCTGCGCCGCTGTGGCGCACCGGCCCGGCATGGCGCGGCTGCAGCGCCTCATGGTTCCGCTGCTCGCCAGCCCGCCGAGCGGGCTCGCCCTCGGCTTCGCCTTCCTCGTCATGCCGAGCGGCTGGCTGGTGCGCCTCGTCTCCCCCTGGGCGACGGGCTGGGCGGTGCCGCCGGCGGGGCTGGTGACAGTGGGCGACCCGCTCGGCATCAGCCTCGTCGCCGCGCTTCTCATCAAGGAAGTGCCCTATCTCACCCTGATGCTCTTCGCAGCCTCCGCCACGGTGCCGGTCGAGCGGCTCATGGCGGCGGCGCGGGCGCTCGGCCGCGATGCGGCAACGGCCTGGGTGTCGGTGGTCTTCCCGCAGCTCTACAGGCAGGTGCGCCTGCCGGTCTTCGCCGTCCTCGCCTTCTCCATGTCGGTCGTTGACGTTGCCATCATCGTCGGCCCCACCAACCCGCCGCCGCTTGCGGTCCTCGCCACGCGGTGGTTCCTGGGCTACGACCTTGCCTACTTCCATACGGCCGCAGCGGCCGCGACGCTGCAGCTCGTGCTCGTGGCGCTTGCCATCCTGCTCTGGCTCGCCCTCGAAAGGCCCGTTGCCGCCCTCGGACGCCGCTGGCTCGCCCGCGGATCGCGCTCGCGCGCAGCCGGCGGGGCTGCCGGCGTTGCCGGAGCCGTCGCCGCTCTCCTCATCCTTCTCGGCCTGCTGTCGCTGCTCGCGATGCTGGTGTGGTCGCTCGCCGGGTCGTGGCGCTTTCCCGCCGCCCTGCCGGACAGCTGGCAGCTGTGGCTTTGGCGGGGCGAGGCCGGCGATGCCGCCGCGCTCGCCTCGACGAGCGCCGGCATTGGTCTTGCGGCCGTTGCCGTCGCCCTCGTGCTGACGCTGGCCTGCCTCGAGAACGAGCAGCGCCACGGGCTGCATCCCGGGGCTGCGGTGCAATGGCTGGTCTATCTGCCGCTCATCGTGCCGCAGATCGCCTTCCTCTTCGGGGTGCAGGTGCTGCTGGTCCGGGCCGGGCTCGACGGCACGCCGCTTGCTGTCGTCTGGGCCCACCTCGTTTTCGTGCTGCCCTTCGTCTTCCTGTCCCTTGCCGATGCCTACCGTGCGCTCGACCCGCGCTATGCCATGACGGCGGCAGCGATGGGCGCCGGCCGGTGGCAGGTCTTCCTCACGGTGAAGCTGCCGCTGCTCGCCCGGCCCATCCTCATCGCCGCAGCCGTCGGCTTTGCCGTCTCGATCGCGCAGTACCTGCCGACGCTGTTCGCCGGGGCCGGGCGGGTGGCGACGCTGACGACGGAGGCCGTCACGCTCTCCTCCGGCGGCGATCGGCGCATCCTCGGTCTCGTCGCCGTGCTGCAGGCGGCGCTGCCGCTTGCGGCCTACGGCCTCGCGCTGGCGCTGCCCTTCCTCGCCTTCCGCCGCTTCAGGGGCATGGCATGAGCGAGGGAACGGCCTTGCGCGGCGCGCTTGTGCTCGAGGAGGTTTCGATCACCTCGCGCGTGGGCGCGCGGCTCATCGACAGGCTCAGCCTCACCGTCGCCCCCGGCACCGTGGCGACGGTGATGGGGCCGAGCGGCATCGGCAAGTCCACCCTGCTCGCCTATGTCGCCGGCTTTCTCGACAGGCGCACCTTCGCGGCCGAGGGGCGCGTGATGATCGGGAAGGAGCGGCTCGATACGCTGCCGGCCGAGGCGCGGCACGTCGGCATCCTGTTCCAGGATCCGGTGCTGTTTCCGCACCTCAGCGTCGCCGGCAACCTGCTGTTCGGCCTGCCGCGCACACGCTGGCGCAGCCGGGCGCAGCGTCGCGCGCGGGTCTCCGAGGTGCTGGCGCAGGCCGGGCTTGCCGGCTTCGAGGACCGCGATCCCGCCACGCTGTCAGGCGGGCAGAAGGCGCGTGTCAGCCTTCTGCGCACCCTGCTCGCCGAGCCGCGGGCGCTGCTGCTCGACGAGCCGTTCGGCAAGCTCGACGCTCCGCTGCGCGCGGAGGTGCGCGCCTTCGTCTTTGCCCATGCCCGCGAGCGCGGGTTGCCGACGCTGCTCGTCACGCATGACGCGGAGGATGCCGAGGCGGCAGGTGGCCCGGTGGTGGCGCTCAACGGCCCCGGCGGCGTCAGGCCGCCCTGCGATTGAAAATGGCGTCGTAGCCGGCGCCGATGGCGGCCGCATCGCTCACCGATATCGGCACGAGCGGCGGGCGCACGTTGAGCCAGGCGGCGTCGCCGGTGCGGTGGGCGACGAGCGCCTTCACCGCCGGTGTGACGGGATATTTCAGCACCAGCTCCACGAGCCGGCTGATGCCCTCGTCCGGCTCGGCGCGGTCGATCAGCCGGGCGAGCCTGTCCGGGCAGACGTTGGCGAGGCCCGAGATCGAGCCCTGGCCGCCGAGCGCCACGCCCTGCGCGAGGTAGCGCTCGTCGCCGATCAGGATGACGAGATCGCCATGGGCGGCGAGGAGCGCCTCGGTGTAGGCCCAGTCGCCGGAGGAATCCTTGACACCCGCGACGATGCCGGGAAAGGCAGCCTTCAGCCGGCCGATCAGCGCGACCGACAGCGGCACCTCCGTGACGGACGGGATATTGTAGAGGATCACGTCGCGCGCCGCGCCGCCCAGCTTCTCGAAGAAGGCGGCGAACCAGGCAAAGAGCCCGTCGTCACTCACGCCCTTGAAGTAATAGGGCGGCGGCAGCAGCAGGGCCCTGCAGCCGGCGTCGAGCGCCAGCCGCGCCTGCGCGAGCGCCTCGTCCAGCGACGTTGCTGCGAGACCGCCGACGATCTTCCTTCCCGGAATGCCGGCGCCGAGGAGCGCGCCGGTGATCCTGTACCGGTCGGCGAGCCCGATGGAAGGTCCCTCGCCGGTGGTGCCGAACGCCGTGACGCTGTCGCAGCCGTTGGCAAGGCACCATCCGGCATGGGCCAAGAGGCGCGGCAGGTCGATGGCGCCGTCCGTCTGGACGGGAAGGGTCATGGCGGCCGACAGGCCGAAACGGTCGCGCGTGGCGGACAAGACGAGAATCCCCTGACGAGAGCGGAGGAGGGCCGCGTGATGGATAGACTAACATGTTACAGATTCCACATTGACTGGCAAGTGTGCGCGGCACCGCTCACGGCTGCCGCCGAACGGGCTTCAGGAAGGTGCGTTCCTCCGCGTGGATGAACCGGCCTTCCTCCGCCATGCGGAAGTTCGCCGCCCCGGCCGGGTCGGCCCGGAGCCGGGCCCGGTAGGCCTCGTAGGCGGCGAGGCTGTCGAAGGAGATGAGGCCCCAGGCGATGTTGTTCACGCCCTCGTGCGGCAGGAAATAGCCGACAAGGTCGCCCCCGCAGGCGGGGATGATGTCGAGCCAGTTGCGCGCATAGGCCTCGAAGGCGTCGCGCCTGTAGGGGTCTATCCAGTAGCGGATGGAGACGGTGACGGTCATGGGGTCGCTCCTGGCCATTCGGCTTCAGTCCTGTCGGTGGAGACCGGAGCGGTACCATGGGCTCATGCGGGCGCCGGTGTTACGGTCTTCTCCGAAACATAAGGCAAAGGCATGTGCCAAACTGGGCGCCTCGCAGGGAGACCGCAGATGGTGTCGACAGCGGCCTTCGCCGAAATTGCCGCCCTCGCCGGGGAGCCCGCACGGGCGGCCATGCTGCAGGCCCTGATGGAGGGGCGGGCGCTGACGGCCGGTGAACTGGCCCGGGCCGCCGGCGTGACGCCGCAGACGGCGAGCGGCCACCTCGCCCGTATGGCCGGGGCCGGTCTCGTCGCCGTCGAGAAACAGGGCCGCCATCGCTATCACCGGCTCGCCTCGCCGGCCGTGGCGCAGATGGTGGAGGGCATTATGCAGATCGCCGCGACGCGCCCCGCGCCGGTGCGACGGCTGGTGGTCGGGCCGCGCGACGAGGCGCTGCGCCGCGCCCGCACCTGCTACGATCACCTCGCCGGCCGGCTCGGGGTCGCCCTGGCCGATGCGCTCGTCGCGGCCGGGCATGCCGAGATCGAGCCGGAGGCCGCCAGCCTGACGGCGAGCGGCGTCGATCTCCTCGCCAGCCTCGGCATCGACCTGCCGTCTCCGGCGGCCGGGCGGCGCGCCCGCATCCTGTGCCGGCCCTGTCTCGACTGGAGCGAGCGCCGCCCGCATCTGGGCGGCGCCGTCGGTGCGGCCCTGTGCAGCCATTGCCTCGCCCAGGGCTGGATCCGGCGCATCGAGGGCAGCCGCGCAGTCGCCGTCACGCGCAGGGGCGAGGAGGCGCTGCGCCGGCATTTCGGCATCGTCCTCACCTGAGGATGTCGGTGGCGCGATGGTCGCTGCCGACCGTATCGACGAGGAAAACCGCACCCTCCGCATTCTCCCGGCGCAGTGGCAGGATGGCCTGGTAGGCCGGGGACCGGTACCAGGCGCGGGCGCTCGCCCTGTCGGGAAAGGCGATGATGACGAGGTCGCCCTCGAACGATCCCTCGAGCGGCTCGATGGGCTCGCCGTGCAGGACGAAGCGGCCGCCGAAGGGCGCGAGCGTCGCGTCGATCCGCTCGAGATACTCCGCGATGGCAGGGCCCATCCTGACGGCGTGCAGGTGGGCGACGGCAAAAGTGGTCATGTCGGTCTCCCGGAATGGTTCAGGCCGGCGAAAGGGCCGCGTCGCGGCGCAGGCCGAGCCACTGCGCCGCCGCAAAGCTCCCCACCACGGCCGCCTGGAACAGCACGAAGGCGGTGCCGAGCGCGGTCGGCGCCACCCAGCCGCCGACGAGGAGGGCAAGGCTCTCGACGACCCACAGGAGGTTGACGGCGACGATTGCGAGCACCGCGCCGCGGGCAATGCGCTCGCGCGTGCCGACGAAGGCGACGACGATCGCATAGGGCACCAGGAACAGCCCCGCATAGCGCAGGAGCGATTCCGGCAGGCCGAGAACGCCCTCCAGCAGGCCGGCGCCCGCGATCATCGCAAGCCCCGTTGCTTCGCTCGCCACGCCATCGCCGAGGAGTGCGAGGCGCAGGAAGGACATGGAACGCTTGGTCGGCATGGGTTCTCTCCGTGGCGTGGTGTCATCAACGCCGGGGAGCATCCCGCCCGGACGGCGGCGTGCCAATTAAGCCGCAGGTAATTGGCAAGCGGCGCCGGGGCGCTATCGTCGGGCCATGACGAGGCCCTTCACCACTCCCGCCCGCACTGTGGGCGACCACATCCGCCGCTGGCGGCAGCGCCGGCGGCTCAGCCAGCTCGCCTTCGCGCTCGATGTCGAGATCTCGCAGAAGCACCTGAGCTTCATCGAGAGCGGCCGCTCGGTGCCCAGCCGGGCGATGATCCTGCGCCTCGCCGAGCGGCTCGACGTGCCGCTGCGCGAGCGCAACCTCATGCTGCTGGCCGCGGGCTACGCGCCCCTCTATCCCGAGCGGAGCCTCGACGATCCGGCCCTCGCGCCGGCCCGGCGGGCCATCGACCTGGTGCTCGAGGGCCATGCGCCGTTCCCTGCCCTCGCCATTGACCGGCACTGGACCATGGTGGCCGCCAATGCGGCAGTGTCGCCCTTCGTGGCGCTCGCCGCCGACAGGAGCCTGACGGAGCCGCCCGTCAACGTGCTGCGCCTCAGCCTGCATCCGGCCGGGCTCGCGCCCCACATCCTCAACCTCGCCGAATGGCGGGCGCATCTCCTCGACCGTCTGCGGCACCAGATCGAGGTGACCGCCGATCCCGTCCTCATGGCGCTGATGGACGAGCTGAAGGCCCTTCCCGCACCGGACGGAGGCGAGGGCGACAGCGCGCTGGCGGGCATCGAGGACTTCGGCGGCGTGCTCGTGCCGCTGCGCCTTGCGACGCCGGGGGGCGTGCTCTCCTTCTTTTCGACAACCACCGTCTTCGGCACGCCTGTCGACATCACCCTCGCGGAGCTCGCGATCGAGGCCTTCTTCCCGGCGGACGAGGCGACGGCGGCGGCCCTCAGCGCGCCCCGGGTGCCAGCGCCACGCTCTTGATCTGCGCATAGACGGCCATGCCCTCGGCGAGGCCGAGCCGCTCGAAGGAGCGGCGCGTGACGCGCGCGAGGATGCGCGCTCCGGCGCCGTCGCGCCCGAGGCCGAGCACGGCCGTGACCTCGTCGCCGCCAGTCTGTGCGGTCAGGATGCGCGTCTCGAGCACGTTGAGAATGGTGCTCGGTCCGGGGGGCTCGCGGGCGAGGCTCACGTCGCCGGCAGCGATGCGCAGTCGCCGGCGCTCGCCGATCGCGGTGCCCGCGCCTGCCGGCACGATGAAGGTGCCGCCCGCGACGGCGAGCGTCGCAAGGCCATAGGCGGCATCGACCGCAGTGACGACGGCATCGAGCCCGACAGCGGCATCGCGTGCCGTCGCGAGCGGCAGGGCCGGATCGCTCTGCAGGGCGGCGAGCGGCCCGGCGGCGAGGACGCGCCCCGCGCGCATCAGCACGAGATGGTCGGCGAGCCGCTCCACCTCGCGCATGTCGTGGGTGACGTAGAGGACGGGCAGGGAAAGGGCGAGGTGCAGCCGCTCGAGGAAGGGCAGGATCTCGTCCTTCGTGTCCCGGTCGAGGGCCGACAGGGGCTCGTCCATCAGCAGCAGCCGTGGCTGCGAAAGCAGGGCGCGGCCAATGGCCACACGCTGGCGCTCGCCCCCGGAGAGGTTGTGCGGCGCGCGGGACAGGAGCGGGGAGAGGCCGAGCAGGTCGACGACGTCGTCGAAGCGGATGGCCGCATCGGCCGGCATGCGTCCCCGCACGCCATAGAGGAGGTTGGCCCGCACCGACAGGTGCGGAAAGAGGCTTGCTTCCTGGAAGACGTAGCCGACCGGCCGCCGATGCGGCGGGCGGAAGGTGGCGGCGTCCTGCCACGTCTCCCCGGCGACGCGGCAGGAGCCGGCAAGACGCGTGAGGCCGGCGATGCAGCGCAGCACCGTCGTCTTGCCACAGCCGGAGGGGCCGAAGATGGCGGTGACGCCCCGGCCCGGCGCCGTGAAGGCGACGTCGAGCGCGAAGCTGCCGTGGCGCCCGGTGAAGCCCACCTCGATCGTCGGCGCCGTCATTCGCGCACCCGTCCCACGTGCCTGTCCACGAGCGTCACCGCCAGGATGACGAGGAAGGCGAAGGCGACCATGCCGGCGGCCAGCAGGTTGGCCTCGCGCCACTGCAGCGTCTCGACATAGTCGTAGATGGCCACCGAGAGCACCTTCGTCTCGCCGGGGATGTTGCCGCCGATCATGAGGACCACGCCGAATTCGCCCACCGTGTGGGCGAAGCCGAGCACGGCCCCGGTGAGGAAGCCGGGCCGGGCGAGCGGCACGGCCACGGTCCAGAAGGCGCGCAGCGGCGAGGCGCGCAGCGTCGCCGCCACCTCGAGCGGCCGCTCGCCCATGGCCAGGAAGGCGTTGCGGATGGGCTGAACCACGAAGGGCATGGAATAGATGACAGAGCCGATGACGAGCCCCTCGAAGGTGAAGGCGAGGGTGCGCGCGCCCCACAGGCCCGCGAGCAGCCCACCGGGCCCCGACGGGCCGAGCAGCAGCAGCAGGTAGAAGCCGAGCACGGTCGGCGGCAGCACGAGGGGCAGGGCGACGATGGCCGCGACGACCTCCGCCCACCAGCGCCGCGAGCGCGCCAGCCACCACGCGAGCGGCGTGCCGACGAGGATAAGCACGAGCGTGGTGACGGCAGCGAGCTGCAGCGTGAGGCGAACGGCTGTCCAGATCTCCGTCGTCATGGGGCAGCCCGGCTCAGGTTCCGCCGTCGCCGGTGCCGTATCCGTAGCGCTCGATGATGGCGCGCGCCTCCGGCCCCTTCAGGAAGGCGACGAAGGCGGCCGCCGCCTCGTTGCCGGCCGCCTTCCTCAGCAGCACGGCATCCTGGCGGATCGGCCGGTGCAGGTGCCCGGGCACGAGCCAGCGCGAGCCCTCGCTCCGTCCCGCAAGCTGCGCGGCGGCGACGAAGCCGAATTCGGCATTGCCGGTGTCGACGAACTGGAAGGTCTGGGTGATGTTGTTGCCCTGCACCAGCCGGGACTCGACCGCCGCGAGCACGCCAAGGCTCCGGAGTACCTCAACGGCAGCGGCGCCATACGGGGCGGCCTGCGGATTGGCGATGGCGAGCTTCTGGAAGTCGCCCTCGCGCAGTGCATCCTCGCTGGCCTTGCGGCTGGCGTCCCTGCTCCACAGGACGAGGCGGCCGACGGCGTAGGTGAAGCGGCTGCCTTTCTCTGCCAGGCCCTCGTCGATCGCCTGCTGGGGGCGCTCGGCGTCGGCGGAGAGAAAGACGCCGAAGGGCGCATCCTGCGTGATCTGCGCATAGAGCTGGCCTGTCGCGCCGAAGCTCAGCACGGCATCGTGTCCGGTCTTCTCCTTGAAGGCAGCAGCGATTTCCTTCGCCGGCTCCGTGAAGTTGGCGGCGACAGCGACATGAACCTCGCCCGCAAGAGCCTGCGTCCCGAGCACGGCCGCAAGGAGAAGGGAGACGATGGCTGGCGTCTTCATCGGCGGGGCTCCGTGCGGGCGGCGGCCGGTCCGGGCTTCGTGCAGGCGTTATATTCCGACGTATATAACGCGTCGTCTGGCTGCGGGGAAGCACAGGCGATGCTATCGTGGCCCGAAACGGGTGGCCGCGGCGCCGGCGCCGTGGCAGGGCCGCCCCGTGTGCAGCGAACCGGGAGACGAGACGTGCCGCAGGACGCAGCGCCCTCCATCCGCATCGGCATCGGCGGCTGGACCTACGAGCCCTGGCGGGGAACCTTCTATCCCGAGGGGCTCGCCCAGAAGCGCGAGCTCGAATATGCGAGCCGCAGGCTCACCTCCATCGAGATCAACGGCACGTTCTACGGCTCGCAGAAGCCCGAGAGCTTCGCCAGATGGCGGGAGGAGACGCCGGAGGGCTTCGTCTTCTCCCTCAAGGGACCGCGCTTTGCCACGAACCGGCGCGTGCTGGCCGAGGCGGGCGAGTCGATCGAGCGGTTCGTCACCGGCGGCATCGCCGAACTGCGCGAGAAACTCGGGCCCATCAACTGGCAGTTCGCGCCGACCAAGAGGTTCGACCCGGACGATTTCGCTGCCTTCCTCGCGCTCCTGCCGAAATCGGTCGACGGGCTCGCCCTGCGCCACGCGGTGGAGGTGCGCCACGACAGCTTCCGCTCGCCGGACTTCATCGCCCTGCTGCGCGAGCACGCGGTGGCCGTGGTCGTTGCGGGGGACAGCCCGTATCCGCAGATCGCGGATGTGACGGCGCCCTTCGTCTATGCCCGCATCATGGGCACGAGCGCGGGCGAGGCGCTCGGCTATGCCCCGGCTGCGCTCGACGCCTGGGCCGAGCGTGCCCGTGCCTGGGCGGCGGGGAGCGCACCCGGCGACCTCGACACCGTTTCCCCCCACGTTGCGGCGCCACAGGGGCGTGACGTGTTCCTCTACGTCATCAGCGGCCACAAGGTGGTCAATCCAGCAGCCGCCATGGCGCTCGTCGAACGGCTGGCCTAGCACCGGCCCGCGCTCGTGGCGTCCGCGCCGCCAGGCGCGGCAGGGGGGGAGCCTCCGATTTCCTTTCCTGATCGTGGCCCTGCGCGCGAGCGAAAAGGCTTCTCTGCGCGCCCCTGCATTGCAGCGCCCGCCGGGCACCGGATTGTTTTCGTGCGAACAGTTGGATCTGCGGGCAGGACGATGTTCTGTTTTTTCTTACAGTATAGATGGGCGCCAAGAGCAAAATTGATGATATGTCGTTGATCGCTCTCGTGTGCACAGATCGCCCATAACACAGCCGCGGAATGCATTGAGCTGCAGGCACGTTGGCGGCTTTTCTACAGCGGAGTGTTCGAGGGGCGCTCCTTCGTTCTGTCCATTTTAAGGCTTCGCCGCCCCGCGTTCGGCGCATGTCGCCGTAGCGCGCGAGGTCGCTCGTCCGACGCTCCCACCACTCCACAGCGCTCGCAACGCGTAGAGGATAGAATGAAGCCGGCTAATAATATGAAATTGAGCGGTTCGCTCGTTGCGCTGGCGATGGTATCGTCCTCGTCGGCTCTGGCTCAGAATTCCTGGACCGGAGGGAGCTCATACTACTACACGTGCGATATCTATACGTGCTCGGTGGCCGGCAACAATCTGTGGTCGACGAGCAGCAACTGGTCCAACGGGATTCCGACGGCGTCGCAGGACGTCAACATCGGCCTTTCGACCTATCAGAGCGGCTCCAGCGGACGCCCGGTCCAGCACGACACGGTCCAGAATACCGGTTCAGCCGCTGCCGGTAACCTCTTCATCGGCTTCTCGGGGGGCAGGGCGGCCAGCGGCAGCTTCGGTGCGGGCTACCTCACCAATTCCGGTACGCTGGCGGTCAGCAATACGATGGTTGTCGGCTCGACTGGCGTCGGCAACTTCTCAAACTCGGGCACCACGACGGTGGGGGGCAACCTCGCGGTTGGCACGATCGTGTCCGGTGCCCTCTCCAATGCCGCGACCGGTACGATCACAGTCAACGGCCGCGTATCGCTCGGCACGCATGCATCGGGCACCGGCCGCCTCCTCAACAACGGCCGGATCACGAGTGGCGACCACTTCGTCATCGGCGAGTCGGGCTACGGCGAGTTGTACACGGTCGGACTGCCGGCAACGACGACCGTGGGCGGAGACATCGCCATCGGCGCGACTGCTACCGGTGTCGGCATCTCCATCACTTCCCAGGGGACCATGAACGGCAGCGGGCGCCTCGATGTCGGCGTGCGCGGCGCGGGGCATCTGATCGTCCAGGGCGGCGGAAGGGTCAACAATGAGATCGGTGTCATCGCCAAGGAGCCGGGGGCGTGGGGTTATGCGCTCGTGAACGGCGCCGGCAGCCTTTGGCACAGCCGCCAGTCGCTCACCCTCGGCTCCGAGAGCGGCACCGAGGGCGTGCTCGTCATCAACGAAGGTGGCACGGTGCGCGTGGCCAATGGCCTGGGCACGCTGACCATCGGCGAGAAAGCCGGCTCCACGGGCATCCTCAACATCGGCGCCTTTTCACCGCTCGGCATCGACTATGGCCTGCACGCGACGGCGAAGGACTGGCTCTCGAACGCCGACACGACTTCTGCCGCCGTCGCGCCGGGCACGCTCGACGCCAACTTCGTCCTCTTCGGGGAGGGCTCCGGCACGGTCAATTTCAAGCATACGGGCAGCCTGGCCCAAGACTACCGCTTCAAGGCGGGCTTCGCCGGTCTCGGCACTGTCAATCACTACGATGGCTTCACGGTCCTCGACGGGGACTCATCTGGATTCACCGGACCGGCTCACGTCTACGGCGGCACGATGGTGGTCAACAACGTGCTCGCCGGCGATGTCACGGTGCATGCCGGCGGCACGCTGCGTATCGGCCACGAGGGGGCGACCGACGCCGGCGTCACCGGCCATGTCGTCAACGACATCGTCAACAACGGCGTGGTGCAGTTCAACCGGTCCGATGCCTACACCTACGGCCAGGTGATCAGCGGGACCGGGGCAGTCGAGCAGATCGGAACCGGAACGACGATCCTGACCGGCGCCAACACCTATACTGGGCCCACCACTATTTTCCGTGGCACGCTGCAGCTGGGCGACGGCGGTACCACCGGCTCCATCGACGCCACGTCGGGCGTCGACATCCGTGCCGACGGCACCCTCGCCTTCAACCGGTCCGACGTGAAGATCTTTGACCGTCAGATCACCGGCGCGGGCACGATCCGGCAGATCGGCACCGGCGTGACGCGTCTCACCGCCAACAATTCCGGCTTCACGGGCCGCAGCTTCGTCGATGCCGGCACGCTCTCCGTCAACGGCGTCCTCGGCGGCACAGTGGACGTGAATGCGGGCGGCACGCTGGAAGGCCTCGGACAGGTGGGCTCCACGGTCGTGCATGCGGACGGCACCATCGCCCCGGGCAACTCCACCGATCCCGACCGGACCCCCATCGGCACCCTCACCATCGCCGGCAATCTCACGCAGGAGGCCGGATCCTTCTACCAGACCGAGGTGCGCTCGACCGGTGAAAACGACCTCATCCACGTCACCGGCACGGCAACGATCGAGGCCGATTCCATCCTCAACGTGACCAAGATCGATCCGGCCCGCTATGAGCTGGAGCACCGATATACGGTGCTGACGGCGGACGGGGGCCGCACCGGCACGTATACCCTGACCGGCGACACCTGGGTGTCGACCTTCTACCGCATCGAGGACCATTACGACGACAACAACGTCTATCTCGACGTGGCGCAGTTCCGCCTGTTCCCGGAAGCGGGGCGGACGGTCAACCAGATCAACGCAGCGACGGCTGCGCAGGAGCTCAAGTGGCAGCGGGATCCGGTCACCAACTACCCGACCAATGAGTTGTTCCGCGCCATCGCCTACCTGCAGACGGACGACGAGGCGCGCGACGCCTTCGACAAGATCTCGGGCGAGATCTACGCCTCGACCAAGACCAGGCTTCTCGAGGAAAGCCGCTTCGTCCGCGATGCCACGGGCAACCGCCTGCGCACGGCGCTCGGCGGTCTTGCCCGCAAGGCGCGGACGGTGAGCCGCGACCTCAAGGACCCGATGCCGGACAAAGGTGAGCCGAGGGCCAAGGATGGTCTCGTCCTGTGGGGTGAAGGCCTGGGGACCTGGAACAGCAACAACGGCGATGGCAACGCTGCCACCGTCGCGCACAGCACGCTCGGCTTCCTCGTCGGCGCCGACATTCCGCTCGCAGACAAGGTCCGTGTCGGCGTCGTCGGCGGCTACAGCCAGTCCCGGTTCAACGTCCGCGAGCGCAATTCCAATGCGACGAGCGACAACTACCACATCGGCCTCTACGGCGGCGCGCAGTGGAACCGGCTCGGCCTGCAGCTCGGCGCCGGCTACACCTGGCACGACATCAGCACCACGCGCGACGTGAATTTCCCTGGCTTCTCGGAGCGCCTCGCCTCGCACTATGACGCAAGCACGCTGCAGGCCTATGGCGACCTCGGCTATGCGCTGCGCTGGGAGGCCCTGAAGCTGGAGCCCTTCGGCAGCCTCGCCTATGTCAGGCAGGAGGACGACAAGTACCGCGAGGAAGTAGGCGTTGCGGCCCTGACGAGCACCGGCCATTCCGTCGACAAGCTTTTCGGCACGCTCGGTCTGCGGCTCGAGCAGAACTTCAATGTCTACGGCGTAGGGCTGACCGCCCGCGGCATGCTGGGCTGGCGTCATACCTTCGGCAAGACCTGGGTCAGTGCCGTCCATGCCTTCGCTGGCAGCAGCCCCTTCAGGGTCTACGGCGTGCCGCTTGCGAAGAACGTGGGCGTCGTGGAGACCGGCCTCGATGCCGCCTTCACCGAAAAACTGACGGTCGGCGTCGCCTATTCCGGCCAGTTCAGCAAGGCAACCGAGACCCATGGCGTCGTTGGCAACCTGAGCTGGAAGTTCTGAGAAGCCCCGCGCGCCGGCTCCGCGCCAGGAGCCCGGCGCGTCGCGGCGGCGAGCGTCCTCCCACGGCGTCCTGCTGCTGCCGGCGAGCCATGCAGCGGGCACGCTTGCTTTTCCTGCTGTGACGGGCGATGCACGGTGACCGAGAGGTCGGCCCGTCTCGGCGCCGTGGGAGAAGCAGCATGTCGGCAACACCGGCGCGCGAGGATGACGCGGCCGCCGCCAGGGCGGCGCCATCGGGCAACGCCCTCCTGGGCATCAGCCTGATGATGCTCGGAATCTTCATGTTTTCGGTCAACGACGTGCTCGGCAAGTGGCTGGTCGCCACCTTCACGGTGGCGCAGGTGCTGCTGATCCGGAGCTTCGCTGCGCTCGTCGTGCTTGTGCCCTTTGTGTGGCGCGAGGGCCTCGGCAACATCCTTGCCCTGCCGAAACCCGGTCTGCAGCTCATTCGCGTCGTCTGCGCCACCCTGGAGGTCGTGTTCTTCTACTGGGCGGTCATCGGCCTGCCGCTCGCCGATGTCGTCACCTACTACCTCGCCGGCCCCATCTACGTGACGGCGCTGTCGGCGCTCTTCCTGCGCGAGAAGGTTGGCTGGCGACGGTGGACGGCGGTGTTCGTCGGTTTCGTCGGCGTGCTCATCGCGCTGCGGCCCTCGGCGGCAACGTTCGATGTCCACGCGCTCGTTGCGCTCCTGGGCAGCATCTTCTTCGCCCTCCTCATGATCACCACCCGCCACCTGCGGGGCACGAGCGACACTGCCCTCGTCTTCTGGCAGACGCTCGGTGCGCTCGCCTTCGGCATCGTGTTCTCGCCGTTCGGATGGGTGCCGCCGGCGGCGGGGGACTTCGCCCTGCTGTCGCTGCTCGGCGTGGTGGCGCTCGCCGCCCATGTCTGCGTGACGCGCGCGCTCAAGCACGCCAGCGCCTCAGTGCTGGCGCCCTATCAATACATGCTGATCGTGTGGGCGGTGGTCCTCGGCTATCTCGTCTTCGGGGACATCCCGGATGCCGCCATGCTCACGGGGGCGGCCATCATCATCGCGGCGGGCCTCTTCATCTTCCTGCGCGAGCAGGCGCTGCAGCGCCGGCGCTGAGCGGGCCGGCTCGACAATGCGGCGGAGCCTGATAATCGCAAGCCATGTTGGAACGCCTGACGAGCAAGAGGCAGAAGCAGTGACGAGCGACAACCGCAAGCAGCTGGAATCCCCTTCCTATCGACTGCCGGCGCTGGACCAGGAGTTCCTGCTCAGCGATGCGATGCGCGGGGTGCGCTTTCTGCTCGAATACGCGAAGGCCGAGGTCACGCTGCGCCGCTGGGGCGTGCGCTCCACCATCGTCGTCTTCGGGACGGCGAGGGCCAGGCCTCTCGTCGACCCGGCGGCCGTCGCGGCGATGAGCGAGCGCGAGCGCAAGCAGCTCGAGCGCCGCGCCCGCTGGTATGAGGAAGCGCGCCGCTTTGGCCGCATCGCCTCCGAGCGGGGCGGCGCCATGAACCACGACGGCGACGGCCAGCGCGACAACGTCATCGCCACGGGCGGCGGGCCCGGCATCATGGAGGCGGCGAATCGGGGCGCCTTCGAGGCCGGTGCCCCCTCCATCGGCTTCAACATCACCCTGCCGCACGAGCAGGAGCCGAACGCCTATTCGACGCCCGAGCTCACCTTCCGTTTCCACTATTTCGCGATGCGCAAGATGCATCTTGCCATGCGCGCCAATGCCCTCGTCGTCTTTCCGGGCGGCTTCGGCACGCTGGACGAGCTGTTCGAGCTCCTCACGCTTCTGCAGACGCAGAAGGCGCCACGCCTGCCGGTTGTGCTCTACGACGCCAGCTACTGGCGCTCGATCATCAATTTCGAGGCGCTCGTGGACGAGGGCACCATCTCCCCGCATGATCGCGACCTGTTCGACTTCGCCGAAAGCGCCGAGGAAATATGGGACAAGCTCGTTGCCTCCGGACTCCGGCTGCCCCCACAATCCCGCTGATCCGAATCGGCCCGAGGTAGGGGCGCCCCATGAGCGACAGCATCACCCCGCGCCAGCAGGACATCCTGGCCATCGCGCGCGTGCAGGGGCGTGTCAACGTCGAGGACCTTGCCGCGCGTTTCGAGGTCACCCCGCAGACCATCCGCAAGGATCTCAACGAGCTCTGTGACCGGCGGCTGATGACGCGCGTGCATGGCGGCGCCATCGTCGTCTCCGGCGTAGAGAACCTGTCCTACGAGGCCCGGCGCCTCATCGCCCACGCCAGCAAGCGGGCCATCGGCGAGGCGGCGGCGCGGCTCGTGCCCAACAACGCCTCACTCTTCATCAACATCGGCACGACCACGGAAGAGGTGGCGCGCGCCCTTGTTGATCACGAGGGCCTGCTCGTCATTACCAACAACCTCAATGTGGCAACGCTGCTCTATCGCCACCCGGCGATCGAGGTCATCCTTGCGGGCGGTCCGGTCCGCCGTGCCGACGGCGCCATCATCGGCTCGGCGGCGGTGGAGTTCGTGCGCCAGTTCAAGGTGGACTATGCCGTCATCGGTGCCTCGGCCATCGACGAGGACGGGGCGCTGCTCGATTTCGACTACCGGGAAGTGCGCGTGGCGCGCGCCATCATCGAGAATGCGCGCCGCGTGGTCCTCGTCGCCGATGCCCACAAGCTCGACCGCACGGCGCCGGTGCGCATCGCCGATCTGCGCGAGGTCGACGTGTTCGTCACCGACCGGCTGACCTCCGCGCCCCTGCGCGAACTGTGCAGCGAACACGGCGTGGAAGTCGTCGAGGTGGGCGAGGCCCGGAGCGACGAGACGTAGCGAGCACGGCTGCAAGATAATAGCTGCTGTCGGCAGGGTGCCATGTGTGCTCTGGCACGGACCGGTGGGCCAGAAACCGTGCCTCATGAGGCGTTGTGCGCTGAGAGGAGCGGATGATGGCACTCTACCGACAGCGACTGCCACAGCTCGACGGACGCCCCTTCCTGGCGGACGGCGGATTGGAGACCACCCTCGTCTTTCTCGAGAATGTCGATCTGCCCTGCTTCGCGGCCTTTCCCCTCCTGCTCGACCAGGAGGGGCGTCAGCGGCTGAGCGACTATTTCGTGCCCTATCTCGAGCTTGCCCGCTCCCACGGCGCAGGCTTCGTGCTCGATACCGCGACGTGGCGGGCCAATCCCGACTGGGGGGCGCGTCTCGGCTACACGCTGTCCGACCTGGCGCAGGTGCAGCGGGAGTCCGTGTCCTTCGCGGAGGCACTGCGCGGCCGCTTCGAGACCGCCGATACGCCCATGGTCATCAACGGGGTGGTCGGCCCGCGTGGCGACGGCTATGTCGCCGACACCAGCATGTCTCCGGCCGAGGCGGAGAGCTATCACGCCCACCAGGTCGCGGCACTGGCGGCGACGGAGGCCGACATGGTGAGCGCCATCACCATGACCTACGCCCGCGAGGCGGCGGGCATCGCGCGGGCGGCGCAGGCGCACGCCATGCCGGTCGTCATCTCCTTCACCGTCGAGACCGATGGCAGGCTGCCCTCTGGCGAGAGCCTGGCCGAGGCCGTCGCGCTGGTGGATGACGAGACCGGCGGCTATCCGGCCTATTACATGATCAACTGCGCGCACCCCACCCATTTCGCCGGCGTGCTCGACGACGGGGGAACGGACGCGGCATGGCGCCGGCGCATCGGAGGCATCCGGGCCAATGCCTCAACGATGAGCCATGCCGAGCTTGATGCCTCGCCCGAGCTCGACCCGGGCGACCCGGTCGATCTTGGGCGGCGCTACAGGCAGCTGCGCGAGGGATTGATGCAGCACGTGTGCGTGCTCGGCGGCTGCTGCGGTACCGACATCCGCCACCTGCGCGCTATCTGTGAGGAATGCCTCGCCTGAGGCGGCTCACGCAGCGATCGGCTCGGCCTTGTAGCCGGCCTCGTCGATCGCCCGGCGGACCTCGGCCTGCTCGCGAGTGGTCTTCACCGTCACCTTGCGGGCGGAAAGATCGATGGCCACCTCGGCGCGCGGGTCGAGCGCCGCGATGGCGCGCTCGATGGTCGCCACGCAGTGGCTGCAGCTCATTTCGGAAACGTGGAACACGAGCATGGAGGATCTCCGGAAGAGGTGATTTCAGCCCTGTCTACTCCCTCCCATCGTGGTAAGGTCAAGCGGCCGTGGGTCGGGGCGGGTGACCTTGACCTTCCCATCGTGGGAAGCCTCATATGAGGGGCAACCTCGCTTTCCGGGAGTTGCCGATGAAACGATCACCCGATGAGGCCGGCTCGCCCGGTGTCGCCGCCGCGGAGGGTGCCACGGTCTTCCTGCCCATCGAGGGCATGACCTGTGCCTCCTGCGTGCGACGTGTCGAGAAGGCGATATCTGGCGTCTCCGGCGTCGCGGCTGCCGACGTCAATCTCGCGACGGAGCGGGCGCGCATCGCCTTCTCCGGCCGCCAGGCCGACATCGCACCCGTGGTCGCCGCCGTGGCCAGGGCCGGCTATACGGTGCCCGTCGAGACCAGCCGCTTTGCCGTCGACGGCATGACCTGCGCCTCCTGCGTGGCCCGCATCGAGAAGGTGCTCTCCGCAGTGCCCGGCGTCCTTGCGGCCAGCGTCAACCTCGCCACCGGCGAGGCCACCGTGCGTCATGTTGCCCGCACCGTTGATGCGGCGAGCCTCGTGGCGGCGGTGGAGCGCGCCGGCTATGGCATGCGCCCGCTCGACAAAGCGGCTGCCGGCAACGCCGAGGCGATCGACCGCCGCGATGCAGAGACGCGAGCCCTGCGCCGGGACGTCATCCTGGCTGCCGTGCTGACCGTGCCGGTCTTCGTCATCGAGATGGGCGGCCACATCTTTGACAGCTTTCACCACCGGGTGATGGCGCTCCTCGGCGATCTCAACTGGCCGCTGCGGTTCGCGCTGACGGCGGTGGTGCTCGCTGTGCCGGGCCGCCGCTTCTTCGCCAAGGGTGTGCCGGCCCTGCTACGCGGTGCGCCGGACATGAATGCGCTCGTGGTGCTCGGCGCCGGCGCGGCCTTCCTCTACTCGAGCGTGGCCACCTTCGCCCCCGGCCTGCTGCCGGCGGGCACCGCCTATGTCTATTTCGAGGCGGCGGCGGTCATCGTCACGCTCATCCTCGTCGGCCGCTATCTGGAGGCGCGGGCGAAGGGCCGGACCGGCGAGGCCGTGCGCCGTCTCGCCGGCCTGCAGCCGCGCACGGCCCGCGTCCTGCGCAACGGCGCCGAGCGCGAGGTTGCCATCGGCGATGTCGCCGTGGGCGATGTCGTGGTGGTGCGTCCGGGCGAGCGCATCGCCGTCGACGGCGAGGTCCTCGACGGCAGCTCCTTCGTCGACGAATCCATGATTACGGGCGAGCCGATCCCCGTCGCCAAGGCGGCGGGCGCGGAAGTCGTGGCGGGCACCGTCAACGGCACCGGCTCTTTCACCTTCCGCGCCACCAAGGTCGGCGCCGCCACGCTGCTCGCCCAAATCGTGCGCATGGTTGAGGCCGCGCAAGGGGCGAAACTGCCGATCCAGGGACTCGTCGACAAGGTCACGGCCTGGTTCGTGCCGGCCGTCGTGGCTGCGGCGGTTGCGACATTCCTCGCCTGGCTCGCGTTCGGCCCCGAGCCGGCGCTGTCGCTGGCCCTCGTCAACGCGGTCGCAGTGCTCATCATCGCCTGCCCCTGCGCCATGGGCCTTGCGACGCCAACCTCGATCATGGTCGCTACGGGTCGCGCGGCCGAGCTCGGCATCCTCTTTCGCAAGGGCGACGCCTTGCAGAGCCTGCGGGCCGTGCGCACCGTCGCCCTCGACAAGACGGGTACGCTGACCGAGGGCAGGCCGTCGCTGACGGACTTCGTCGTCGCCGACGGGTTCGATGAGGACGAGCTTCTGCGTCTCCTCGCTTCCGCCGAGGCGCGCTCGGAACATCCGATCGCCCAGGCAGTGGTGCGTGCCGCCGCCGAGCGGGGCCTCGAACTTGCGCCTGCCCAATCCTTTTCGGCCGACCCCGGCTTCGGCGTCAGCGCCGTCGTGGCCGGGCGGCGCGTCGAGGTGGGGGCAGACCGCCTGATGCAGCGGCTGGGCGTCTCCGTGGCACCCTTTGCCGAGGAGGCGGCGCGTCTTGCCGACGAGGGTCGCACGCCGCTCTACGCGGCCGTCGACGGGCGCCTTGCGGGCATCGTCGCCGTCGCCGACACGATCAAGCCCTCCACGCCTGCCGCCCTGGCGGCCCTGCATGGTCTCGGCCTCACCGTCGTGATGGTCACGGGCGACAACCGGCACACGGCCGAGGCAGTAGCCCGGCGCCTCGGCATCGATTCGGTGGAGGCGGAGGTGCTGCCCGGCGGCAAGGTGGAAGTCGTCGAGCGGCTGAGGCGCACCGGGCCTGTCGCTTTCGTCGGCGACGGAATCAACGACGCGCCGGCTCTCGCTGCAGCCGATGTCGGCATCGCCATCGGCACCGGCACGGATGTCGCCATCGAGAGCGCCGATGTGGTGCTGATGTCGGGCGCGCTCACCGGCGTCGCGACGGCTTTCGCCCTTTCGCGCGCGACCATGCGCAACATCGCCGAGAACCTCTTCTGGGCCTTCGCGTACAACGTTGCGCTCATCCCCGTGGCGGCCGGCGTGCTCTATCCGGCCTTCGGCAGCCTGCTGTCGCCGATGCTGGCCGCCGGGGCGATGGCCCTGTCGAGTGTCTTCGTCGTCACCAACGCCTTGCGGCTGCGGCGCTTCTCGCCGCCACGCGAGGCCACCGCCAGAAGCTGAGGAGTGACTCATGAATATCGGCGAAGCCGCGGCCGCCTCGGGAGTCTCGGCCAAGATGATCCGCTACTATGAACGGATCGGTCTCATCAGCGGCGTGGCGCGCACCGAGGCGGGCTATCGCGTCTATTCGACGAGCGACATCCACCGGCTGCGCTTCATCCGCCGGGCGCGCGACCTCGGTTTCTCGGTCAGGGAGATCGCCGAGCTGCTCGCCCTGTGGGCCGACCACGGCCGGGCCAGTGCGGACGTGAAGCGTATCGCCGTCGCCCACATTGCCGAGCTTGAGGAAAAGATGCGCCAGATCCGCGAGATGGTGAGCACGCTCCGGCATCTTGCGGACCACTGCCACGGCGACCACCGGCCCGACTGCCCTATCCTCGACAGCCTCGCCGAAGGTGGACCCGATGAGGCATCGCGACACGCGGCGGCAGAGCATTCTGCGCGCATGTGACGACAGGATGCTCAGCCTGGATTGAAGGTCGTCGCCCCGAGGCGGTGGCGCAGCTCGATGGCGTGAAACTGCGCGAAGGCATGCGTCAGCCAGTCTCTCAGGCAACCGCGGGCCACCGGCGAGGGCAGGCCGTGTCTGGCGTCCGTCGCCTCGACGAACCCGAGCCCCCCGCGCTCCAGCCGCCGCAGGATCGACGACGCGATCGGCAGGATCGTCAGGGAATGCTCGAAGCGGCCGAAGCCTGAATTGGCATTTTCGCAGACGTGCCCATTGAGCACGACGATGGTTTCAGCCGGGGTGATGCGCGCGCTGAGCTGCGCGGCCTGGATGGCGAACTCTTCCAGCGTCCGCCCGTGTAACAGCAGCACCAGCTTGAAATCGCGCAGTGCGGCTTCCGAGGCAAAGTCGGTCTGTTCCACGAGATCGAGGAACGGATCGTAGAATCCGTGCCACAGGTCGACGACGCGGGGCTCCGGGCCCGCTCTCAGCATGCCCTCGAACAGCCGCATCTGCCCGACCGATGTGGCGAGGTTGACGACCTCGGCTGCCCCCTTGGTCGCGGCGGCCAGCATTGCATCGTGCGGGTTGGCATCGAAGGCGAGCGGCGGTCGACCGCTCGCCCGGCAGAACTCCAGGAAGAGTCGCGCAGAGAGTGTCTTGCCGACGTGCGCCCGGGGCCCGCAGGCGATGAAGATGGGCGTCCAGCCGCTCATGACAACGTGTCGCATAGCAGCGTCCAGCTCGTTGCCTCGGCTTTGCTCAGCTTCGCTTGCCGGGCGACGCTGTCAGGATGTCGGCGAGCTGCACCCGGTCGAACTCCGCGTAGACGGCACGCAGCCAAGTGCGGACATAGCCGCGCAGCACGAAGGAATAGCCGGCCTCCTCGCCGTCACGCGTCCTGTCGGCGACAAAGGATGAAAAGCTCGTCCCCGCGAGCTCAACCTGTTCGTAGGCCATCTCGTTGAGCTTGGGGATGACGATCTCACCGGCGCATCTGATCTTACCGAAATAGGCCTTTGCTGTCGCAGGGCTCCAGTCGAAGAAGGTCGTGTCGTTCACCTTGTTCTTCACGAGGAAGTACTGGGCATCCCCCGTGAAGGGTACGGCCTCGGCGATCTCGTCCAGGGAGGCGATCGATGGCCCGAGGACATGCAGGACGATGAAGTTGAAGCGCTTTTCGGCCACCGCGTCGAGAAAGCCCATGTCGCGCAGGGCGACGAGCGTCCGCAACATCTGGCCGGCGCGCACGTCGATGACACTCGCCTTCACGTCCGTGCGTGCCAGCGTGTCGATGATGCGCATCTGGCCAGCCGTCTGCGACAGGTCAACGATCTCGGTGATGTCCGGGTGGAAGCGTTGCAGCGTGCCGCGAGGCGTTTCGGTGTCGAAAGCTCGGGATAATACATTGCGCTCGATAAGATAGTCGAGAAGACCGCGGCACGTCGTGGTCTTGCCGACGCCGCCCTTGTCGGCGCCGACCAGGATAACCGAATGTTTCATGAAACGACCCCAAGAAAATTTTGGCTTTGGACAACCGGGTGATTGAAAGCAAAATCATTATTCACGCACAGGTTGTAGTTCGTCAAGAATGCAATTTGAGTGGCGGGGTGCTGCTGCGACGCCGGTTCGTCATGCAGCGGTAATCTCCGCGCCCTAGCTGGGTCTCACGCCGCCCCGTTGCGGGCCTGTCGCCCAGGGAAACCATGGAGAAACGCGTCCATCATCGCCTTGTCCTGCTGCTGTCGTGCCTCGGATGCGCGGCTTCCCTCGCCACCCTTCCGATCGCCTTGGCCCTCGGCGGCGCGTTCGCCGATCTGCCGCCCCTGCTGGTCCTGACAGGCGGGCTGGCGGTGCAGGCGCTGGTCGTCTTCGCACTCGCCGCCCATCTCGGCCTCAAGGCCGCCGGGCGCGTCGGGCTTGCCGGAGCGCCGCTGCTGGCTGCGCTCGTCGGCGGCCGGTCCGTGCCGCTGGCGGACGCGCGGCTCGCGCGGGCAATCGCCGCGGGTCTCGGTGTCGGCCTGCTGACCGTTGTCCTCGACGGGGTCCTGTTCCGTGGAGCGCTTCCGCCGGCGGTCGCGGCCTTCGCCGAGATCGCGCCGTGGAAGCGCCTGCTCGCCGGCATGCTCTATGGCGGCATCGCCGAGGAGATCCTGCTGCGCCTTTTCCTGCTCTCGGCGCTTGTCTATCTTCTGGCTCGCGGCTGGCGATCCGGCGCACGGGCCGGCGCCGGGTCCATTGCGTTCGCCGTCGCCCTGGCTGCCCTCGTCTTCGGACTGGGCCATCTGCCGGCGACAGCTGCACTTTCTCCGCTCACGCCGGCCATCGTCGCGCGTGCCCTGCTGATCCACGGACTCGTGGGCGTGGTCTGCGGTCTTCTCTTCGTCCGGCGCGGGCTGGAGGCCGCGATGGCCGCCCATGCGGCTGCGCACGTTCCGCTGCAGCTTTTGCCTCTGTTGTTCGCGACGGGCTGAGCGGCGGCCGGCATGACTGTTCTGCCAATGGAAAAGGGCCGCGTGGCGGCCCTTGTGCGACCGAGTGTTCTGGCCCGACGGGCAGGGCCGACTCAGGCGGCCTGCGCGAGCGCAGCCGCTTCCAGCGCCACGGCTGCGGACTGGATGATGGCGGCAAAGCGCACCGCCGTCTGCACGGCGGCCGTCGAAACGCCGGCTTCCCGCAGAACCTTCTCGTGCGCATCGATGCACATGCCGCAGCCGTTGATGGCCGAGACGGCCAGGGACCACAGCTCGAAGTCGACCTTGTCGACGCCCGGGTTGCCGATGACGTTCATGCGCAGCTTCGCCGGCATGGTGCCGTATTCCTTGTTCGAGGCAAGGTGCACGAAGCGATAGTAGACGTTGTTCATCGCCATGATGGCGGCAGCGGCGCGGGCGGCGTCGAGCGCGGCCGGCGACAGCCTGGCCTTCGCCTCCGCCTCGCAGGCGGCGGCCACCTCGGCATTGCGCGTGGCGATGCCGCAGGCGAGGATGAGGCCGTACTTCTGCTGGTCCGTCAGGGTTTCGTCCTGCGCCAGGGACGAGAGGTTGAGCCGCACGTCCTTGGCGAAATCGGGAATCTTGCTCTTCAGCGTCTCGAGCGACATCGCGTGCAAATCCTTGGCTTGGGAGAGGCCGGGCGCGGGGCGCCCGGCCTTGCTGCTCACGCGGCCTTCAGCGTGGCGCCGCCGATCTCGCGGTTGCAGGGGCAGAGCTCGTCCGTCTGCAGGGCGTCGAGAACGCGCAGCGTGTCCTTGGGGTTGCGGCCGACGTTGAGGTTGGTCGCGTAGACGTGCTGGATGGTGTTCTCGTTGTCGACGATGAAGGTGTAGCGATAGGCGACGCCCTCGGGCGAACGCACGCCGAGGCCGTCAACCAGCGAGCCGTTCGTGTCGGCGAAGGACCAGATCGGCAGCTTGTCGAGGTCGGGGTGGCTGCGGCGCCAGGCGAGCTTGCAGAACTCGTTGTCCGTCGAGCCGCCGAGGACCACGCAGTCACGGTCCGCGAACTCCTGGGCGAGGCGGGCGAATTCGGCGATCTCGGTCGGGCAGACGAAGGTGAAGTCCTTCGGATAGAAGAAGATCACCTTCCACTTGCCGGGAAAGCTCTGCTCCGTGATCTTCTCGAAGGCGCTCTCGCCGTTCTCCTCGTGGTGATTGAAGCCGGGCTTGACGCCGGTGACGCTGAACGAGGGGAGCTTGTCGCCGATTCCGAGCATTTCGCTTCTCCGCAAAGCAAATGGCTGCGCTGCGCTCTGTCGCGCTCGCGCCGCCAAGGGAAGAAAGGGGCTGAAGAAGCCGCGGACGCGGCTTCGGTGCAGTGCACAACCGCGCACGGCAGCGCGACAATAACCACCCGGCGCGGAATGTAAATTGCGCAGGTCGCATGGCGGGCCCGGCGGGACGAAATAGCTCACCGGCGGGGCGAGCCCCCGCCGCGGCGCGTCGGTGTCGCGTTGCCGCGAATGGGGAACGGGGACGACCGCTCCCTCATTCTCCCATTGCGATGAGGCTCGCGTTGCCGCCGGCGGCGGCGGTGTTGACCGTCACCGTCTGCTCCGTCGCGAAACGCAGCAGATAGTGCGGCCCGCCGGCCTTCGGCCCCGTGCCGGACAGGCCGTGGCCGCCGAAGGGCTGGGTGCCGACCACCGCGCCGATGATGTTGCGGTTGACGTAGACGTTGCCAGTCTGCAGCCGCGCGACGATGTGCTCGACCGATTCCTCGATGCGCGAATGGATGCCGAGCGTCAGGCCGTAGCCCGTGGCCTCGATGGCCGCGATCACGTCATCGAGCCGGTTCGCCTTGTAGCGCACGACGTGCAGGATAGGGCCGAAGACCTCCTCCTTGAGGTCGCCGGGGCTGGCCAGCTCGAAGATGTGCGGGCCTACATAGGTACCGGGCGTCGGGCCCGGGATGGCGAGATGCGTGCGGGCGTTCGCCTTCATCGCGGCGATGTGCGCCTCGAGCTTCGCCTTCGCCTCGGCGTCGATCACCGGGCCCACATGGACCGACGGGTCGCGCGGGTCGCCCACCTTGAGCTCGCGTGCCGCGCCGACGACCATCTCGATCATGCGGTCCGCCACGTCCTCCTGCACGCACATGAGCCGCAGCGCCGAGCAGCGCTGGCCGGCCGAGCGGAAGGCGGAGGTCACGACATCGTCGGCCACCTGCTCGGGCAGGGCGGTGGCATCGACGATCATGGCATTGATGCCGCCCGTCTCGGCGATGAGCGGCACGATCGGCCCGTCCTTGGCGGCGAGCGTGCGGTTGATAATGCGCGCAACCTCCGTCGAGCCGGTGAAGGCCACACCGGCGACGGCCGGATGCGCCACCAGCCGGGCGCCGATGCGCCCGTCGCCGGGCACGTAGTGAAGGGCGCTCTTCGGCACGCCGGCCTCGTGCAGCAGCGTCACCGCCTCATGGGCGATGATGGGCGTCTGCTCGGCAGGCTTGGCGACAACGGAATTGCCGGCAACGAGCGCGGCCGTCACCTGGCCCATGAAGATGGCGAGGGGGAAGTTCCAGGGGGAGATGCAGACGAAGGGCCCCCGCCCGCGCAGCACGAGGCGGTTCTCCTCGCCGGTCGGGCCGGGCAGGGCCATGCTCTCGCCAAAGAGCCGTTCGGCCTGCCGGGCGTAGTAGCGGCAGAAGTCCACCGCCTCGCGCAGGTCCGCCACCGCATCGTCAAGCGTCTTGCCCGCCTCCGTCTGCAGCAGGTTGATGAACAGGCCGCGCCGCGCCTCGAGCAGGTCGGACGCCTTGCGGATGGCCTCGGCGCGCGTTGCGGCAGGCGTCGCCGCCCAGGCCGCGAAGCCGGCCCTGGCCGCCGCCATCGCCGCATCGGCTGTGGCCTCGTCCGCATCCTCCACGATGCCGGCGACGGTCTTGCCGTCGATGGGGCTGATGACCTCGCGCCGCGTGCCGGGGCACGATTCGCCGTCGACGAGGGCCCGGGCCGGGGCCGTCGGCAGGCCCGCCTTCTGCAGATCGTCCATGAGCCGTTCGAACTCCTCCGCGTGGCCGAACTCGACGCCGGCCGAATTGACGCGTGATCCATAGAGCGCCGCCGGCAGGGGCAGGCGCGGGTTGGCGGCAGCCTCGGGCGAGCCGATGATCGCCGCCGGCCGCTTGAGGATGTCGGCGATCGGCACATTTGGGTCAGCCGCCACGGACACGAAGGAGGAGTTGGCGCCGTTCTCGAGCAGGCGGCGCACCAGATAGGCGAGAAGGTCACGGTGCCCGCCAACCGGCGCATAGGTCCGGCAGGCGGCGCCCGGCAGGGTCTGGAGCAGCTTGCCGTAGAGCGCCTCGCCCATGCCATGCAGTCGCTGGAACTCGAAACCCTCCACCTTGCCGGCGCGCTCGACGATGCTGGCCACGGTGAGCGCGTTGTGCGTGGCGAACTGCGGGAAGATGCGCGGGCGCAGGGCCAGCAGCTTTTCGGCGCAGGCCATGTAATGGAGGTCTGTCATCGCCTTGCGCGTGAAGACGGGATAGCCGGAAAGGCCGCGCTCCTGCGCGCGCTTGATCTCCGTGTCCCAATAGGCGCCCTTGACGAGGCGCACCATGAACCGGCGGTCATGGTGCTCGGCGAGCGCGGCGATCCAGTCGATCACTGCGGCAGCGCGCTTCTGGTAGGCCTGGATGGCGAGGCCGAAGCCGTCCCAGCCGGCGAGGGAAGGCGAGGCGACGACGGCGGCGATGACGTCGAGCGACAGCTCCAGCCGGTCCGCCTCCTCGGCGTCGATGGTGAAGTTGAGGTCGTAGCTCTTGGCCTTCTCCGCGAGCGCGACCACCTGCGGCACCAGCTCGGCCATCACCCGCGCGCGGCTCACCGCCTCGTAGCGAGGATGCAGCGCCGAGAGCTTGACGGAAATGCCGGGGCGGTTCGGCAACGGCTCGTTACCGGCTGCCCGGCCGATGGCGTCGATGGCATCGGCATAGGAGCGCCAGTAGCGGTCGGCATCCTCCTTCGTGCGGGCGCCCTCGCCCAGCATGTCGAAGGAATAGCGATAGATGCGCCCGGCGCTCGACTGGGCGCGCTTCAGCGCCTCCTCGATGGTCTGGCCAAGCACGAAGTGGTTGCCGAGCACGCGCATGGCCTGGCGCGTGGCCGTACGCACTGCCGGCAGGCCGATGCGCTTGGCGAGTTGGCCAAGGATGCCCTCGGGCGTCTCGCCGGGCTGGATGATGCGCGCCGTGACACCGAGGGCCCAGGCCGAGGCCGAGACGAGGAAGGCGTCGGACTTCGCCTCGTGGCGGGCGAAGTCGCCCTGGCCGAGCTTGTCCTCGATCAGCCGGTCGGCAGTGGCGCTGTCGGGCACGCGCAGCAGCGCCTCGGCCAGCACCATGAGCGCGAGACCCTCGCGGGTGGACAGCGAATATTCGCGCAGCAGCTCCTCGACGCCGCCGAGCCCGCCGCTCTTTGAACGGATGGCCTCGATCAGGCTCGTCGCCAAGGCGTCGATGCGGCGCTCGCGCTCCGGCTCCAGCGTGGACCGGGCCATGAGATCGCGGGCGATGGCGACATCGTCGGGCGCGAAGGGAGCACGGAAGGGCGGCATGGCTGGATGGAACTGGCTGGTGGCGGAACGCATCGACGATCAGACTCCATGGGGAGATCGTTACGATAGCCCGGAAGTATCCGGTTTTCGATTTGACGAAATCGGCAAACGGTCGCAAAAATCACTATGAAACGGGCTATCCATAGCGAAAGGCGCAAGTGCTCGACAGGACCGACAAGCGCATCCTCACCGTCCTGCAGGCGGACGGCCGCATTTCCACCGTGGATCTGGCCGAGCGAATCGGCCTGTCGCCGACGGCGACGAGCGAGCGGCTGAAGCGTCTGACGCGCGAGGGCTACATCACCGGCTACGGTGCGCGGCTCGACCCGCGCAAGCTCGGCCTCGAGCTGCTGGTCTTTGTCGAGGTGTCGCTCGACAAGACGACGCCCGACATCTTCGAGCGGTTCGCCGAGGCCGTGCGGCGCGCGCCGGAGGTGCTGGAGTGCCACATGGTGGCCGGCGGCTTCGACTATCTCGTCAAGACGCGGGTGGCCGACATGGCAGCCTACCGCCGCTTCCTCGGCGACGTGCTGCTGTCGCTGCCCGGCGTCACCGAGACGCGCACCTATGCCGTCATGGAAGAGGTCAAGAGCGACGGTGCGCTGCCCGTTAATTAGGCAACAGGCCAGCGCCGAGGGCAGGCGTCAGGATACGAAACGCTTTGTGACCGGCCCGACGGGGGCATCGTCCTTGACAGGGGCAAAGGGCCCGTCACGATCAGTTCCAGGCGCTTTGCACCGCCCGTTCCGGTACGAATATTGCTTCGATAACGATGACGCGGCCCTACGCGTCCAACGCTTCCAGACTGGAGTCCGCCCGATGTCCCTTCTGTCCGTGTTGAGCCCCTTCGGTCAGTGTCGCCGCAGCGTTCTGAGGACCTTCGCCGGCGTGCTCGCCGGCGCCGCCGCGCTCTGGACCGGTGCGGCCGCGGCGCAGACACCGCTGCGCTTCACGCTCGACTGGCGGTTCGAGGGTCCGGCAGCGCCGTTCCTCGTGGCCATCGACAAGGGCTACTTCAAGGAAGAGGGCCTCGACGTCACCATCGACACCGGCAATGGCTCGCGCGATGTCATCCCACGCGTCGCGTCCGGCACCTACGACATGGGCTTTGGCGACATCAACTCGCTGGTGCGCTTCCGCGACGAGAATCCCAACGTCGACGTGAAGGCGGTGATGATGGTCTACGACCGACCGCCCTTCGCCATCATCGGCCGCAAGAGCCGCGGCATCTCCACCGATCCCAAGAGCCTCGAGGGCAAGACCTTCGGCGCCCCGGTCGCCGACGGAGCGTTCGCCCAGTGGCCGATCTTCAAGGAGGTGAACGGGCTCGACGATTCCAAGATGAAGTTCGAGAACGTCGGCTTCCCGGTGCGCGAGCCGATGCTGGCCTCGGGCGAGGTCGACGCCATCTTCGGCTTCGCCATGTCGTCATTCATCAATCTCAAGTCGCGCGGTGTCGCTGTGGACGACATCGTGGTCATGCTGATGGGCGACTATGGCGTCGAGCTCTACGGCAACGCCATCATGGTGTCGTCCAGGTTCGCCGAGGAGAATCCGCAGGCCGTCAAGGGCTTCCTGCGTGCCTTCGTGCGCGGCCTCAAGGACACTATCGCCAATCCTTCCGCCGCGGTCGACAGCGTCATCAAACGCAACGACGTCGCCAAGAAGGAGGTGGAGCTGGAGCGCCTGCAGATGAACCTTGCCCAGAACGTCGTCACGCCCTGGGTCAAGGAGCACGGCTTCGGTGGCATCGATCCGGCGCGGTTCGAGAAGGCGCTGGAGCAGATCGGCCTTACCTTCACGTTCAAGAAGAAGCCGGTGGCCAGCGAGATCTTCGTCGACACCTACCTGCCTCCGCTCGCCGAGCGGATGGTCGACTGACCGTTCCCTCGCCGCGTCCATCCCGGCCGCCCCTCGCGGCCGGTTCCCGTGGCCAAGGAAAGGTGACCCGCTTGAATGCCTTCGTCGCCCTGAAGGACGTCACGCACGCCTACGGCAGTGGTGACGGCTTTCCCGCCGTCGAGCACCTGTCACTCTCCATCGCCGAGGGCGAGTTCGCCGCCGTTGTCGGCCCGTCCGGCTGCGGCAAGTCCACGCTGATGAAGCTCGCCACGGGCCTGCAGTTTCCCCGCGCCGGGACGATCCTCGTCGGCGGGGCGCCGGTGACGGAGCCGGTGCGCATCGCGGGCATGGCCTTTCAGAACCCGACGCTGCTGCCCTGGCGTACCACGCTCGAGAACCTGCTCCTGCCGCTCGAGATCGTCGAGCCGCACCGCAGCCGCCTGAAGCGGGAGCGTGCCGCCTACGTCTCCAGGGCCGAGCAGCTGCTGGCAAAGGTGGGCCTCGCCGGGCAGGGCGGGAAATACCCGTGGGAGCTCTCGGGCGGCATGCAGCAGCGTGCCTCTCTGTGCCGCGCGCTCATACACGAGCCGCGGCTCCTCCTCCTCGATGAGCCCTTCGGGGCGCTCGATGCGTTCACGCGCGAGGAGCTGTGGTGCGTGATCCGCGACCTGCACGCCGAACGGCGCATGACGGTGGTTCTCGTCACCCACGACCTGCGCGAGGCCGTCTTCCTCGCCGACCGCATCTTCTGCATGAGCGCGCGTCCCGGCCGCGTCGTTGCCGAGCGGGTGGTCGACTTTCCCCGCCCGCGCGACCTCGAGATCACCTACACGAAGGCCTTCATCGACATCGTGCATGAGCTGCGCGGCCATATCGCCGATGCGAGGAAGACAGCATGAACGCCGAGGCCGATTCCGTATCCGCCGCAGCAGAGGCCGAGGCCCGCGCCGTGCGCGAGGCGGCGGCGCGCGCCAGGGCGTCACGGGCACGCCGGCTCATGCTGGCGCCGTGGCTCTGCACCATCGGCTTCTTCCTGCTGTGGGAGGCCGCCTGCCGGATTTTCGGCGTCTCCTCCTACGTCCTGCCGGCGCCGAGCGACATTCTGGATGCCATCGTCGCCTACTGGTGGCCGCTGCTGTTCCACTCCTTCCACACGCTCTGGATGACAACGGCGGGCTTTGTCATCGCCATCGTCTTCGGTCTCGTGCTCGGCCTGGCGCTGGGTGCCTCGCGCTTTGTCCACGCCGGGGTCTACCCGCTTCTCGTCGGCTTCAACGCCATCCCCAAGGTGGCGGTGGTGCCGATCCTCGTCATCTGGTTCGGCGTCGGCTGGCTGCCGGCGGTGCTGACCGCCTTCATGATCTCCTTCTTCCCCATCGTCGTGAATGTCGCCACCGGGCTCGCCACCATCGAGCCGGAGGTGGAGGACGTGCTGCGGGCGCTGGGCGCGCGCAAGCTCGACATCATGCTGAAGGTGGGGGTGCCGCGCTCGCTGCCCTACTTCTTCGGCTCGCTGAAGGTGGCCATCACGCTCGCCTATGTCGGCTCGGTGATCGCCGAGTACAACGCCTCGCGCAACGGCATCGGCAACCTGATGGCGCGCGCCAGCGCGGACTTCAACGTGCCGCTCCTGTTCGCCGCCCTCATCGCGCTCGCCGTGCTCGGCATCATGATCTACGCCGTGATGGCGTGGCTGGAGCGGCGCATGACCGGCTGGGCCCAGCGCTCGCAGTTCGCCGCCTGACCGGGCGCACGCCGGCATGGCGGTCCGGCAGCGCTTTGCCTATAAACACGGCAGTCCCACGGCAGGCGGGGGTGCCGATGCCGCCCGACATTCGCGACTACGAGGCGCTCGTCGCCGGCTTTCGCTGGCATATTCCCGCCCGCTACAATATCGGCGTCGATTGCTGCGACCGCTGGGCGGCCGCGGAGCCGGGACGGCCGGCCATCATCGAGGTGTCCCGCGACGGTAGGGTCGAGACCCTGACCTACGACGGCCTGCGGCGCTGCTCGAACCGTCTCGCCAACGCGCTCGCCCGCCGCGGCGTCGCCGCCGGGGACCGGGTGGCGATCCTGCTGCCGCAGTCGCGGCAGGTGGCGATCGCCCACATGGCCATTTACAAGCTGGGCGCCATCGCCCTGCCGCTTGCCGTGCTGTTCGGCGTCGATGCCTTGAGCTACCGCCTCGCCGATGCCGGCGCGCGCGCCATCATCACCAATTCGGCTGGCCTTGCGACACTCGCGGCCATCGACGTGCCGCTGCCCGAGCTCTCCGTCGTCGTCAGCACGGACGGACCGGACAGGGCGGCCTTCGGCTTCGACGAGATTCTCGCGGAGGCGGAGGAGGACTTCGTGCCGCGCGACACGGGGCCGGACGATCCGGCCATGATGATCTACACCTCCGGCACCACCGGCAATCCGAAAGGGGCCCTGCACGGCCACCGCGTGCTGCTCGGCCACCTGCCGGGCGTGGAAATGCCGCACGAATTCCTGCCCCAGCCCGGGGACAGGCTGTGGACGCCGGCGGACTGGGCCTGGGCGGGCGGCCTTCTCAACGTGCTGCTGCCCGGCCTGCACCACGGCGTGCCCGTGGTGGCGCGCAAGTTCGAGAAATTCGACCCCGAGGAAGCCTTCGACCTCATGGCGCGACTTAAGGTGCGCAACGCCTTCATTCCGCCGACGGCGCTCAGGATGCTGCGCAGCGTGCCGCGACCGGCTGCCCGCTTCGACCTTTCCCTGCGCACGCTCGCCTCCGGCGGCGAATCGCTGGGGGAGGCGACCTTCGTGTGGGGGCGTGAGGAGCTCGGGCTCACCATCAACGAGTTCTATGGCCAGACGGAGTGCAACCTGGTGCTCGCGTCCTGCGCGGCCATCGGCATCTCGCGCGCCGGAGCCATCGGCAAGCCGGTACCCGGCCACACGGTGGCCGTGATCCGCCCCGACGGCACGCGCTGCGAGCCGGGGGAACTCGGCCAGATCGCGGTGCTACGGCCCGATCCCGTCATGTTCCTCGCCTACTGGCGCCGGCCGGAGGCGACGCGCGACAAGTTCGTCGGCGACTGGATGACGACGGGCGACCAGGGCACAATGGACGAGGACGGTTACATCCACTTCGTCGGCCGCGACGACGACGTCATCACCTCGTCGGGCTATCGCATCGGCCCCGGCGAGATCGAGGATTGCCTCATCAAGCACGAGGCGGTCGCTCTTGCCGCCGTCGTCGGCAAGCCCGACCCGGTGCGCACAGAGATCGTGAAGGCATTCATCGTGCTGCGGGAGGGCTACGAGCCGTCAGAAGCGCTCGCCGACGACATCAAGGCCTTCGTGCGCGAGCGCCTGTCCGCCCACGAATATCCGCGCGAGATCGCCTTTCGCGACGAGCTGCCGTTGACGACAACCGGCAAGGTCATCCGCCGGCTGCTGCGCTCCGAAGCCTGAAACAAAAAAGGCCGCCCGGAGGCGGCCTTCCGAAAGGACTGGCAGCTTGCTCAGTGCACCAGCGCGCTGCGCAGCTCGTTGAGCTGGGCAAGCCGCTCGGCCGCGGCCTGCCGGGCCTCGTCGGTCCTGGCGTCGGCCACGTCCTCCTCGGCGTCACGGATGTGCTGGGCCAGCATCTCGGCGTCCAGCTCCTCCAGCGGCAGCGCCTGCTCGGCGAGGATGGTGAGGCCTGCCGGGCCGACATCGGCGAAGCCGCCGCGCACGAAGAGGCGACGCACGGCGCCTTTGCCCTCGCTGACGGCGACGACGCCGGGCTTCAGCACCGCCATCACCGGCGAGTGGCCAGCCATGACCGTCATCTCACCCTCGCTCGAGGGCACGACAACGCTCTCGACCTCGCCGGAGAAGAGAAGCCGCTCGGGCGAGACGAGCTCGAACGTAAAGGTGGCCATGTCGATCTGTCTCCGAAACCGGAATTCCCGGGCGTGGGCATCGGGCCGGCCGGGGCGGGAGCCGCGGCCGGCGCTCGCCGCTTACGCGGCCTCGGCAGCGAGGCGCTTGGCCTTCTCCACCGCCTGCTCGATGGTGCCGACCATGTAGAAGGCGGCCTCCGGCAGGTGGTCGTACTCGCCGTTACACAGGCCCTTGAAGCCCTTGATCGTGTCCTCGATGGCGACGAGCTGGCCCGGCGTGCCGGTGAACACCTCGGCCACGTGGAACGGCTGCGAGAGGAAGCGCTCGATCTTGCGGGCGCGGGCCACCGTGAGCTTGTCCTCTTCCGACAGCTCGTCCATGCCGAGAATGGCGATGATGTCCTGCAGGGACTTGTAGCGCTGCAGGATCTGCTGCACCTGGCGCGCCACCTCGTAGTGCTCCTCGCCGACAATGCGCGGGTCGAGCATGCGCGAGGTCGAGTCGAGCGGGTCCACCGCCGGATAGATGCCCTTCTCGGCGATGGCGCGCGAGAGAACGGTCGTCGCGTCGAGGTGGGCGAAAGACGTGGCCGGGGCCGGGTCGGTCAGGTCGTCGGCCGGCACGTAAATGGCCTGCACCGAGGTGATCGAGCCCTTCGTCGTGGTGGTGATGCGCTCCTGCAGGGCGCCCATGTCGGTGGCGAGCGTCGGCTGGTAACCCACCGCCGAGGGGATGCGGCCGAGAAGCGCCGACACCTCGGAGCCCGCCTGCGTGAAGCGGAAGATGTTGTCGACGAAGAAGAGCACGTCCTGGCCCTTGTCGCGGAAGTGTTCGGCGACCGTCAGGCCGGTGAGCGCGACACGGGCGCGGGCGCCGGGCGGCTCGTTCATCTGGCCGTAAACGAGGGCGCACTTGGAACCAGCCGCCGTGCCCCCGTTCTTCTTCGGGTCCTTGTTCACGCCCGATTCGATCATCTCGTGGTAGAGATCGTTACCCTCACGGGTGCGCTCGCCGACGCCGGCGAACACGGAGTAGCCGCCGTGGGCCTTGGCGACGTTGTTGATGAGCTCCTGGATGAGCACCGTCTTGCCGACGCCGGCGCCGCCGAAGAGGCCGATCTTGCCGCCGCGGGCGTAGGGGGCGAGCAGGTCGATGACCTTGATGCCCGTGACGAGAATCTGCGCCTCGGTGGACTGCTCGGCATAGCTCGGGGCCGGCTGGTGGATGGCGCGGTGATCCTCGGCCTCGATGGGGCCAGCCTCGTCCACGGGCTCGCCGATGACGTTCATGATGCGGCCGAGCGTGCCGTCACCGACCGGAACCTTGATCGGGGCGCCGGTGTCGCGCACCTCCTGGCCACGCACGAGGCCCTCGGAGGTGTCCATCGCGATGCAGCGGACGGTGTTTTCGCCGAGCTGCTGCGCCACCTCGAGCACGAGCCGGTTGCCCTGGTTCGTCGTCTCGAGCGCGTTCAGAATTTCCGGCAGGTGCCCGTCGAACTGCACGTCGACCACCGCGCCGATGACCTGGGTGATGCGTCCGACCGCCTTGTCGCTCGCCTTGTTCGCCATTTTCTAAACCCTCACGGTCCGATCAGAGCGGGGCCTCAAAGAGCCTCGGCGCCCGAGATGATTTCGATGAGTTCCTTGGTGATCATCGCCTGACGCGTCCGGTTGTAGGTCAGCGTCTGCTTCCTGATCATTTCGCCGGCATTGCGCGTCGCGTTGTCCATAGCGGTCATGCGCGCGCCCTGCTCGGAGGCGCCGTTCTCGAGCAGTGCCCGGAAGATCTGCACCGAGACGTTGCGCGGCAGGAGTGCCGCGAGGATCTCCTCCTCGCCCGGCTCGTAGTCGTAGACGGCGTCGAGGCCGGGGGCCTCCTTCGCCTCGCCGTCGAACTGGGCCGGGATGATCTGCTGCGCCGTCGGCACCTGCGAGATCACGGACTTGAACTTGCTGTAAAACAGCGTGGCCACGTCGAACTCGCCGGCGTCGAACATCTGCAGGACCTTGCGGCCCACAGCGTCGGCGTTCTCGAAGCCGATCTGGCGCACCGAGCGCAGCTCGATGAGGTCGACGATCTGATCCTTGAACTGCCGGCGCAGGGCGTCATAGCCCTTCTTGCCGACGCACAGGATCTTCACCGTCTTGCCCTGCGCCATCAGCGCGGTCGCCCGGTCGCGGGCGAGACGCGCGATGGAGCTGTTGAAGGCGCCGCACAGGCCACGCTCGGCCGTGCAGACGATGAGAAGATGCGTCTGGTCACGGCCCGTGCCGGCGAGAAGGCGCGGGGCGCCTTCCTTCACCGTCATGCGCGAGGCGAGGTTGGCCAGCACCGCCTCCATGCGCTCGGCATAGGGGCGCGCCGCCTCGACCGCCGTCTGGGCACGGCGCAGCTTGGCCGCGGCCACCATCTGCATGGCCTTGGTGATCTTCTGCGTCGCCTTCACCGAGGCGATGCGGTTGCGCAGATCCTTCAAGCTCGGCATGACGAGCGCCTATTTCCCGTTGCTGCGATGGCAGGTGCGGCTCAAGCGGACGCCTCTCAGGCGAACGTCTTGGCGAAGGCCTCGACGACGTCCTTGAGCTTGGCAGCCGTCTCGTCGGACAGGTCCTTCGACGTGCGGATCGCGTCGAGGATGTCGGCGTGCTTGGAGCGCAGGACGCCCAACAGCCCCTCCTCGAAGTCGCGCACCCGGTTGACCGGCAGCGGATCGAGATAGCCGTTCACGCCCGCATAGATCACGCAGACCTGCTCCTCCATCTTCAGCGGCGAGAACTGCGGCTGCTTCAGGAGCTCGGTGAGGCGAGCACCGCGGTTCAGCAGGCGCTGGGTCGTGGCGTCGAGGTCGGAGCCGAACTGCGCGAAGGCCGCCATCTCGCGGTACTGCGCCAGCTCGCCCTTGATCTTGCCGGCGACCTTCTTCATCGCCTTGGTCTGGGCCGAGGAGCCCACGCGCGACACGGACAGACCCACGTTCACGGCCGGGCGAATGCCCTGGTAGAACAGGTCGGTCTCGAGGAAGATCTGGCCGTCGGTGATCGAGATGACGTTCGTCGGGATGTAGGCCGACACGTCGTTGGCCTGCGTCTCGATGACCGGAAGGGCGGTCAGCGAGCCGGCGCCGTTCTCGTCGTTCATCTTCGCCGCGCGCTCGAGCAGGCGCGAGTGCAGATAGAACACGTCACCCGGATAAGCCTCGCGGCCGGGCGGACGGCGCAGCAGCAGCGACATCTGGCGGTAGGCGACGGCCTGCTTGGACAGGTCGTCGTAGACGATCACGGCGTGCATGCCGTTGTCGCGGAAGTACTCACCCATGGCGCAGCCGGAGAAGGGCGCCAGGAACTGCATCGGCGCCGGATCGGAGGCCGTGGCGGCGACGATGATCGAGTACTCGAGCGCGCCGTTCTCCTCCAGCACCTTCACGAACTGGGCGACGGTGGAGCGCTTCTGGCCGACCGCGACATAGACGCAGTAGAGCTTCTGGTTCTCGTCGCCGGTCGCGTGCAGCGGCTTCTGGTTGAGGATGGTGTCGAGCGCGATCGCGGTCTTGCCGGTCTGGCGGTCACCGATGATCAGCTCGCGCTGGCCGCGACCGATCGGAATGAGGGCGTCGATCGCCTTCAGGCCGGTGGCCATCGGCTCATGCACGGACTTGCGCGGAATGATGCCCGGCGCCTTCACGTCCACGCGGCGGCGCTCGGTGGCCTGGATCGGGCCCTTGCCGTCGATGGGGTTGCCCAGGGCGTCGACGACGCGGCCGAGCAGGCCCTTGCCCACCGGCACGTCCACGATGGCGCCCGTGCGCTTCACCGTCTGCCCTTCGGCGATCTCGCGGTCGGAGCCGAAGATAACGACACCAACATTGTCGACCTCGAGGTTCAGGGCCATGCCGCGCACGCCCGACTCGAACTCGACCATCTCGCCGGCCTGCACGTTGTCGAGGCCGTAGCAACGGGCAATGCCGTCACCCACCGACAGAACCTGGCCGACCTCGGTGACCTCGGCCTCGGAGCCGAAGTTCTTGATCTGCTCCTTGAGGATTGCGGAAATTTCCGCGGCGCGGATGTCCATCAGCCGACCTCTTTCATGGCGAAACGGATCGAATTCAGTTTATGGCGAAGGCTCGCATCGACCATGCGGCTGCCCAGCTTGACGATGAGACCGCCGAGAATGGCGGGATCGATCTTGACGTCGAGGGCAACCTCGCCCCCGGCAGCCGCCTTGACGGCCGCCTTGATCTCGTCGAGGGCCTTCTGCGACGGCTCCTCGGCGAGGGTCACCTCGGCGTGAACGATGCCCTTCTCGCGGGCGACGAGCGCGCTGTAGGCGCGCACCATGTCGCGGATCGCGAAGAGGCGACGTTTCGACGCAACGAGACGGATGAAATTGGCAGCGAGCCCGCCGATGCCGGCCTTGGCGAGAACGGCGGCGACGCCCCGCTCCTGCTCCTCCGCGGTGAACGCGGGGCTCGTCACGAGGCGGGCAAGGTCCGGGCTCTCGGCCACGAGCGCATCGAAGCGCTTGAGGTCGGCCTCGATCGCGTCGAGGCTACCGGCTTCCTTGGCCAGCTCGAACAGCGCCGAGGCATAGCGCCCGGCAACTCCTGCTATGATAGTTCCGCCTTGAGCCACAGGGCTTCTCTCTTGCTCTCAAGAACCTACGGTCGTCACCGATCGCCTCGGCGGCGCCTGATCCTTCGCGCGGGACAGGGAATGGCGAGGACAGACACAATCTGCCCGGAAGGCGCCGGTGCCCTAACATAAGGATCGTGCGCGCGCAACATCGCAGGCGCCGCTTGCGCCTTCGCGTTGCCACAAAGGCCACTTCCCCACAGCCGTGTCCCACGCTCCGCAGGGCGGGCGCAGCGCCTGAAGAAGGGGTGAGAGCGACTCCCTAGATGGGCATGTTGCGGCATTTCACCCCAAGTCCAGTCCCGATGGGCGCTTTTCGGGCCCTTCGCCGGCCGTGCCGGCCTCCCGGCGTGCGATGCCGGGCAGACCGGCCTGCGGCGATGCGCCTCCGCCGCCGGGGGCCCGGCCAGCGACGCGATGATGTGGCGGCAGCGGCCATCAGCGGGCATGATGAGGCTGTGCCGAGGAGGAGACCGAGCGATGACCGACGTCACTCCCATCCTGTCGCCCGAGGTGGCCGACGCGCTCGCGGCCCGACGGCCCGTGGTCGCCCTCGAATCCACCATCATCGCCCACGGCATGGCCTATCCCGCCAATCTCGAGACGGCGCGCCGGGTCGAGGCCATCGTGCGCGAGGGCTGCGCGGTGCCGGCGACCATCGCCATCCTTGACGGGCGCATCCGCATCGGCCTCGACGAGGCCGGCCTCGAGAGGCTCGCCACCGCACCCGGCGTGATGAAGGCGAGCACGCGCGAGGTGGCGCTCGCTCTCACCACCGGGCGCGATGCGGCCACGACCGTCGCCGCCACCATGCGCCTCGCCGCCATGGCGGGCATCGCCGTCTTCGCCACCGGCGGCATCGGTGGCGTCCACCGCGGCGCGGCCACGTCCTTCGACATTTCTGCCGACCTGACGGAGCTGTCTCGCACACCCGTCGCCGTCGTCTCGGCGGGAGCCAAGGCCATCCTCGACCTCGCCCTGACGCTGGAGATGCTGGAGACGCTCGGCGTGCCGGTGGTTGCGGTCGGCACGGACACCTTCCCCGCCTTCTACTCCCGCGACAGCGGCCTTCGCGCCCCCGCGCGGCTCGACACGGCGGCGCAGATCGCCACCTTCATCCGCGCCCATCGCGCGCTCGGCCTCAATTCCGGGGTGCTCGTCGCCAACCCCATCCCGGCCGAGGCCGAGATTCCCGCCGCCGAGATCGCGCCGGTGATCGAATCGGCCCTCCTCGAGGCCGCCGCGGCGGGCATCACCGGCAAGGACGTGACGCCCTTCCTGCTGCCGCGCGTCGTGGAGGCCACGGCCGGCCGCAGCCTCAGGGCCAACATCGCGCTCGTCGAGAACAACGCAGTGCTTGCAGCGCAGATCGCGGTGGCGCTCGCCGCCGAGGAGCGGTGAACAAGGAGGCGCGGGCTGCGCCCGGCCCCTTACATGAAGCTCATGGGGTCGACATCCACCGTCACGCGGATTCGCTGCGGCGGCTTCGGCGTCCGTGCGAGCCAGGCCCGCAGGTAGCCCTGCAGGTCGCTGTCGCGCGTCGCCCTGACGAGGAGGCGGAAGCGGTAGCGGCCGCGGATGAGGGCGAGCGGCGCCTCCGCCGGACCGAGCACGTCGATGCCCGCAGGCGGCTCGGCGGCGCGGGCGAGGGCGCGCGCATGCGCCTCGGCCTCGCCACGATCCGGGGCCGAGACGATGATGGCGGCGAGGCGCCCGAAGGGCGGCAGGCCGGCGGCCTCGCGCACGGCCTCCTCCTCGGCGTAGAAGGCTGCGGCATCGCCGGACAGGAGCGCCCGCATCACGGGATGGTCGGGCTGGTAGGTCTGCAGCAGCGCCCGCCCCGGCCGCTCGCCGCGTCCGGCGCGGCCCGTCACCTGCTGGAGCAGCTGGAACGTGCGCTCGGAGGCGCGCGGGTCGCCGCTCGCCAGCCCCACATCGGCATCGACGACGCCCACGAGCGTTAGCAGCGGGAAGTTGTGGCCCTTGGCGACGAGCTGGGTGCCGATGATGATATCCGCCTCGCCCGCGGCGATCGCCGCGAGCTCCCGGCGCAGGCGCTCCACGCCGCCGGGAAAGTCGCTGGACAGGGTGATGACGCGGGCGTCGGGGAAGTGCTCGACCACCTCCTCGGCCAGGCGCTCGACACCGGGCCCGCACGCGGCGAGCGCATCGACCGTGCCGCATTCCGGGCAGTTGTCCGGCCGCCGCTCCACATGGCCGCAATGGTGGCAGACGAGGGCGCGGCGAAAACGGTGCTCCACCAGCCAGGCCGAGCAGTTGGGGCACTGGAAGCGGTGGCCGCAGCTGCGGCAGAGCGTGAGGGGCGCATAGCCGCGCCTGTTGAGGAAGAGCAGGCTCTGCTCGCCTGCCGCGCGCGTCTCCCGCATGGCGGCGAGCAGGGGGGGCGACAGCCAGCGGCCGCGCTCGGGCGCGTGCCGGCGCATGTCGATGGCCCGCATGGCAGGCAGGGTGCGGCCCCCGAAGCGCTCGGGCAGGACGAGGTGGCGATAGCGCCCGCGCGCCGCGTTGACGCGCGTCTCGACTGACGGGGTAGCGGAGGCGAGGACGATGGGCGCCTTGTCGATGCGCGCCCGCACGATGGCCATGTCGCGGGCGTGATAGAGCGCCCCTTCCTCCTGCTTGTAGGCCTGCTCGTGCTCCTCGTCGACGACGATGAGGCCGAGGTCGCGGAAGGGCAGGAAGAGGGCCGAGCGCGCCCCCGCGACCACCTTCACCTCCCCGGCCGCCACGGCCCGGTGCAGGCGCTCGCGCCGGCGGCCGGAAATGCCCGAGTGCCATTCGGCCGGCGCGGTGCCGAAGCGGGCGGCGAAGCGGCCGAGGAACTGCGCCGTGAGCGCGATCTCGGGCATGAGGATCAGCGCCTGCCGGCCCTGCCGCAGGGCCTCCGCCACGGCCTCGAAATAAACTTCCGTCTTGCCCGAGCCGGTGACGCCCTCGACGAGCGTGACGGAGAAGCGGCGCTCGGCGACGGCGCTGCGCAGGACGGCTGCGGCCCGCTCCTGGTCCGGCGACAGCTCCGCCGGCGCATGGTCTGGATCCGGCAGACCCGCTACCGGCTCCGGCGGCAGGGCGACTGTCTCGAGCGTACCGGCGTCGACGAGGCCGTTGATCACGGCAAGGCTCACGCCCGCACGCTCGGCGAGGTCCGCCTTCGTGTAGACGAGCCCGCCCTCGGCCGCCGCGATGACCCGGAGGCGCGCCGCGGTCAGGCGCTCGGGCGGCTCGCCAGAGAGGCGCACGCCCACGCGCACCTGCTCGGCCTTGTCCTCGCCGGGAATACGCAGGGCAAGACGCATGGCGAGCCCGAGGGGGGCGAGCGTGTACCAGGCGATCCAGTCGATGAGCCGGCGCAGGTCCTCGCCCATGGGCGGCACGTCCACCCGCCCGAGGACGCTCTTCAGGTTGGCGGCGGAGCCCTCGCGCACGGCCCAGACGACGCCGACGGTCTGGCGCGGCCCAAGCGGCACCACGACGACGTCACCCTCCGCCAGCGCCGTGCCGGCCGGCACGGCGTAGGAATAGGCCTTGTCGAGCGCCACGGGCACGACGACATCGGCGATGCGGCTCGCCGCCTGCCGCGCTTCGCTCGCGCCGTTTTCGGAGGGCATGTCCATGCGCTCTGGCATAACACCGATTCGCCCGCCTGTTCACGCGCCGTTAGGGTGGCGGGTGGAATCCTTGCCCTCATGATCGATCTGCCTGATGACACCTTCCGCGCCTTCCAGGGGTGGCTCGCCCATCTTGCCGGTGAGCGCCGCCTGTCGCCCAAGACGCTGGAGGCCTATGGCCGCGACGCGCGCCAGTTCTTCGCCTTCCTCACGGACCACCTCGGCGGCCCGCCGACGCTCGCCGCCATCGCGCGGCTGAAGCCGATGGACCTGCGCGCCTTCCTCGCCTCGCGCCGCGCGGCGGGGGTCACCGGGCGCTCGCTGATGCGCCAGCTGGCGGCGCTGCGCTCCTTCAGCCGGCATCTCGAACGCGCCGGCCTCGGCACGGCGTCGGCCTTTGTTGCCATGCGCGCACCGAAGGTATCGAAGGGCCTGCCGCGCCCGCTGACGGCCGAGGCGGCCCGCGCCGTGGTGGATGCCGACAGCCGCGCCGGTGAGGCACGCGAGGGCTGGATCCTGGCGCGCGATGCAGCCGTGATGGCGCTGCTCTACGGTTGTGGCCTGCGCATCTCGGAGGCGCTCGGCCTCAGGGGAGGGGACGTCAAGGCCCTCGAGGCGGGCAGCATCACTGTGACCGGCAAGGGCGGCAAGATGCGCGAGGTGCCGGTGCTGCCGCAGGTGGCGCGGGCGGTGGCGGATTACGTCTCCGCCTGCCCCTATCCGCTCGTGCCGGACGGGCCGCTCTTCGTCGGTGCCCGCGGCGGCCCCCTGTCGCCGCGCATCATCCAGCTCGCCATGGAGCGTCTGCGTGGCGCCCTCGGCCTGCCGGCAAGCGCGACGCCCCACGCGCTGCGCCATTCCTTCGCCAGCCACCTGCTCGGCCGCGGGGGGGATCTGCGCGCCATCCAGGAGCTGCTCGGCCACGCCTCGCTGTCGACGACGCAGGTCTACACCAAGGTCGACGCCGCCCGGCTTCTGGCCGCCTACGAAGCGGCGCATCCGCGGGCGTGAACGCCCGAGACGACGAAGCCCGGGGCGATGCCCCGGGCCCGTGCGAATGCATGGCGATCGGCAGGCGATCACATGTGGATCGCGCGCTTCTCCACGGCCATGGCCGCTTCCTTCACCGCTTCCGAGCGGGTGGGGTGGGCGTGGCAGGTGCGGGCGAGATCCTCGGACGAGCCGCCGAACTCCATCAGCACGGCCGCCTCGTGGATCATCTCGCCGGCTTCCGGGCCGATGATGTGCACGCCGAGCACCTTGTCGGTCGCCGCGTCGGCGAGCACCTTCACGAAGCCGTCAGTCTCCCGGTTCACCTTGGCGCGACCATTGGCGGTGAAGGGGAACTTGCCGACCGTGTAGGCGACGCCGGCCTCCTTCAGCTCCTCCTCCGTCTTGCCGACGGCGGCCACCTCCGGGAAGGTGTAGACAACGCCCGGAATGACGTCGTAGTTCACGTGCCCCGCCTTGCCGGCGAGGATCTCGGCCACGGCCACGCCCTCGTCCTCGGCCTTGTGGGCGAGCATGGGGCCGGCGATCACGTCGCCGATGGCGTAGATGCCCGGCACCTTCGTCTGGAAATGGGCGTCGACCACGATGCGGCCGCGCTTGTCGGTCTCGATGCCGAGCCCCTCGAGGCCCAGGTCCTTGGTGTAGGGCACGCGGCCGATGGCCACGAGCACGATGTCGGCGTCGACCACCTCGGCGTCACCGCCGGCTGCCGGCTCCACCGTGACCTTGGCCCCGCCATTGCCGGTCTCGACCTTGGTCACCTTGCTGCCGAGCTTGAAGGTGAAGCCCTGCTTGGAGAGGATGCGCTGGAAGTTCTTGGCCACCTCGCCGTCCATGCCGGGCAGGATGCGGTCGAGGAACTCGACCACCGTCACCTCGGCGCCGAGGCGGCGCCACACCGAGCCGAGCTCGAGGCCGATGACGCCGGCACCCACGACGACGAGCTTGCCGGGAACCTTTTCGAGCGACAGCGCGCCCGTGGAGGAGACGACGACCTTCTCGTCGATCGTCACGCCCGGAAGCTGGGCGACGTCAGAGCCCGTGGCGATGACAATGTTCTTCGCCTCGAGCGTCTTCACGGAGCCGTCCTCGGCCGTCACCTCCACCTTGCCGGGCGCGGCGATGCGGCCCGTGCCGTGGAAGGCGTCGATCTTGTTCTTCTTCAGCAGGAACTCGACGCCCTTGGTGTTGCCATCGATGCCCTCCTGCTTGAAGGCGTGCATCCTCGCGAGGTCGAGCGTCGGCGCCGACACGCCGATGCCCATGTCGGCGAAGGCATGCGCCGCCTCCTCGAAACGATGCGAGGCATGGAGCAGGGCCTTGGAGGGGATGCAGCCGACGTTGAGGCAGGTGCCGCCGTGCGTCTTGCGCTTCTCCACCACGGCGACCTTCTGGCCGAGCTGGGCGGCGCGGATGGCACAGACGTAGCCACCAGGGCCGGTGCCGATGACGATCGTGTCGTAGGACATGGGGCGAGCTCCGTTTGAGACGTGACGGCCGGGGTGCCCCGGCCGTCCATGCGTCCCGAGCGAGCGGGAAGAGGTCCGGCGTGCTGGCCGGGGGGCGGATCAGAGGTCGAGCACGAGGCGCGCCGGATCCTCGAGGTTCTCCTTCACGCGCACCAGGAAGGTGACGGCCTCCTTGCCGTCGATGATGCGGTGGTCGTAGGACAGTGCGAGATACATCATCGGGCGGATGACGATCTGGCCGTTGCGGACCACCGGGCGCTCCTCGATGCGGTGCATGCCGAGGATGGCCGACTGCGGCGCGTTGAGGATCGGCGTCGAGAGGAGCGAGCCGTAGACGCCGCCGTTGGAGATGGTGAAGGTGCCGCCCTGCATCTCCTCGATCTTCAGCTGGCCGTCACGGGCGCGCTTGCCGAAGTCGGCGATCGCCTTCTCGATGCCGGCGATGGAGAGCTGGTCGGCATCGCGCACCACCGGCACGACGAGGCCCTTGTCCGTGCCGACGGCGACGCCGATGTGGTAGTAGTTCTTGTAGATGATGTCGGTGCCGTCGATCTCGGCATTGACGGCCGGCAGCTCCTTGAGCGCCTGCACGCAGGCCTTCACGAAGAAGCCCATGAAGCCGAGCTTCACGCCGTGCTTCTTCTCGAAGGTATCCTTGTACTGGCTGCGCAGCGCCATCACGCCCGACATGTCGACGTCGTTGAACGTCGTCAGCATGGCCGCGGTCTGCTGGGCATCCTTGAGGCGGCGGGCGATGGTCTGGCGCAGCTTGGTCATGCGCACGCGCTCCTCGCGCGCGGCATCGTCCGGTGCCGAGGGGGCGCGGATCTGCGCCGGGGCGGCCGGCGCCTGCGGGGCGGCGGCGCCGGCAGCGACGGCCGCCAGCATGTCGCCCTTGGTCACGCGCCCGTCCTTGCCGGTGCCGGCGACGGAAGCGGGGGAGACGCCGGTCTCCTCGGCAATGCGGCGCACGGCCGGGCCGTGGTCCGTGGCGGCGGCCGGGGCCGCCGGCTTCGGCGCATCGGCCTTGGGCGCCTCTTCCTTCTTCGCGGCCGGCTTCTCGGCCGGCTTGGCAGCGGCGCCCTCGCCCTCCGTGATGGAGCCGAGCAGCGCCCCCACCTCGACCGTGTCGCCCTCCTTCGCGGCCACCTCGGCGAGGACGCCGGCCGCGGGGGCATTGACCTCGAGCGTGACCTTGTCGGTCTCGAGCTCGACGAGCGGCTCATCGGCCTTCACGGCCTCGCCGGGCTTCTTGAACCAGCGGCCAATGGTGGCCTCGGTGACGGATTCGCCCAGGGTGGGCACGCGGATTTCGGTCGCCATGATCTTCGTTTCGCTTCTAGGCCACGCGGCCGGGTTGAGGGGGCAAGGGACGGCTCGGGAGCCGTCCCGGCATTACGGGGCGAAGGCCTCGTCGAGGAAAGCCTGCAGCTGGGCGAGGTGCTTCGACATCAGGCCAGTGGCGGTGGCGGCGGAGGCCGCACGGCCGACGTAGCGCGGCCGCTTCACCTTGCAGCCGGCGTGATCGAGCACCCACTCGAGATAGGGCTCGACGAAGGTCCACGCCCCCATGTTCTTCGGCTCTTCCTGGCACCAGATCACCTCGGCGCGCGGGAAGCGCTGCAGCTCCGTCGCCAGGGACTTGGCCGGGAAGGGATAGAGCTGCTCGGTGCGGAGCAGGTAGATGTCGTCGATGCCCCGCTTCTCGCGCTCCTCATAGAGGTCGTAGTAGACCTTGCCCGAGCAGATCACGACGCGGCGGATCTTGTCGTCCTTGACGAGCTTGATTGTCTCGCCCGGCAGCCGCTCCGCGTCGTCCCTGAGGATGCGGTGGAAGCTCGTGCCCTCGCCCAGCTCGGCCAGGCTCGACACGCAGCGCTTGTGACGCAGCAGGGACTTCGGCGTCATCAGGATGAGGGGCTTGCGGAAGTCGCGCTTCAGCTGCCGGCGCAGGATGTGGAAGTAGTTCGCCGGCGTCGTGCAGTTCGCGACCTGCATGTTGTCTTCGGCGCACAGCTGCAGGTAGCGCTCAAGGCGGGCGGAGGAGTGCTCCGGTCCCTGGCCCTCGTAGCCGTGCGGCAGCAGCATGACGAGGCCCGACATGCGCAGCCACTTGCGCTCGCCCGAGGAGATGAACTGGTCGATGACCACCTGCGCGCCGTTGGCGAAGTCGCCGAACTGCGCCTCCCACATCGTGAGCGCGTTGGGTTCGGCGAGCGTGTAGCCGTATTCGAAGCCGAGCACGGCCTCTTCCGAAAGCATCGAGTTGATGACCTCGTAGCGCGCCTGGCCCTCGCGGATGTTGTTGAGGGGCGTGTAGCGGTCCTCGGTCTCCTGATCGATGAGCACCGAGTGGCGCTGGCTGAAGGTGCCGCGCTCGCTGTCCTGGCCGGACAGGCGCACGGGGTGCCCCTCGAGCACCAGCGAGCCAAAAGCAAGCGCCTCGGCGGTCGCCCAGTCGAGGCCCTCGCCGGTCTCGATCATCTTGCGGCGGTTGTCGAGGAAGCGCCTGATCGTGCGGTGCACGTTGAAGCCTTCCGGCACCTCGCAGATGCGCTGGCCGATCATCTTCAGCGTGTCGATGGCGACGCCCGTGGCGCCACGGCGTGGATCGTCCGCGTCCTCGCGCACGGCCTTCAGGCCGGACCAGCGCCCGTCGAGCCAGTCAGCCTTGTTGGGCTTGTAGGACTGGGCCGCCTCGAACTCCTCGTCGAGCTTGGCGCGCCACTTCTCGCGGGCCTCGTCGACCTCAGCCTGCGTGACCACGCCCTCGTCGATGAGCTTCTTGGCGTAGATCTCCAGCGTCGTCGGATGCTGGCGGATCTTCTTGTACATCAACGGCTGGGTAAAGCCGGGCTCGTCGCCTTCGTTGTGGCCGAAGCGACGATAGCAGAACATGTCGATGACGACCGGCTTGTGGAACTTCTGCCGGAATTCCGTCGCGATCTTGGCGGCGAAGGTCACCGCCTCCGGATCGTCGCCGTTGACGTGGAAGACCGGCGCCTCGACCATCTTGGCCACGTCGGACGGATAGGGCGAGGAGCGCGAGTAGCGCGGATTGGTCGTGAAGCCGATCTGGTTGTTGATGATGAAGTGCACCGAGCCGCCGGTGCGGTGACCCTTGAGACCGGAGAGGCCGAAGCATTCGGCCACGACGCCCTGGCCGGCGAAGGCCGCGTCGCCATGGATGAGGAGCGGCATCACCTTGGAGCGCTCCACCGTGTCACCGAGCTGGTCCTGCTTGGCGCGCACCTTACCGAGCACCACGGGGTCGACGATCTCCAGGTGCGACGGGTTGGCGGTCAGCGACAGATGCACCCTGTTGCCGTCGAACTCGCGGTCCGACGAGGCGCCGAGGTGGTACTTCACGTCGCCCGAGCCCTCCACGTCGTCAGGCGCGAAGGAGCCGCCCTTGAACTCGTGGAAGATGGCGCGGTGCGGCTTGCCCATCACCTGAGCGAGCACATTGAGGCGGCCGCGGTGGGCCATGCCCAGCACGATCTCCTTCACGCCGAGCGCGCCGCCGCGCTTGATGATCTGCTCCAGCGCCGGGATGATCGCCTCGCCGCCGTCCAGGCCGAAGCGCTTGGTCCCGGTGTACTTGATGTCGAGGAACTTCTCGAAGCCCTCGGCCTCGATGAGCTTGTTGAGGATCGCCCGCTTGCCGCGCTCGGTGAAGGCGATCTCCTTGTCCGGCCCCTCGATGCGCTCCTGGATCCACGCCTTCTCCGTCGGATCGGAGATGTGCATGAACTCGACGCCGAGTGTCTGGCAGTAGGTGCGGCGCAGGATCGCGAGCATCTGGTTGATGGTCGCGAACTCGAGGCCGAGCACGTGGTCGATGAAGATCGGCCGGTCGTAGTCGGCTTCCGTGAAGCCGTAGGTCGAGGGATGCAGCTCCTCGTGATCCTTCGGCGGCGCGATGGCCAGCGGGTCGAGGTTGGCGTGCAGGTGGCCGCGCATGCGATAGGCGCGGATCATCATGAGGGCGCGGACGGAGTCACGCGTCGCCTGCAGCACCTGGGCGTCGGACAGCTCGACGCCCGACTTCTGCGCCTTCGCCTTGACCTTGTCGCCGAGGGCCTTCTCGACCGGTGCCCAGTTGCCGTCGAGCGCCGAGACGAGCTCGCCGTTGAGCGGCACAGGCCAGTTCGGCTTCTTCCAGGAGGCGCCCCGCGCGTTCTTGGTGATCAGCGCGGCATCGTCCTTGAGACCTGCGAAGAACGTCTGCCACTCGGCATCGACCGAGGCCGGGTTCTGCTGGTAGCGGGCGTAGAGCTCCTCGATGTAGGCAGCATTGCCGCCGTAGAGGAACGAGGTTTGGGCGAAGAGATCGTTGGCGTCCTGGCGTGCCATTGGTCCTGGTCCTGCCGGAACCCACGGGGATGAACCCCGATGGAGAACAGAGCCGGTTGCCCGGCTCCTTGATCCGCCGCCTCCGGTTAGGCGGCGGATGGTGGGAGGGCCGCCCGGAGGCGGCCCGTGAATGGCGAAGCAAAGCCGAACGTTACGACGGATACGTGAGCAAAAGGTTGCCTTTGCCCGCGCATCGCCGTTCCGTCAGCCCTTGAGAACCTCGACGAGGGTCTTGCCGAGCCGGGCCGGGGAAGGCGAGACGCGGATGCCCGCCGCCTCCATGGCCGCGATCTTGTCCTCGGCGCCGCCCTTGCCGCCGGAAATGATGGCGCCGGCGTGGCCCATGCGGCGGCCGGGCGGAGCGGTCCGGCCGGCGATGAAGCCGACCATCGGCTTCTTGCGGCCCTTGCGCGCCTCAGCCCGGATGAACTCGGCCGCCTCCTCCTCGGCCGATCCGCCGATCTCGCCGATCATGATGATCGAGTGCGTATTCGGATCGGAGAGGAACATGTCGAGCACCTCGATGAACTCGGTGCCCTTCACCGGGTCGCCGCCGATGCCGACGGCCGTCGTCTGGCCGAGGCCCTCCTGCGTCGTCTGGAACACGGCCTCGTAGGTCAGCGTGCCGGAGCGCGAGACGATGCCGACATTGCCGGGGCGAAAGATGTTGCCCGGCATGATGCCGATCTTCGACTCGCCGGCCGTCACCACGCCGGGGCAGTTCGGCCCGATGAGGCGAGACTTGGAGCCGGAGAGGGCACGCTTGACCTTCACCATGTCCATCACCGGGATGCCCTCGGTGATGCAGACGATGAGCGGAATCTCGGCCGCGATCGCCTCGCAGATGGCGTCGGCCGCGCCCGCCGGCGGAACATAGATGACAGTCGCGTCGGCGCCCGTCTTCTCGCGCGCCTCGGCGACGGTGTCGAACACCGGCAGGCCAAGGTGCGTCGTTCCACCCTTGCCGGGGGAGACGCCGCCGACCATCTTCGTGCCGTAGGCGATGGCCTGCTCGGAGTGGAAGGTGCCGTTCTTGCCGGTGAAGCCCTGGCAGATGACCTTCGTGTTCTTGTCGATGAGGATGGACATCGTTCAGGCTCCCTTCACGGCCTTGACGATCTTCTGAGCGGCGTCGTCGAGGTCGTCGGCAGAAATGACGTTGAGGCCGGACTCGTTCAGGATCTTCTTGCCGAGTTCGACATTGGTGCCCTCGAGGCGCACGACAAGCGGAACCTTGAGGCCGACCTCCTTCACCGCGGCAATCACGCCCTCGGCGATGACGTCGCACTTCATGATGCCGCCGAAGATGTTGACGAGGATGCCCTTCACGTTCGGGTCGGCGGTGATGATCTTGAAGGCCGCCGTGACCTTCTCCCTCGAGGCGCCGCCGCCGACGTCGAGGAAGTTGGCCGGCTCTGCGCCGTAGAGCTTGATGATGTCCATCGTCGCCATGGCGAGACCGGCGCCGTTGACCATGCAGCCGATGGTGCCGTCGAGGGCGATGTAGGCGAGATCGTGCTTGCTGGCCTCGATCTCCTTCTCGTCCTCCTCGGTCACGTCCCGCAGGGCAACGATGTCCGGGTGGCGGTAGAGGGCGTTGGAGTCGAAGGACACCTTGGCGTCGAGGCAGCGCAGCTGGCCATCCTTGGTGACGATCAGCGGGTTGATCTCGAGCATCGCCATGTCCTTGGCGACGAAGGCCGCATAGAGCTTGGTCACGAGGCTCTCGGCCTGCTTGGCGAGGTCGCCGGTAAGGCCCAGCGCCTTGGCCACGGTGCGGCCGTGGTGCGGCATCACGCCGGTCGCCGGATCAACCGCGAAGGTCAGGATCTTCTCGGGGCTCTTGTGGGCGACCTCCTCAATGTCCATGCCGCCTTCCGTCGAGACGACGAAGGCGACGCGGCTCGTGGCACGGTCGACGAGGGCGGAGAGATAGAACTCACGCTCGATGTCCGAGCCGTCCTCGATGTAGATGCGGTTGACCTGCTTGCCGGCCGGGCCGGTCTGAACGGTCACGAGCGTCCTGCCCAGCATCTGGCCGACGAAGGTCTTGACCTCTTCGACCGACCTGGCGAGGCGCACGCCGCCCTTGTCGCCCGCTTCCGGCTCCTTGAACTTGCCCTTGCCGCGCCCGCCGGCATGAATCTGGGCCTTGACGACCCACAGCGGCCCGCCGAGCTCTTTCGCCGCGGCTTCTGCCTCTTCAACGGAGAAGACGGCCTTGCCGGCCGAGACCGGGACGCCGAATTCCTTCAGAACGGCCTTGGCCTGGTACTCGTGAATGTTCATGAGTGTGTCCCTTCTTGGCGGGGCAATCGGCAGTGCCGCCGGCGGCAGGCAATCGTCGCACCTCTTACGCGGACTGCCTGCAGCCGACTGCCTCCTCGATCAGCCGGCGAAGGCCGGGTTGATGCCCTTGCAGGCCTCGACGAGGCCCTGCACGGACGCGACCGACTTCTGGAACATCGCCTTCTCGGCGTCGTTCAGCTCGATCTCGACGATGCGCTCCACGCCGCCGGCACCGATGACGATCGGCACGCCGACGAACATGTCCTTCACGCCATACTCGCCGTTGAGATAGGCGGCGCAGGGCAGGACGCGCTTCTTGTCCTTGAGGTAGCTCTCGGCCATGGCGATGGCGGAAGCCGCCGGGGCGTAGAAGGCCGAGCCGGTCTTGAGCAGGTTGACGATCTCGCCGCCGCCCTTGCGCGTGCGCTCGACGATGGCGTCCACCTTCTCCTGCGTGGTCCAGCCCATCTTGACGAGGTCGGGCAGCGGGATGCCAGCCACCGTGGAGTAGCGCACGAGCGGCACCATGTCGTCACCGTGGCCGCCGAGCACGAAGGCCGTGACGTCCTCGACCGAGACCTTGAACTCCTCGGCGAGGAAGTAGCGGAAGCGGGCCGAATCGAGCACGCCGGCCATGCCGACGATCTTGTTCTTCGGCAGGCCCGACGCCTTCTGCAGCGCCCACACCATGGCGTCGAGCGGGTTGGTGATGCAGATGACGAAGGCGTTAGGGGCGTACTGCTTGATGCCCTGGCCGACCGCTTCCATCACCTTGAGGTTGATGCCGAGCAGGTCGTCGCGGCTCATGCCCGGCTTGCGCGGCACGCCGGCGGTGACGATGATGACGTCCGCCCCCTCGATATCGGCGTAGGACTGGGTGCCCTTGTAGGCGGCGTCGAAGCCGTCCACCGGGGAGGACTCGGCCAGGTCGAGGCCTTTGCCCTGCGGAATGCCTTCGGCGATGTCGAAGAGCACGACGTCGCCCAGCTCCTTGAGGCCGACGAGATGGGCAAGGGTGCCGCCGATCTGGCCGGCGCCGATCAGCGCGATCTTCTTACGGGCCATGTGAGAAACCGTCCTTCAGTTCGAGGAGGGGACGCATCCCGGAAAACCGCGGTTTCTTTGACTCAAACGGGGTCCTGCTTCAAGTCATGCAAAACCCGCCGCGGGGCTGGCCTTTGCTGCCACGACCGGTAGCTTGCGCCGGGCGCGGCGGCGAAAAGACAGATGGTGCAAGGGGTTGGGAATTTCCAGTGGTGCCCCGGGCTGATGCGGCAGATGCCAAGTCTTTTTGTTACAGTTTTCAGATATTGTAACTTTTATTGCGCCGGCAGCGCCGGGTAGGCCGTCCGCAGGCCCGCGCGCACTCATACATAGCCGGCTTTGAGAGCCCGCAGCGCGATGCGGATGATCGTCGCCAGTCGCTCCTCCAGCATGTCGCGGGGGCGCTCCGCGTCAAGCCGGACCGCGGTCGGATGCGTAAACCGGAAGAGGATGTCGGTGAGGAAGGTCAGCGCCTGCTCGCGGTCCCTGGGGTTGAAGGTGCCGGTCGCCAGCCCCTCGTCCACTACCCGGCCGACGAACATGCGCACCCGGCCCCGGTGCCGCCGCGCCACGCCGCGGTTCGCCTCGGCCGCGGCGACAAAGAGGTCGAAGATCGGCGGGTCGTTCTCGGCCAGGTCGCGGTAGTCACGCGCGAGCGCGAGGATGAGACGCTCCAGCTTGTCGTCCGCCGGGTCCGGTGCATTTGCCACGTCGGCGAGGAAGGTTTCGACCGGACGCAGGGCCGCCTGCACCACCGCATCCAGCAGGTCGCGCTTGGAGGGGAAGTAGCGGTAGACATTGGCGTGCGTCATGCCCGCCTCCTGGGCGACGCCCACCACCGTGACCCGCGCCGCTCCCAGGCGGCGCACGTGCTCGGCAGCAATCTCGAGCAGCCGCGCGTCCGCCGTCTCGGGTGTCGCGCGGGCCGCTCGGCGGGGCGCGCTCATGTCTCCACCAGGCCCGTCGTGTTGCCGGAGGCGCGGGAATCGCCCTGGCCATGCGGCAGGGCGAGATAATCCTGCGACCGCATCTCGATGAGGCGCGACACCGTGCGGTCGAACTCGAAGACCTCGCGCCCCTGGTCGGCACGGTAGAGTTCGTGCGGCTCCGCCTCGGCCGAGGCGATGAGCTTCACGTTTTTCTCGTAGAGCGTGTCGATGAGCGTGATGAAGCGCTTGGCCGCGTTGCGCTGGGCATAATCCATCATCGGGATGCCCGACAGGATGATGCAGTGGTAGCGCTCGGCCAGCGCCAGATAGTCGGAGGCGCCGAGGGGGCGCTCGCACAGCTCGGCGAACGTGAAGCGGGCCACGCCGTCGCTCGCGCTCGGCACGGGCACCGTGCGCCCCTTCACGTGGATCGCGTCGGGCTTGCCCTCGCGCCGCCCGGTGAGGCGGAAGAAGGCCTCGTCCAGCGCCGCCTCGGCCGCCGCGTCCGCCGGCACGTGGTAGACCGGGCTGCCGGCCAGCTTCTCGAGGCGGAAGTCGGTGCGGGAATCCAGGCGCACCACCTCCATCCGGCTCGTCAGCAGGTCGATGAAGGGCAGGAACAGCGCCCGGTTGAGGCCATCCTCATAGAGGCGGCTCGGCTCCACGTTCGACGTGGCAACCACGGTGACGCCGCGCGCGAACAGGGCCGCAAACAGCCGGCCGAGGATCATCGCGTCGGCGATATCCGTCACCGTGAACTCGTCGAAGCACAGCAGCCAGGCTTCGTCCGCCAGCGCATCGGCCACGGGCGGGATGGGGTCGCCGTCCTTCTCCCGCCCGTCCTTGACCCGCTGGCGGTGGGCGAAGATGCGCTCGTGCACGTCGGCCATGAAGGCGTGGAAGTGCGCGCGGCGCTTGCGCTCGGGCGGCGCGACCTCAAAGAAGAGATCCATCAGCATGGTCTTGCCGCGGCCCACCGAGCCCCAGATGTAAAGACCCTTGAGGGGTTCCGCCTTCTCGCTGCGCTTGCCGAACAGCCAGCCGAGCGGGCTCGTCTTGCGGGCGAGGCGCCGCTCGCCGAGGCGCTGCGCCAGCTCGTCGAGCCGCGCCACGAGCCTTTCCTGGGCGGGGTCGCGCTCGATCACGCCTTCGCTTACGAGGGCGTCGTAGCGGGCGCGCACGCTGGTGGAGGCAAGGGAAAGGCGGGGCTCGATGATCACGGGGAGGGATTTAGCGCCTCACGCGGTCCTGTACAATCCGCCTCGCGGTCGCGGCACGGCAGGTCAGCCCGGCTATCGCGGCATGAGATCGTAGGGGTGCGCCCAGCCGGGCAGGGCGGCGATGCGCCGGGTCCAGGCCTCGATGTTGGGGAAGGCGGACCGGCCGATGCCCGTCTCCTCGGGATAGTAGAGGTATCCGACCATGGAGATGTCGGCGATGGTCGGTGTATCGCCCACGATGAAGGAGCGCCTGTCGAGGTGCTTCTCCACGATGTCGAAGGCGGCGAGCGTGCGGTTGCGCAGGAACTCGGTCACCGGGCTCTCGGGCATCTTCCTGAGGCCGACCATGAACCGCAGTGTCGCCAGATAGCTCGTGAACTTGTGGTTGTCGAAGAGGATCCAGCGCAGGATGTCGTAGCGCTCGGCGGTGTCACGCCCGCCAAAGCGGCCGTGCCGCTCGGCCAGCATCACAAGAATGGCACCGCTCTGGGTGAAACGCTGCCCGTCGTGCTCGAGCACCGGCACCTCGCCCATCTCGTTGCAGGTGTCGCGGAACTCGGGGCTCCTGGTCTCGCCGTTGAAGAAATCGACGAAACGCGGCCGCCATTCGCAGCCGCAAAGGTTCAGCATCAGGGCCACCTTGTAGGCGTTCCCCGACTGGCCGAAGCAATGAAGGATGTAGCCGCCCATCGTGCGCTGCGCCCTCTTTAGGTTCCGGCGCCAGTTGACCGCAAACAGGCGGGCCGCGCCAGAGCGGAGAGGCATCAGGGCGCTTGAATTTCATGTTGCATTGCACAATATGTGCCGGCGTCTAGGGAACGCGCGCCCTCGGGGGTCGGATCGACGATCGGCCACCGAGAGAACGACGATGGACACAAACTCCAGGCCTTCCGGCATCATCCGCAAGCTGTTCGCTGCGGATCTGCCCGATTTCCGCGCCCACTTGCGACGTCTCGACCCGGAAAGCCGCCAGAGCCGCTTCATCGGGGCAGTCGCCGACGAGTATCTCGACGCCTATGCCGACCGCTGCCTGGCCTCGCGGGGGCTCGTCTTCGGCTATGTCGAGGACGGCATCGTGCGCGGCGCGGCCGAGCTGCAGCCCTTTGAGATCGGGGGCGAGCGGCGGGCCGAGGCCGCCTTCAGCGTCGAGCGCGCGTGGCGCCGCCGCGGCATCGGCAGCGCGCTCTTCTCCCGCCTCCTCGTCAGCGCCCGCAACCGCGACGTGAAGACGCTCATCGTCAACTGCATGGGCGACAACGAGGCGATGCGCGCGCTGGCACGGCGCTTTTCCGCCGAGATCATCTTCGAGCATGGGGAACTCATCGGCACGATCAAGGGTCTCGGGCCGACGCCCGTCTCCATTGCCGAGGAGATGATCGACGACGCCCGGAGCCTTGCCATGAGCGCGCTCGACTACCAGCGGCGCCTCATGGCGTCGCAGCCGGCTGCGAACTGAAAAAGGGCGCCGAGGCGCCCTTTCTTATCCTTTCTGCTGTCTCAGCGGGACAGGGTAAGCGGCGCGCCGGACTTGGCGAGCACGCCGTTGAAGGAGTTGCCGCTGCCCTTGAGGCGGGCCACGACGCTGCCACGCGAATACAGATAGACCTCGCCGTCGCGCAGATCCCAGGCGTTGACGCTCTGGAGGTCGCGGCTGTTGCAGCCCGACGAGGAGGCCTTGTAGAGGTCGAGCGCCGGGGCGCTGGACAGCGTGATGCGGCACGAGCTGCCGGCGGCCTCGCGGGCCGTCCAGCCGCCCGTCACGCTGCTGCGCGTGGGCGCGGGAGGAGCGCTTGTCGGCTGGCGGCCGAGGTCGGCGACGGGGCCCGGCGTGGTACCAGCCTCGGTGCCGGCGAGTGTGCCGTCCGGCCCGAGCGTGCCCGGCGCCACGACCGAACCGTCCGGTGCGGCGGCCGTGCCCGGCGCCGGTGGCAGGGGGCTCGCGATCACCTCGGCCGGGGCAGACGGCGGCAGCGGCTCGAAGTCCGAACCGGCCGAGACGGCGCGGGCGCTGCGATAACCACCCGGCGCGGGTCCGGCGTCGCTGAAGCGTTCCGAGGCGCAGGCGGCGACGATGAGGAGCGGAGCGAGAGCCGCAACCCGCCGGGCGAAGCGCTTCGCGCTCGCGCTGCGCCGGCCCCTTTCGGTCGTCGCGTCGTGCATCGTCGTCATGCTGTCCCGCTCCCGCTCTCTTCGGCGCCATCCGCCCGCGTGAGGCGGGGCAGGCGCCAAGCCACCGCTTTCGTCATGCCGTAAACGGTTTGATCGGGCAAGCCCAGGCGGGCAAATTGACTGATTACACCGCCGCAGCGCGCATCTCTGCGGCTGCAGCGTGGCACACGTGTCACACCTTCCGTGACACGCCCCGGACGGGCGGACGCCGTCAGAGCTGGCGCGTGACCATCATCTGCTTGATCTCGGCGATGGCCTTCGCCGGGTTCAGACCCTTCGGGCACACGTTGGCGCAGTTCATGATGGTGTGGCAGCGATAGAGGCGGAACGGATCCTCGAGGTTGTCGAGGCGCTCGCCCGTGGCCTCGTCGCGGCTGTCGATGAGCCAGCGGTAGGCCTGCAGCAGCACGGCCGGGCCGAGGTAACGGTCGCCGTTCCACCAGTAGCTCGGGCACGAGGTGGAGCAGCAGGCGCACAGGATGCACTCGTAGAGCCCGTCCAGCTTCTCGCGGTCCTCGCGGCTCTGGCGCCACTCCTTCTCCGGCTCTGGCGTCGTCGTCTTCAGCCACGGCTCGATGGAGGCGTGCTGCGCGTAGAACCGCGTCAGGTCGGGCACCAGATCCTTCACCACCGGCATGTGCGGAAGCGGATAGATGCGGACCTCGCCCTTCGACGTGCACTCGTCGATGGCCTTGGTGCAGGCCAGCGTGTTGGCGCCGTCGATGTTCATGGCGCAGGAGCCGCAGATGCCTTCGCGGCAGGAGCGGCGGAAGGTCAGCGTCGAGTCGATCTTGTTCTTGATGTAGATGAGCGCATCCAGAACCATCGGCCCGCAGTCGTCGCGGTCCACATAATAGGTGTCGACCCGCGGGTTCTGCCCGTCGTCGGGGTTCCAGCGATAGATGCGGAAGGCGGTGACGTTGGTCGCCCCTTCCGGCTTCGGCCAGGCCTTGCCTTCCTTGATCTGCGAATTCTTGGGGAGGGAGAACTTGGCCATCTTGTCTGTGTCCTCGAACCTGCCGGCGTCCGTGGCCTGCGGCCACGGGCCGAGTGGGGTCTGTCGCGCAGCAGCCTCAGTAGACGCGTGCCTTCGGCTCGATGTACTCGATGTCGTTGGACATCGTGTAGTTGTGCACCGGGCGGTAGTCGATGGTGACGGTCTTGTTCGTGTCGTCGACCCAGGCCAGCGTGTGCTTCATCCAGTTGACGTCGTCGCGCTCGGGATAGTCCTCGCGCGCATGGGCGCCGCGGCTCTCCTTGCGGTTGGCCGCCCCCTCCATCGTCACGACGGCCTGGGTGATGAGGTTGTCGAACTCGAGTGTCTCGATGAGATCCGAGTTCCACACGAGCGAGCGGTCGGTGACGCGCACGTCCTCGGCCCCTTCCCAGACCTCGCGGATCAGCCGCCGCCCTTCCTCCAGCACCTCGCCGGTGCGGAAGACGGCGCAGTTCGACTGCATCGTGCGCTGCATCCGCAGCCGCAGCTCCGCGGTAGGAGTGCTGCCGTTGGCGTAGCGGAAGCGGTCGAGCCGCGACAGCGCCAGGTCGGCCGAATCCTTCGGCAGGTCGGCATGCGGTTGGCCCGGCTTGATGAGTTCGGCCGCCCGCAGGCCGGCGGCGCGGCCGAAGACCACGAGGTCGATGAGCGAGTTGGAGCCGAGGCGGTTCGCACCGTGGACGGACACGCAGGCTGCCTCGCCGATCGCCATCAGGCCGGGCACGACATGGTCCGGATTGTCGCCGGCCTTCGTCACCACCTCGCCGTGGTAGTTCGTCGGGATGCCGCCCATGTTGTAGTGGACGGTGGGCAGCACCGGGATCGGCTCCTTGGTCACGTCGACGCCGGCGAAGATGCGGGCGCTCTCCGAGATGCCGGGCAGCCGCTCGTGCAGCACCTGCGGATCGAGGTGTTCGAGGTGCAGGTGGATGTGGTCCTTGTTCTTGCCCACGCCGCGGCCTTCGCGGATCTCGATGGTCATCGAGCGCGAGACCATGTCGCGCGGGGCGAGGTCCTTCACCGACGGGGCATAGCGTTCCATGAAGCGCTCGCCCTCGGAGTTGGTGAGATAGCCGCCCTCGCCGCGGGCACCCTCGGTGATGAGGCAGCCGGCGCCGTAGATGCCGGTGGGGTGGAACTGCACAAACTCCATGTCCTGCAGCGGCAGGCCGGCGCGCAGCACCATGGCGTTGCCGTCACCCGTGCAGGTGTGGGCGGAGGTCGCCGAGAAATAGGCGCGGCCGTAGCCGCCTGTCGCCAGGATGACGAGGTGCGAGCGGAAGCGGTGGATGGTGCCGTCGTCCATCTTCAGGGCAACGACGCCGCGGCAACGGCCCTCGCTGTCCATGATGAGGTCGATGGCGAAGTACTCGATGAAGAATTCGGTGTTGTTGCGCAGCGCCTGGCCGTAGAGCGTGTGCAGGATGGCGTGGCCCGTGCGGTCGGCGGCGGCGCAGGTGCGCTGGGCCGGCGGGCCCTTGCCGAAGTCGGTCGTCATGCCGCCGAAGGGGCGCTGGTAGATGCGTCCGTCCTCGGTGCGCGAGAAGGGCACGCCCCAGTGCTCGAGCTCGTAGACGGCGGCCGGCGCGTTGCGCACAAGATACTCGATGGAGTCCTGGTCGCCCAGCCAGTCCGACCCCTTCACCGTGTCGTACATGTGCCAGCGCCAGTCGTCCGGCCCCATGTTGCCAAGCGAGGCGGCGACACCGCCCTGCGCCGCGACCGTGTGCGAGCGCGTGGGGAAGACCTTGGTGACGCAGGCCGTCTTGAGACCGGCCTGGGCACAGCCGACGGTGGCGCGCAGGCCGGCGCCACCGGCACCGACGACCACGACATCGAAGGTATGGTCGGTGATGGGATAGGCCTTGCCGGTATAGGCCGGGCGCGGCACGTGCAGGATGCCGCCGCGGATGGCACTGTCACCCTGCGCGGCGCGCGTGCGCGCCTCTGCCGGCCTGGACTTCGTGGTGCGGCGCGCGGGGGCGCCGGCCTCGGTGACGGGGGTGGTTCCGTTGCTGGGTGCCTTGGCCATGAACTTACATCCCGCCGAAGGTGATCTTGAGAACCGCGAAGACCGCGGCGGCTGCCACGAGCACGGCAAAGAAGGTGTTGGCGATCACGGCAGCCACCTTGGCGCCGCTGTGCACGTAGTCCTCGATGATGACCTGCATGCCGAGGCGCATGTGGTACGCCGCCGAGAGAATGAACAGGAGCAGCAGGATCGCCACGAGCGGGCTGCGCACCAGGGCCAGAGCCTCCTCGTAGCCGCTGCCGGTGGCGCAAACCACGATGGCGATGAAGGCGAGCGCCAGCGGCACGTTGGCGACCGCGGTCAGGCGCTGGTGCCAGAAGTGCGACGTGCCGGACCGGGCCGAGCCCAGCCCCCGGACGCGACTGAGCGGCGTGCGCAGCGTGTGCTTCGTCGAAGCCATGGAATGCCTCCTCACGAGACCGCGTAGCCGATCACCCACACGAGGAACGTGAGCGCGGCCGAGGCGATGAGGGTCAAGCGGGCGAGGGTGTGGCGGGAAGCGGCATCGAAGCCGAGCCCCACGTCCCAGATGAAGTGGCGGATGCCGCCGAGCATATGGTGCAGCAGCGCCCACGTGTAGCCGAACAGGATGAGCCGGCCGAGGAAGGAGCCGAAGAACCACTGCGCCGTCTCGAAGGCCTCCGGCCCGCTGGCCAGCGCCAGCAGCCAGATGACCAGCAGCAGTGAACCGACGTAGAGCGCCGCGCCGGTGATGCGATGGGCCACCGACATCGCCATCGTCCACGTCCAGCGATAGATCTGGAGGTGCGGCGAAAGGGGGCGGATGTCTTCCGGTCTCGTCCCGGGCACGTTCGCCTCGGCCATGTGGGCCTCCCCGCTTGCAGTCTGGAGTTGCTCGAAGCTAGGGGCTTCGTAACGAATGTGGGCGTCAACCGCAATGCAGCAAGCCGGCAAAGGCGGTGACATTTTTTATGCTTTGTAACCGCAACCTTGCACCTGCCTATCGCGGCAGAAGGACCCAGTAGTCGAAGTCGAGCACGACGGCGGGATCGTAGTCCGAGCCGCTTCGGCCCGGAAAGCCCGACGCCGGCATGTTCTTGGTGGCGATGGTGCGCAGGCGCAGCGCACCCATGTCGCTGCGGCCCTCGAGCTCGGCCCTGTCGAGCACCTCGCTCCAGCAATAGACCGTGTCGCCGGCAAACAGCGGCGCCACGTGCCGCCCGCCGTTGATGGCGGCGATGTGGAAGGCGTTGCCCAGGCCGTTGAAGGACAGGGCCCGCGCCAGCGAGATCACGTGGCCGCCATAGATGAGCCGCCGCCCGAAGCGCGAGCCGGCCGCCGTGTGCTGGTCGAAATGGACGCGGGCCGTGTTCTGGAAGAGGCGGGTGGCGAGCTGGTGCTCGGCCTCCTCGACCGTCATGCCGTCCACGTGGTCGATGCGCTCGCCGACGCTGAAGTCTCCCCAGCGCCAGGGGCTGCCGGCGAGGCCGAAGTCGTAGGCCTCGACGTCGATGGGCGGGCAGCCGACGCCGAGCTGCGCAGGCGCGACGCTGTCGGCGAGCCGCGGCACGTGCTCCTGCGCGACCTTCGCCCGTTCGTCGCGCTTGCGCACCATCACCCAGCGCACGTATTCCAGCACCTCGGCGCCGTCGGAGCGCAGGCCGCGCGTGCGCACGTAGACCACGCCGGTCTTGCCGTTGGAGTTCTCCTTGAGGCCGATGACCTCGGAGACGGCAGACAGCGTCTCGCCTGGATAGACAGGCTTCAGGAAGCGCCCCTCGGCGTAGCCGAGGTTGGCGACCGCGTTGAGCGAGATATCCGGCACCGTCTTGCCGAAGACGATGTGGAAGACGAGCAGGTCGTCGAGGGGGCTGCGTTCGTAGCCGATCTGCGCCGCGAAGACGTCCGACGACTGCACGGCAAAGCGCGAGCCGTAGAGTGCCACATAGAGCGCGGCATCGGCCGCGGTCACCGTGCGCGGCGTCGGGTGGGGGATCGTCTCGCCGAGCCGGAAATCCTCGAAGAACCGGCCGGCGCTGGTCTTCATTGGCGGTGCTGCGTTCATCCCTTCCTTCCTCGCTGGCGCAGGGAGACTAGCCCACATGCTGCACGGCGCCATCAGACCTTGGGCGGAGGCTCAGGCCGACGGCACGTCGACCACGATCCCGGTGCGGGCGACGGCCGCCGCGAGCGCGTTGCGCAGGAGGCAGGCGATGGTCATCGGCCCGACGCCCCCCGGCACGGGCGTGATGGCGCCGGCGCGCTCCACCGCCTCGTCATAGGCCACGTCGCCGACAAGCCGCATCTTGCCCTCACCGCGCTCGGGCGCCGGCACACGGTTGATGCCGACGTCGATCACGATGGCGCCGGGCTTCACCCAGTCGCCCCGCACCATCTGCGGCCGGCCGACGGCGGCCACGAGAATGTCGGCGCGGCGGCACACGGACGGCAGGTCGCGCGTCTTCGAATGGGCAATGGTGACGGTGCAGCTCTCGGCGAGGAGAAGCTGCGCCATCGGCTTGCCGACGATGTTGGAGCGCCCGATGACGACGGCCTCGAGCCCGGCGAGAGTGGGCTGCACGGACCTGATGAGCATCACGCAGCCCAGCGGCGTGCAGGGCACCAGCCCCGGCAGGCCGGTCATCAGCCGCCCGGCGTTGGCGGGGTGGAAGCCGTCCACGTCCTTGGCCGGGTCGATGGCCTCGATCACCTTCTGCGCGTCGATGTGCGCCGGCAGCGGCAGCTGCACGAGGATGCCGTCCACCGCATCGTCGGCATTGAGCCGCGCGACGAGCGCCAGAAGCTCGGCCTCGCTCGTCTCCGCCGGCAGGCGGTGCTCGAAGGAGGCCATGCCGGCCTCCACCGTCTGCTGCGCCTTGTTGCGGACGTAGACGCTGCTTGCCGGATCGTCGCCCACGAGCACCACGGCGAGGCCGGGCGCGCGGCCGGAGCGGGCGAGGAAGTCTGCCGCGGCGTCCGCCACGCGCCGGCGCAGGCCCTCGGCGAAGGCCTTGCCGTCGATGATTCGGGTCGTGGGATGGGTGGTCATGTCCGGTTCTCGTGCTTGATGAGTGCCGCGAGCCGCGCCTCCAGCATAGCGGCGTCACCCGCGACGGTCAGGATCTTGATGCGGGCCGTGTGCCCGGAAACGAGCGAGACGGCGGAGGCAGAGACGCCGAGGCTCTTGGCGAGAAGGCGGGTGAGCGCCGTGTTGGCTGCCCCGTCCTCGGGCACGGCGCGCACGCGGGCCTTGATGACAGCCCGGCCGTCCGAGAGCTGCTCGGTGCCCTCGATCGCGTCGCGCCCGCCGCGCGGCGTAAGGCGCACGGTGAGCGTCAGCCCCGTATCCGTGCGCGTGAAGGCGCCACTGCCCATGGGCCTGCCCCGCGCGGCCGGCTCAGATGACTGCCGGGTAGATGTAGAGGACGATCACCCGTTGGATGAAGAAGATGATGAGCAGCAGGATGATGGGCGAGACGTCGATGCCGCCGAGGTTGGGCAGGATGGAGCGGATGGGCCGCAGGGCGGGCTCCGTCACCTGGTAGAGGAAGTTCCAGATCGCCCGCACCACGTCGTTGCGCGTGTTGACCACGTTGAAGGCGACCAGCCAGCTGATGACGGCCGAGGCGATCACGAGCCAGGTGTAGAGGTCGAGCACGACCATGAGAACATCGAGAATCGCGCGCATCGAAAATCCGGAGGATGGTGAGGACGGACGGGAGGCTTTCGTTTAGCGCCCTCCGTCGCTGTGAACAACCCATCGCACTCGCTGCGCGATGGCGCGAAACAGCAATTGACAGCCGCCCCCGCGCCGGCCTAAAACGCGCCGACCTTCAGGGGCTGTAGCTCAGTTGGGAGAGCGCTGCAATCGCACTGCAGAGGTCAGGGGTTCGAATCCCCTCAGCTCCACCATTCCGCGTCGGGCCGGAATGGACATTGAAGTGCCATCTCATGACAATTGGCGTTGAGCGGTGCCGGGCGGGGATGCGCAAGGCGTGCCGCTTTACCCGCTTCTCCCTCAAATCGCCGGCAGGCCCAGCCACTTGGCCGTCGCTTCCAGGATCAGGTTGATCGACAGGGCCGCGAGCAGGATGCCCATCACGCGGCGCAGCACGTTGGCGCCGTGACGGCCGATGAGGCGCGAGACAGTGCCGCCGCACAGGAAGAGGCCGAGCAGGATGAGCATGTTGAGACCCAGCATGGCCACCGTCTCCATCTGCTCGATGAAGGTCAGGCGGTTGTTGTCCATGAGAATGACGATGGCCAGCATGGCGCCCGGCCCGGCGATGATCGGCACCGCGAGAGGGTAGATCGCGACGCTTGCCGCATCACTGGCGCCCGCCTCGCCGGCTGGCGCCGGCTCCTTGTCCCCCAAGGTCATCGACAGGGCAAAGATGAGCAGGATGATGCCGCCGGCGATCTGGAAGGAGATGAGCGAGATGTTCATCGCCGCCAGCGCGTACTGACCAATGATGGCGAAGACCACGAGGATGGCGAAGGCCACGGGCACGCAGATGAGCGCCGCCTTGCGCCGCTCCGCCGGATCGAGCCTTCCCGTGACGGAGAGGAAGAGCGTGGTGTGGCTGATCGGATCGAGGACGGCGAAGAGCGTCAGGAACTGGGTGACGAGCAGGGTCTGGTCGATCAGCACGATCGGCTCCGGCAGCAATGTTGAGGGAAGGCGGGTTGCGAGGCTCAGGCCGCCGCGGCGTCGCCGGCGATCTCGTCGATCCGGGCGGCCATGATGAAGTCGTTCTCGTGAAGGCCCTTGATCTTGTGAGTCCGGAGCGTGACCGTGGCATAGCCCCAGCCGAAGGTGATGTCCGGATGGTGGCCCTGCTGCTCGGCGATCTCCGATACGCGCGCCACGAAGGCGAAGGCGTCCGCATAGTTCCTGAAGCGGAAGGTGCGGGCGATGCGGGTGGCGTCCTCGCCGACCTGCCACTGCGGAACCTGCTTCGCGTAAGGCGCAATGGCGTCCCGCGAGAGCGGGGGTATCCCGCCCTTGCATGGCGTGCAGGTTCTTGCGGCGAGATCGTCCGTCATGCTGGTCCCGCTGGCGGGTCAGGAAATCTCATACAAGGTGAACTCATCGTCAATGCCGCGCAAGGCGCCATTGCGCCTGCGGCGTCAGGCCGGAAGGGGTGGGCAGGTCCGACACCTCCGGCCGCTCGATGACGCCACCCGTGGCGTCGATCATCTGCGTTCGGCGGGCCTCTGCATGTGCGAGGCGATGTTCACCGTCGGGCCGAAATCGTTCTGCCGCGCGTTCGCCGCCAGGCAGGGCCCCTCGTGCAGGCCGATCTTCTGCACCAGGTCCTCGCTGCCGCGGGCGGCGACGGCCTCGTCCTCGTCCAGGCCCTCGCCCGGGCGAAGGCGAGCAGGTTGCGGTTGCAGCGCGGACCGCGCCGTGCGGGACAAGGCGCTCGACTGGTGCGGCCGCCGCCGGCTCGGCAGCCTGGCGCAGGAGGGAGAAGGGCGCGGCCGTCTCTGGCAACAGACGGTGCCCCGCATCGATTGCGTATAGCACAATCAGACCGCGCCTGCGGCCTTCAGGCCGGCGCGGGCAGACGGTCCCGATTCTCGGCCGGTTGCGGCCGGGGCGGTGTCTCGCCGCTCGCCAGCCAGTAGTCGAGGAAGGCTTCGAGCCACCGGGCCACCGCCGGGTCGTACATGAAGCGTCCGCGGTGGTGCAGGTGCGGAGGCTGCGCGCCCGGCAGGCTGAGGCGCTCGCTCGCGCGCGTCGTCCAGCGATAGATCATGGCGTGCGTCACCTCGGGGTGGAACTGCAGGCCGAAGGCGGCCGGTCCCACACGGAAGGCCTGGTTGGGGAAATGCGCACCCTCGGCCAGCAGCTCGCCACCCGGCGGACATTCGAGCCCTTCCCTGTGCCACTGGTAGACGTGGGAGGGCCAGGGCGCTCCTGTCTCCTCGGCGAAACGTTGGCCCTTCTGCGTGGGCCAGAGCGGGTAATAGCCGATCTCGGCAAGGCCTGAAGGATGCGGGTCAACGCGCCCGCCGAGGTGCTTCGCCAGCATCTGTGCGCCGAGACAGAGGCCGAGCAGCGGCTTGCGCTCCCTGAGCGCGACGCCCATCCAGTCGATCTCGCGCTTCAGCCACTCGTCCGGGTCGTTGGCGCTCATCGGCCCGCCAAAGACCACCGCGCCGGCGTGGAGCTCCAGCGTCTCCGGCAGGGGGTCGCCGAAGCGCGGGCGACGGATGTCGAGCAGGTGGCCGCGCTCCGTGATAAGACGGCCGACCCGGCCGGGCGTCGAATGTTCCTGGTGCAGGACGACGAGAACGGGCAGCCGGGCCGCCTCTCGCATCAGGCGCCTCCGACATCCGCCAGCGCGCTCTGCCTGAGGGCTTCGGCCTCGCGCTCGCTCAGCCCCAGCCGGCGCGCCGAACGCCACAGGAGATCGTCCTCGAGTTCGGCAACATGGCCGTCGATCTTCGCCAGCTCCCATGCGGCGACCATCAGCTCGCGGCGCCCGTCCGGCGGCAGGAGGCGCTTCAGGTCATCGAAAGCGTCGTCCACATCCTCGCGCGAGCGCTCGGCAGCAATCGCAGCCTCGATGATTCTCAGCGCCTCGCGCGGGGACAGGCGGAAGCGGCGTCCGACGAAGTTGGCGAGCGTGCTGCGCTCTTCCGCCGTGAGGCGCCCGTCACCGCCAGCGATGTGGACGAGCACGATGGCGAGCGACCTGAGAGTGTCGGCATCCCGGCGCGCCTCGTCACGCTCGTGCGCGGCACGCTCCGACGTGGCCTGGTGCCGGGGCAGGCGCTCGAACAGGCGGGCGATGCTGGAGAGCAGGCGGATGGGGCGGGTCATGGACATTGCAACGGTTCCAGGAGGCATCCTGTCGGATCGGGTCGCGGTGCTCAACCCCGCCGTCTTCACAATCCGCCCATCTTGCAGATGGTTTCCCATTCCTCGTCACTCACCGGCTGCACCGACAGGCGCGAGTTGTTGACCAGAACCATCCCGGCAAGGGCGGGCGTCTTCTTGATTTCCTCGAGCGTCACCGGCTTCGGCAGCGCCTTCACCGCCTTGACGTCGACCATGCCGAAGCGGCCCGTCGGATCGGTGTGGTCGGGGTAGTATTCCTTGATCACCTCGACGATGCCGACGATCGCCTTGCCCTCGTTGGAATGGTAGAAGAATCCGGTCTCGCCGTTCTTCATGGCCATCATGTTGAGCTTGGCGGAGTGGTTGCGCACGCCGTTCCAGCACGTGCCCTTCTCGCCTTCCGCCACCTGCTGGTCCCACGACCATGTTGCCGGTTCGGACTTGAACAGCCAGTGCGCCATGCTTCCCCCCTTCGTCAGATGATCTCGTGCTCGGCGCGGATCGGCCGGTTGAGCAGTGCGCCGATCGCCTCATCAACGGACATCTCGCCGGCGACGACGGCGGCGACGGCTTCCGAGATCGGCATCTCGACCCCGTGCCGCCCAGCCATCGCCACGAGGGCGGCGGCCGTGAAGGCACCTTCGGCCAGCTTGCCGCCGGCGGCCTCGGCCAGCGGCACGCCACGCCCCAGCGCCTCTCCGAAGGCGAAGTTGCGCGATTTCGCAGAGCCGCAGGTGAGCACCAGGTCGCCGAGGCCGGACAGTCCCATCAGCGTCTCGGGCCGGGCGCCGAGCGCGCGCGCAAAGCGCGTCAGCTCGGCAAAGCCGCGCGCTACCATGGCCGCGCGGGCGCTCTCGCCAAGGCCGCAGCCCATGACGATGCCGCAGGCGATGGCGAGCACGTTCTTGGCCGCCCCGCCGATCTCGACGCCGCGCACGTCCGTGCCGTGATAGATGCGGAAGGTGGGGCTCGCCAGCGCCACGGCCAGGCCGCGGGCGACGGGCTCGTGCGCACAGGCAAGCACCACCGCCGTCGGCAGGCCGCGCACCACATCCTCGGCAAAGCTCGGACCGGAGAGCACCAATGGCACCGCTGCCGGCAGCTCTTCGGCGACGATATCGCTCATGAAGCGGCCCGAGGTGCGCTCGATGCCCTTGGCGCAGATGACGACCGGCGTGCCCGGGGCGAGCCGCGGCGCAAGGCTGCGGGCCACCTCGCGCAGGGCCTGCGCCGGCACGACGAGGAGGAGGGCCCGCGCCACTGCCGCCGCCCCGAGATCGGCCGTGACGGTGATGCCCGCATGGAGCAACGCGCCGGGCAAAAAGCGCAGGTTCTCCCGCGTCGCCTCGATGGTGGCGGCATGCTCCGGGTCGCGCGCGACGAGGGTGACGGTGCGGCCCGCCTGGGCTGCCGCATTGGCGAGGGCCGTGCCCCAGGCGCCCGCCCCGATGATGACGAGCGGATCGGCGATCATGCGGCGGATGCCGCCTCGAGCGGCCAGCGTGCGCGGGCGGGAGCGGTGAGATCGTCGGTAAGGCCGAGGCGCAGGCGTTCGAGGCCCGCCCAGGCGATCATCGCGCCGTTGTCCGTGCACAGGGCCGGCGGCGGGGTGACGAGCGGCAGGCCCGCCTCGGAGGCGAGGCGCGTCAGGCCGCGGCGGATCGCCTGATTGGCAGCCACGCCGCCGGCGACGACAAGGGCCGTCGGATGCCCCGCTTTCTGGCGGAAGGCGCGCAGGCCCATGCGCACCCGGTCGGCCACCACGTCGACCACGGCCGCCTGGAAGGAGGCGCACAGGTCCGCCACATCCCGGGCGGAGAGGGGGGCGATGCGCTCGGCCTCGATGCGCACGGCGGTCTTGAGGCCGGAGAGCGAGAAGTCGGGATCGGGCCGGCCGACGAGCGGCCGGGGCAGGGCGAAGCGCGTCGGGTCGCCCTGCAGGGCCTGACGCTCCACCTCCGGCCCGCCGGGATAGGGCAGGCCGAGCATCTTGGCCGTCTTGTCGAAGGCCTCGCCGATGGCGTCGTCGATGGTGGTGCCGAGGCGCACGTAGTCACCGACACCGCGCACGGCCAGCAACTGCGTGTGCCCGCCCGAGGCGAGCAGCAGCAGGTAGGGAAAGGCGACGCCGTCCGTCATGCGCGCCGTCAGCGCATGGGCCTCGAGATGGTTGACCGCGATGAAGGGCTTGCCGGAGACGAGCGCCAGCGCCTTGCCGGTGGTGAGGCCGACGATGACACCGCCGATGAGGCCCGGCCCGGCCGCGGCGGCAACGGCATCGATGTCCTTGAGCGAAACATCGGCCGCCTTCAGCGCCCGCGCCACCAGCCGGTCGACGACCTCGACATGGGCACGCGCGGCGATCTCCGGCACGACGCCGCCATAAGCGGCATGCTCCGTGATCTGGCTGAGGATCTCGTTCGACAGGATGGCGCCCCGCCCGTCGCCGGCAAGGCCGACGACGGCCGCCGCCGTTTCGTCACAGGTGGTCTCGATGCCAAGAACGCGCATGATTCGCCGGGTCTGGAAGGGGCTGCGATCGGTCGCGGTTCGCAAATGCGCCGCATCCCCTATAGAGCATGCCGCAAAGCCGTGGGAACCGGTTTTTCGCCGCAGCGGAACGACAGGCCATGCGATAGTGAATGGCGGTTGCGGCTCTGCGGACGCCGGCGCACGAATTGCCCCCGGCCTCGGCCACGCGAAGGGAGTTGGATGGAACAATGACTGCATCGACCGGCGCCCCCGTCATCGGCACGCGTGGCAGCCCCCTGGCTCTCGCCCAGGCGCGGCAGGTGCAGGGGCTTCTCGCCGCGGCGCTCGGCTGCCCGGCCGAGGAGATCGCCCTTTCGGTCATCAAGACCACAGGCGACATGATCCAGGACAGGGCGCTGTCCGAGGCCGGCGGCAAGGGCCTGTTCACGAAGGAGCTCGACAATGCGCTCCTCGACGGGCGCATTGCCCTCGCGGTCCACTCCGCCAAGGACCTGCCGACCGTTCTGCCCGACGGGCTCGTCATCGCCGGCTATCTGCCGCGTGAGGATGTGCGCGACGTGCTCATCTGCCGCGGCGACGCCCGCAGCATTGCCGAGCTGCCGCATGGGGCCGTGGTCGGCAGTGCCTCGCTGCGCCGGCAGGCACAGGTGAGGCGCCTGCGGCCCGACATCTCGGTCACCCTGCTGCGCGGCAATGTCGGCACGCGACTCGCCAAGGTGGAGAGCGGCGAGATCGACGCGACGCTCCTCGCCCTCGCGGGGCTGCGCCGGCTCGGCCTCGCCGACAGGGCCACCGTCCTGCTCGACACGGACGATTTCCTGCCCGCCATCGGCCAGGGCGCCATCGCCATCGTCACGCGCGCCGGCGATGTCGCCCTGCGCGAGACGCTGCGGCGCTTTACGGATCCGGCGACGGCGGTGGCGCTGGAGGCCGAGCGGGCCTTCCTGCGCGTCCTCGACGGCTCGTGCCGCACCCCCATTGCCGGGCTGGCGCAGGTGGACGGTGCCAGCCTCTCCTTCCGCGGGATGCTGCTGGCGCCCGACGGCAGCGACTGGGTGGCCGTCGAACGCTCCGGGCCGATCGCCGACGCATTCGCCCTCGGGGAGGACGCGGGGCGCGAGGTGCGGGCCCGCGCCCGCCCGGCACTTCTGGGACGATAGCATGGTGGGCGTCCTCGTCCTGCGGCCGGAAGAAGCGGCGCGCCGGACGGCGCAGCGCCTGCGCGAGCGCGGCCATGATCCGGTCGTGGCGCCGCTCCTGACCATCCGGGCGACGGGCGAGGCCCGACCCGACGGCCCTTTCGACGGGGTCGTTGTCACCAGTCCCAATGCCTTCGAGGCCCTGGGGCCGGCGGATCTGGCGGCCGTTGTCGCGCTGCCCCTGCTCGCCGTTGGCGAGCGCACGGGCGAGGCAGCACGGAGGGCCGGGTTCACCGCCGTCACGGCGGCAGCCGGCGACCGCATTGCGCTCGCCGCGCTCGCCCCGTCCGTCTTCGTCGCTGGAGCACGACTTCTCTTCGTTCTCGGCCGCGATCACAAGCCCGATACCCCGTCGCTCCTGGAGGAGGCGGGCTTTATGGTCGTGCCCTGGATCGCCTACGCCGCGGAGGCGGAAGGCGCGCTGCCCGAGGCGGCGGTGGCGGCGCTGGGCAGGGGCGCCGTCTCGGTCGCACTGCATTATTCCCGCCGCAGCGCGGGCCTCGCGCTCAGCCTCGCCGAGCGGGCGGGTTGCGGCGAGGTCTTCCGCGCCCTGCGTCATCTCTGCCTGTCCGAGGATGTTGCCGCTCCGCTGCGGGCCGCCGGCGCGCGTGTGGTTGAGGCAGCGGCGGTGCCGCACGAGGATGCCCTTCTCGCCCTGTTGCCGGCAGACGGCGACAGCTGACACGCAGCTGCTGGGCTCGCCATGGGTGGGCGGCTGATGTTAAGAGCTTGAGGGTTCATCGCGGCCTGTCCGGGCGCGCCGGGCGGGGCCGAACGAAGATGGAGAGAGGTCTGCATGAGCGACGAGAAGCCGACGGACCCGACGCCCCGGAAGGCCCGGACGAAAGGGCGCGTTGCCCAGACGAGCGCGCGTGAAGCGGCCGAGACCCTCCCTCCGGTTCCCGCCGATGTCGCCGCCGCGGCCGCTCCGCAGGCGGCTGCCGCTGCCGATGCAGCGGGCGGCCCCGGGCAGCCGGACACACAGTCGTCCCCTGTCGACGAGGCTCCGATGCCGGACGAGCCTGCCCGGAACGAGGACGCGCCCGCCTCTGCGCAGGCCGACGAGACGCCGCGTGCCGAGGAGGCGCAGCCGGCTACACCCCGGCAGGGCTTCCAGACCTCGCTTATCGTGGCGGCTGCCGTGGGCGGCATCGTCGGTGCTGCCGCGGCCATGCTGCTGCCCGTGCTCGTGGGGCCGGCGAACGACACGGCGGCGCGCCTCGCCGTCGTCGAACGCAGCCTCGCCAACGTCGCCAGCCGCGAGGATCTGGAGGCGCTTGAGGCGCGCATGACCTCCGCCACGCGCCAGGACGACGGCCTGACGGCGCGCATCAACGGCCTCGCCAGCGAGATCGAGGCGCTGCGTTCCGCCGCGGGCACGTCCCCGGCTGAGCTTCGGGCGATCCGCGATGAGCTGAGCCGGCGCGTCGACGCGCTCGACGGTGCGGTGCGCAGCCTTGATCCGGACGCTGTTGGCAATATCACTCGCCAGCTCGCTGTGCTCGCCGGGCGGCTCGATGCCGCCGAGAAACAGATTGCCGCCGGCGCCGCCGAGCCGGTGGGCAACGCTGCGGGCCGGCTCGTGGTGGCCCAGTTGCTGCTGGATGCCGTCCGTTCAGGCCGGCCTTTCGAGAAGGAGATGGCGGCACTCCGGCATCTCGGCACACCGGCGGAGCTTCTGGCCCCGCTCGCACAGCAGGCGCGTGCCGGCCTGCCGACGGCCGAGAGCCTGCGCCCGGGGCTGCGCCAGGCCCTCGCCGAGGCGGCTGAGGCGCAACGCCGCGCGCGGCCCGAGGCGAGCCTCTGGGAGCGCCTCAGCGAGAGCGCCGCGAGCCTCGTGCGCGTGGAGCGCGTCGGTGGCGGTGACCAGCCGGCCGATGCCGTCGATGCGGCGCTCGCCCGCGGCGACGCGGTTGCGGCGCTCGCGGCGTGGGAGCGGCTGCCCCCTGCGGAGCAGCAGGCGACGCGGGACTGGGTCGCGGCCCTGAGGGCGCGCGTGGAGGCGGAACAGGCGGCGCTCGCGGTTCGTGACGCGGCCATCGACGCCTTTGGCGGCAACGGGTGAGGGGCGCCGGCATGATTCGTGTTCTCGTCTTCCTCGTCTTTCTCGCCTTCGTCGCCCTCGGTGCCGCCTGGCTCGCCGACCATCCGGGCGAGGTGGTGCTGACCTGGCAGGACTATCGCATCAGCACACCGCTCAGCGTCGCCGTGGCGGCGCTCGTCGCCGTGGTGACCGCGCTCATCATCGCCTGGAGCGTGGTGCGCTTCATCTTCAAGCTGCCGGACCTCGTCACCATCGCCTCGCGCGCCCGGCGGCGGGCACGGGGCTTTGCCGCCGTCTCGCGCGGCATGGTGGCCGTCGGCTCGGGCGACCCCGTGGCCGCGCGCCGCCACGCGGGCGACGCCGAGCGCCTGCTCGGCCGCGAGCCGCTGACGCTGCTCCTCAAGGCCCAGGCCGCCCAGATCTCCGGTGACCGGGCCGCGGCCGAAGCGGCCTTCAACGACATGCTCGAGGAACCAGAGACGCGGGTGCTCGGCCTGCGCGGCCTCTTCGTCGAGGCACGACGCAAGGGCGATCTCGTTGCGGCGCGCGCTCACGCCACCAAGGCGGTGGAGCTCGCGCCGAGCGTCGGCTGGGCCAACGAGGCGGTGCTCGAGTTCCAGTCCGCAGAACGCAACTGGCGCGGGGCGCTCAAGACGCTCGAGCGGCGCGCCGCGCTGCGGCTCATCGACCGGGCGGAGGCGCGCCGGCAGCGTGCCGTTCTGCTGACGGCCGACGCCATGGATCGGGCAGAGACGGAGCCCGAAGCGGCGCTCGCTGCCGTGCGCGAGGCCGTCAAGCTGGCACCCGACCTGGTGCCCGCCGCGGTGCTGGCAGGCCGGCTGCTCGCCCGCGCCGGCAAGTACCGCAAGGCGGCGAAGATTCTCGAGGCGGCCTGGGTGCGCCTGCCGCATCCTGATATTGCCGCGGCCTATGTGGAGATGCGCTCCGGCGACTCGGCGCGTGACCGGCTCGCCCGCGCCGAGACGCTGGCCCGGCTTGCGCCGGATGCCGCCGAATCGCGCCTCATGCTGGCGAAGGCCGCGCTTGATGCCCGCGAGTTCGCCCGCGCCCGCGAGGCGCTCGCGCCACTTATCGCCGAGCGCCCGACGCTGCGCACTTGCGTGCTGATGGCCGATATCGAGGAGGCGGAGCACGGCGAGACAGGGGCGGTGCGTGCCTGGCTGGCTCGCGCCTCGCGCGCGCCGCGGGATCCCGCCTGGCTCGCCGACGGCGTCATCTCCGACACCTGGTCGCCGGTCTCGCCGGTCACCGGCCGGCTCGACGCCTTCGTCTGGGGCACGCCGAGCGAGCAGATCGCCCACCAGCACCGCGAGACGCAGGACGGGCACCAGTCCGACGAGGTTCTAGGCGACGGGGACGAGCGTCCTGTGGCCGAAGCGCTGCCCGAGATCGCCCCGCCGGCGAAGGATGAGCCCGCCGCAAAGCCTGCTGCGGCCCGGGGCGAGATCATCGAGACGCGTGCCGAGCCTGCGCCGGCGGCCGCGGCAGAACCTGCCGAGGAGCCGCGGACCGCGGCCGCGCCGGCTTCGGCGCCCACACCCGCTCCCGCGGCACCCGCGCCCGCTTCCGCACCCGCAGCCGAAGCTGCAGCCGCGCCTGCGAGGGCGGAGCCCGCACCGGCTCCGTCCCGGCCGGCCGAGAAGGCGCCGTCGCCGCCTCCGGCCATTCCGGTGCCGCAGTACGTGATGGAGGCGGCGAAGGGGCGGGGCCAGCGCGGTGAGCCGGCAGGGGGGGACGAATCCGCCTCCCGCCATCCCCGGCCGGCGAGCCCCGTCATCTTCCCCATCAGCCGGCCGCCGGACGATCCCGGCCCGGTGAGCGCAGAGGACGAGGGCGCTCCCGTGCGCCGCATCGTGACCTGATCGCGCCGTTCTGCACAGGTGTCGCGCCGCGATCCGCGTCGGATCGCGGGGAAGCACTTGCCAAGCCAGGGCGATTGAGGCTAGAAGGCGCGCGCGTGCCGCGGTAGCTCAGCTGGTAGAGCAACGCATTCGTAATGCGTGGGTCGGGGGTTCGAATCCCTTCCGCGGCACCATTCTCTCTCCGGGCCGGCCGCCAGCGCGCCGGCTTTTTGCGTTTCCGGGCCCGGTGCGGAGCCTGCCGTGAGGCAGAAGGCCACAGGATGCCTCAATCCAATGTCGAAGAGACGAAAGTGTGACCCCGTCGCGCCTTGCCGCTGCCGGTTGCGCTTCGCATAATGCCGCCCGATCGATGATATCCGCCGTCGTCCGCCCGGATGGCGTGGCGGATGATGCGTTTGGACCGGCGCCAGCAGAAGGGCCCGGCCGAGGTTTCGGGAGGACGTCATGCAGGAGAAGATCTACGAGGTGCCGGCCGACTGGGCGAAGCGCGCCTACGTGGATGAGGCCCGTTACAAGGAGATGTACGAGGCCTCGATTCGGGATCCCGAAGCGTTCTGGGGTGAGCACGGCCGACGCATCGACTGGTTCACGCCCTACCAGAAGGTCAAGAACGTCTCCTACGCGCCAGGGGCGGTGTCTATCCGCTGGTTCGAGGACGGCGTCACCAACGTCGCCTACAACTGCATCGACCGGCATCTGGAGAAGCGCGGCGACCAGACGGCGATCATCTGGGAAGGGGACGATCCGTCCGAGTCCCGCTACATCACCTATCGCGAGCTGCACGACGAGGTCTGCCGCTTCGCCAACGTGCTGCGCAACCGCGGCGTCGGCAAGGGTGACCGCGTCACCATCTACATGCCGATGATCCCCGAGGCTGCCTTCGCCATGCTGGCCTGCGCGCGCCTCGGCGCCATCCACTCGGTCGTCTTCGGCGGCTTCTCGCCCGATTCGCTCGCCGGCCGCATCGAGGACTGCGCCTCCAGGGTCGTGATTACGGCGGACGAGGGTGTGCGCGGCGGCCGCAAGGTGCCGCTCAAGGCCAATGTCGACGCGGCCATCGCCAAGACCGGCGGTGTCGACCACGTCATCGTCGTGCGCCGCACGGGCGCGGACGTCGCCATGGAGCCGGGCCGCGACGTCTGGTACCACGAGGCGGCCGCGATGGTGACGACCGACTGCCCCTGCGAGCCGATGGGGGCGGAGGATCCGCTTTTCATCCTCTACACGTCCGGCTCCACCGGCAAGCCGAAGGGCGTGCTGCACACCACGGGCGGCTATCTCGTCTATGCGTCGATGACGCACCAGTACGTCTTCGACTATCACGACGGCGACATCTTCTGGTGCACGGCTGACGTCGGCTGGGTGACGGGCCACAGCTACATTGTCTACGGGCCGCTCGCCAATGGTGCCACGACGCTCATGTTCGAGGGCGTGCCGAACTACCCGGACAACTCGCGCTTCTGGCGGGTGGTCGACAAGCACAAGGTCAACATCTTCTACACGGCGCCCACCGCCATCCGCGCCCTGATGCAGGCTGGCGACGAGCCGGTGAAGAAGACCTCGCGCGCCTCGTTGCGCCTTCTTGGCTCGGTCGGCGAGCCGATCAACCCGGAGGCGTGGGAGTGGTATCACCGCGTGGTCGGGGACGGGCGCTGCCCCATCGTCGACACCTGGTGGCAGACGGAGACCGGTGGCATTCTCATCTCGCCGCTGCCCGGGGCCACGGCGCTGAAGCCCGGCTCGGCCACCCGTCCGTTCTTCGGCGTGAAGCCCGAGATCGTCGACGCCGAGGGCAAGGTGCTCGAGGGCGCGGCGGAGGGCAACCTTTGCATTGCCGACTCCTGGCCGGGCCAGATGCGCACGGTCTACGGCGACCACCAGCGCTTCATGGACACCTATTTCTCGACCTATCCCGGCAAGTACTTCACCGGTGACGGCTGCCGGCGCGACGCCGACGGCTACTACTGGATCACGGGCCGCGTCGACGACGTCATCAACGTCTCCGGACACCGCATGGGTACCGCCGAGGTCGAGTCGGCGCTCGTGGCCCATCCCAAGGTGTCGGAGGCGGCGGTCGTCGGCTATCCGCACGATATCAAGGGCCAGGGCATCTACGCCTATGTGACGCTGATGGCCGGCGTGGAGCCGACGGAGGAGCTGCGCAAGGAGCTCGTCCAGTGGGTGCGCAAGGAGATCGGCCCCATCGCCTCGCCCGATCTCATCCAGTTCGCGCCGAACCTGCCCAAGACCCGCTCGGGCAAGATCATGCGGCGCATCCTGCGCAAGATCGCCGAGGACGAGTTCTCCAACCTCGGCGACACCTCGACGCTGGCGGACCCGTCCGTTGTCGACGATCTCATCAACAATCGTCAGAACCGGCGCGTTCCGGCATAAGGCCGCTCTACCGGCGGCATTCGTCGCAGCCTCTCCCCGCGGCCGGGGAGAGGCTTTTTCGTGGTCAGTGCCGGAAGTGGCGGTGGCCGGTGAAGACCATGGCGAGGCCGGCCTCGTCGGCGGCCTTGATCACCTCGTCGTCGCGCATGGAGCCTCCGGGCTGGATCACGGCGGTGGCGCCGGCCTCGGCTGCCGCGAGGAGGCCATCGGCGAAGGGGAAGAAGGCGTCGGAAGCGACGACTGACCCCTTGGCCAGGGACTCGGGCAGCCCGGCCATCTTCGCCGCCTCGGCCGCCTTCCAGGCCGCGATGCGCGAGGAATCGACGCGACTCATCTGGCCGGCGCCGATACCGACCGTCGCGCCGTTGCGGGCGTAGACGATGGCGTTCGACTTGACGTGCTTGGCGACGCGGAAGGCGAACTTGAGGTCGGCCAGCTCCTCGGCCGTCGGCGCGCGCTGCGTCACCACCTTGAGGCTCATGTCGTCAACGACGGCATTGTCACGCGCCTGGACGAGGAAGCCGCCGGCGACGGTGCGCAGGGCGAGCCCCGGCGCCCGCGGATCGGGCAGGCCGCCCGTGACGAGCAGGCGCAGGTTCTTCTTCGCCGCGACGATGGCGATGGCCTCCTCCGTCGCGTCCGGCGCGATGATCACCTCGGTGAAGATCTCGACGATCTTCCTTGCGGCCTCCGCATCGAGCGTGCGGTTGAGGGCGACGATGCCGCCGAATGCCGAGACCGGATCGCAGGCGAGCGCCTTCTCGTAGGCTTCCAGAAGCGTCGCTCCCTCCGCGACGCCGCAGGGGTTGGCGTGCTTGACGATGACGACGGCGGCGGTGCGCGCCGGGTCGAACTCCGCCACGCATTCGAAGGCGGCGTCCGTGTCGTTGATGTTGTTGTAGGAGAGCTGCTTGCCCTGGAGCTGGCGCGCCGTGGCGACGCCCGGGCGCACGTCCGGCGTCCGGTAAAAGGCGGCCCACTGGTGCGGGTTCTCGCCGTAGCGCATAGGCTCGGCCAGAGCGCCCCCGAGGGCGCGGAATGCGGGGGCCGTCTCGCCGAGCTGGCCGGCGAGCCAGTTGGAGATGGCGGCGTCGTAGGCGGCAGTGCGCGCATAGGCCTTCTGGGCGAGGCGCCGGCGCAGCGCCAGCGTGGTGCCGCCGTCGTGCGCCTCGAGGTCGGCGAGCACGGCAGCATAGTCGGCAGGCTCCACGACCACGGCGACATCGTCGTGGTTCTTGGCCGCGGCGCGGATCATCGCGGGGCCGCCGATGTCGATGTTCTCGATGCAGTCGTCAAAGGCGGCACCCTTCGCAACCGTGGCCTCGAAGGGGTAGAGGTTGACGACCAGCAGGTCGATGGGGCTGATGCCGTGGGCCAGCATGGCCGCCTGATGCTCGGGATTGTCGCGGATGGCGAGCAGGCCGCCGTGAACTGCCGGGTGCAGCGTTTTGACGCGGCCGTCCATCATCTCGGGAAAGCCCGTCACGTCGGAGACATCGGCCACGGTGAGGCCGGCGTCGACGAGCGCCTTGCGCGTGCCCCCGGTCGACACGAGGGCGATGCCCCGGGCCGCGAGCGCGGCAGCGAATTCGACGAGGCCCGTCTTGTCGGAGACGGACAGGAGGGCGCGGGTGACGCGCCTGACTTTGCTCGGCATTACGCGATGTCCTCAGGCAAACTGGCTCATGGCAGCCGGCCGCAGAGCACTGTGCCGGCGCCGTCGCCCCGGCGCTTAGCACGAAAGGGCCGCGGACAAAACGCGCGATGCAGGGAAGATGCGCCTCAGACGTTCTCGAGGGGCAGCGTCTCCTCGTCCGTCCGGGCGGCCGAGCGTCTCGCGCCCATGCTGTTGTGGCGGCCGATGCGCTGGAAGGACCAGCGAACCGCGTGCGTGTCCGCCGCATCGATGGAGAGGACGATCTGCTCGGTGCGGCGCGTGCCGTCGGGGGCGGCGAAGAACACGCTCTCCTCGATGGCGAGCGGCACCTGCTCGGCCTCGAAGGTCCAGGCCTCGCCGTCCGGCAGCAGCAGCATGACGGCCTGCCCGCTCTGCAGGCGGCTGGCGCGCACCGACGGGTGGAGATGGAAGCGGATGGCGACGTCCGTCATGCCCGGCGTCGGATCTATGAGGATAAAGATGTCCTCGCCCGTGAGCTGCTCACCGTTGGCGGAAAGGCGCCAGCGCCGCTCGTGCACGATGCCGAAGCGCCGCACGTAGCCGTCATGCGACGCCACGAGGATGACGTCACCGTTCTCGGTCTTGCGCGACACCTGCACGTCCTGCGGGCCGGACAGGATGGGCGCGCCGATCCACCGGCCGAGGCGGCTGCCGAGCGACAGATCGTCGCCTGCCCCGGCGAAGTGGCAGGAGGAGGCGTCGTGCACCGTCGCCGTCGAATGGGCGGCGGTGGAGCGCGTGGCCACCGGCACCTGCCCCGTGCCGCGCGGCGCGCCGCAATTGACGACGATGCGGCTGACGCCGGCCGTCAGCTCGAAGGAGAGGCAGCCGGCATGGGCCTCGCCCGAGAAGGCCGCGGGCGGCGGGCGTCCCGTGTCGGCAATGACCACCGTGTTGCCGGCCTGCAGCCGTTCGTAGCCGCTGTGCGGCGCATGCTCCATGCCCTGGGCGCGGGCATCGTCGTAGACGAGCAGCGTCGCGATGAGATCCGGCGCGGTGCCCCCCATGCCGTTGAACAGCGCGATGGAGCCGTCGCCGTGCCGGAAGAGACGCAGCATCGGCATCATGCGGTCAATGGCGCGCAGGAGCGGGGCCGGCGGCTCGACGCTGCGGGCCGCATAGGTCTGGCGCAGCGGCAGCAGGTCAGTCAGCAGATCGATGAGGACGCGCGGATTGCGGCTGATGTGCCCCCCGTCGGGCAGAATCTGGCGCGACAGCTCCTCGGCCAGCGTGCGGCTGGCGCTGCGCTGCAGGCGCGAATAGCCGTCGAGGCACAGGCCCGCATAGGCGAGTGCGATGGCGGCCGTCAGCCGCTCCTGTCCGCGCGCACCGCCGGCGAGCGCCCGTTGCAGCTGGGCGACCGCACGGCCGAGGGCCTTCATCAGCCGGCGGTAGAAGGCGTGGTCTGCCCCTTCCAGCAGCAGCGGCGACTGGGTGAGAAAGGCGATGAGCCGGCGGGCGACGATGGCGGGCTCGGCTGCAAGTCCGCGCCGGTCGTGGCCGCCGGAGAGAAAATCGTCGACGAGCGCACGCGCGTTCGCCCGTGCCAGGGCCGAATCGGCCGCCCGCAGGTGGCGCAGCCAGCCGAAGCTGTAGAGCTGCTCGGCCCAGGCCCGGCTTGGCGGCTCGGCGTCGAAGGGAGAGCGGCCCTGGGCCTGCACGACGCGGCCGGCGAAGGTGAAATAGCCGGCATAGATGTCGCCCGCCACCGTCGGGTCGGTGGTGCGCAGATCCTGCGGAGCAATGATGAGGCGGCTGGGCGTCTGCCGGCCGATGGGCTGCAGCAGGGCACGCAGGGAGCCGGCGGCAACGCTGCGGGCACGCCGAGCAAGCTCGCCGAGGGCAAGTCCCATGAGCCGCCACCGATCGGCGCTTTCGGCCACGATTGCTCCCGCCTTGTCCGCGTGCATCGTTTGCGCTTCCGTCAACACTTAGCCCACACAAATTACTGCAGGATGGTTAACGTTTCGGTTCCACGTCGGCGGGGGCCCTTAACCGTACCTGCGATGCCTTCGCTTTCACGAGGCGCGGACGAGACGGGCAGCGAAGAAGCCGTCCAGGCCGGACAGGCGCGGCTCGGCACCGGGCAGGGCATGCGGCAGGGTGCGCAGGTCGCCATCGGCCGTAACGAACTGGGAGAGCCCACCGATCTCGCCGGCGGTGACAGGCTGGCGCGAGAAATCGCCGTGGCGGGCGAGGAACGTCGCGATCTGCTGCTCACCCTCTTCCGGCTCCAGCGAGCAGGTGCAGTAGACGAGCCGCCCGCCGGGGCGCACGAGGCCTGCCGCCTTGTCGAGGAGCTGCGTCTGGAGCTGAGCGAGCGAGGCAATGTCCTGCGGACGCTTCGTCCAGGCGACATCGGGGTGGCGGCGCAGGGTGCCGGTGGCCGAGCACGGCGCGTCGAGCAGCACGGCATCGGCTGGGGGAAGGTCGAGCTCGAGCACGTCGGCGGCCAGTGTCTCAACGGCAAGCGACAGGCGACGCATGTTCTCGGCCAGCCGCTCCAGGCGTTCGGGCGAGCGGTCGACGGCGATCACCGAAGCGCCAGCGGCGGCAAGCTGCGCCGTCTTGCCGCCGGGCGCCGCGCACAGGTCGAGGATGCGCTCGCCTGCGCGGGGGCCGACGAGGCGCGCGGGCAGGGCCGCGGCTGCATCCTGCACCCACCATGCCCCTTCGGCATAGCCCGGCAGGTCGGGCACCGGCACGCGCTGCGGCAGGCGCAGCGAACCGGTGGGCAGGATGTGCGCGCCGAGCCTCTCCGCCCAGCCGGCAAGGTCCTCCTTCACCGAAATGTCGACGGCCGCCTCCTGGCGGTTGGCGGTGGCGATGGCATCAGCGATCGCCTCGCCATAGGCCGCTGCCCAGCGCCGGTGCAGCCAGTCGGGCGTGTCGACGCGCGGCGCCTCGCCGGCCGCCAGGATGTCGGCCCGGGCAACCGCCAGGCGGCGCAGCACGGCGTTGACGAGCTTGGCGTAGGGGAAGGCCCGCCGGTCCGCCCGCGCCTGGCGCACGGCAAGATCGACAGCGGCATGGTCCGGCACATCGAGGAAGAGGAGCTGCGCCGCACCGGCAAGGAGGATCGCCTCGAGCCCCCCGGCGTTGCGCGGCAGGCCCCGTTCGAGGAAGCGCTTCAGCCCGAGCCGGATCGTGCCGAGGCGCCGCAGGGCGACAGTGGCAATGGCGCGGGCCAGTGCCCGGTCGCGCGGGCCGGCGTCCGGGTGGCGCGCCGCGAGCCGCTCCAGCGTCTCGTCGAGCGGCGCGTGCTGGTGCAGCACCGCATCGAGGGCCTCGACGGCGAGCATGCGTGCGGCGAGGCCCGCCGGCGGGGCGGGCCTCGTGCGCGCGCTGCGATGATGACGGGCGGGTTTCAGGGCTCAGCCCCAGGGTCCGCGGGGCCGCTGGCCGCCACTCCAGGGGCCGCCCCACGGCCCGCGCGGCGCCTCCCGGCCCATCGGGGCTGACGCGCGCGTGAAGCCGCCGGCAGGCCCGATGCCCATGCGGCGGGCCAGGTCGGTGAGGGCGGCGATGCGGTTCTCTGTCGCCGGGTGGGTCGAGAACAGGTTGTCCATGTTGCGGCCGCTGAGCGGGTTGACGATGAAGAGCGGCGCCGTTGCCGGGTGGCTCTCGGCGCTCTCGTTGGGAATGCGCTCGACGCCCCGGGCGATCTTGTCGAGCGCACTCGCCAGCCAGAGCGGGTTGCCGCAGATCTCGGCGCCGATTCGATCCGCTTCATACTCGCGCGAGCGGCTGATGGCCATCTGAATGATCATCGCGGCGATGGGCGCGAGCACGACGAGCAGGAGCGTGCCGATGACGCCAGCGCCGTTGTTGTTCTCCCGGTTGCCGCCGCCGTAGAACATGCCGAACTGGGCGAGGGTCGAGATGGCGCCGGCGATGGTCGCTGTGATGGTCATCGTCAGCGTGTCGTGATTCTTGATGTGCGCCAGCTCGTGCGCCATCACGCCCGCCAGCTCCTCGTAGCTGAGCGTGCGCAGGATGCCCGTCGTCGCCGCCACGGCAGCGTTCTGCGGGTTGCGGCCGGTGGCGAAGGCGTTGGGCTGGGGATTGTCGATGATGTAGACGCGCGGCATCGGCAGGCCGGCGCGCTGGCTCAGCTCCCGCACCATGCGCACGAGCTCCGGCGCCGTGCGCTCGTCGACCTCCTGCGCGCCGTGGGCGGCGAGCGCCAGGCGGTCGGAATTCCAGTAGGCGAAGAGGTTCATCGCTGCGGCAAGGCCGAGCGCGACCAGCATGCCGCTCGTGCCGCCGATGAGGAAACCGACGACGCCGAACAGCGCCGTGAGCGCCGCCAGCAGCAGGCCGGTTTTCAGATAGTTCATTCCACCCTCCGTCGGGCACGGGCGCTGCCGATTCGCCCGTGCCAATTGCCGATTTCCGCCTATATGTGGGGGGAGGGCAGCCGGCGCCGCAAGAGGACGCGGCAGGCGCTGCCGCGATTGCCTGGAGGATTTGCCATGGAGACGAGCAAGGCGGCCGCAGACCCGGCAGCCGACACCCCGCCAGGGGCCGCGCCCGGCAAGACGCTCAGTCCGGCGGCGCGCCGGGCGCTCGAGGAGGCGGCGGCGCGCCGGGCCGAAATCGACGCCCGCACGCGCGAACTGACGCGCCAGCGCGAGATCAACGGCTGCGACGGGCCGGAGCCCGTCCGCTACAATGACTGGGAGCGCAAGGGCATCGCCAGCGACTTCTGACGGCTCGTACCGTGGCCCCCTGCCGCATCAAGTAGCGGTGACGCGCGGCCTATATAAAGGACAATATTCTCATACAGACCGCGATAGGTTATAAGAAGGGGATGAGATGCCCATCGCCCCTTCCCCTTCTTGCCTTCGCGGCCGGTATCGGCGCTGCCTCATACGCCGGGCACGGCCCGGCCGAAACCGTGGTCGCCGAGACGGCTCGGATGGTGCACCGGCCGGCGCCATGCCGGGCAGTTTCACGGCGGGGGTTCTGCGCGTCGTCGACGGTGACACGCTCGAGGCGCGCGTCGCGGTCTGGCCGGGGCAGGAGATCGTGATCCTGGTACGGCTTGCCGGTGTCGACGCTCCCGAGCTGGACGGCCGATGCGCGGCCGAGAGGCGGGCGGCCGCGGCGGC